>Ga0255047_10001667_pt1 | contig 15691 bp, 16 predicted proteins | sample JV7_2_1_MG_FD_183640 | JGI IMG/M metagenome (GOLD analysis project Ga0255047, IMG submission 183640) | Seawater microbial communities from Jervis Inlet, British Columbia, Canada - JV7_2_1 | ecosystem: Environmental > Aquatic > Marine > Inlet | place: Canada: British Columbia | collected 2016-10-06
CAGGCATGGCAGGCCGTCTGCGGACTGCATGGCGTTGATGTGGTCGTCCGGCAGGCGGCAAAGATGGGCATTGAGACAAATGACAAAGGCAAGGGCCTGAGCCTGCACAAAATCAAGGCCATCATGGGCGCGCTTGACCAGCGGCGGCAGGCGCCAGACCCGCGGGCGGGCACGCGCGGCGGAGGGAACCGGAGCAATTCAGCATGAGCGGACGAAAAGAACAGAAGCGGCGCAGCGTCAGCTTTCGCCCTATTATTTTTCAATGGCTGCGCGACTGTGGGCGGGCGCTCGAGATGAGCAATTGTGCCGTGGTCGAAGCTGCCGTGATTGAGTACTGCGAGCGGCGCGGCGTACCGCAGCCGCTGCGCGCGTACTGGCTGGATGGCTCGCGAGCGCGTCGCGAGCAGAGGGCTGGCAAGGCCAGCGCGGACGGGCGGCAACACTTCACATGGTAAGCGCAGAAGAGCAGGCGGCGGCGGCGATGGCGATGGCCTCCGCGCTGGCATCATGCCCAGACGATGCGCAGATTGTGGTGCCTGCGTGGGTGCTCCACGCGCTGCGCCTGACGCTCTCAGGCGGAGACAGGCCCATCAGAGAATCTAAGCCGCTTATCCCTCATCATGCCACGCAAGTCGAAGCAATGATGGTGCAAGGATGGGTGTCAGAGCTGGATTACAAAACGTACGATAAGACGGAGATTCACCAGCGAGCGATTGAGCTGGCGCAGGCCATCGCTGCGCACTGTCTGTGCGGTCACTCGGCGGCGCAGATAATTCAAGCGCTGCAGATTGCGCCTGAGTTGCGCCGGCTCGTTATGGCGGTGCGCAGCGGCCAGGAAGACTGGACGTTTTGAGCATTCCAAAGAGCATCTCTTTTGACGTGGAGATGAGCCCCGGAGACCTGCGGGTGAACAATGCATGGCGCGCAACAAATCACCGGGACAGCAGCGGTATGCATATGTACAAGACGCCCGAGTATCGCCGGGCTCAGGCAAAGGTCCGCGACGCTGCATCGGCGGCGGCCGATGGCTGGCAGCTTGAGGGCGCCGTGCATGTTCACATCACCGTCTTTTGCCCGCGCATGCATCGCAAGGGCGCGGCGGAGGGCCTGCCCATGCTGGACGTTGATGCCTGTGTCAAGGGCACGCTTGATGCGCTAGAGGATTCTGGCGCGCTAGGTGATGATGCTCAGGTGATGCTGCTCAGCAGTTCAAAGGTCTATCAGCCAGCGGCGCCGGGAATCTTTGTATATATGTCTGAGTTAGACGCGACCAGCGGCGCAGAGCTGACGCAGCGACTGCTGCAAGCGACACAGGGAGCGCCGTGATGCGCAGGTTTTTCCCATACTACGGCGCCAAACATAGCTGTGCGCGCATGTATCCCGCGCCAAGATTCGGGCATATTGTGGAGCCGTTCGCCGGGTCCGCAGCCTACTCTCACCTGTGGGGCGCTGATAATGATGTCACGTTGATTGAGAAGAATCCGCGCGTGGCTGCGATTTGGAAATGGTTGATTGGTGTCAGCGAAGACGAGCTAGCATCGCTGCCTGGCATCGATAAATTTGAGCACATTGGCGAGACTGGATTGCCTGACGGGCCTGCGCGGGAATTTCTGCGGCAGTGGTGCAGCGCCTCAAGTGTGGGCGGGCGCCCCTCTGTGTCAAAGCTCATGGGAGCGCAGACGCGGGCGGGCGCGTGGTGCTTTGACTCAAAGCACAGCCGCACATTCGCCGCGAACCTGCGCCACATCAGGCACTGGCGCGTGGTGTGCGGGGAGTATCACTCTTCGCTTGACTTCATCGCGGGCGCATTGACGTACACGCCGAGCCGCACGCGCGCCAAGGCGACGTGGTTTATTGACCCGCCATATCAGCGCGGCGGCGAATGGTACGAGCCAAAATCATGCAAGGCTTCTGCGCTTGATTTCCAAGCCCTGTCTGCGTGGTGCTCGTCAAGGTGGGGCGATGTCATTGTGTGTGAGGGTGACTGCGCGGACTGGCTGCCTTTTGGGCGGGTGAAGGCGGCGCCGGTCAAGCGCACGGATTCTGGATTTGGGTCAGCGCAGCGCAGCGAGCTAGTCTGGTATCGGCGCGATGGTGCGACCGTTGAACCTTGGAACATTGGTAGCTTTTGTGCGCCAGGTCAGGAGACGCTGTTTTGAACGCCTACGACGTGCGCCCGTTCGCTGACTCGCTTGACCTTGGCAGGCATGCAGAGGCGCAGGTGCGGGAGATGCTCGAGGGCAAGGGCTGGAAGACGTGGGACACGGCCGCGCACCAGGGCGAGGTCTTGCGGGTCAACCAGTGGCGCCTTGAACTGGCGCCGGCTGAGCGCGGCCGCGGGCCTCGTTGGGTCTGCGGCGGCCGCCTTCTGCTCGCGGCCGATGTGCTCGCGGCCAAAGACGGGCGGACCATCTTGGTTGAGGTCAAGCGCAAGCTGCAAGGGTGCCAGTGGAATCGCACGCATGGCGCGTGGGTCACTGGCTGCGATGAGCGGCGCTTTGTGGGATACATCCGCGCAGAGCAAGCGCTGAGCATCCCACACACAATCGTCTTCCGCCATGCACGGCGCAGGCCAGACCCGCGCGGCGGAGTCGCTCCCTCTGGCTGGCACGCTGCTACCGTTTCGCAGCTTCGAAACATTGGCGGGCCCCCGTGCCAGGAGACGCGCGAGGGCATGCCGCGGCTGGCGTACTTTTGGGCGGAGATGCTGCGCGCTATGTGAGGCCGTGGAAGGCGCGGTAGGCTACGGAATACCAGACTCCCCAGTCTGGCCCGTGGTCGCCACAGAGCGGGTGATACGGGCGCCAGGCCATCATATGCGCCCATTCATGCACCAGCGTCTCCTGCGTCTCCTCTTCGGTTGACTCAAAGCGGATGCAGATTGTGAAGGTGCGCCCGTCTTTGGCGCAGGTTCCCGCGCTGCCCTCCATCTCCGCAGCTTTGACGCGGCGCACGTTGAGCCTGCAGCCCTTCGGCGGCGGGCACACTGTCCGCATGTGCCGAACCATGCGCCGCCATGCGCTGTCACTACATCGCTCTGTCACCCTTTGATTTGCCGCCCGTCTGGCAGCACGCACTCCCCGTCTTGGATAGTGACAGTGTAGTCAGTCCAGCGCCCGCCGCTGCCGATGTAAACGATGCTGAAGCCTTGCACCCATGATGTTGGCATGTTCTGGCGATAGAGCGGCTGCAGCTTGCACAGGCATCCAGGCGACCACGCCTTGAGCACGCGCCCGCTTGCAGGGTCGCGCCTCGCCTCGCTCTGCTGGCGGTGTGTGTGCCCGTAGACGACGGAGACGGAGACGGCTCGGTCTTGATGGATTCGCGCGGCTGACTTGGCGAACGACCACCCATGGAGCGCCCACAAATCCGGCGTTATCTCGTAGTGTGCAAGCTGTGACTTGTACGGAATCCAGGTGAAGCGCTTGCGACCCTGCGCGAATATGGCGCGCGGGCAGACTAGCGCGTAAAGCTCAGGCCCGAGCCCGTCTCCGAGGCTGATGGCGAAACGCTCAATTCTCTGCTCGTGATTTCCTTCGATGTAGACCAGCGAATTGCCGCGCGCCTGCAGCCGGTCAAGCGCCTCAATGCATGGCTGCAGTTCATCGTCCACGAATCGATGCGCGCGCACCTCCGCCATGCTGCTCTTCGGGTGCGTGCTGAACTGCTCGCAGTCAAGCCAATCGCCCAGGATGACAACCTCATCAGGGCGCAGATGCTCGTAGGCTTTGAACACGCAAGCCAGCGCGGCGCGGTCGTGGTGCGGGATGTGAAGGTCTGGAAGCACGAGCACGCATTTCGCCCGCCGCCTACCCATCGCGCATAGCTCCGATTTCGCGCGCGTATTCCACCAGCGCCGCGGCCAGCAGGCGCCGCCCTAGGTCCGCGCGATTTGCCAGCGTGAGATTCTCCGGGCGACCCTTCGCGCGCTCCCACACCTTTGAGAGCAGCGCATCAATCGGCTCATTCAAATACAGCGAGCGCTTCGCTGTCATCGTTCTGGAACCTTCCACGCCCGCGCGCAGAGCTGCGCAAATTCGTTGAAGTCAACGCGCCTCAAAAAATACGTCTTATGCACGCGCGTGATGTAGACGGTTCGCCATCCGAGAGCATCTCTTCGCGTCCAGCCCATCGAGCCATGGGCGCGGAAGCTCTCAGCGTGCGCCTCAATCTCATATGCTGCCCGCCATCGCGGGGCGAAGGCATAGCGCGCCGCCATCGGAATCGCGCCCGCCTGACGCCACTGGCGAACGTGCAGCAGCTCATGCATGAGCAGCGCCGCGCGATTCCTCGCAGGCGCGCGGCGGAATCCCACTGGCAGGTGAATCGTGTTAGGGCCCGCGATGGCTCGCGCCGGGTCAAGCGCGCTGCGCCTTTTCACCTTGAGCCGCACACCCATCTCATCAACGCGGCGCATCGCGTGGGCTTCCATCCTCTCTGGTGTCATGGCGCGCTCGAGCGCCGGGTCTAGGTGCTCATTCGCAAGCGCTCGCCCCAGATGGCGGGCGCCGAACCTCATGGGCTCTGCGTCCTCTGCAAAATCGGCCATGCATGCACCCGCTCCCAGAATCGAGCGCGATAGCCCGTGTCAATGTGCGCCCGCGTGGGCTCAGTCTGATAGAAGCCCACGCCCATGCGCAGCGCGTCCGCGTGCTCATGCCACAGGCGGCCGATGGCGTCTGCGAATTTGCGCCGATGCCCAGGCCCGCGGTGCGCCGTCGGAAGGTCTAGGTCTATGGCTTGATTGTACAAGTGCCGGCTGGACGGGCGCCCGCCCACCTTTGAATTGTAGGCGTTGTTCCTAAAACCATTGCCGACCGCCAGCGGGTGCCCAAGCTCCTCGCGCAGCTCATCGCAGATTCGCAGGGTCGGGATGATGTTGCGCCACATCGGCCGCGGCGGCTCCACATGCCTCGCTTCGCGACGGAAGAGTGTTACCTCCGACGCGGTGAAATGGCGGATTCCGTGCCATGAAATGAAATCCTGATAACCCTCGCCGGGCTCAGGCTCGCGCACTTCCAGCGTGTGAGAGGCCGGCCCCATGGCCTGATGCACGGGCTCCTGCTCGACAATTTGCCAGCCGTCGCCGGCGTCTGAAATCACGCGCTGGCGGAATCGCGGCATATGCCCATTCTTGCACGTTTCTTGGTGTCGCCGCAAACGCGGTGCAGAATCAGCGGATGGACAATCGTAGACAATTCAATTTCGTCTGTCGCGCCCGCGACCTTTTAGCGCTCTTCGCACATGCTCCCGATGGGACCATGAGAGAGCACATGCTCCGCATGGGAGCAGATGAGCGCCCGGAATTCTTCGCGGGCCATGTGAGCCACTGGTGCCCGCGCTGCATACGTTTGCACACCGCACCCCACAGCGGACCCGTGCAGGGATGGCGCGCGCCTGAGTGTCAGGTCTTGATGTGGCCGAATTCCAGCACCACATCAAGCAGTGAGATGGAGCAATCGTCACCCTCGAGCCAAATCTGGGCGACGCCGCCCAGGGCGTCTTCAGTGCTGGCGCTGCCCTCAATGTGCCCCGTTGCGATTTCCCACCCAGGTACACCTCTGGTCGCGAGCTGCACGCGGACGGAGGACCGCGCAGTGCGGACGACCGCGTAGGCTGAGCCGGTCACGGTGCCAAAGTATCGCACGTAAAGCGTGCAGGGTACCGCGGCCGCCTGCTCGCGCATGCACTCCGGCCCGCTCTCATCCCACGTCTGCGCGAGATGTGTCATCAACGGCCAGCCGGGAGAATCGGCGCTGTAGACAGTCTCGGATGTGTCGAGCGCGTTGACTCGCTGCGGGATGCCAAGCGCTGGAAGGGTCACGAGCAGCGGCGTGTTGGCGTCTCCGGGCTGCCATGCGCTGGCGTCGTATGAGGTCCACATCATCAGCACGGGGCCCAGGCGTCGCGGCTGATTCTCTGCGGCTGTCAGTGTGCGCAGCGTGCCAAATCGGTCGTCATTATGCGTGGTGCCGTCTGGTGTCTCTGTCCGCGGCTGCGCGTCAGGTGACTGCAGCAGGCTCGCAGCGTGCGCCGTCTCATCTGCTGATGCGGCGGGCGTGGCATACGTCCACGGCACCTGCGAGACACAGGCAGAGACGACGCGCACGGCTGAGACGGCGGAAACCTTCACCCCTCGATTGACGCTCTCTGAAAACTCTGCAGCTTTGTCGATGGCCTCTGGCGGCTCTGGTCGCAGTGGCCCGGTGAACATTGGCCGCAGGCTGTCGAAGTACGCGCCCGGCCCGTCTGGCAGCGCCGCGAAACTGATGCCGCTCGGCGGGGGCGTGATGTCCCGCTCAATGATTGCCTGTGCCACGGTGTCAAGATTTGTGAGCGTCGCGTCAATCTTCACGCTGCCCGCGACGCCTGACGGGATTCCCGTGGCTTGCGTGGGGCCAGTGTTGAAGACGAGCGCGCGGACCTCGAGCCATGAGCCCGGCATCAGCCGACCCTCCGCGGCCATCAGCTCAAAGCTCTCATTTAGCGCGGGGTAACTCTGCACGCCGATTGGTGAGTAGGGGTCAACGTCTGCAGGGATTCGCACGGATGGCGAGCCGGGCCCGCACTGCGCAACGATGCGCCGGCCCACCAGCGCCGTGTCTTGAGCTCTCCACAGTGCCGCGGTTTTGTCGCTTCGGACGGCGCCGCCGCCGCGTGACCAGAATGTGGTTGGGCGTGCGGGCTGCTCAATGGCGCGAAGGTTCCGCGATTTGTATGGCGTGTCGGTCATGGTTCACCCTCGTCAAATTCTGGCAGTGCCAGCGGGACGACGCGGATTGCGTTGAGCTGCAGGCGTCCCTCATCAGTGCCGCTGGTGTCTTCAATTCCCACACAGATGAACGTGGTGCCCGCCCATGCTGGCTTGACTGACTTGCTCCGGTTGATGCGAGTGATTCCTACATCGTACCAGGCGCCGGCCGTCGTCAACGGCGGGCGATTGTCCGTGGCTGGAATCGCCAGCGTGGTTGATGCTGACGCGGGCGCAGCGGTTGGCCCGCTGAGCTGCGTGGGGTCTGCGAGCGCTGGCACGGGCAGCGTGCTTAGGCTGTAGACTTTTACGCTGAGCGCCCGAGCGCTTGCGGTGTCTGCGATGCCGCCAACCTCTGCCCAGTTGTTCGCGTGAATCCATGCGCTGATGTGTGTGGCGCCGGGCGGCACAGGCACCCATCGCACGAGGTCCGCGAACATGGCGTGACCGTCTCCAAGGGCATCCGCCCGCGTCCACCCATCAAGCGGCTGCGCGAGCCGCTGCGATGCGATACGAAACACCTCGCCCCACAGCGGGCCAAACAGGCGCCGGTCTGCGCTCCTGCCCTGCTGCGCGGCCGCGCTGTACTGCGGCTGGCCGAACCATTCCCCCTCATCTCCGATGCCGTCTGCGCGCTTGGCTGCCAGCGGCTGGCGGCGCTGCTCGTAGTCCGTACCGCCTGCGGCTCGCGACGCGATGAAATCCTCACCGAATTCTGTCATGGTGTGAAATCGATTGGAGACGCGAACGGCCGTGGTTGATGCTGGCTGGTCAACGATTGCCGCGCCAGACAGGCGGCCGCCGCCTACATATGTGTCAGCCGTGGTCGGAGGCATTCGCCCGGTGCCCTGCCCCATGAACCACACGCCATCCACGACCACAGCAGCCTCGTACACCAGCGCGTCAGCGGCGCCTGTGGGCCACGGGTTCGGGCGGGCGGAGACTTGCACAGCGACGTCCTGCACGCCAGCGAGCCCGTCAACGGCGACGGGTGATAGATTCACTGTCCCGTCAAAGATGAGAAGCGCCCGCACAGCACCCACGCCGAAAAAATACACCTGAAAGTGTGGGGTGGCTGCGCCGTCTCCACGATAGTGCAGGTCTTCATTTCCCACGGCTGCATCAATCGTGCCCTGCCAGGCAAACTCAAAGCCGGTGGAGCCGTCCAGCGCTGTGCGGGTGCTCGCTGCCTCTTTGACTGCGCCCGCGTCCAGCGTCATGTCTTGCGCCTGCTGGCTGGCGTCTGTCTCAATGCTGCCAGCGGTGCTCAAAAATACTGTGTCACTCTTCGCGTTTGCCGTGCTTCCCTTTGCGCCTGCGGTGTACGCCATGCCCCACCGGGCGCCGGGCGTGGTCGCATATCGCCAGCCGTAGACTGTCCGGCCCCACAGCGCTCGGTTTTGTGGCGTTCCGCTCATGGCGTGCCCAGTGTCACGACGGTGCCCGTTGAGAATTTCACTTTGAGCGCCCCGTCTGCGCTGTCAACGTAGAGCACTGCGCCGCTTGATGGCGCCACGGGCGCCGTCTCCTCGTCAATGTAGGCGTGGCGCTTGATTGCGAGGTCACGCCAGCGCGTTCCATCTGTCCCAAGGTCCGTGCTCTGGCCTGATGTGCGCGGCTGCAGCGTGCCCTCGCTTGCATCGCGCATCAGGTCAATGTTGCCATGTTGCCCTGCGAGACTGCGACCGACACCAATCACCATGCATGAGCTGGCGACGTCGTAGGAAAGCGCCGCGTCGTTATTACTTGCCGCGGTTCGCCAAGCTATCCCGCCGGACCCTGCCGCGCCCAGGTAGATGCTGGCTCCCACGCTGCCCGTACCGTCTCCCATCACGAAATTATCGTAGGCGCCATTCCAGCCTGACGCCGGCGCCGCTGCCACGCGCAGCCGGCCAGAGATGGCGCGCGAGCCCACAAACACCTCGTTGATTTGCTCGAGGCAGCCATCAACAAAATTGGCATAGCTCGCGCCAATCCATCGGTCAAGCTGACTGTCTGGCACGGTCGTGCCATCGTCAATCTTGGTGGCAAGTTCTGGATAGGCGGCGAATGATGCCGCCGCGTCGTTTGCAATGTCTTGAGATGATGGCATCAGATGTCACTCCACTTCACCGCGTTCGCGGTGCTTCCGTTCACCTCACCAGCCTCATTGGCGATGGGTGCAAATGTGTCAGCGGGCCAGGTCGCAGACTGCGAGGCGTACCCCTTGAGCACAATCAAAGAATCACAGTCTCTCAGCCATGTGCCGCCCGAGACAGGGCCAGACAGGTCAAGCCGTCCAGCATCGAGGTCCACGCCTGAGACGGTCGCGCTGAGCGTTTGGACAAGCTGCCCGCGCGCGTACTGCAGCACGGTCACATCAGGCGCACCCGTACCGCCTGCCCACGCTGGCTTCTCAAATGCCGTCAGGTCATTGTGACCGGCGCCGATGCGCCTGAAATCCGTATCACAAAAGATGGCAGGCGCGCCCGCGTCATATGCCCACGCGCTAGCCTCTGGCGCCGCGATGCGCTCACCCTGCCCAGGCGGCTGAGTCACCAGCAGGTCAATCGATGTGGTCGCATTTTTCCAGTCCTGAGACACCGCCAGTACGATGCCGCGCGCAGCGGTCACACCGTACGCGCCAAGCTGCGACACTAGCCAGGGGTGAGTGATGCGAACGCGCGAGCCGGGCCAAAGATTGACGCCCACAGACTGCATCACCTTGAGCCCGGAAACAGTGAAGTGACGCCGCGCGAGCCATTTGAAGATTGGCGACCAGTGATTTTTCACGGTCTGCAGCATCGCGGCGCCGGTCAGATATGGTGCATCAATCGTCAGCACGGAATCGCCTGCGCGGTAGAAACGCCCCGCGTCTGTGCTCGTCAGCGTCTCCTCTTGCCAGTGCTTGCCCGTCCATGGGTCGCGCCTCATCTTGAGGCTGATTGAGTCAAGCGCAGTGCGGTAGCGCAGGCTTTGAGCTGGCGTAGATGTGCCGCCGCCGATGCTGCCTACAATGTTCTCGGCGCTGAGCGTCGCATCATCCGCGCTCTCTGTGTCCGCGTCGCTTGGTTTGAAGGCCGAATACTTGCCGCCGCGCAGCGACCAGGACCAGCCAAGCGGGCGCATGATGCCCGCTAGCACAGCGTCGGCGGAGACGGGCCCCACGTGCGCGATGGTCACTTGTGCCAGCTCAGGCGGCAGGTCATACGCCAGCGCCTGCCAATCGCTCACATCTGCGACCATCTCAGCAGGGATGCCCAGGCCAAAATCGGCGCTCTTTGTGTCGGTCGCGGTGTCGCCAAGAGACAGGGCGCTGCTTTTGTTGTTGTCTCCGCGGTCACGGTGCGCGGCTGAGCCGTAGCCCGGCACCGTGTAACCTGGGTCCGTGAACCATCCGCGGCTCGTACCGCTCGAGACAAGCAGAGACAGAATCGCGCGGTCTGCCCTGCTCGGGCCCTCGTCACTGGTGCCCAGGTTCGCCACTGGCACCACCTTCAGCGCATCGTCTCCGCCGTCGATGAGCACCAGCCAATCCTCTGCCATCAGCTCATCCTTGAAATTGAACGCCTGAGGCACATGCCAGCGCGTCAGTCTCAGCGGTGCGCCGAGCGGCGGCTCTGTGATGTCTGTATTTGTCTCCATCTCAAGCCGGTCGCGGAGGTCGCCCACGCGGCTCCATGAAACGCGCCCGATTTGGATTCTCCGCTCAGCCTTGTCTGTGCTCATGTTGCGATAGGCGCCGGAGAAGACAAAGAGGCGCTGTGATGTCACGCTCCCCGCGGGGCCGATGTGCGGCTGTGAGTTGTTGCCACCTGATGCCGCCGCTGGCGGCGCGTCTAACTGGCGTTCACAGAACACAGGCTCAGAGACGGAATCAGCGCCGGAGATTGTCACATTCTGCCCGCCAAGCTGTGACACGTCCAGCGCGAGCACACCGACGCCAAGCGGGCCACCGTACAGCGGCGCATGCACGCGGCTGCGCGTGGGCGTGGTCGCGAGAGAGATGGGGGTGGCTGCGAACGCCGCGTCTGAATATGTCAGCGCGTCGGCTGGCGTATAGGGGCGCTCAATGCTCGTGAAGGTGCCCGCCCAGAATCCCGCGGGGTGGTCGTCGAACATATCAGGCGCGCCCACGCCACCCACAAAGACGCCGGGCCCGTACGGCAGCGCGACACCTGGGCCCAGGGATTGGAAGTCAACGCCCGTCGTCTCGTCCTGGTCAATGCCCGCCTGCTCTTGCGGGCTAAAGCCTAGCGCGTTCCACATCTTTTGATGCAGCACAATCCGCACCTGTCCAAACGCGCTGTCGACCCATGAGACGCCATCGATTGAGAGCGTCAGGCGCAGGGCGCCGTTGCTTATGTTGTAGCGGCTCAGGTCTGCCACGGGGTCATTGCCGCCAATCTGGACAGAGCTCCACGCGTACACCGTGACAGGCATCCCGGCGGGCGGCACACCTGCTGCATCAAGCGCGGCGGGCAGCACAGTGTCCCGGAACCATTCGCGCAATTCCTGGGCGGTGCTTCCGATGAGCGCAGCGTCCTGCGCGGACGCGTTTGGCTTTTGCCAATTCAAGAACCACGGCTCTTTTGGTTCTGGCGCGGTGCCTGTCTGATACTTGTATCGCACCAGCTCGCCATGAAATCCCCATCTTGTCTCTTCGATGCTCAGCGGGATGCCGGGCTCAGCCGGCTTTGCATCGTTGAAAGACGCCTGGTTCAATGTCTTCTTGAGCCAAGACGCGGGGCCATCCGCTGTGAGGCTCCACGTCCGACCAGAGACGCTGCCGCCATCGCGGAGGGTTCCCCACCAGACGCGCTGCGCTTGCGCGTAGTCGCCCCATGCGCCGGCGCTCGAGCGCGTGAATCGGTAGAGCGCCACGCGTCTGCCTGCGAAGATGAACGGCTGCGCGTCAGCATAGACAGCGCCAGCGTTCTCCTGCTCAAGAAACTCATTCCCAGGGTGAAACGTGCCCAGTCGGTACGATGAAATTGCGGGGTACTGTCCGCGCTCACCCGCTGGCCCAAACGCCTCAATGCCCACCTGCAGACCGAACAGCGCTGCGTCATATGCTGTCTCGCCGGGCGGGCTGTAACCCACGGGCGGCGGCGCAGCGTTCGCGCTCGTGACTCCAAAGAGGGCAGCCAGCGCGCTTGAGATGTCGCGCAGCTTGAACGACGCCGCGGCGCTTTGCAGCTCGCCGGTCTTTACGTCAATCTTGGTGGACGTCTTTGGGATGTCTAGGCCAAAGTGATTACCGGTCCTGCCAATTCCAGTGACCGCGGCCGCGCCCGTCTGCAAATCCTCGCGCGTCCAGAATGCCCAATCAAGCCCGTCGATGAGCAGCAGGAATCCCTGCTCTTGATTGCTCATGCTTCGTCAACCTTCACCGCCTCAAAGCGGATGGGCGAGACAATATCGGCGTTTGCGATTTGGCGGCTGTACCACGTCGCGTCTATGCTGCGCAGTTTGTACGGGCCTAGTGGTGAGCCGAGCACAGCGGCCGATGTGCCGCCCGTGGTTTCTGTCACCTCGTAAACCTTGAAGCGTTCGCCGCCCTGCAGCACGTCCGCCCAAAAATAGCGGTAAGCCGTCAGGCCCTGCCCTGCTGCGAGCGGCCAGACGCGCTCGATTGGCACAGCGTCCCATGAAAACTCTTGACGGTCCTGGGTAAAGTTTGTCACATGCTCCACGGTGCGCGCTGTCAGGCTCGCCACGACCTGCGTGTCTGGCACGGGATAAGAGTCCACGCCGGGCGGTGTGAACGTCTGCGCCTTGAATGTTGGTGACCACAAGAGCGGTGACTGCACGGCGCCAATCTCTGAAGATGCCGCTACGTCTGCGTCGAATCCAAGCAGGTTGCGCAGCGCCTCGCCTGTGCCCGCGCCCCATACGATGGTGAATGGAGCCCCGTCGCTGATTCGCACGTGCCCACTGTCGAGCAGCTCAACGGTGAGCCCTGCTGCCGCCGCGAAGGTTTGCAGCAGGCTGAGCGATGCGCTGGCGTCATCGAGATAGTACGCGCCCGCGGCGACTGACGCGGGGGCGCCGTTCACAGTCACGTCAAAGGCTGCCTCGCTGGTGTTTTGGCCGATGAGCCATGATGTCTGGAAACTCATGCTAGGCCGTCCGCCTTCACGCGCTCGATTGCCTGCGCTAGTTTGGTGCCCGTCTCATCGTCCACGGTGCCCAGGGTCTGGAAGGTGCCAATGTTCACGGAGACGCCGCCGCCCGCGTTTGGCCCTGCGCCGTTTGGCAGGGTCGCGCCTCTGCCCTCCGCTGAGCTGGCAGGCACAGCGCTCGAGGGCGGCGCGTCTCCGCCTCTGTCTGGCGTGGTTGCAGCCGTTGGCCCTCCGCCGCCCGTTGCACCCGCAGCCCCGCGCGCGCTCTCTGGTGTCAGTGCGAGGGTCTGGATTGCCGACGCTGTAGCGATGCCCGCGGCGACGGTGAAGCCGGCTCCTGAAATGTAGTTCTGGCCGGCAAATGCGGCGGCGGCCTTGGCGCCATAGGTGATGGCATCCAGTGCCAGGCTCGCAGACTTGATGCCCTTCTCAGCATTGAAGACGGCGCGCTCAGATTTCCCGCGCTGCTTGGCGCCCTCAATAGCTATCTTGCCAAAGCCGTTCATGAAATTCTTTTGGATTCCGAGAATCGCCACGCTGTCATTGACCTGCTTCTCCCTGCTCGCAGTACGAGCCGCGGCCATCTTCTCCACCAGTTCCCGCTCGTCGTTGAACCGCTTTACACGCTGCTCGTGCAGCAGCTGCTCGCGCGCGCTGGTCGCCTCCTCCTGCTCTGCTTCGGTGAACGCCATCTCTTGTTTCAGCGCGGCCGCCTCAATCTGCAGCCGGAGGATTTCATTCTCTTTGTTGATTTGCTCCTGCATCGCGGGCAGGCCCTCGCCTACCAAGAACTCGAGCTCACGTTCCTTCTGCATCTGCAGCCGCTCGTTTTGTGCGAGCCTGGCCTCTGCGCCCGCTGTCTCCTGCTCGTGGAACAATCGGTCAATGTCTTCTCGCGCTTCCCTGCTCGCGAGGGCATCCTCACCCATCTTCGCCTCTTCGATGAGGCCCTTTACGATGTCCTTCGATGCCTTCCGGCCAGCGCGGCCGCGGGTCCGCGTCTTCTTGATGAGGGCCTCGAGAATCTCGGCCTGCTCGTCTAGTTTTCCGTTCTGCGCCTCGTAGCTTGCGAGGTCCATCGTTCCCACGTCCGCCTTTGCCTGCAGCAGTGCCCTTTGATTCTCAACCTGCTCCTGCTGAATTCGCAGAATCTCAATCTCTGACAGGCCCTGTGCCCGCGCTAGTTTCAATTCATGGGCTCCGTCTGAGATTGACTGCTCAGAGATTTGGAGAATGCCCTGCGCGATTTCCTTGCGCTCCCGCTCTGACAGCAGCGCCTCGCGCTGCGCGCCTGTCACCTTTTTCGTGATTTCCAGGTAGTCGATTTCACTGTTTAGTTTGTCGAGAAAAGCGCCGCTTGCTTGGTCTGCTGTTAGGGCAATCTCCACGCCCTGCGCCGCCAGTAGCCTGTTAGTCTTTGCCAGGTCTGCGCCATGGGTCGCGGCGCCAGCCATCGCGCCGCGCAGGTCAAGGAATGCCTGCACGGTCTTCTGCTGCTCTGGATTTCCATCGCGCGCGGCGTCTGCCAGGCTGTCAAATTCAGACGCCGCCTGCGCCGCCTCATTTGCCAGCCGCTTCATGGCCTCCCATGGCTGCATGCCGCTGGGCCCGGCCGCGCCTCCTGACAGCAGGGCTGCGGTGAGATTCTTGGCGCTGACTTCAGCCTTTGCCAGAGACGCCGCCAGGCCGTCAGTCTCTACCGCTAGTCCGTGGGTGGCGTCCTCTGCGGCTGCCATCGCTTCCACGCGGAACGCTTCCGCCTTCTCATTCTCCGTCAGTTCTGCCGTCGTTTTCCCCAGGCGCTGCGCATATCGCTCGTGCGCCTCGCTGAGCTTGAGAGAGATTCCGAGATTATCCAGAATCATGGGGCTCTGGCGAGACAGCGCCGTGGTGAGGTCTGAGATTCCCTTGGCCGCGTCCTGGCCCGTAGTGATGCTGAGCTTTGTTGCGGCGGCTGCCAGCTTGGCGAATTCCTCCGAATTCTTCGCGACGCCAAAGCGCTGCGCGGTCACTGCTGCCGTGGCAAGCGCCGCGTCATCCACCAGCCCCATGGTCGCCGCGCGGGCGCCGTCCAGGCTGAAGGGTATGTTCGAAAAAACGTTCTGGAGTTTCAGAGACTCCTCACCAAGCTCTCTGATTTTATTGACCGCTGCGACGGTCCCGCCCACTGCGAGCCCGGCAATGCCCGCGCGGAGGGCTGTTACCGATTTGAGCAATCCGTCTGTGCTCTTTTTGGCGCCGCGGCGCAGGCCATTGTCCCAGGCCTTTGTGAATTTATCTGCGTCTGTCTGCGTCTTTTTGAGCTTGGCCTGCAGCTTGGAGAATGCGCTGTTGGACTGCTCAGCGAGCAATTCAGATGCCACATTCGCCTTTGCCAGCGCGGCCTCTAATTTCTTTACGCTCTTTGATGCCTGGTCAAGCGCCTTTGTGGCTGCGCTTGACTCACCCTTGACCACCACCGTCGCTTCATGTTTCCCGACTGTCACTGGTTCGCCATCCTTGCCTGCTGAGCCTTTGCGATGAGCCGGCGCTGGTAGCCAATCCGGCGCTCCTCATGCTCTTCGTAGCATAACACAGAGGCGCGCGTTATGCGGCAGGGCTGCTCGTCAAGCCGGAAATTCGCCACGCGTGCGCCGTCATCCGTGCGCCTGCGCAGGTAGGGCAGCAGAGACGCCGCGAATCCAGAGCGCGTCCAGCTCGCAGCGCAGCCGTCTTGCCAATCGTCGGGCGGCGTTCTCCACCAGGGCTGGTGGAACGGATTTGTCAGCACGGGTAGCGACCAGTGGGCGGGGTCTAGGTGCGGGTCCGCCTCTCTGCCAAAGTGCCAGCGGAAGTG
>Ga0255047_10001669_pt1 | contig 15674 bp, 16 predicted proteins | sample JV7_2_1_MG_FD_183640 | JGI IMG/M metagenome (GOLD analysis project Ga0255047, IMG submission 183640) | Seawater microbial communities from Jervis Inlet, British Columbia, Canada - JV7_2_1 | ecosystem: Environmental > Aquatic > Marine > Inlet | place: Canada: British Columbia | collected 2016-10-06
GGATCATCGGCAGGATCATCGGCAGGATCATCGATGACAGCGAGGTCCTTGTCGAGTTGCTCGGCGGCCGCGGTGAGATCGACCGCCGCGGGGGCATCGTCTTTCAGGACGAGCCACCAAACGGCGACGCCGCCGATCACGAACAGCACGATCACCGCGCCGATGAGCCTCTTGATGTTCATGAATTCTCCAAATCGAGGCGAAAGGGGTGCCCCTCAGAGGGTGGCGGCTACTTCCGCTACCGCGACGATCGTGGCGTCTATCTCGGCGTCGGTGTGAGCCAGCGACGGGAAGATCGCCTCGTAGGCGCCGGGAGCGAGGGCAACGCCTCGATCGAGCACCCCGTGGAAGAACCGCGGATAGATGCCGTTGTCGGCGGCCGCCTTCGCCGACTCGAACTCGGTGGGAGCTTCCGACGTGAAGAAGAGGCCGAGGAGCGGCCCGACCCGCGGAACGACAGCAGCTACGCCGGCATCGTCGAACGCGGCTTGCATGCCATCGGCCAGGCGGGTGGCAATGGCGGTGAGCTTCTCGTAGGCCTCCACGGTGAGGTGCTCCATGGCGGCGAGGCCCGCCGCGGTGGCCAGTGGGTTTCCCGAGAGGGTGCCCGCCTGGTAGACGCCGCCCAGTGGCGCAAGGTTGGACATGATCTCCCGCGATGCTCCGAACGCACCCATCGGCAGACCACCACCTATCACCTTGCCGAAACACCAGATGTCGGGCTGCACACCGAAGAACTCGGCGGCACCACCCCGACAAAGCCGGAAGCCGGTGATGACCTCGTCGAACATGAGGAGGGCACCGGCATCGTCGCACGCGGCCCTGAGCCCTTCGAGGAAGCCAGGGGCCGGAGCGATCAGGCCCATGTTGGCCGCGATCGGCTCCACACACACGACCGCGATGGTGTTGTCGATCTCGGGGACCTCGTTGAACGGAGCGACGATCGTGTCGGCAACGGCGCCAGCCGTCACGCCTTCAGATCCCACCAGGCCCTGTTGAGCCACACCGGAACCGCCGGCGACGAGCAGGGAGTCGGAGTGGCCGTGGTAGTTGCCCGCGAACTTGATGATTCGGTCCCGACCGGTGGTGCCACGAGCAAGACGAATGGCCGACATCGTGGCCTCCGTGCCACTGGAAACGAGGCGAACCTGCTCGAGGCCGTAGACGCGGGAACTCATCTCTTCCGCGATCAACACCTCGTTCTCGGTGGGAGCGCCGTAGCTGGTGCCGCGCGACGCGGCATCGATAATGGCAGCGGTGATCGACGGGTGGGCATGGCCGAGAATCGCCGGACCGTAGCTCTGGACATAATCGATGTAGCGGCGACCTTCCACATCGAACACGAATGGGCCCTCGGCCCGTTCCACGAAGTACGGCGTGCCGCCCACCGACCCGAATGCCCGCACCGGTGAGTTGACGCCACCGGGGATGACGGTTCGGGCGCGCTCGAAGAGTGCATCGTTCGACATCGCAGCACTGGCTTGTTCAGTCACTGAAGTCCTTCGGCGATGAGTCGCGAGAAGTAGGTGAGGATGATGTCGGCGCCGGCCCGCTTGATGGCACCGATGTGTTCGAACGCCACCGGTTCCAGTTCGAGCCATCCCTGCAAAGCGGCGGCATGCACCATCGCGTATTCCCCACTCACGTGATAGGCAGCCAGGGGGATGTCGATTTCGGCTCGGGCTCGCGAGATCACATCGAGATAGGGCATTGCCGGCTTCACCATCACGATGTCGGCGCCCTCACCGATGTCCTCGCGAATCTCCTCCATGGCTTCACGCGCGTTGGCCACATCTTGTTGGTAGCCCTTCCGATCGCCGCCACCGATGATCGTGACATCGACAGCGTCTCGGAATGGACCGTAGAGAGCGGTGGCGTACTTCGCGGCATAGGCGAGGATGGCAACCTGATCGAATCCGGCCTCATCGAGGGCCTCGCGAATGGCGAATACCTGGCCGTCCATCATCCCACTCGGGGCGACGATGTCGGCTCCGGCCGTGGCCTGAGCCACAGCCACCTGCTCATAGATCTCGAGAGTGGCGTCGTTGTCGGGCTGACCCTCGTGATCGAGCACTCCACAGTGGCCATGGTCGGTGTATTCGTCGATACACAGGTCTGGGATGATCACGAGATCGTCGCCGTGGTCGTCGCGCAGATCTTGGATCGCGAGTTGCACGATGCCGTCGGGATTGAATGCTTCGGATCCCTTCTGGTCCTTCTGGGCCGGCACACCGAACAACACCACCGCCGGAATGCCCAGATCCTTCAGCTCGCCGACCTCTTGCCTCAGGGAGTCGCGGGTGTGCTGCATCTGGCCCGGAAGCGATCCGATCGGTTGGGGCTGATCGATTCCCTCACGCACAAAAAGTGGCGCAATCAGATCGTCGGGGTGGAGCCTCGTTTCGCGAACCATGCGCCTGAGGGCAGGCGTTCGGCGAAGACGACGGAGGCGGCGCTGCGGAAAGGTCACGTGACGAGGCTAGCGATCAGCAACCCTTGGGCTCCATGCGGCCTCAAAGTCCAAACCGTTCGTAGGGGAAGTCGGCCAATGAGTCGAGCACCAGATCGGCATCGGGAGCGACGTCGAGTCGGGTGATGCGGTTGGGAACGACGATGCAGGTCATGCCGGCCGCCTTGGCCGAAGCGCAACCGTGTCTGGAGTCCTCGATGGCAACGATCGTGGCCGGATCCACATCGAGCGCCGCGCTGGCGGCGAGGAACAGGTCGGGGGCGGGCTTTCCATGATCGACATGGTCGCGGGTTCGAACGGCATCGAAATGATGGAGGATCTCGAGCCGATCCAGATGGGCCTCCACCCAGTGGGAAGGCGAACTGCTGGCGATCGCGAGGGGAAGCCCCGCAGCCCGCGCCGCGCCGATCAGCTCGATCACCCCTGGCAACATCGGTGTCGTGTGGCGGGTCGCGTGATGTCGGTTGCGCGCCTGCTCGATCACCTCGGGGTCGGCGTCTCGCCCGAGGGCCTTACGCAGGACATCCTCCAACGTGCCGTTGTCGGCCCGGCCGATGGTGCCGACCCATTCATCGAGCGCGATATCGAGGCCGTGGGATCGAAAGGCGGTGCGCATCATTATGAACACGGGCCATTCTGTGTCGGCGATGGTGCCGTCGAAATCGAAGACGATCGCGTTCGGGGTCATGGGCCGAACTCGGCGACCATCGCGTCGACCAGGCCGGCAATGGTGTGCACCTCGGCCTCCACCGCGATGTCCAGTCCGTGGGTGACGATTGTCTGGGATGTGGCGGGCCCGATCGAAGCGATCGCTCCAGGGAGGCGGTCGACCCCGACCGCAGCGATGAGGTGACTGACCGTCGAAGACGATGTGAATGCGACCACATCCGCTCCCTTGCATGCCATCGCACCGGACTCGTCGACCGGCACCGCAATTGTCTGATAGGCGGCGACGTCGTCGACCGGCCACCCCATCGACCTCAGGCCTTCCGGTAGCACCTGCCGGGCATCGCTGGCCCGTGCGAGCAGAACTCGACCGCCCTCGGGCGGCGGTTGCGGGAAGATCTCGAGCAAACCCTCGGCGATCGACCGCTCGGGAACCAGCGTCACTGATAGACCGAACGCCTCGGCTCGCGCTCCGGTGCCAGGGCCGATGGCGGCAACCTGCACACCCGCCGCCAGCCCACCGTCGCCGGCCGCCATGGCCGCGCGCTCAGCACCGTTGGGGCTGGTGACGACGAGCCAGTCGCCTCTGCCGAGCGAACGCACGGCATCAGCCAGCCCGACCCCGCCATCGGGAGGATCGACGATTTCGATGACGGGAACCAGCACCGCCACCGCACCCGCGCCCTCGAGCAGGTCCACCAGAGCCGAAGCCTGGGCATGAGGCCGGGTGACCACAACCCGGAGACCGCGCAGTGGTGAGCTGGTCACCGGAGGTCGGACAACAGGTCGGCGCCGCCGGACTCGTCGAGAAGATGACGGGCGACCGCCGAACCCAACCGGGTCGGATCGGACCCACGACGACGCTCGCGGATCAACACCCGTCCATCGAGAGACGACAGCATCCCCACCAACTCGACCTCGTCGTCGAGGATCACCGCATGTGCTCCTGCCGGAAGGTCGCAGTCGCCACCGAGTTCGAGGAGGAATGCCCGCTCGGCGTCGACGACCCGGCGAGAAGGTGCGTGTTCGATCGCGCCAAGAGCAGCAAGAGTGCGATCGTCGTCGGCCCGGCATTCGATCGCCAGTGCACCCTGGGCAACCTGGGGAACCATGACCGATGGGTCGAGTCTGTCGACCACACCGGGAGCGAGGTCGAGTCGGTCGAGGGCGGCCGCCGCCATCACGATGGCATCGAATTCGGCGGCTTTCTCGAGCCGGGTGGCGATGTTGCCACGCAGTTCCGCGAAGCTGAGATCGGGGCGGTGCCACGCCAGCTGGGCTCGGCGGCGCACAGAACCCGTCGCCACGCGGGCGCCGGTGCCGAGTGACTCCCAGGTGGCTCCGATGAGAGCATCTCGGGCATCGGCGCGCTCGGGAACCGCGGCCAGAACAAGGCCGTCGGGAGTGAGTGCAGGCAGATCCTTGCCGGAGTGCACGGCGAAGTCGGCACGCCCATCGAGCACCGCCGCCTGCACCTCCTTGACGAATACGCCCTTGCCTCCCATCGAGTGGATGGGCACATCGGTGCGTCGATCCCCCACCGTCGACACCACCACTTCCTCGACGGGCCGGCCCAACGATTCCGCGACATGGCGCGTCTGCCAGAGAGCGAGGGCGCTACCGCGGGTGGCCGCACGCAAGGGCACGGGAGTCCTACAGGTCGAACAGATCGCGCAAGGACTCGGCGAGCCGATCACCGCGGGCGTGTCCGGCCGCATCCTTCAACCGCACCGTGGGCTCGTGCAACAGCTTGTTGACGATGCCCTTGGCCATCGCCTCCACGGCTTCACGTTCGCTGGTTTCGAGACCGGCAAGCTTGGCGGCGAAGCGATCGAGTTCGTCGTCGGCAATCTGGTGACCACGGCCTCGCAGGGCGGTGACGAGAGGGGCTACTTCTCGGGCCGACGTGAGCGCCTGGTAGCGCGAAACCTCATGGTCGACGATCGCTTCCACATTGAATACGACACGGCTGCGGCTCTCCATGGTCTTGTCGACAAAGGCACCGATGTCGTCCATGTCGAGCAGGGTGATCCCGGGAAAATCAGCGGCCAGGGGGTCGACGTCGCGGGGCACGGCGACATCGACGATGACGAGTTCTCGGCCGACCCGGCGGTCGACGAGGGCGGCGATCTCGCCTGCTTCGAAGATGAGGTCCTGAGCGCCTGTGGTGGTGACAAGCACATCGATGGAAACGAGCGCGTCGGCCAGATCTGGGAGGGCGACCGCGGTGCCGCCGCTCATTTCGGCCAGATGCACGGCGCGCTCCCAGGTGCGGTTGGCGATCAGCACTTCGGCCGTGCCTGCCGCCGCGAGCGACTTCACGGTGCCTCCAGCCATTTCACCGGCACCGAGCACGAGCACCCGCTTGCCCGCGAGGCCGCCGATGCGTTCGTCGGCCAGAGCTACTGCCGCCTGGGACACCGATGCGATGCCACGGCCGATTGCGGTGTCGGTGCGGACCCGCTTGCCTGTTTCGAGGGCGTGGCGGAACAGGGGACCGAGCACGCTGCCGACGGTTCCCTCTTCGTTGGAGCTTTCCCATGCGTCGCGGACCTGGCCGAGAATCTCGTGTTCGCCGATCACGGCAGAGTCGAGGCCGGCAGTAACCGAGAACAGGTGTCGTACCGCCTCGGAGTCGTGGTGGGCGTAGAGATGATCGACGATGTCTTCGGGCGGAAGCCCGGCGTGGCGACCGAAGAACTCACGGATGTCCTGGTAGCCGCCGTGGAACTTCTCGGCGAAGGCATAGATCTCGACCCGGTTGCAGGTTGAGAGAACGACGACCTCGCTGAGGTTTTCTGTCGAGCCGAGATCAGCGAGTGCCTTGGGCAGATCGTTGGCCGCGATGGTCATGCGCTCGAGTGATGCGAGCGGGGTCGATCGGTGATTACAACCGATGGCGACAATCGACACGGGAACAGATCCTCAGGCAGACGGGAAGAACGAAACGATCATGAAACAGCCTGACGGAATCGTATCGGCTTTGCCAACCCGTGGTTGAGGCCAAAGGTCACTCAGTCGCCGATGATCGACTCGTTCACCACTCGGTGGGTGAGGCTGATCCTGTGAGGTGGAATCCGAGGATCTGAAGTTCGGTGGCCAGATCTACCGCCCTGATCTCGACATCGTCGGGGGCCACCAGCACGATCGGTGCAAAACTCATGATGGACCCAATGCCTGCCTCGATCAGCCGATCGGTGGCGGCCTGGGCTGCTTCAGGTGGTGTGGCGATCACTCCGATGGCGATGTGGTTGTCATTCACAACCGCGGCGAGATCGCTCGGTGCATGGACGGGTACACCATCGATGACGGTGCCGACCTTCTCCATGTCGGTGTCGATCGCCGCGACGATCGGGAATCCGCGGTCGGTGAATCCGGTGTGATTGGCCAGTGCTCGACCGAGATTGCCGAACCCGCACACCACCACGGGCCAGGTGTTGGTAACTCCGAGGGCCCTACTGATCTCGAACCGTAGATAGTCGGCGTCGTAGCCGACCCCTCGGGTGCCGTAGGTGCCGAGTTGGCTCAGGTCTTTGCGAACCTTCGCCGCGTTGACACCGGCAAGTTCGGCCAGTTCATCGGATGAAACAGTGCCACCACGTGCAGCCAGCAACTCGTCCAGGCCGCGCAGGTATAGAGGAAGCCGAGCGACTGTGGCGTCGGGGATGTGACCATGGCCGGTCATGGCCCCAAGGTAGATACCTCGTGCACTAGTTCACAAGCTCAGCGACGTCGGACTCCCAGACATCCGCACGATTTCCTAGGCGCGAAGTTCCCGACGCAGTATCTTGCCGCTCACCCCTCTGGGGATCTCGTCGACCACGTCGATCTTGTTGGGGCACTTGTAGCGAGCCAATTCGGTGGCGCACCACTCGATCAGGTCGTCCTCCTCCACTACGCGTCCCTTCTCGGCCACCACGAAAGCCTTCACCGCCTCGCCACTGTGAGGGTGCCCGACGCCGATGACCCCCGCTTCGGACACCGCCGGGTGGGCCGCCAGCACCCGCTCGACCTCGGCGGGATACACGTTGAACCCCGACACGATGATGATGTCCTTGGCCCGGTCGACCAGGAAAATGAATCCATCGTCGTCGACGACGGCAATGTCGCCGGTATGGAGCCAGCGATCGGGATCGACAGCGCGGGCGCTTGCTTCAGGGGCATCGAGATAGCCGGGGAATACGTTGGGCCCCCGCACCAGGAGTTCGCCGGCGTCGCCGATGTAGACGTCGTCTCCCGCAGTGTCGACAATTTTCACCTCGAGACCCGGCAGGGGCCTCCCGATCGAGCCCACCGGGGTGTCGTCATCGGTGGAGATGGTGACGCTCGGAGATGCTTCGGTGAGGCCGTAGCCCTCGAAGACGCGCACTCCGAACCGGCCCATGATGTCCTCGACCACTCGGTTGGGGAGAGCCGCAGCTCCCGACACGGCCAGCCGGATCGATGACAGGGCATCGTCGCCGACGAGTTCGATCTGGCTCAGTGCCGACCAGAGAGTGGGCGGACCCGCCAGCAGGCTCACCTGCTCCTCGGCCACGGTTTCGAACACCGACATCGGATCGAAACGCTCGACGAGAACCACTGTGCTTCCGACCCACATGCTCAGGTTGAGTATCGAGTTGAGCCCAAGCACATGGAAAAGAGGTACGACGCAGAGCGAAACGTCGTCGGGCCGCGCCACTCGGCCACCCGACGCCAGCACCTGGCGAATGTTCGACGCGAAGTTGTCGTGGGTGAGCATCGCGGCCTTCGGAGCGCCAGCCGTGCCACTGGTGAACAACAGGGCGGCGAGATCGTGGTCGGCCCGATCTACCACTGGTGTCGGATCCACCGACTCACGCAGGGTGTCGAGATCGACCGAGCCCTCCAGCTCCACACCCTCGGGCACGAGAACGTGTTCGAGTCGGGGCACCCTGGCACGGTCGAGATTGCTGAGCACCGCCACCCCGGCCGGGCCCGCTATTACAGCCTTCACGCCCGACTCATTCAGCTCGCGTTCTATCTCCGGAACGGGACTCTGAGGGTTGAGCGGGACCGCCACCATCCCTGCACCCAGGAGGCCGAACCATGCCCTGACGAACCGGAAGTTGATTCCGCACAGGACGGCGACGCGATCGCCGGGCTGGAGGCCCAGCGACACCAGCACCCCGCGGGTCTTGGCCACCTCTTCACGGAGACGCCCATAGGTGATGCGATCCGCGCCCGCGATGATGGCCGTATGGTCGGCGGGATGGTCGTCGAGCAGTGTGGCGAGATTCACGAGGTTCCCCAAAGAAAAGTGGTGGGCTCCGAATACTGACACGGACAACGGTGAAACCGCGGTGTCGGCCTCAAGGATCGCTCCTTGGCGACCGACTGGAACACCGTCATGCAACGCGTATCCAGCCACCAGTCGCGGCACCGGTTCTCGTCGCGACTCGGCGCGGCTTGTTTCCTGCTGGTCGCCCTGGTCGGGTCGCTCACCGCTCGCGATGCCGAGCAGGCATCGGCGAACGCAGGCGACGAGGCATCCTTCGTCGCCTCGCTCAACGCCGTTCGCGCCGGGGTAGGGCTCCCGGCACTGACCACCAACACCCAGTTGACCAACCTCTCGCGCGGTCATGCCCAGGTGATGGCCGATGCAGGTGAGATCTTCCATGCCGACCCGATCAGTGCCGGGTTCACGGGAGCCTGGTCGAAGCTCGGCGAGAACGTCGGCGTCGGAGCCAACGTGTCGGTGCTCGTGGATGCCTTTGTGGCAAGCCCCGGCCACTACGCGAACATCATCGATCCCGCTTTCACCCAGGTCGGGGTCGGGGTCGTCTGGAAAGACGGTGCGCTCTACACCACCCACCGCTTCCTGCAGGTGTCGGGGGCGACGACGACCACCACCCTCCCTCCGCCGACAACAACGCCACCAGCAACCACGACGGCACCTCCAGTGCCCACGACCACCATCGGCTCCCAACCCGCGCCGACCACTCCACCACCGACTGCTCCGCCCACAACATCGCCCACAACCACTCTTCCTCCGCTGACTCCGCCTTCGATCTCGGCTGCCCGCGTGGTGACCCTGTTCGAGATGCTCGAGTTGGTCGGGACCTGAGCCGGTGAATTCGCCGACCCCTGTCATCACGACCACCTCGCTGAGTCGCAGCTTTGACGGTCGCCTCGCTCTCGACGGGCTCGATCTCGAAATTGCCTCAGGTGAGGTGCTCGCGCTTCTCGGCCCGAACGGGGCCGGCAAGACAACCACCGTTCGCCTACTCAACGGAGTGCTCCGCCCCGATCGCGGCACCGCGACGGTGCTGGGGCTCGACTCCACCACCGACGGCGACGAGGTGAGGCGGCGCACCGGTGTTCTCACTGAGAATGCCGGTCTCGACGATCGTTTGACGGCTCGCGAGAACCTCGAATTCGCGGCTCGGGTTCGCGGTTTCGGCAAGGGTGAGGCCGCTCGCAGGGTGGAAGATCAGCTCGAGCGCTTCTCCATGAGCGACCAGGCGGACTTGCCAACGGTCGGGTTCTCGACAGGCCAACGCAAGCGGCTCGCTCTCGCCCGGGCCCTGTTGCACGATCCGGAGATCCTCTTTCTCGACGAGCCGACTTCAGGCCTTGACCCCACCGCCACCCGCGACGTCACCAATCTCATCGGAACGCTTGCCCGCGAGCATGGCCGAACCGTGGTGCTGGCCACCCACTTTCTCGGTGAAGCGGGCCGGATCGCGGACCGCATGGCGGTGCTCGATCATGGCCGTTTGCGAGCCATCGGACGACCCGACGATCTCGCCGCTGAGTTGTGGGACGGGATTCCGGCCGACATCGATCTCGGCCAACCCGCGCCCACGAATGTTCTCTCCCTGATCGCCTCAGTCGACGGCGTCATCCACCACGAGGTCCGCGCCACCGGGGCAACTATCAATGTTCGCGATCGTGACGCGTTCGCCCGCGTGCTGCGCGCTCTCGCCACCCACGATGTCGATGTGTTCGGTGCCAATCTGAAGCGAGCCTCCATGGAGGACGTCTACTTCGCCCTCGAGAGTTCGTTCACCGCAGAGAAGGAACGGGCAACTTGACCGTCGCCGTCTCGCGCCGATCTGGTCGTCGCACGCCGGTCGACTGGCCGGTCGTATGGACGATAGTGAGGCGCGACCTCACCGCAGTCAGGCGTAGCAAGGGTGTCGTCATCCCGATGCTGCTGGTGCCAACCCTGCTGATGATCGTGCTTCCGCTCGTGATCGGGGTGGCGGCACGCCGCGTGAGCGGCCCCACCACCAGCATCAGCTTTCTCGACGCCATACCCGATCGCCTCGCCGAACCGATCGCCGCCCTTCCACCCCAGGAACAGCTCCTCACCCTCGTTCTCGGCTTCCTCCTCGCCCCCCTCTTTCTGATCGTGCCCCTGATGGTGTCGGCGGTGATCGCGGCCGACGCGTTCGCCGGCGAGAAGGAGAGGCGCACAATGGAGACACTCCTCCATCTACCGATCGCGGGGCGCGACCTCTTCCTGGCCAAGTTGCTGACGGGCATGGTGCCCGCCCTCGCCGTGTCGTGGGGCGGATTCGCGGCCTTCACCGTGGTGGCCAACGGGGTTTCTTGGTCCTATGTCGACGGCCTGATAGTGCCCAATCGGCTGTGGCTGGTGATGATCTTCTGGGTGGGGCCTGCGGTGGCGTTACTAGGCCTCGGGATCATGGTGCGGGTGTCGGTTCGGTCCCGCACCAGCCAGGAGGCAAACCAACTCGGTGGAGCGGTGATTCTGCCCCTGATCTTCCTTGCCGTCGGTCAGTCCACCGGTCTCCTGCTGGTCGATCTATCGATCGGAATCGCCGTTGGTGCGGTGATCTGGGTGATCGCCGGTCTTCTGGTGTGGCGAGGAGCGCGTCAGTTCACCCGGGACCGGATTGCCACCACCACCTGAGCGGCTCAGCGAGCCAGCAGGAAGAACTGGAGCGCGGCGGCGCCGAGAATCATGATCAGCAGGATTGCGACGACGATCGTGGTGCCTGCCCTCATGTGTCTCCGTTCGTTCGGCCCAGCTCTACCGGCGTGGCGTTTCTAGGGCGATCGCCTTCATCGAGTGCTCGGAGTCGAACTTCGAGCCCTTCACCGAGACTCAGCTCACTGGCTGCCGACCCGCGGGCGACAGCCACCGACAACAATCCGCTCGAGTCGGTCAGGACTCCCAGCCGGCCGGTGGGGATGTCGTCGTAGGCGTCGACTCGGATCCCGACCCATTCTTCGCCGGCGATGTCGACCACGAATTCTCGCCCGAGGCTCTCGATCTCGTCGGGGTCGACGTTGAGCTGACAGTTGCCGAAATGGTCGACCCACAGGACCTCGCACAGCATCTCGTCGTTTTCGAAGTGGGAGATGGGGAGCACGCCCGGCATCAGCGAGGCTGGATCGATCTCGGGGCCGAGGTCGGTGAGGGCGACACCGTTGCAGAGATGGGCCGCAGCAGGAGCGAAGACATCGCGCCCATCGAAGGTGGCTCCGGCGCCAGATTCCAGGCGGTAGTCGGGATTGGTGATCTCCACCGCTCTGGTGGCTCCACCGACCAGCCCCACCGCCGGCGCGAGCAGGCCGTTGTCGGGGCCGATGAGGACCGACATTCCTTCGCCCACCTCCAGCGCCACAGGTCGGCGGGCGGTGCCGACACCGGGGTCGACAACCGCCACCACCACGCCGGGGTTGAGATAGTTGGCCGCTCGGGCGAGAGCGAGCCCACCTGAACGGGTGTCGTGGCGAGTGATTCCGTGGGTGACATCCACGACGCGAACGTGGGGCGCGATCGACCGGATCACCGAATGCACCACTCCGACGAATTCGTCGACGTGGCCGAAGTCGGAGAGGAAGGAGATCGTGTCGTAGCGACGGTTCACGACGTTGACGTTATCCACCGAGTTCGCGCGAGCGATCGGTGGCAGCCTTCACAACCCGCCCGACAAGACCCACGAAATCGGATTCAGCGAAGACGGCCAACCCCGCGGCGGTGGTGCCACCCGGCGAGGTGACGTTGGTTCGTAGCACGGCGGGGTCTTCCCCGCTTTCGGAAAGGAGGGCGGCGGCGCCGAGGAGAGTTTGACGCGTGAGAGCGTCGGCGGTTTCCGCGCTGAGCCCCTCGTCGATTCCCGCCGCGATGAGCGCTTCAGCCAGATGGAAGAGGTACGCGGGGCCAGATCCGGACAGTCCGGTGACGGCATCGAGGTCGGCCTCCTCGACAACGGCGACAGTGCCGACGGCGGCGAGGATGCCCGCGGCCCATTCCATGTCGGTGTCGGAAGCAGTTGCTCCGGCCGCTATCGCGGCAGCACCCTGGCCTACGAGCGCAGGAGTGTTCGGCATGCACCTCACCACAGGGGTGCCGGCGGGAAGTCCGGCTTCAATGGCGGCGACTCGGACGCCGGCCGCAATAGAGAGCACGCGGGGAGTCTTTGCCGCAGCAAGGATTGGAAGCACAGCGTCGACAATGTGGGGCTTGACCGCGATCACAGCATCAGTGGAGGCGACCGGCGACTCGCCCAGCGAGAGCCCAGGGTAGGAGTCGGCGAGCGTGGCCCTGCGTTCGGCCGCCGGTTCGACCACATGGAGATCGGCGGGGCCGGCCCATCCCTGCTCGATCAGGCCGCCGAGCAGGGCCTCGGCCATCTTTCCGCCGCCGATCATCTGGAGCTTCATCACGATGGGCACCGTACTCGGTTGGTGAGGTTCGACGGAGGGCAGATTCCCAAACTTCCCCGAGCGGGACACCCTCCGTCGAACTCACATAAGATTACATGAAACATCATTGAATTGCACTATCTCATTTCACTGTCTGGACTCTGACCCGGGTCGGAGAACCTGGACTCGAAGCCGATGCGCAACGCGGGCTTGAAGATTCGCTCCACGTAGGCCCACATCGAGCCCAAGATGCGGTCGAGCTCGGCTTCGGTAACTGCCGCCACCGGCAGAGAACCGGCCAGGAATATGGCATCCTCCTCCCCGATATGGAGGCTCATCCCCGTGAGTATCCGGTTGCGGCGCAGGAGGTGGGCGTAGAACTCGGCGGAATTCTCCTCCGGAGACGGCATCAGGTAGGTCTCGAATCTCAAGGTGCGTTGGCCGAGGGTGAACCATGCCGTCCACACGTCCTTGTCGTCGCCCAACACCCGCACGTACCACCGCCTCTGTCTCGGCTCGCCCCTTTCGACGGCATCAACCGCCGGATTGTCGGCGGCCCCGGTGTTGAGCCAGTGGTCGATCCGACTCTCCAAGGCGTCGAGCTCTTCTGACGTTGCCGGAGCCGGTTCCATTTGGCGGCTATGCCATGCAGTCGACGGGAACCCGCACCGACAGGTCGTCGTAGACCCTGCGCAGACGGGCCGCCATCGAAGTCCACGTATAGGCCGTGGCCGCCTCCGCGGCTCGGACCGAAAGCCGTTCGGCGAGCGCCGGATCGTCGAGAATGCGACGGACGGCTGCGGCGTAGTGGTCGGGATTGCGGCCACTCACCCGGAGCCCGGTGCGGCCATGATCGACCAGCGTTCGGAGCCCGCCCACGTCGGAGGCCACCACCGGAGTGCCACAAGCCGCTGCCTCGAGAGCGACGAGGCCGAATGACTCCGACCGCGACGGCACCAGGCAGAGATCGGCGGCCCGGTAGTAGGTGGACAGCACATGGTGAGGTCTGGGCGGCACCATCGTGACGCGATCGGCCAGACCGAGATCGGCAATGAGTTTCTCGATGCGCTGAACTTCGTGGTCGCCCTCCATCCCGCTCGAACCGCCCACGATCAGCAGACGCGCGTCGCGACGCTCGAGACGGTGGAGGGTCTCCACCGCGACGTCGACCCCCTTGAGGGGCTGGATCCGACCGACGAAGAGAAGTACCGGCTCGTCGCCGAGATCGAGGGCTCGACGCGCGCCGCTTCGCGAGCCCGGAGAGAAAAAGGCGTGGTCGACGCCGGGAGGCACGATTTCGATGCGAGACGGATCGGCACCGTAGTGCGTGACCAGCTCGTGGAGTTCGGTGACCGAGTTGGCGGTGATCACATCGGAGCAGGCCACGACCTGGGTCTCGGCCTCTATTCGGGCCTGAGGCTCAGGGTCGCCGGTTTCTGCCTTCACCCGCGCCAGCGTGTGGAAGGTGGAGACCAGCGGGAGTTCGAGTTCGTGCTTGAGCCGATGACCAGCCACTCCGCTGAGCCAATAGTTGGCGTGGATCACATCGGCCGGATCGGTGAGGAGGTGAGCTCCGACCGCTGCGGTGAATTCGTCGACGATTCCGGGCAGATCCTCCTTGGCGAGATCGGTTGCTCCGGCCTCGACGTGCACCACCCGAAATCCGGGCTCGACCTCGACCACGGCGGGGAGATCATCAGACCAACGCCGGACGTAGACCGTGCAGTCGGTGCCGGCCTGGGCGAGCGACGACACGAGCTCTCGGACGTAGACGTTCATCCCGCCCGCGTCGCCGCCACCCGGCTGAACGAGTGGGGACGTGTGCAGTGACAGAACAGCGGCGCGGTTCACAATCGTACCCAACCAAATACTTGGCGCCGGCATTCCCAGGACGCAAAGAGCCCCGCCGGCTTCTCGATCACGCGGATGCCGGTGGAGCCTCGCCGGCCGCTATACGGCGGGTGAGTTCGTTGTTGAGCGAGTCGATGGAAGCGTGGAGAGAGCGGCGCGATGTGGAGAGGTCGTCCTCGAAATGCCGAAGCGCTATCACCGCGGCTGACAGCTCGTCGTCGCCCAACTCGGCGACGACCACCACCACCGAGGGGCCCACCACTGAGTCGAGCTCGATCGTGAGCGGCTCCACCACGTGTTCCGGTGGGTCTAGCTCCTGGTCGGCCCGGCCTGAACCAGGACCCCTCAATCCGTCGCTCAGAAGTTCGGGGAGCCGGTCGACGAGATCGCCGAGATCGCCCCCGCCGCCGTCGGCACGCCGCTTGATCTCCTCGGTCATGAGGTCGAGGCGGCCCTGCGCCAGGCGACGGACGTATGAGGCGCCGTTCTCGAGCTCGGCACACTCAGCTCTCATGGCTCGCAGTTTGTCGGTGGGGATGTCGACAAGGCTCGCCAGATAGCTGGGCTGAAGCACACGTTGCAGTTCAGGGATCATCGAAATCTCTCGGCTACGGCGAAAACCGCCGGTGAAGGTGCCAACTGTACCGTCCGGTTGATCAGCCGCCCGAAACCGGCGGTAGCACCGCGACCTCGTCGTCGTCGGCGACGGGGTGATCGTTGTCGGCCGGTTCACCGTTGCACCACACCTTGCAGGTGCCCAGAAGGGCGGTGAAGGTGGCCCCGTAGCGAGCTGACGCGGCGTCCAACACCTCGCCGACGGTGGTGCCGGGGAATGTGTCGGATCCGGTGCCGGCGGCTTCTCGAATCGAGGCGAACAGTCGCAGACGGGCCATGGCCGTGATGGTATCGGAGGGGCGGGGGCATCCCCGAGCCTGTCCCAGGCCGGCAGTACGGTCGGCCGCGCGATGCTGAATCTCCTCCTGGCCCGCCATGGGCAGTCCGTTTGGAACGCTGCCGGCCGCTGGCAGGGCCAAGCCGACCCTCC
>Ga0255047_10001671_pt1 | contig 15662 bp, 18 predicted proteins | sample JV7_2_1_MG_FD_183640 | JGI IMG/M metagenome (GOLD analysis project Ga0255047, IMG submission 183640) | Seawater microbial communities from Jervis Inlet, British Columbia, Canada - JV7_2_1 | ecosystem: Environmental > Aquatic > Marine > Inlet | place: Canada: British Columbia | collected 2016-10-06
TAGTCACAGACGCCTCAAATCATCGCATACTATTATCTGCGTCGGGCGGTACTGTGGATCTGGAGGTTGCAATCCTCGGGCGGAGCGACTCGGATGAATCGTCATCCTCGTCCTCGCAGTCATCCTCGTCATCATCCTCGGCGTCCTCGTCGTCTAGCTCGTCGGTGTCATCATCCTCGTCTAGCCAGTCGCTTTCAACGTCATCTAGCTCCTTCTCCGTCTCGGCGTCGTCCGAGTCATCTAGCTCCTTCTCGCGGTCAGCGTCGTCTAGCTCGTCCGCGTCCTCATCCTCGTCTAGCTCGTCATCGAGTTCGTCCAGTTCGGTTTCTTAATATAGCGGAAAGGCGGTCATACCATGACCTCGGTAAACACAGTAACAGGACGGAACGGCGAATTCGTAGTCGGTACGTCGAAGGTGGCCCGTATCACACAGTGGGCTGTTAATCCCACGCTTGCGACGTCGTCCGCTTGGGGCGACAGCGACGGGGCCGGATTCACTAACCGTGCGGCGGGGCGTAAGGACGCAACGTTTACGGCAGAGGGAAAGTACGATTCTTCGGATGAAGTATTTGACCTGTTCCAACCGGAGGATATCGCGATTGCGGTCCTTTGGCTCGACACAACATTATACTGGGACTTTCCCCGGGCGTTGTGCGACGACTTCAACTTAACGACAGACATTGATACCGAGGAGGTCATCGGGTGGACTTCCTCGTGGGGTGCGGACGGCGTGTATTACTATCCGGGCGAGGCCGGGGCGACGGTACGCACTCTGCCATAATACTTGTACGGAACCAACGACAGTCGGGTCTTGCATCCGACGCCTACCGCGGACATTCGCTCGTTGGTAGACAAAGCCCGTGACTCCCCTCACGGGCTTTTTACAAATCTGAAAACGGAGAACCTAACAATGACCGAAGACGTAGCAAGGGCCGTGGCGGCGGAAGGCGCAACAACGGTAACTATCGGCGGTAAGGAGTGTACCGCCCGAGCGTTACTAGTGCGTGAAATGGCGGAGGCCGAACGAATTTGTTTGGAGGGATACAAGCGGGGGTACATCAAAACAGTATCGGATAATGCTGACTTGGTAGATCGGCGGAAGAGAGACGGTCTGATAGAACGGGCGGTACTGAATGCCGCGAAATGGACGGTGCTCGACCTCCCGCCCGTACCCATGCACGTACCGCAGCGAATCAAGGTAACAGATAAACTAGAGGCGTGGCTTATAAAGGCATGCGGGGCGGGGCGGGGCGATAGTAAGGACCGCCTCAAAACCGTAGCGGCGTCCGCGTTAGACGAGAAAATGCTTTCACCCGAGCTATACGAGGAGCTTACCGGCGACGTCCCGCCAACAATCAGAATCGGCTACGCAAATTGGTGGATAACAGAAACGCTAGAAGGCAAGATCGCGATGGTTTGGTTGTGCTTTCGGGACAACGGAGTTACTCGCGAGGAGGTCGCGGATGAGCTAGGTCGGAACCCCGGGGTACTGGCCGCGATGGTTAGAGAGGTCGAGGCCCTGTCCGTGCCTCAGGCGGGAAATGGATAGGGCAGGCCGCGGCCCAGAACAACAGCGACGAAACGGAAACTGTAGTAAATGGATTACTATACGGCATAACGCCTCGAATGATTCGGACGCTATGCGAACCTTCGATGGAGGGCGGTTACGGGTACACGCCGCGCGAGGTCGGCGGACTAACAATCGATCAAGTATTTATGCTACTCACAGACAAGAGATTTCTGCGACGGGGGACGGGGCCACGAACGGTCAAGCACTCGCCGCTACAGACCCGAGGAACGCCCGACGCGGAAGGACGTAGAAAAGGGCGGGACGCGGACGGGAAGCCCATCAAGGGGCGTATACGGGGGAGGTCGGTGGCCCGTCAATTAATGGAGGAGCAGGCCGCCGCGAAACAAGCTGTGAAGACAAAGCCAAAACGACGACGGCGAAGGAGCCGGTAGATGGGCATTGAATTAGCTAAGGCATTGGTAATCGTCCGGGCCGATATTGCGGACCTTAAACGCGATTTGACTAAGGCTAAGACGGTAACCAAACGCGGATTCAAAGATATGACGGCGTCCGCGAGGCGGGCGGCCCAGTCTATCAATACCGCCTTTACTCGAATTGGTATTGGGTCGGCGCTCATTGTCGGTCAGTCCATCCGGAAGTTCGGGCAGTTCGAGAGGACGATGACGCGAGTCGGCGGCGTTACGGATACGCTCGGGACGGAGTCCTTCGGACGACTAGAGGCCGCCGCGTTAAAGATGGGGGCGACAACAGAGTTCACGGCGAACCAGTCGGCGGAGGCGATGGCTAATCTGGGTCTCGCCGGATTCCAAACAAATCAAATTATTGCCGCCCTACCGGGTACGCTACAGCTTGCGACCGCGGCCCAGGTCGATATTGCGACGGCGTCGGATATCGCGGCGAAAACTATGCGGGCGTTCGGTCTTGACGCCTCGCGATTAAGTGAGATCAACGACACGCTCGTTGCTACGACTAATCGAGCCAATACGGATCTGCGTCAGCTCGCGGAGGCCCTTAAGCCCGTCGGCCCGATTGCGAAACAGATGAATGTCTCGCTTGCGGATACAACGGCGATTTTGGCGAAGATGGCCGACGCCGGATTCACGGGCGGTCTCGGCGGTACGTCTCTGAGGAACGCTCTAATCGCGATGGCGTCGCCGAGTAAGGAAGCGACGAAGGTGTTGAACGCGTTCGGCGTTAAAGGAGCCGATCCACTATTCCTCAAACTACGAAAGCTTGAGGCCGGACTGAAGGCCGCCGCGGGCGAGTCGGAACAGTTGGCGTTGGCAACCGAGTTGTTCGGTAAGCGGGGCGGACCGGCGATGCTGGCCGCGATGGATCAGGGCGTGGATAAAATCGAGGAGTTCGCGAAGGGAACGAAGGCGCTGGGCGGCGTCGCGGAGAAATTAGCAACCGCCCAACTAAACACGCTGGCCGGGCAGTTCAATATCCTGAAGTCGGCGATTGACGGAGTTTTCCTCTCGGCGGGAAAGCAACTCAATCCCGTGTTCCGCGATCTAATCAAATCGGCTACCGAGTGGATAAATCTAAACGCGGACGAGATCACTAACGGTATCGCCGAGGCCTTCAAGGGATTTGCCGAGTTCGCGGTGTTGGCGTGGGATGCCCTCAAGGACATGGGACCGGCGTTTCTTGAGGCGTTCAAGCTCGCACAAAAAGTTATGAGGCCCGTGTTTGAACTACTCAAAAAGTACCCAGCGATACTGGCCATTTTAATTCTATCAAAAACGGCCGGGTTCCTCGGACTCGGCGGAGCTGTAGGATTTGCCGGTAAGGCGATGGGCAGGATGCTTCTTAATTTCGGTAAAATGATCTCGATGAATTTGCCGATGATATTCGCGGGAATTGCCATCGCGATTGGGCAGATGGCGAAGGCCGCGGGCGACGCGACCGAGCGGCAGGAGATACTAAACCGGGCGTTACGCGGGCAAGTCGAGGCGGAGAAAACCCAGGCTAAAGAGGTTGTAACCGGGCTTGAGGATTTATCCGACGAGGAACTAGCCGCGCGCGAGAAAACGGCTCTGGCTCGGCGAAAGTCCACATCACAGAAGAGGGCTACGGCGTTTAATAAACTACGAGCCGCGAAAGCGGGGGCTAGTGGTGTCGGCCCGCAGGTGGGGCAGGTTATAGCGTCCGTATTCGGGTCCGATACGCGAGAACAGTCTGCGGTGAATATTGCGGAACCGTTACACAAGGCCGCGAAGGAACAGGCCGATATTGCTGAGAAGGCATTTCAACGTATTCGAAAGGAACTGTTCGCTCGGCGAGACGCCGCGGAGAAAAAGAAAAGTGACGCCGCCGCGAAAATCATGGGCGACTCTCTGGCGTCCGCCGCCGCGGATGCCATTACACGAACCATTCCGTTGGCCGAAAAGAAACAAGCGCAACAGAAGGCGGCCAAGGTAAAGGACGGCGAACAGAATTCTCTGCTTGAGGCCGGTACGACCGGGTTCGCTCAATTCGGTTTCGACATACAAAATGCGTTATTGCAGCAAGAAGCAAATGATACTAAGAAGCTGCTTGCGAATAGCAACGCCGGGATAAAAACAATAGATCAGATTCTGGCCGAAATCAAATCCGGAGGATTCAAGCATAAGGACTTCAAACTACAATGACAAATCCACTAGACTCGGATGAATGGAGGCTAGAACTAAACGGTGTTAAGGCCCGTCTAGTGACTCAGTCGGGTGTGTTCGAAGGACTAGACGGTAAGCCCGCGGCTACACAAGAATTTGTTATAAAAACCACCGACTTACAACAGCTTGCGATTAGTACATTCCCGCCGCCGGTTCGGATAGGGCAGCTTGAGCAGATACGCACAACGGAGATGCCCGGACAGCCGCTTCTACGGGCGAGGCGGATTACATGGAAGGCCCATGTAGACGGACTGCCTATCGATCCGTTTAGCGTGGACCCGTCCGCCCCCGCGGGGACGTATCACCCGTTGTGTAATATCATCGTCGAGTATAGCGCGGGTGAGGAGGAGACCGAAGACCCGCGGACGTTCCTCGAAATCACAGCCAACTCGACAGGCGAGTTCATCCACGGCGCGCCGACAAAGGCGTGGTGGAAGGATGACTCAGGGACAACTAATAGTTTGGCAAAAAAGGCAAAGACGCCGCTAATCCCACAGACTATCGTCGTGCCTCATACGGAGTGGACACTGCGGTGGCCTCAGATATCTCTCAACTTTTTTAAGACCATTCTCGTCAAGCGGCTGCGGGCGCGAATGGCTCACGTCAACGACACAGAGATGCCGATTCTATTCGACGCCAAAAAGCAAACGATTATGTTTGCGGGCTACGACTACCAGGAAAACTACACGGCAACCGGCAGTACCTTAGCGTCTGTTGAGCGAGCGCGTTTTATTACGGTTGCGATGAAATTTGTAGAGAAGCATGTTGAAGATCCGACGCCTACGGATAACGACCCGGATAAGATTACGATCCGGGGTCACAACGACTTTTGGCGTCCGGGCGTCGGCTGGCAGTATCTCATGCGGGGCGAGACCATAGGAAGCCTTAAGCCTACATACAAGCTCAGCGATTTGAATGATTTGTTTAATACGGGATTCGGCTCTTGTATATATACGTGGTCTGATCCAACCGGGGCCGAAACTCCGTCATCCTATCAATGGGCTATAGCGTTTATTAATCATCGGCAGTGTACGGGCGACGGCAAGTGCGGACCCGCCCCGCCGCGTAATGAACTACTTCCCCTCGGTGCTACGAAGACTGTTCCGTGCATTCCTAAGTAACAACAATGCGAGAAGACTTCCAACATAAACAGCCTGGTGACTCGTTATCGGCTAAGCAGGTCAATGAGCTTAGCCGCGTAGCGCGTCAAGTCGGTACGCCGATGCCCGGGTCGTTTTTATCCGGTAAGCCGGGCGCGGTCGTGGCTGAGCCACCGCCTATGATTCAGTTTTTGGTGATCGGCGGGATGGCGGTCAGCCAGGAATCCATAGACGCCGACCCCTCGATACTGGCGGGCGTCTACGGTGTCAAAACTAGATACTGGGACGGAGACCTTGACGGCGGATGGGCCGACGACGCCGACGAGTTGACGGAGGAGATTGATGACTTAGTTGATCCTGTTGACCAGATTGATGCGTCGGGTAGTCCGTATGAAATCGATGTCTCACAACAGATCGGCGTGAGCCATCGCGTCAATCCCGGGAAGGGGACCGGCGGCGACTTCAACCAGGCTCTGTCCTCGGACCTTTACCGCGGCGACCCAATCGCGGCGATTTGGGATCAACAGCAGGGCCGATTCGTTACGTTGCTTGATCGTCAGTACCACAATCTTCTCGACGTCTCAACGGACCTGGAGGCCGCCGGTGAGGAGTTCGTCGTTCCGTCGGAGTCGTCTACGACAAACTATGTTCAATTCGCTTTGGAGGCGTCCGGCGGACAAACCGAGGCAGGCGGCAACGGCCCGTCACCTATATCGTGGGGCGCAATTCAGGGGCGTATATTCGCGGTTGCCCCGCCGGACGGTATAGGTTCGGACGGGCAGGGAACCGCTACGGGCGTCGGGTTCTACACGTTCGCCGCCCCGCGGTATTTCAACCCGCTGGACGCTGGCGATCTTGATAATGGCGTGATGTGGCTGCGGCTAACCGCCCGGGGGAAAACCGAGTCAGGATTAGAGGCCGTCATTTCAGACGCTGGGATTAGGCTAGAGATTCACTCACGGTCGCGCGGGGGCGACGAGCCGACGGGACCACCGGGAACTACCCTCGTTGCTACGGACCGGAATATCATTGACCGGTGGGACCAGGCGGCGGCCTACTCAGCCTCGAACTCGCCCTTCAGTAGGCTACACAACGACACTACCTTCGCCAATAGCCTTGGGTCAGAGGACGTTAAAAGGTTCCCGCGGTTTGACTTTGATAAGACGATTGACTCGGAGTTAGATAGATGGGACTCGATCCGCGTAACTGTCCCCCGCGTTGAGGTCGTTAGTGAAAACGCATTTGCGAATGACTACTCCTACCCACAGTGGACGATCAAGGCCGAAGTCTACATTACGGTTCAACTACGCGAGGAGACATCATCCGCGTCTAGCTCACCGTCTTCGCAGGATGGTCAGTCCTCGACGTCTTCGCAGTCCTCGTTGAATTCATCATCCTCGTCCGCGTCGTCTCAGAACTCGTCGTCGTCCTCCGCGTCGTCGCAGAACTCGTCGTCGTCCTCGGCGTCGTCTCAGAACTCATCGTCCTCATCATCGTCAAGCGTCTCCAGCTCGTCGCCGTCATCGGACTCGTCCTCGTCGATGTCGTTGAATTCGTCGTCCTCGTCTAGTCCGTCCTCGTCTAGCCCGTCCTCGTCTAGCCCGTCCTCTGAGTCATCGTTTTCAAGATCACTGTCGTCCTCGTCACCGTCGTCGAAATCATCGCATTCGTCCTCGTCACCGTCATCGCATTCGTCCTCGTCACCGTCATCGCATTCGTCCTCGTCATTTTCGAGATCGTTCTCATCGCATTCGTCGTCGTCCGCGTCCTCTGTTTCTTCGCAATCGTCGTCGATATGCGGAACAGCGTTATATGAATGGGACGGGGTGACGTGGTTTATCGTTTCGGAGGACTGCACCGGTATTTGCACAGCACAAGAGCCGTTGGACATGGGTACGATTATTGGCGAACAACAAACGACGAACTGCATATAGAGTTTTGTTATGACCCACTGCCCATACCGATTCAAAACGGACGCCGGAAACCGGTGCGAGATCGTCGCCGTCCTCGCGTCTGTTTCTACGTCCGAGGCGGTAATACGCGACGACGCCTGCCGCGCCTGCGTGAAGGAGACGGCCCAGCCGAACTACGTTACCGCGTCGATAGCAATTAAAACGGTTCGCCACCTACGCCCGGAGTCGGTCGATATGACCCTGCTGGAGCTACGCCAGTATCTGAGACAACCCCCGCCGATACCCGGACCCGGAACAGAGCTGGTGAAATTGATAAGCCGGTTCGGTCTTTTGAAATCGACGGACTGCGACTGCGAGGGCCACGCCCAAAAAATGAATAAGCACGGCTCGGAATGGTGCCAACGTAATATTGAAACTATCGTGGGATGGCTATACGATGAGGCCCGAAAACGCGGGCTATTCTTTTCCGCATTTCTCGCCCGGCGGCTTATACGAAAAGCGATACGACGGGCCGACAAGAAACAGGCTAGTATTGAGAACCGATGCCTAACAATCGATGTATCTGCGACGGACCGGGATATTGCCAAAAGCGAGACGGCGTAACGGACGCCGAGTCGTTCGCGGAGTGCCAGGCCGGACGACCACCCGAGGCAAAGCCGCACTGTGTCTATCTCGGTAAGGCGCAGCCGGGCCGTACGGACCCCTCGGGCCATCAAATCCACGACTGCCGTATCCATCAACTATGCACTACGTCGAGCCGAGACGGTACGTATGCGAGGTGCAGGCGATGCAAAGAAAAGCTTTTACGATCCGATCCTGAGTTCCACGAAAAATTTGTAGACGGTCTGCGCATCATCGACCGTCACCGCCGCCCGTCCGACTCGATCCGGAATCACCTAGCTGGCGGCGACGCCTTCCTGGTCTGCGGCGGCCCGTCGGCGAACGAGAACGATCTAAGCCTACTGAGTCAACGGGGCGTCTGGTCGCTCACGATCAACAACATGGGCGGCCACGACGAGTTTGTTCCGAACGCCTTTGTCTGCGCCGACCCCCCGAGTAAGTTCTGCGACGGTATCTGGCTCGATCCGAACATAATGAAGATTATCCCGACACCTAAACTAACGCATCGATCCCGCGGGACGATCCGGCGGAAGCGAAAGGAATCGACAATAGGCGACTGCGATAAGTGCGGGGGCGACGGACTCCACAAGGATAAACAGTGCCCGAAATGCGACGGGACCGGACGCTTCGCGTATTGGTTTGACAACCTAACCGACGAGACGGGGGCTGAAGTCCGGACGGTTGACTGCCCGAATGTTTGGGGGTTTGAGCGAACCAGTTGGCTATCCCCCGACGATACGTTCTTCCTGCATGGGCAGGCGATGTGGGGGAACCACAACGAAGGCGTCATCCGTACGGGGGAGGAGAAAACAGTTTGCACAACTCTGCTTGGAATTCGCATCCTGTACTATCTCGGGGCGCGGACGATCTATTTGGTTGGTAACGACTTCCGGATGGACTCGACCCGCGGCGACACGGGTAACTACGCCTTCGCGGAAGGGCGGACGGAGGGGGCGTGCCGATCTAATAATGAGCATTTTGTAAACGTCAACAACTGGCTTTGCCGAATGGTCGGGGGCGGAGTCTTCGAGCGATTTGGGTTATCGATCTATAATACATTTGAACGGTCGGGACTTCGGGCCTTCCCCTACGTGCCGTTCGTCGATGCGGTGAATCATTCGCGGCGTCGTCTTCCCTCGGAACCCTACGACTTAGCGAATTGGTACGAAAAATGAACGAAACAAGCGACGAGAAACGACGACGTCTATATAATGCGGCCATAGATTCGCTCCATAAACTTGCCGGGTCGCCGGATGATCGTACGGCCATTCACAAGGCCCTGATTCTTTTGCAGGAACAACCGGACGACGACCCGCCGCCCGCGGACGAGATCGAGTGGGAACAAAAGATTTGGGGACAAACCCGATGCGTCGGCTCGTCCCCGTTTCATTCCGAGCATGAGCTAAGGATCAAGGCCGGTCACGTTTGTTCGATGCACCATCACCGGAAACGCGCCAACCGATTTATTGTCAAGTCGGGGTGTATCCGAATTGTTCGTATGCAGGGCCTTAGTTTAAGGCACACCCTACTTGAGTCGGGTGAATGTGCCGATGTGCCGTCAATGGTTGCTCATCAGTTCCAAGTTTTACGCGACGGCGAAATGACGGAGCTTTATTATAGTGACCGAGGCGGCGAGATTAGCGTTGACGATATTGAACGCGACACGGAGGGCTGCGCAATCGACATTGAGAAACTACAAAACACAATCGGGATTGTTGCCGATGGTCGGTTTATCCAAGAAACAAACGAGACATAATGAAGTTCACAACCGTCCTCGGACTAGACGCCAAGCATCTCGACCAACTGAAAATAGTTTGGCCGACGTGGATGAGACACAAGCCAGCCATACTCGATAATCCGTTAGTCATTTTCTACGACCGCCACGACCCGGGCATCGACGCCCTAGCAATACGCGGCGCAATACCGGAACATAGCGATGTCATAATCACCTCGTGGCCGCCCGGGGGAGTTGAGTACGGTGGAGACCCGAATGATAAGTGGACGAGGCCGCAGCGAGTCAAAATGCTTTCTGGCTTTGTCCACGTCGCCGCTAAGTACGTCCATACCGATTACTGGCTTAAGCTCGACGTTGATACGGTCGCGACCGGCCACCCCAATTGGATCGACCCACGTTGGTTTGAAAACAATCCGTGTATCGTCGCCCAGCCGTGGGGGTATACTAAGCCCGCTAATCAAATGATTGAACTAGATGAATGGATTGCGTCCGGTACGTCCGCGGGGAGTCAGCTCACGCAGCCATTAAACTTGAAACCGAAAGAGGGTTGGTCGCGAGTACGGCACAAGAGGATCATTTCCTGGTGCGGATTTTTCAACGCCGAATTTACGCGGTGGTGCTCGATGGTTGCCGAGTCGCGATGCGGCGTGGGCCGTCTCCCCGTACCGTCTCAGGATGGATTTATGTGGTACATGGCCCGACGCTATAACGGGGCGTCTAGTATCGTCCGAGCTAACATGAAGAAACGCGGATGGGAACATTGGACGACGATGAAGAATATTAGGAAAGCGGCAGAGAGGGCGATGGCATGAGTAAACCTCTGTCGAAATTTGACCAATGGCTTAAGGATACCTTAGCGGGGAAGAGGCCTCCGCCGCTAACGTTTCAAATCAATGACGGCCCGGTAAAACCTGTTGATAGCATCCAAATACGACATGAGTGCCCGACGTCCGTGTTTGTTTGGTCCGACGTTCTAGGGCAGCGTATTGAGATCGGAGCCAAGGCATGACTGCGGGATTATCCCTAGCTCGGGCGAAAAAATGCCAAATCCTCACAGGATCGTTTCTTACGGGCGCGTATCGGACGCGCTCATGTCCGTGTAAGCACTATAATGACTGCCCGCTGACCGAGACCGAACGTAATTTTTATAGAAATTGTTCGCAAGTTATCGAGGCGAAAAATCGGAATCTTGAGGAGTGGCATAAACAAAATGGGTAAATCAAAAATCCGCAGGCGATCCGGCACGGCCTTAGTCGGGTACTGTGAGTTATGCGATTGGATGCCCGACTCCGTTATACAGGTCGGCGTCGGTTGTAGTCACCAAGAAGTGGATGCGATGTACGAGACGTGGGGTGATAATGTTCATTTCTACGGTATCGAGGCCCACCCCGGTATCGCGGATGAGGCGAAGAAAGATTACCCAGGGGCGATTTGGAATTATGCTGTAGTTGGGCCGGACGATCCGGCTTCGATGCCCTTCTATACGAAATCAAAACACCGCGACGGTAGCAGTCTGTTCAAACACAATAAAGAAAATCCAAAAAACAAATACGATGAAATCCAAGTTGAAACAATTACGCTTGATCGATTATACGAACAGAAACTAATCAACGGGTTTGATAGTCTACTCTGGATGGACTGCGAGGGCGGCGAGCTTAAGGCCCTTCTAGGGGCCGAACAACTAATCAAATACATCTCGATGGTCAACGTTGAAATGACGGGCGTCTCCCAGGGTGACGGTTGTTGTACGCCGTCCGAAGTCCACGCGTGGCTACACGACCACGGCTTTGCCCGGGCTTGGTGCCATACTACACGGAGCCGTTTCGGCCAGTACGACGCGATTTATGTACGCCGCGAAATGCTTAAGCCCGAGCTGGCGATGTGCCCGTGCGAGCTGTCGGATTCCTGCGAGCTGTCTGAGCTTCGCCTAGAGAATGAAAAATTACGTAAGGCCCTAGAGGAAATAAAATGAACCGCCAAGTCGTCTATCTAATGTCGGGCCGCGCCCACCTCCCGTATCTGCTCGTCGGACTCCGCGAGCTTCGCAAGCATTGGGCCGGGGACGTTACCGTTTTCGCATGGCCCGAGTCGTATCCTATCGCTAAGCAAATTGCGGCGGCCTACGGAGCCGAGTGCGTCGAGCGTGAGCCGAAGCACCGCCTCAGAAAGAACAGCCAGTTCCTCGATAAGATCCGGTTGATGCGGACGTTCTCGGACGATACAACGACGTTATATCTGGACGCCGACACGACGCCCGCCGCCGACCTAACCTCGATATTCCAAGAAACCGAGATGCGGGGTTTCTGTGCAACTCAGTTCAACAAGTGGGTATCGACGGGGGGTATTGTCCGCAAGCGAGTTAAGCGGCTTGCCGATATCGAGTCCATCGACCAGCGACTAGTTCAGTGGGTTCTCACGCATGCCGAACCGTCCGTTAATGGCGGCGTGTTTGCGTCAAAGCCTAACTCCCCCGTTCTCAAATTATGGGAGGAGTGGACCTGGGACGCCCGAAATGTATTCATCGCGGACGAGACCGTTCTTCACGTCTTGTCTGCCCACTTCGCCTTCCCTATCCTACGCGGAGGTGCGTGGAACTGTTCGCCTAAGTACCAGCCGGACGATCTCGCCGACGAGGATGTTAAGATCTGGCACTTCCACGGCGATAGTAATGTTCGTCCGGAGAAATCACAAAAGGGCTACGACTACTGGTGGCCCCTATACGAGCAATGCTTGCAGGAAAATATTGCGGACGTCCGTTCGTGGATCGACGCCGTCGTGGCCGAAAACAAACACATGAGGAAACTGGAGAAACCATGCGTACATTGAAAGAGACTAGGGCAATCACAAAAGAGGCGGCGTGGATTGATCCCGTAAACGCCCGGACTATTCCGGTCAACAAGGCGAACCATAAATTCAAATTTACGAGGCGGTGGTTTGTCCTGCGGAACCAAAAAACATTCTCAACATTCCTGGCCCCGACGTACCCACCTCACCGTCCGATCAACATGATTCAAATCGGTGTGTTCGAGGGGCAGGATTTAGTTTGGTCGCTTCAGAATTTACTACAACACCCGGACTCGCGATGCGTCGCGATTGATCCGTGGGCGGCGACGCGCAAGCTTGACGAGAACAAGATGGCGGAGGTCGAGGCCCGGGCGAGAAAGAACCTGGCTCCGTGGCGGCGTAAGGTTGAGATTCGTAAGGGATACTCGGGCGAGGTTCTCCAAGATCTAATCGACGGCCCCGCCTCGATTACCGGGCGGCGTATCCCCGCGGGTCACTGGGATTTGGTTATCATCGACGGAGACCACACCGCCGACGCCGTTTACACGGACGCAACTCTAAGCTCGAAGTTGATTAAAACGGGCGGTCAACTAATGTTCGACGACGTCCGAAATCGCGTTCACAAAAAGGATCATGTTTACGACGGGATCGTTGGCTGGCTGTTAGAGGAAGGCAATCAGTTCGATCTCGCGTGGTATCATCGTTATTGCAATTGCTACACTAAAAAGGCTTAGACGTCCGATGATTGAATACGAAAAATTCCGCTTCGCCGCCCCGCCACGGACCGCGTCAACTTGGTTCATGAAGGCGGCGTCGCTGGCCGGTCTCGGCGACGGGTATAAGGCAACGGTCCACATCCCCGCCGAGCCAACGCGGAACGCGGCGTTATCCGTTTCGATGATCCGTCACCCCGTTGACTGGCTCGTTTCCTACTTCCAAACACTCAAGGGCGGGACTATCGGCGTTACCTGCGTCGATGTGTTTGTGCCTGTCGCGAGGCGAGCCGCGAATGTCCACGAGTTCCTCGACAGCTATTTAGTCAATTGCCGGGGAATGGTGGGCGCTATGTTTGACACGTACGCCGCAGATAGCGTGTACCGCGTCGAGGATTTACCGTGGGCCGTCTGCGAGTTCTTCGAAACGCTCGGACTATCCCGCGACAAGGCGGACGCTCCGCGAGACCTCGGGCCGCAGAATCCTTGGAACGGAGTTCCGCCCGCGGTCGATCCCGATGTAAGGCGGCGGATCGTATCCGCCGAGACCGACTTTTGTGAACGGTATGACTACTTCTGAGAGAGCCTGAAAATGAAATCGATTATCATTATCCCCGCCCGGATGCAGTCGGTACGACTCCCCGGAAAGCCGATGCTCGATATCGGCGGGCATCCCCTAGTCCGCCGGACCGCGGAGCAGGCGCGGCTGACGGGGGCCGACGCGGTCCTTGTCGTTTCACCCGACAAAATTATCTGCCGGTACTGTCAGGATAACGGAATCCCGTGGATGGCCTCGCCCGACGACATCCCTTCCGGCACGGCCCGCTGCGCGGAGGTGTACCGACGCCTTAAGGACGAGTACGATGTTGTAGTCAACTGGCAAGTGGACGAGCCGTGCGTTGCAGCCACAGCGGTTGACTCGTTGATTGATCTGGCCGCCGACGAGGAGTGGGACGCGGCGACACTTTGCGGGCCGCTGCCTAAGGCCGAACGGGATAACGAAAATACGGTCAAGGCGGTTATCGACGAGGACGGTAGGATTATGTGGTTCTCGCGGAAGAACCTCGAAGGCTCCGTTGGTCATTGCGGAATTTACGCGTTCGGGGCGGACGAGCTTCTGTTTATCGAGGACGGAATGCAGCCGTCTCGGCTATCAAAAATCGCAAGCCTCGAACAGTTGACGTGGATTGAAAACAGATATGCAATCGGGGCGTGGCATCTCGGTGAGCTACCACCGTCTGTTGATACGCCGGAAGATTTGGAAAAAGTGAGGGCGGCGATATGAACACGGGCGCGTATAAAAATCATGTTCAGAAAAGACGCACGAAGCGGCGGCCCGTCAAGCTCGATCTAACCCCGTCTATCGAGGCGATTATCCCCAAGAGCGCGACGATAATGGATATCGGAGCGGGTGACGGTCGTTACGTTGCGTGGCTGCAGACAGCCGGATACGACGCGACGGGGGTGGACGGGACGCCGGGTATTGAGAAATTATCGGATGGTCTTATTTATCATTTTGACTTAGCCCTGCCCGCGGAATGGTTGGGGGATGTCGGCCCCCGTGACTGGGGATTATTTATAGAGGTGGGCGAGCATATCCCATCCGAATTTGAGCAAAAGGCTATCCACAATGTTTCTAGGTTTTGTCAAAAGGGCCTCATCGTCTCGTGGGCAAAACCGGGTCAGCGAGGGCGGGGGCACGTCAACTGCCACACGCCCGAGTGGGTGGCGTCTCGGTTCGCCCGCGAGGGGCTACTGGTAGACGACGAGGCGACCGCGACCGCCCGCAAACTAACAACCCGTTGGTATCGAGAGAAAGTGATGGTGATGCGACGTGAGCCGTGAAACCCGCCGAGCAGCTAGGCGTAAAATGCAACGACGAACGTGGGACGTCCTGATTGATCTTGTACGCACGCACGTGGGCGAGCCAACATCGGGCGCAGAGATCGGAGTCTACCGGGCGCAGACGTCCGTGACGTTACTCCGTCAGTTCCCTGACTGCCATTTGTCGTTGATTGATCCGTGGCAGTACTGGCCGCCCGAGTCGTCGTGGGCACAAATGGCGGTGCGTACGGGCGGGCTTTCCGCGGACCAGTGGGAGACCGTCTATAATCAGGCACTACGACGACTAAAGCGAACCCATCAAGATAACTACACTATCCATAGAATGACCTCGAAAAGGGCGGCGCAGAAGACTCCCGATAAATCGTTTGACTTTGTTTTTATCGACGCGAATCATTCCTATAAAAGTGTCCTGCGGGATATCCGCCGCTGGACTCCAAAGACGAAAACTTTAATTTGCGGGCACGACTACGGGGGGCCGTATAAAGGCGTTCGCCGAGCGGTCCGGCGTTGCTTCGGCAAGGATTTTATTGCAATTAGGAAAGCCCGGATTTGGGCAAAGGTTTTACACCATGGGTGACTCGAAAAAAGCGGAGCCGGAAATTAAGGCTCATTTCATGACCGAGGCGGAGCTTACCGAAATCGTCGAGGCCGTCGAGGGGTCGGTTGGTATCCATCGCTCGGCATCAAATCAATCCGACGCGGAGTTCTCGCGGCTCATTGTCGATACCGTAGCGGGGGCCGTCATCTCCGCGTGGAATGGTAGGAA
>Ga0255047_10001673_pt1 | contig 15659 bp, 28 predicted proteins | sample JV7_2_1_MG_FD_183640 | JGI IMG/M metagenome (GOLD analysis project Ga0255047, IMG submission 183640) | Seawater microbial communities from Jervis Inlet, British Columbia, Canada - JV7_2_1 | ecosystem: Environmental > Aquatic > Marine > Inlet | place: Canada: British Columbia | collected 2016-10-06
GCAAGCGTAAAAACCCTACAGGAGAAGCCCATGCCAAGTTCGATTATTTCAAAAAGCCTCGTGCACAACGGGCGCACAGCCGTCACCCTGGCTCCATCAACATTGCAGGACTTCACCGATTGCCGTGAAGCGAGCTACGCAATGGTTGCTGCCGACTGTGTCTCGGGGTCAACGTCGTGCGTATGGAGCGCCTACCTGCTCTCCAAGACCGACGCCATCCTCAACCCGGCGCCAACTCTGTTCATCGACGTGGACGAGTCGTTCCCGCCTGACCCGACTGCGGGCCTGCACACTTCACTTACTGGGCGAACGCTGTATCGGCTCTTCGACGTGCGCGGCATCGATGGAATCAACATCCGTCTAAACACAGTTACCGCAGCCGACGAGGTGTTCAACTGCCTTATCGTGCTGGTGCGATAATGCTGCACGCCGACCGGAATCGCGGGCTTACGCGAGCCTATACGCGAGCTGCGCGAAGGGGTCCGTTGCGCTCGCAGCCCGAGAAGAACCTCGCCTGTCACGCCACGCTCAACGCTAACCCGGTGGGCTGGCTCGACGCGCTGGACTACGGCGCTGGTGAGGGTGCGGTTCAGACGCCCGTAATGAAGGTTGGTTCTGCAACGCAGGCAAACGCCCCCCAACGTCCTTTTTACTCCAAAGACTCGTGGTCTTCTGACAACGGCCCTGCTTACAACTTCATCGCGGTCGCAAACATGGTGTGGGGTTGCGGCACGTCGATCGACATCGGCGGCGGCAGGGGTTGTACCATTATCGCGGCGTGTAACTTCACCGCGACCGGGACGACCGGGCAGATATGGGAGTACACCACAGCAGCGACAGGGGCAGACGGCGCATACATAGCCTTCCGTAGAGACGGTGGAGTTGACCACCCGTTTGCGGTCAACGGGTCGTTTGGCGCCTATTCGGGCGGATACCTCGTGGGTTCGTATGCTGGCGCGGACGGGGTGATTGTGTCTGCACAGGACCGCTCGCTTGGCACGCAGTTGCTCCAGGTTGGCGGCGAGTGGGAAGGCTCAGGCTTCAATTTAGAGAACGGCACAGGCGTGGTTGCCGGCACCTATGCGGCGGGTGCGTCGTCGTGGATTGGGGCGCGTAATAACGGGACCAGCGCCCCTTGGAATGGCAAGTTGCGAGAACTCGTAGTTTGTGCCACCAAGCTGAACGCAGACCAGTTAGCGTCAGTTGTGCGGTCGGTGCGTTGGCGTGCGAGGGTTCTATGACCGGCTACGCTATGCTGGACAACAAGAAGGGTCTTGCCTCCGTCGCGGTGAAGAAGGGCCGCACCAAGAAGTGGTTTGGCTTCTGGGTTGGCGCGAGCGCGGAAGACGTTGAGACCTGTGAGTTGGTTGAGGAAATGGACCAGCAGCAGGCGCAGCCGTGGCTCGATGACAAGGGCTACGAGAGGGTCGTTCAGGGGGGCGTATAGATGTCGATGACAGGCACAGAGATGGCCGTGCTCGGTGGCGCTGGCGGCGGCGCCCTCACGTTCGTTTTGGGCGTGGTGCAGCGGTACGTCAGCCCGCGCTTTGAGGCGCAAGCGGAGCGTATTGCCCGGCTTGAGGCAGAGGCGCGAGCGTCAGACGCAAAATCCGAGACGATGATGCGCGACATCGAGAAGTCGCGGTCTAGATCGCAGGAGTTTACGTCTTTGAAAATCGCTGAGGTTCACGCCAAATTTGAAGCATTAATGGCGAAACAGGGCGAGGATTTGTCCGACATCAAGGCGGCATTGGCCGAGATCAAAGGCGAGATGAAAGCCCGGCGGCCCGGCAGGGGAACATCGGCATGACATCAGCAGAAACTTGGATCAGGGAGCGCGTCGGCGGGCAGAATCTGTCATGGGCTGACCTTGTTAGCCTGATCACATACGCACAGGAAGAGCTGGGCGTGGTTGCCGATGGCAAGCCTGGCGCTCGCACGCTGATGCGCCTCGACCAGCACCTCGGCGACGACACACCCAACAAGCAACTGCCCGTCCCAAAGGGGCGAAAGGAACTCACCGCTCTTTACGGCAACCCGTCATGGACGAAGACCGGAAAGGGTCGCGGCGTTGACCTAGACGACGCATGGGAACGCGGACACATTCGCTGGTTCAAGTTGCACACAGGCAAGCGCGTCCGCATGCACCGGCTCGTGGGCGCAGAGTTCGTCAAGCTGTTCAGGGAAGCGTGCGACGCGAGCGGCTACACGCCAAAGTCCGTGCAGACCTACAACCCAAGGGTCATCGGCGGAACAGACCGCCTCAGTTGCCACGCCTATGGCATCGCATTTGACGTTGACCCCAGCCTGAATCCTTGGGGCGGCAAGGAGTCGGCCCCGCTGCGCCAGCATCCTGAGTTTGTCGCAGTCTTTGAGGCTGCCGGTTGGTGTTGGGGTGGACGTTGGAAGAAGGGCAAGGGCGACGACATGCACTTTCAGAGGGCAACACCATGACAGTCGGATTAGCAGCAGCAGTCACAGCGCCCAGCGCGGTTAGCGTTATCAGCGACGCGGCGGCAGACGCGGGCAGCCAAGTGGCGAGCAACTGGCTGGTCCTACACCCAGAATGGGGTGGCGTTGCGATGATCGGGCTGGCGCTACTCGCTGCCGGCATCGAGTGGCTGCGGCAAAAGGCCAAGGCGACCGACACGCAGGCTGACGACGTACTGCTGGCAACGGCAGCCAAGACGCTTGAGCAGACACAGGCAGAATTGAAGAAGGATGGCTGAGTTCAAGGCGGCGCTGCTGGCGTTCGCCAAACTGCTAACAGCGTTCGTGGATGCCGGTGGGGTGCAGACCTGTGTTGATCTTTGGAGACAACGGCTCGCTGAGTCCGCAGCTCGTGCGGAACTCGCAGCGGAGAAAACGCTCGCATCGCGCCTCGCTCGCGGCGACGCTGTTGCTGTGGAGTCTGAGCACGAGCGCCTGTTGTTCGCAGCCAGCGGCGCAGATAGTCGGCGACCAGCGGCTGAAGGTGGACGAGGCGGGCAACGTGACGATGACCCCGGCATTGTACGCGGCGACGCTGCGAGCGTTGCGTCGATGCAAAGAGAGATCGACGCGCTAGTGCGCTAGCAGTCCCTTGTGTAACGCATAGGCCACAGCGACCGAGAGCGCGTCCTTGGCGTGCCCCTTGCCCTTGAACATGGCGAGGTTGCCGGGCATTCGTTCATAGCCGGTGCCGTTGCATACGGGGCAGAGAGGGAACTCCCGCCCATCGAACGGGTCGGTGGCGTGGTTCTTGCTGTTCCGCTTCGGACACAGCTTGCCGCCCCGGTCATCGCCGCCAAGCACACGCATCGTCTCAGCCCAGACCGCGCCCTTGCTGATACCGCGCCCGGTCAAGCCCAGCGTGCGGACCACTTCGGGGCGGGTCATTGGCGCAGCACCTAGAGCGTGTCGGCAGTAGCCGCCGATCTCTGCGGTGTCGATGAAGTCGCTGTTGGCGCCTCGCCCGTAGGACTGCATGCGCTCGTAGACGACGGTGTGCGGGTTGAACGAGTAACCCACGCCGCGCAACGTGACCCATTCCTCGATACCGGGCTTGAGGTAGACGGACAACGTGCCTACTTCGCCGCACCACAGCACCCGGCGCGCATCGGTGTCCAGTATGGCAAGCCCGGTCACCTTGCCGGGGTCGATGCCAAGCACGATCATCGGTCGCCCTCGTCTCGCGGGGGACGGTCAAGCGTGACGCACACGAGGCACCGCCTCACTTCGTCGCCGATCAATCTGCGCCCGCATCCCGCGCCGCACATCGTCGGCTCGCAGATAGGACAACCCGCGTCGTCGCATTTGTGTTCGTCCATCATCGCCCCCGCGTGCGCGCCCGCCGCCTCAGTTTGCCTGTTATCGTGCGGTCAATACATGATAAGTCGAGGCGGCGGTTGCACGCACCTTGCGTTCTAAAGCCTTTCGGCAGCGCAGAAGATCCCGCACTCAAAGTCCATATTTTTCATCGGCAACCCAACAGCATCGGCTGACAGTTCATCAAGGAACAGGCGCTCGCCAGCGACACGCACCAACCGCACGCCGAGTCGCCGGGACTGTTCGGCACGGCTAGCGAACACAGCCGGGTGCCTCTTGCGTACATGGTTCCAGTAGGTCGCGCTCGTTGCCTTCACGCAGCCGACGCAGTTGGCGTTTGGGTATCCGAGACGATAGACCATAGGCAACGCGATCCCGGCCTCCGCGAGAATACGGAAGCAGTCGCCCTTTGTTAGTCCTGCGTCGATCAGCACAGGCAGCACGTTGTCACGCTCGCTCATCACGAACCGATCAAACCGATCGCGCTCGTCTGCCGTGAAACCCAACACATGCCAATCCGCCTTGTTGGCGGCCTCCCACGCATAACGAGGCTCCTTTTTGAGTTGCAGCGTGCAAGGAGCGCCGTGCGGCCCTGACATAAATGCGCGTTTGTCCCAAACCTTGACCGCTGAATTGTGGTCCAGTTTAGGGTTGGTCGCGATCTCGACCTCAACACCTAGCCACCGCTCAACGTCATGCAGGAAGCGCCGGTTGTCGGGGTCTTCCTCCTCAACCGGACTATTGACCGCCCGCACGGTGTGAGTGTCCCCATAGCGGCGCAATGTTTCGCGCAGAGCAACGGCACTGGCAGCGCCGCAGGAGAACCAAACGACCACAACAGGCAAACTCATTTGTCCTTGACCCGCACGCCGTGCGTCGTCTTTTCGACCAGTTCGGCGCCGGTCACGTGCACGCCGGCCTTAAGGGCGGTCTTGATCGCGTTCTTATCGGCGACGGTCGTGACCCGGCAGTAATCGCTCGTCAGGTCATCGAGTGACGTGACGTTGACCGACACTGACTTGCGCTCGACCACGTGCGCCACGCGCCCGGCAGGCAAATGCACCGGGCCGCCGTTAGCCTCGCACAGCAGAAGCGCAAGACTGTTGCCGCGCTCCACGCGAGCCGACCGCCGCTTGGCGACCGCCGCCCAATCCGCAGACTGACGCTTGGCTTCGGCAACCTGGGCCTTGCTTTCATCGGTGTACGCCAAAATGGCGGCGACCTTCGACGGCACCGCAACGCAGTACCAATCCGAAAGCTTCTTCATTGCCTCGTCGTGAAGGACAACCAATTCTGGGGAAGGGTCTAAGGCGTCGCCCATGTCAGCCTCAAGCCTCTCGATCTCCACGGTCATGTCCCGCAGCTCGTCCATCAATTCATACGTGGTAGCCATGTCTGTCTCCTAAAGTTGCCGCTAAAAAGGAATGGAGTCTTCCGCCGGGCGCGACGCCTGACGGTCTGCCTTGCTCTGTGCGAACGACCAACCGCTCACGTCAACATCAAGGCTCTTGCGGTCCTCGCCAGCAGACGTGTACGCCCGCTCCATCAACGTCCCAGTGATGAACACCAAGTCTCCCTTGGCGAAGAACGTGGCGAACGTCTCGCCCTGCTTGCCCCAGATGGACAAGTTGAGCCAGGTTGTGTGTTCGTCCTGACCGCGCTTGGTGGTCGAAGCGACGCTGCACTTGGTGACCGTGCGACCGCCGCCACCAACGTCGCGGGTTTCAGGGTTTCGGCCCAAGCGGGCAATTGCTGTAATGGTGATCATGTTCTCTCTCCTGTTTGGTTCGGCGGGTGAGAATCGAACTCACAAACCATAGCGCCACGCCGCCTAATCAGCCTCGTCAGGCCGGGTTCTAAAAGGGAACGTCCTCTTCAGGGTCGACGGCTTTCTGATTGCGACGCGACTTCAAAGCAGCCGCCACTGCGGCGAGCTGATCAACACGCAGCGAGCCAACCTTGGTGACGTTCACCTGAAGCGCCAGTTCGCACGTCTCGCGAACCAACTCCGCGTCATCAGCGGTCATGTCCTTGGCGGTCATGGCTGTCGTCTGGGCCGAGAGACGCAAGGACTTGAGGATGCTGTTGAGGTGCGCGTGCTTGTTAGTCGGCTCAACCTTGGTGGGGTTGTTGCGCGCAGTCTTCAGCACCTCTTTGGGCTGCGGCTTCTGCGGCGCTGGCGCACCCGCCCCGTGGTCGGAGTCCTCATCAGTGCCGATTGGCACGACGAGTCCCAAAGCGTACCGCTTCAAGTAAGTCAAAGTTGCGCCCACCGCATGCGGCGTTGCCCCGTTGCCGCGCCCGCCTGGGGCGGTGACCGTGCAGGACGCAGAGGAAACGATAGCCTCGTCAGGCACCCCGCTGGTGACAAACGCCTTAACCGTCAGCGTGTTCTCATAGATGTCGCTGGTGAACGTCAGCAACAACCCCTCCTTCAACAGGTGAGGCTGCACGGCAGCAATCATGTCCTCAAGCAGGACGTACCGCCCGCCGCCCATCGAGTTGTGGCGCTTGCCGTTCATAGGCGGCGCGGTGATGTTAGAGAAGGCGGCGCACAGGCGCTCGCCAAAGGTTCGTTTGGGACTAGCCATTGCGGGCCTCCATCCACTCGATAGCGTTGTTGAGTTCGTCGCGAAGGTCGCGAAGGGTGCGCGGGTCTGAGGCGATGAGAGTCGCTCCGATGACCGCAACCTTGACCGACCCGTCCATCAACTCAACACGCTTGATGGCACCAACCCGCAACCCCTGCGCGTCTCGGGCGGAGACAGGCTGCCCGGTCGCGCCCTCGGCAAAGGTTGGGGTTGCGGGCGGTGCGTCCAGTGTGAACGTGAAGCCGCTCCCGTCTGAATGTTCCTTATAGGCCATTGTCAGTCTCCTTGCGAGTCGCCGCTCGCTGTGTGAGGGGCGGTTGTAGCGTAGTGCTTGACAGTCTGTCAACAACTGTTTACACAGAAAGTCTACGGAGGACGAACATGCCAATGAAACAAACACCTAAAGCGCCACCGGGCGACCGCCTTGAAGCGTTCATCGCCGACAACGGGTTGAGAAAGACCTGGGCCGCAGAGCAACTCGACATCAGCCGACAGTTCCTGCACCAACTTACCACCGGCAACACGATACCGTCGCTGCTGTTGGCGTGGCGCATCGAACGGTTCACCAAGCGCAAGGTCAAGGCGACCGATTGGGTGTCACAATGACGCACTGCTACAAATGCGCGGGCGAGGGCTGGGCGGGCGACGGCTACGGCACTTGCGAGCCGTGCGGCGGGACCGGGCGCAAGGACGGGCAACTGTCCCCGCACGAGGTCATCACCCTCGCACGCATCAGGCGGCTAGAGCGGCGACGGGTTGACGCGGGCTTGACGCTCGCTCTGCTGGCGTTGTTGGCGGCTGCCGCCGTCGTGTTCCAAGTGCTGACAGGAGGTGCGTGATGAGTCGATGTCACTGGTGCAAGGGCAGCGGTCTTGAGCGGTACGGGTTCGCCGACTGTTCGGTGTGCGGCGGCGACGGGCAACTTCGGGTCGAGCGACCGGGCGATTACCGGGATGAGCCGGAGTTCATCAAGCCTGCGCGGATGGCCTACGAGGATCGGCGGCGACGTTACCGGGCAGAGGACGCGGCGCAACCCAACAGGGTTAAGTCCCGCGTGCGGACGATGGAGCTTTGCAAAGAAGTGTGGGCGCGGATAGTTGCCAAGCGGAAGTAACGCGGGCAGGATGCTAGACAACACGCCTTCATCAGGGCCAAGGAACGGAGAACAATCGCTACATACCCAACCTCGTTGCCGGAGGCTTGCCCTGCCGGTTCCTTCCGTTCCCGGTCTGATGACCGGCAGCGGGGTTGGCGTTACGCGAGAAACCAATGCGCGACTTCTACCGACGCACGATGATGAACCGCTGGCACGAGCTGCTGGACCTGTCGCCAGACGCACAGCGACTTTATTTCTACGCCTTCACCGGGCCGGCATCAATGGAGTACGGACTTGTCGCCCTGCACCTGGGTCAGACGAGGCGGGACTTGGGACTGACTGATGCCACCCTCGCTGCCGCCGTGCATGAACTCGGCGAGTTCTGCGTCATGTCGGGCGGGACCATAAAGCGGACGATGGTGTTGTGCGACCCAGAGCTTGCGCGGGCTGTCGCGCCGAGGGCGCCCAACAACCACATCGCAATGGTGCGCGCGATGGCAGCCATGCCCAAGGGGGCGGCTCGCGACGCTTGGGAGGCATGCCTCAAACACCCGGTCGCGCAACTGCCTGAAAGTACAGGAAACAGGGGGGCAACCCGTAGGCAACCCGTAGGCAACCCCTCCCCTACTAAGAAAGAGAAAGAGAAAGAGAAAGAGAAAGAGAAAGAGAACAAAACACGTAAGACGCGCAAGCGCGCCCGCGTGTTCGTCCCCCCTACCCTCGATGAGGCAAAGGCTTGGGCGCGGTCGAAGGGGTGGAGCGAGAAGTTTGCCATAGACTTCTACGGCTACTTCACCACAGACGAGGACAACCCGTGGGTCGACAGCAGGGGCAACCCGGTGAAGTCGTGGAAACAAAAGATGCAGACATGGGCGAACAGGGGCGCGACCGATGGACGTAAAGACACGGCCCGGCGCGACCCTCGTGGCGAAACAATTGAGGAACTGGAGGCTTTTTATGCAGAACGCGGGTGAGACTTTCGACAAACAAAACGCTTACGACCCGGTGTCGGCAACGGAGCGGTGCATTCTCGGCACGATGATGCAGCCCGGCAGCGGCCCAGCCTGCCAAGCGGACGCGACAGACATGGGGTTGCTGCCCGAGATGTTCTCGCCAGCCCGCCGCAGGGTCTATGAGTCTGTCGAGGACCGGCACGACGGGTCGTTAGCGGTGGCGATGCGGCTCGACCCTGACGACCGGGCTGAAGTGTTCCGCTGCATGCGCGAGGCGTCGGTCCCCGGTGAGTTCTACCGAGCGAGGGTTGGCGACTTGGTGCGGACCTGGCGGTTGCGGGCAGCTCGTAGCGGCGCGTCGTCGGTGGCAGAGGAGCCGTGGGTAAACGCCGATGACATGCGGACAGCAGTTGACGAGCGCGTGCTGGTGAACCTGGAGGCCGCCCTTCCCGTCGACTCGGTGGACGACAGCGTAGCGACGTTGCTGGATTCCGGCGTGACCGAAGGCGAACAAGTGGCGATCGTTCCTGAGTTTCGCGCCTTCGATGTTTTTCGTCGCGGTCGAATGGTCGTTATCGGTGCGCGGCCCAAGGTCGGCAAGTCGGTGCTGGGGTTGCAGATTGTCTCCGCAGCCGGTCGTTGTGGCTCGCGGGTGCTGCTCGCCTCGTTGGAGATGGCGAGGGAGGAACAGGTGCAGCGCCTCCGCAGGGGCAACAGCGACGACGACTTGCGTGCGATGCAGATAGACATCGTGACCCATGCCAAGGCGCCAACTATCGAGGCGCTGCACCGACTGTGCCGGTCCAAAGCGGTCAGGCACGGCGGCCTCGACCTGGTGGTATTGGACTACATCCAGATAGCTCGCTGCGAGAACGAGGGTCGCATGTCGGACCCTGAGCGGGTGGCGAAGATTAGCCGGGAGGCCAAGCTGATTGCCGGGTCGCTCAACTGCTGCGTGGTTGTGTTGGCGCAACTCAAGAGGGCATCGGAGGATAGGGCAAGCCCGCGTGCGTCGGACCTCGCAAACAGCGACGCAATGCAACGTGACGCTGACCACGTGTTGCTGTTGCATCGACCGCACATGCACGGCGGCGGCGACGTGGACGAGGCGATGCTGCTGCACGACATATCGCGGCACGGCGGCACAGGGCTGGCGCGGCTGCGGCTGGACACGCACGAGTTGCGCTTTAAGAGGGACGTGCGATGAAGATCGGCAGTTGCTTTTCGGGAGTGGGGGCGATGGATTTGGCCGCCGAGCGTCACTTTGGCGGACGCACCGTCTGGTTTTGCGAGCAGGACCAGCACTGCGCCAAGGTGTTGGCGAGGCATTGGCCGGGCGTGCCGGTGTACGGCGACGTTCGCACGCTGGTAGCCGATGGTGCCGAGCCGATCGACGTGTTGGTGGGCGGGCCGCCGTGTCAAGACATGTCGGCGGCGGGCCGTCAGGCGGGTCTAGTGGATGGCGAGCGGTCGTCGTTGTTCTTTGATTTTGTCGACGTTGCGGCTGCGCTCAAGCCTCGCCTCGTCGTCGTCGAAAACGTGCCGGCGCTGTTGAGCAAATGGCGCGGGGTTGTCGAGGACGCTTTCGCTGCGGCGGGTTACGGCTGCACGTGGGCGCGGGTCGCGGCGCAGCACGTGCGGGGTTGTCCCCACAAGCGGTTGCGCGTGTTTATCCTCGCCGAGCGGGGCGGGCCGCACCGGGGCGTATGTGACGCGGGGGCGTTGCCGGCGGTTGGGGTGGGCGCATGGCCGACGCCGCGCACGATAACAGGCGGCGCGGAGTCAGCCGCACGCAAGCAGGAATTGGGTCGCACACGCAGCGGGGGTGGCGACCTGCAAAGCGCCGTCATGTCCGCGAGCGCATGGCCGACGCCAACCGTACCCAAGGGCGGCGCAATGACCCGCAGCGGCGAGCGAAGCGACGAGCGGCTACTCAACGGCGCCGTGCAACCGCAGGCATGGCCGACACCGGCAGCACAGGAGCCGGGCATTGACGCGGCGCGGCTCGTGGACAGGGACGGCAACAGGCCCGACACGCCGATGCAGCGGTGCTTCGACAAGGACACCGGCAGGCTGGCGCAGACGGGGTTGGCGCAGGCTGTGCAGGCATGGCCGACGCCGGCAGCGGGTCTGCCCAACGACGGGCAAGACCCCGCGACCTATCGCGCCCGCTTGGCGAGACTCAAGGCACAACACAACAACGGCAACGGGGCGGGCGTTGTGTTGGCGCAGGCTGTGCAGGGGTGGACAACGCCAACCGCTCGCGACCACAAGGACGCCGGCCACAATCCGCACGTCAGCCTTGACCTGTTGCCTCGCCAGGTCTGTGCGCCATCCGGGTCGGACGCGAACAAAGGACGCCTGCGGGCGGCTGCCGGAACAGAGGCAAGCGCACAGCGATTAAACCCCGCCTTTGTTGAGGCTCTCCAAGGTCTGCCGCCGGGTTGGTCCGACCCCACCGGCAGTAACGAGCTGCGCTGGCATGCGGAACACCTGATGGACATGCCGCGATGGCCTGCGCCGATGGTTAAGGGACAATGGGGCGACTCCCCGCAGCACGCCTGGGAACCGCCGAGAACCGTGCTTGAGCGCGTCGCGGCGCGTTCGGCGCGTCTGAGGGCGTTGGGCAATTGCAACCCGCCACAACAATACCTGTTGGCGTTTGCGCTGCTAGAACGCGGGCCGGCTCAGGTTTCGTTGTTTGAGTTGATGGCGTGACACCTTATCGCTCCGCGCCCATTAGCCTGTCTGTAATCGCCGCAACCGTCGCGAGCCGGGCAACGGCGCACCTGACACGCGGCAAACGCTCAGAATCAAAACTGAGCGGCTAGCCAAAACGACAAAAGCCCCGCGACCAGGCGGGGCTTTTGCTTAGGGTTGCTGTTCTATGTGAGGTTCGTCGCGTTGCTGTAGCTGCCGGCGCTTTCGGCCTCGCCCAGTTCCTCCCATTCATCGTCATTAAGGGGGCGGGTGTACGGGTCGCCCGTCCACGGGTCAGGCGGGAACGACTCGTCCACTGCGGCAACGTGCCGGTCGCTGTGGCCGCCCTGTCGCCAGCAGTTGCGCTGGTCGCGTTCGACGCACTTGTGCGCGGCGGCAATGGTCAGGTGCCGATGTCCGCAGCATCCGCGCACGCTGCCGTGGGTCGTGTAGCGTGTTGGCTTGGCGGTCGTCATGTGTTGCTCCGTTGTTGTGCCGTAGTTGGCACCGACAAAGCCGCCAGCACGAAGCTTGGCGGCGGGTCGGTTGGGGTTGGGGTGTTAGGCGTCGGCCCATGCGACCATCACGCTGCGCGCCGCCTGCCGGTCGGCCAGGTCGTCTAGGCTCTGCCGCAGCCCCTCAAGCCGCACGCTGCGACGTGACGACCGGCGCAGGTACGCGGGGCGCTCGCGCTCGTCGCGCAATTGCCGTTCAACCCGGCGCAGCCGCTGCCCTGCTGGCGAACTGTTGCGAGCCGCTTCGAAGGCGGCGCACATTAGACCGTCGCGGGTTCCGGTTGGCGCGGTCGCGGGTTTGTGTGGATGGTCCTGCCATTCGCAGTCGCAATCTTCAATTACGTTTTTGCATTTGCTGCACGTGTACCCGTTCATTTTTTCCCCTTGATGGCGCACTTGTTGTGCTTTTGGTGGCACTTGCGGTCGCGAGCGATGCAGCCCTTGCCGCAGGGCTTGCCTTTTCGGCAGACCTTCACGCGCTTGCAGCCCTTGACCTTGACGGTTTTGGTTTTGCGTTTCGGCCAGGCCTGGGCTGGCGCTGCGAGTGCAAGCGCCATGATCATGATGATGAGTGTTCGCATTGCCCTAGCCCTCGCAAGTGTAGGAGTTGAAGTGTGAGGTCTCACTACCGCCGCACGTTGTGTGCGGCTGGCCAATCATGTCGCCGACTGTGATCACGTCGTCAAATTCGCAAACAAGCTCATAAACAAAAACGTCGGTTTCGTCGTCGCAGTCCTTTACGCTTGCCGCAACGTATACTCGGCCTGTTGCGGCGTTGTGTATCTTCACTTTCATTATCTCATCTCCGATGTAGTCCGCAGAATCGCGCACACTGCACGGGCGCACGTTGTGAGGGTGCGCCCGTGTTTGTGCCGTGCTGCTAGTCTAGCCAGCCCTTGGCGTCGCATTCGCCGATGAAAAAAGCGAGCCGCCTCGCTTGGTCTGTGTAGGCGCCGCTGGCGCCTTTGTCGTAGCCTTTCGCCGCTGCGATAATTCGCGTTGCGTTGATCATGTTGTCAAGGCTGCCGGGAATACCGAGCGCAAAACCTGAGACTTGGTCGTAGTGGTGCTTGGCCCATTGATAACAACTCATATCCTGTCTCCCCTGTAGTCCGCAGAATCGCGCACACTGGGCCGGCGCAACGTGAGCTGCGCCGGCCTTTGTGCCGTCCTAGTGGATGGGGTACGCGACGTTGGCAACGCCGCTATCCCAGCACGCCCGGCAATCGGCGCACGTGTTGCCCTGCGAATAGGCCGGACAGTTGGCGTCTGTTTTGCTGTGCACGACGGTCGACGTGTGCGCTGCCCAGCGCGGCCCGGCCTTGCCGACAAACGCCGCCGATACCCTGATGACCAAGTTGTCCGGGCAATCGTCGCGTCGCAGCACATCGGCAACCATGCCGTATTCGCGAGTAGGCAACCAAAAGCGCCACGTCGGGCAAGCTCGCGCCACGAACATAATGGCGCGCAAATGCGCTTTGCTTTGCAGGTCGCCGCTATCGTGAAACCGAAAATACCTATCTTCGTCGGCAGTTTGCGGCGCGAACGCTTGCAGGTCGCGAATCATCGCCACTTGCCAGCGCACAAGGTCGTCCAGTTTGGACAGGCGCCGGGCATGCGCCACTTCTACCGTGCCGGGCGTGCCGTCCTTGCCCTTGGCCGTGTAACGACCTTTGCGAGCGTAGCAGTGTTCGCACGTCGAGCCGCTTACCTTGGCAAGCGCGCCGCCTGTCTTGCATTCGAATGCGCTGATACCGTAGGCAAGCCCCGGCATTTTGGACGGCGCGCCAAAACCGCCGTGCCCATCGCGGTCGCTCTTTTTGGCGAGCGTTTTTCGTGTGAGTGTTCTCATTTGTCTTTGTCTCCGCGCCTTGCCGGGCGCTATCGGTACAGAAAAAGTCTGTATTGCAGCCCGGACACGTGGTCCGGGCTGCTAACAGGCCGTCGCTATGGGTTGGCGATGTAGAAGGCGCGTGCGAATCCCTCCGGCGTTGCGCTACGCATCCGTTTGGTCCGGGCTGACTTGCCGCCGTATTGGGTGTGCATTTTGCTACCGAGAACGGGCGGGCGGCTGTCCTTTGTCGGGACTGTGAAGGCACCCCATAGGAAGGTCTCCTTCGTGTAGCAGTCGTTGCGCTCCACTGTCGCGTATCCCGCGAATTGGTGCGGCTGCACAACGGCGGTCGTGGCCCCCAAGTTGAGTAGGCGCCGCATGCTGCCTCGCGGGTTCTCAAGAACCCAGAACGCAGGCTTGTGGACGGCAACAAGGTCAAGGCAGGCTTGCGCAACCTTGATTGCGTCGGCGAGCAGCTCAGGGCTATTCTCCGCCTTACCCTTCCACCATCGGGCGCCGCTGCTCGCAAACTCAGTGCAAGGCGGCGCCAACAAGATGCCGTGCACGGGCATGCCGAAGCAGCCTTGCACGTGGTAGCGCGGGTCGCACACGTCACCGGAACCACCGACGATAGCGGCGCCTCCTGCGTTGTCTGTGAAGGCTTCCGGGTCAAGGACGATGACTGTGTAGCCTGCGTCGCGGTAGGGCTGCGACCATGAACCGGTGCCTCCGCAGACGTCGAGGATAAGCTTGCTAGCGTTCAGCTCGCGGTCAATCTCTGCCATGCAGTCGCGGCAGATCCAGCCGTCGAAGTAATTGCCGTTCAAGTCATGCCAATCGGCGGAAACGCGGTCAACGAACAGGCCGTGCCCTTGCGATGTGTCCCGCGAGCAGTCGCGGCATTGTGGAGTGTGGATGCTCATGTGTAGGTACTCTCTTGCCCTTTGCCGGGGCGGTTAGGTGGTCTCATCAGTAGCGGCAACACCGCTAGACGCCCGTAGGCGTTTCGACCTAGCTACGGGCGCGCATGCCTTCGTCGGTGAACACAACAGCATCACAGCGCATAAACACAACGCCCGTTGCGCGGTAGGTAAACGCCGCCTCTTTTCGGTCGCGGGGGTTGTAGCCAACGAGCTGCCAAGCTGAATCGCAGTCCAACACGGGTGACAGCGACAGCACGCCGGTTATCCAAGCATGCACGCTGCGATTGCCACCCTCTGCAATCTTGCGTGCCGCGTTCTGTCCGACGTGCGCCACGGCGTTAACAAGCCCGACGTGCCAACAACGGGCGACGACGCGACCTTTATGGACAACGCACCACGGTGCGGTACCGCTGCGGACGGCGTTGAGGTTGTAGTGTACGCGGACCTTCTTGCCGATGAAGGGCGCGACGTTGTCTGTGTAGTGGGTTGCCATTTGTTGATTGTCTCCGTTGGCGTGATTGCCTGTCAGGAGTAAACCACCGCTTGACGCATGCCGTCAACTACTTATTCACACCCCGCCCTTAACGCTTGACTGCGACCCGTTGCAAGCCGGAGAATCCAGGAACTGATCAAATGATCAATTCCAAAAATAGGGCCAACAAATGCCATCACGCGCAATCAGCAACCCGAAGACTCGCGAGCACGCGGCGTTGCTAGTGGGCGCCTGCATCGCGACCATGCGGGGGCAGGGCATGACGTGGCGAGCGTGCATCGCGGCGTTGCCGTCGCAGGCTATGCAAGAGCAGCCGGAGGCGTGGTTAGCGTTGCGCGGCGCTCTCGCGCAGCACAAGCGTATGGGGAGTATGCGGGTGCAGGCGCTTTATCGGCGTTATATGGAGGCACAAGCGGCAAATGCGGTGGAGTCAGCCGAGTCACAACGCACGTTAATCAACGCCCGACTAGACGAGCAGTACGAGCTCCTCGCCACGACCCAAGCGGCACGCGACGGCGACCCAAAGACAATTGACGCGATGCGGAAGATTGAAGCCGACCGCGCAACGTTGTACGGGCTGCGTGAGAAGCAAGCAGGTGGTGAGCTTGCTGCGGCGTTGTCTGAATTGGCACGTGCGGCGCAACCACGACGCCTCGGGAACGTCGGCGCGGTGGTGGTCGACGTCCAGGGCGAATCCAGCAAGGCCCCACGGGGGGTGGAGGGGGGTACCCCATCCAGTACCTAACC
>Ga0255047_10001674_pt1 | contig 15659 bp, 6 predicted proteins | sample JV7_2_1_MG_FD_183640 | JGI IMG/M metagenome (GOLD analysis project Ga0255047, IMG submission 183640) | Seawater microbial communities from Jervis Inlet, British Columbia, Canada - JV7_2_1 | ecosystem: Environmental > Aquatic > Marine > Inlet | place: Canada: British Columbia | collected 2016-10-06
ACAACATGATGAACTACATTCAAGCTTGGGTTAAAGAGCTACAAAGTAGCAAGAGTCCCGTAGAAGCTAAAACTCAATTTGGTTGGACTGAAAACATGCAGTCCTTTGTCCTTGGCGACAGAGAAATATTTGCGGACCGCGTGGAAGAAAACCCCGCTTCGAGTTTTACCGCACAGTATATGCCTATGTTTAAGAGACGGGGCACACTAGAAGCTTGGGCCGAAGCTATGAAGTTCTACGAGAAGGACGGCATGGAGCCGCACCAGTTTATGGTAGCTACTTCTATAGGCTCTATACTAATGAATTTCGTACCGAACATACGGGGGTGTATTAACCACGTATACAGTACGGGTTCTGGGTACGGCAAATCTACCGGCATGATAGTAGGCGCATCTATATGGGCCAATCCAGAGGAGTACATAATGAACGGCCAATCTACCGCTAACTCTATATGGAACAGGGCGGAGGCTATGAAGAATCTACCCATCTACATAGACGAAGCTACCAATATGGAAGGTAATGATATTAGTGACATAGCCTACGCGGTTACGAGTGGTAAACAAAAAACTCGTATGACTAACGGGGGCCATAACAAAGAACGCTATCAGGGTAAGGCTTGGTCTTTAATGTTAGGTAGTAACGGTAACGCTAGCTTTATAGACGGTCTTGCAAGAGCTAAGGAAATACCAAAGGGTGAGATTCAGCGCGTTATAGAAACTCGTTTGGAGAAGTTAGATATACCTGAAGAAGAAACCTTTGCGTTAAACATGGCGTTAACAAAGAACCACGGGCTTGCAGGAGAGAAAGCAGTACAAGAGATTTTACGTGATACAACTAAAGCGCAGGACTTAGTATTTAGCCTACGTAAGTTAGTTATAGCTCGTGCAAACCTTAACGACCAAAACCGAAACTGGTCGGCGGCTACTGCCTGTACTATTGCCGGAGCAATTCTAATGAAGCGTTGCGGTCTGTGGAACATAGACATAGATAAGCTATTCGAATGGAGTCTATCGCGCTTAGGACACATGAAGGCTATAGACAGCGCGCTAGGTATAAACATAGGCGACTTGATTAGGAACTACTACTTCGAAAAGCAGGGTCAGATAATCCGCATCAAGAGTACGCAAGACGGTAGAAGTAAGGACGAGTCTGGACTAATTGAAACGTTGGTTAACCCCGAAAAGTTACCCCACTATGCTTGGGTAGGTAGGTACGAGTACGATGTAAAGCAGTTGTACCTTCTCATAAAACCGTTTAAGGCGTGGATTGAAAAGAAACCCGGGATCAACTACGCGGAGGTTGCTGAGGAGATAGAGAAACACATGCGGGGGGAAAAGAAGAAAGTCCACTTAGGGAAAGGCACTACGGTAAATATTGGTAGTGTGTATGTGTTAAGTCTTAGCTTCGATGCAGGGGATATAGATGAGGAAGAGTTGGACTCACCAGAAAACGTAGAATCCTTATATGAGCCTAAGCCCTAAGAGGAACAAGATAAACCCAGACGGTGTGGCGTTCGAGGTAGACTTAGAGCGCTTCACCGTGGGTACGTCTATGTTTATACCGTGTATAGACACCAAGAAAGCCGTAAGGCAGTTAAGAAAGATAGCAAAACTAAACCCAGAGCAAATAGAACACAGGGTAGTAATCGAAGCGGATAAGTACGGAGTACGGATTTGGCGCGTCGTATGATAAACTAGAGGTTCATCATTCTCTTAATCGAGAACTTAGCCCCCTACTCGGGGGCTTTTTTTAGTACTCTTCTCCTGCCGCTTCCATCCTAGCTTTGAGAACACTCTCTCTACGGCGCGGACTGATAGTAACTCCACCGAACTGCTTAGTAACATCACTCGTTCTTTCATGCTGAGCTAGCGAGCGGTCTATAGTATCCGGCGTGATCGGGAAGTCTGGGTTGTCCTGATTGAACTCCCTCATCTCCTCGCTTATGTCCTGTATAGCCCCAAAGTCATTACTGCGTTTGGCTAGGTAGTACTCACGTAGGAGCTTAGTACGGCGAGTGTTAACCGCTTTGTCAATACGTTTGTCTACTGAGTTTCTCTCCAACTGCTGCGTGTAGCTTGCAGGAGCCAGACCGATAGCCTGAGCAGCAATAGCCATAGGGCCAATATCTTCCACGATAGGGTCGCCCCGCAGGGTAGTAACACCCTCAGTACCGTATCTAGCCGATTTTAGTACGTTACTTGCAAAGCTAGGCACAAGACGCTCGACGCCTCGGTAAACTTCCCCTTCGTTAATAAGCCCGATACCACTTAGTGCGCGGTTCGCAACACCGTATACAGGACCGGCAAATAGCTCAAGACCTTGCAGTACCAAACTATCCTCTTCTTTATTAGGTAGACTACGGAATACCAAGTTAGTCATACCAATACGTGGGGCCACATCTGCGCCGGTTATCGCGTTGATAGCGCCGGAATACATACCCTCACCGAAGAACGTAGAAGCTATAGTATCGAAGTCTTCGTCCTCATCATCGAGGAATACAGTGTTCATAATGAACGAGACGACGCCGTATAACGGTAGCCCCTGTACGCCCGCAAGTAGCCCAGAAGTAGCGAACAGCCCGGCCAGTTGTTTCTTAGCGATGATTTTCTCTTCTTCTGTAGACATCTTAGAGACTGCCTGTTTAGCCATACGGGCTTGCAAGTAAAGCATCGACACGCCGAAGCGCTTATACATAAAGATCACACTGCCCAGATTACTCTGTGCGAAACGAGGAGCTGTTTCTGTAAGTGCGCCACTGTTTGTAAGTTCGGTAGCGTCCAATGCTTCTTGTGCCGCAGCTTGTAGCTCTGCATCTGTTAACTTAGTGACATCCCCGCCATGCTTATCTTTTGCTATCTTAGCCATCTCTAAGTCGAACGTAGCCATAGCACTTACTTGGCGGTTTAGTCGTTCGCCTTGGTGGAACATGTAGCCCATCGTAGCGTTTATCTTAGTCCAAGTACTGCTAGCAGGATTCTCCATATCTAGCGCGTCTGAAGTCATGGTGGTGTTAGCCTGACCACGTTTGTCCAGAAGTTCAGATAATATCCTGTACCGTGCTAACTCTGGAGGAGTGGTCGGATCGTCATAATTTACGTTGGTAAGTGACGGCCCTTCTGCGGCTGTACCGAATACAGTATCCCCAAAGCCTGTCGTAGTGCGGCTCTTAGGTGTAGACATAAACCGTTTATGCGCATCGAAGAGTGCCTTGTTAGCATCCTTAAACCCATACTTACCGCCGAGGTATGGCAGTACAACAACCGGTAAGTTAGTCCAGTTGACCAGTACAGAGGACACGTTAAAGCCTAGAGTCATACCAAAGCCAGCAGACTTAAGTGCACGGCTCCACGTATCTAACTGCGGATGTTTAGCAAACTCTATGTACTCTTGGAAGTGCCCCACAGTCTGCGTTATGTTCTGCTTGTCTTTTAGCGTAAGGCCGGATTGACTTAAAGCTTCGCCTCTTGCGTCATTTAGCGCCGTGTTTAGCTTAGCTAACTCCGTTTCGTACTGTAAGTTTACAGTCTGAGTAACAATATTCGGCATACGCTCTCGGAATACTTTAATAGAGTCTTTTTCAAAACCCAGTACGCCCTCACGTTTCTGTAACGCCTTAGCTAACCCGCGCTCTGGCATGGCATCTAGCAACATCTCCATGACCATCTTCTCGGTTTGCTTATCCATTTTTATGGGCTTACCGGTCTTATCGTCTTTGCGCGGCTTGCGTATTTCGCCTAATAACTTAAAGGCAAACGCAGTGTCTATGTTGCCCTGCCGTAGCTTCTTGGCCTCGTCTATACGGTCGTACTCAGAAAAATCGAACAGCGTTTCTGGGGCGACACCGGATTTGTTTACCTTGGGGTCGCGTAGCGCCTTCAGTATTTCTGGATCGTTTAGAATCTGATCCTTCGCCCTTTCTCTCTGGGCTTGAGTCTCGAACGCTTCCTTGTACGGCTCTATGTTGCCGGTTTCTGGGTTTACTGCGTTGTACTGTAGCCAGTAGTCGCCCTTACGGTAGAGTGGGAAGTAAGGCTCGATAGCCTCTTTACCCAGTATCTCTTGCAGCAAGCGGTCCTTAATCTGCTTATTCAGCTTGGGGTCTTTCTCGATAGCGTCGATTCTATCGGACAGAGTGTTCTTAAGCTCTTCGTACATTTCTGCGTAGGCATCACGCAGCGTGGCGTACGCCTTACGGCTGTCAGCATCTAACTTGCCCCAGTACTCCTTTTGTAAACGGTCGTACTCTTCTAGCTTACCCGCACCCTTATCTGCGTAGTATGAACGCGGCTTAGATGGGTCTACCCTAGATACAGTACTGGCGGCTACCACATCGTCAAAAATCTTCTTCTGCTCAGCCTTACCTTTAAATGCTTTAGTAAGTGCTGCCGCCGTGTCACTAGTCTTGCGTAAGTACCGCTGCCGTGCACCGGCCTTGTCCTGTATTACATTAACCAACTGCTTACCTAGCTTACTAATAACAGGCATGTCTTTCGCTACTATGTCGGCTATAGCAGGCAGCGGGAGCATATCCAGTAGGGTCTTGCGCGCGGAGCGCCCCGTATCCCGCATAAAGCCAGACACAGCAGCTATGTCCTGAGAAGACACGTTTTTATTAACAAACTTACCTAAGCTGTCTATGATTTTCTTCTCTTGGCCCTTCGCCGCAGCTAGTGGTAACGCCACTGCATCGCGGTACTCAGGAGCAGGAGAGATAAGGTCGGCTACTAACACATCCACCTTGTCCATAGCGGACTCGATCTTCTTGCTAGGCTGCCCACGGAATCGGCGTAGGATATTCAGTACTATGTTTTTGAACTTGTCCCGCAGGGTAATCCGTTCGCCTTTGTCGGTTATACCAGCAAGCTTGGACTGGAAGTCTGGGTTACTAAACGCTTCAGCAACAAATTCATCTAAGTTAGTAGCGCCGTATGCAGTGTCCAGACCCTCACGTATAGACTCAAACAAGGCACGCATTTGTTTGGCGGCAGGAGTATTCTTAGCAATCTCGTGAGAGGTTACAGCGTGCATAGCCTCATGGAGTAGTACGTGATTAGACAGATCAACGTCTTGGTTTAGCGTAATAGTGTCCGTCTTAGGGTCGTACAAACCCGCAACCGGCTCACCGGATTCGCTGACTACATTGCTAGCCACGACGACTTTAGTATTACCCAAGCCTTTTGAGATGGCGGACGCAACGCGCCTGACGTTGCTGTCTTTACTCTTTGCCAGTTCGTCTATAGCCCCACGCAAGTCTCCGGCTTCTAACTTGGCAATCACATCGCGGGACAACGGTGCCGAAGTTTGTGCCATACTAGCCGTAGGTAAAGGCATACCCATATACACGCGTTCTAGGCGTACTATCTCTGAGAAATATTCGTTACTGTCATTGGATAAATTCTGGTTTACCCAAGCCTCTGCGGCTCGCGCAGCGTCAGTTTTTGTGCCTCGGTCCGCTATGTCAGCGGCTAGTCTGGACAGCGCGCCGTTTATATCTTTATCTTTGTTGAAGTACTCATAGAAAGGGTTACCCTTCTTAAGAGCTTTGAGTTTCTTAATATCTTCGTCTACGCTGGCCGCGCGCTTAGAAGCTTTCTTAGGCTCGCTAGCTTTGTTCTTTGCTTTGCGGCTAGCGTTTTTAATCATTTCTATACGTGCCGCTTCCACGTCTGTATCCGTATCTGCGTCGAACTCAGCAGCTTCCACCTCTTCTTCAGCAGTAGTTACATCCTCTTCCACAACATCTTCCACAACATCTTCTACAACGGCTTCTTCAACCACAGGAGCGGCAGCGGCAGCGGCGGCAGAACGAGCAGCAGTTTCGGCTTTAGCGGTCTCTGCTTTTTTGGCCTTATCGGCTTTTTCTTCGGCAGCTTTCTTAGCGGCTGCTGCTCTTTTAGCTGCGGCTTTTTCTTCGGCAGCTTTCTTAGTGGCTTTTTCTTCTGCATCTTTCTTGGCAGCTTTGGTTGCCGCAGCTTTTCTAGCTGCACCAGTACGCCTAGCTTTGGTAGTGATTTCTTTCTCCATAGCCTTAGCTTCGGCGGCTTCTGCCTCCCCTTCGCGGGTAAAAGCAAACCGATCTGCTCCGCGCAGTACCCCGCCTTCAGGACCGAACATCTCGCCCTGCTCTGCTTTCTGAGTTTCCAACTGAGCAAGTACGCGCTGCGCTTCGGCTATCTGCTCGTCTATAGTAGGACCTTGTTGAGTAGGTACTGTACCCACAGCTTCTGGGCTAAAACTATCTTGCTGACCTGTACTAAGCGCAACATTGTCTTGTATTTCTAATTGTGCCTGCCCGGGGCGCTGCCCACCCGCTGTTTTAGCGCGCTCTAAAGCTAACGCTACAGAACTAGTAATAGCCCCCGCTTCGGGAGTAGCCATGCGCGCACGCGTATCCGCAGCAAGTAGTTCTTCACGCCTGCGGTCTCGGGCTTCTTCGAATGCAGCTTCAGTCTGCTGAGGTATAGCTGCTTCTTGAGCTACTCGTGCTGTCTCTGCTGCGGTAAACGCTGCTTCTTTTTCTGCCGCTATTCGTGCTGCTTCTTCGGCACGTTGCTCTTCTATACGACTAGTAGCTATCGGCTCTTGAATACTCATTTGCCGTGATGCTTCCTCAATTGAGGTAGGCGGAGCTGTAGGTGCAGTAGCTTCCAAGGCCCGTATAGCAGGGAGGTTTAACAGGCCGAACGCCGCCTCTCTTCGAGCAGGATTCTTTTTGGTTGTAGGCAGGTTTGCGTACCGAACAATCTCTGCCGCCGCAGTCCGGGCTTCTTCTGGGTTAGCCAAATCAAGTTTTGGTAGGGTAGTAGCAAAGCGAGAAGTTTTTGGTATACCTAATTTGGTCAGGTCTTCTACAGTTACCTTAGTCTTTTCTTCGCCTTGTAATTCTGGGAACATCTCCATCTGTGGAGCTTCCCTACGTAAGCGTGCCGCCTCTGCTACCGCAGCGGCTTCTTCAACTTCTTTATCCGCTAAGAACTTTCTTGCTAGCTCCGCTTCTCGGGCTTGTCGTGTTTCTGGAGCAGCCGCAGCTAACTCTGCATTTCGCTCACGGCGGTAGGCACGGTAGTCGTCCATATATCTTTCTGGAAACGCGGTGCCGTCTGGCGCTACGATGATAGCTTCTGGTCTTGGGGCAGGTAGCCCAACTCGATCTTGAGGTTCAGGAGGACCTGCTAACGCTCGTTCTGGGGGTAGTAGTTCTCCAGCCGCGCCTTCTTCGTCTAACCCAAGCGTTTGCCTTTCTACTACAGAAAGTTCTCTACTACCGCCACGTGGCCTTGGTAGTGCTAATTCAAATAAGCCTTGGAGCAGTCCACCTACACCTGCACCTAAACCGAAGGACTCGCCAGTACCGGAGAACGTACCTGTATTGGGGTCGTATACACCCTGCGCAATTAGGTTCTGCCCTATCTCAGTAACAGCTTCCTGTAATCCTTCTTCACCCGCAGATTGCGCTACTCTACGTAGCCTACTGACAACATCGGTAGCAGTACCAGAACCTAGGGCCTTCTTGAGTGTGCCAAAGCGTTTTACTATAGCTAGAGGCGCAAACATTTCTAACGCGCCCGGACCGATACCTAAAAGGGCAGCGTCACCAATCTCTTCTTCAGTAGCGCCCGCAGCAATAGCACGTTGAGTAGCTTCACCAGCACCCGCAGCAACGCCAGTAGCGCCCGCAGCAATTAGACCCGGAACACCGAGCGGCGCCGCAGCAAGGAAAGGTACAGTAGAGCCAAGACCTTGACTAAGTTTAGAAACTAAGGTGTCACGGTATAGTTCTTTTGGCCCTATGGCTTCTTGTACGGCCGCGCCACCACGGGTTATAGCTTCACGCGCAGCTAGTTCTTGCTCTTCGGGTAAAAGATTAGACGCCCCAAGCAAAGCAGACTCACCTAGCCCAGCGATACCCGCAGCAATACCCCGAGGAACAGTACCCAGATACCCACTTAAGCGTCTATTTGCTTCGGGGTAGTCCATTTCTCTGGGGGCTTGTTGTGCCCGATCTTGTGCGGATATATCTCTAGCTAGTTGAGTTAGCCTTAGTACGGCGGGCGTATCCCCTGCTGCCTCTGCGTTACGGATCGCATTGAGGACGTTACTTAATTCAGCCATGTCTGCTACCTAGAAGTTTAATTGCTGTATTTTGCTAGATCGTCCATAGCACTAGACGCGCTTAAGCTTGCTAGTCGCCCTTTAGCGTCATTGAATCTTTTTTCTATTAGCTCTTCGCGTTTCTTAGCGAGGGCTTTGGCGTACTTGTCTTTGTCATAACTACCAATGAGTACATCGTAAGTATCCTTAAATTCTTCCGCCGCCTGAATAAATTCTGGGTCGCTCTCTATTCTATCCATTATGGTTTCTAGCAGTTCACGGTCCGTTTCGCGCTCACTACCCAAAGAATCGGCCAATAGTTTACTACGAAGCTCCTTCTCCCTAAACCCGTACTCTTCTCTGAGAAGCTCTTTACGCATCTCTCGATCAGCACCGGCCTGCGCTATTTTGTCTTGGCGGGCTTGCTCAGCCTGATCTATCTTACGGCTTTCCTCGGCAATCTTGGCAAACTCAAAACCTTTAGACGCACCGGCACCCCTACCCAGTATTTCGGCAATACCAGCGGCTTTATCCGCGAAGGGTTTAGCTTTCTTGAGCAATCCTCGTATACCTGATTCTTGAGGAGCTGCTGGCGCACGCTCTACTTTTGGTAGCTGCATTAGCTTTTGCGCCATAGTTAGCTCTTCTTCTGGCATCATGTACATGTCAGCGGTAACGCCTTCGTTCTGAGGTATTGTTGGTGTACCTTCCCTACGGGCAGCATTCGCTTCAGCTCTTCTAACTGCTTGTTCCTCTAGTGCTTTTGCGGCTTCACCAGATTCTACACGCTCGCGCCTTTCCTTAACTATTTCAGTAGGTACTGCGCCAGTAACATCAACCTTATCAAACGACGCTAGCTGTTCGGGAGTAAGTCCTTGAGATGGGGGGAGTATGTTAAGTAAATCAGCCCCTCGCTCGCTCGCTTGCTCTACTTCGCCGCGACGAATCTCTCTTGCTTCCTGCGTAGCTCTTGAAGGAGAAAAAAGCGCATCCCGCCCTTTACCAATAAGCTCAAACAACGCGCCGAGGTCTATAAAAGGCTCGTCTTCCCCCTCAACTAGATCGCCTTCGTTGTAGCGCTTAACCTGACCGCCCATAGCCATACCTTTGCTTGGGCCATACATCATTTCGTTCACTTTCTGTCTGAACGAATTCGGGAACTGCGCTTCAAACGCACGACGCTCTGACTCCAAAGCTTGTCGGCCCTCTGGGCTTACCTTGTCTGGGTTCTTGTCGTAGTAGTCAAACTTTTTAAGCCCCTCTAAATACTTAAGCACCTGAGCATTTTCTTCAGGCGACATTTGAGGAATAGGGCCTTTAGACTGCGTGCCAGCTTTCGGCATACCACCATCTGCGTAGCCGACAATACCGCCATCAGCCATACGCTGCATATTAGGAGCGGCTTGTCCGGGTAGTCCCATAGCAGGGCGGTTTTGCATTTGCATACTACGTTGACCTTGTTGCTGTACGCCCGGCGCTAGACGCTTGGCTAGACTAGTTTCCATCTGACCTACCACGTTTGCTGGGACAGGCATTGGCTGAGCCATATCACGCTCACGAGCCGCAGCCTCCACCATCTTACTAGCTTCCTGCAAAGCAAGAGCGTATTTTAATTGAGGGTCTACACTTTGCTTACGCATAAGTTCAGGTACGCCCAACTCTGTAAGCTGGTCAATTTCGTATCCAATTCCGCCTGTCATAGCCATAGTAGTAATCTCTTTATATTAGCCTTGGGCTTGATCTGGGTTTAATGTTTTATAAAACTCGTTAAACAAACCAAAAATACCCATCATATTAGACATGTCGCTAGGTTCAAGATAGCTGTACGTAGATGCAGAGATAGGCATACCTTCGAGGAGTGACTTCTGAAACTGTACTTGCTTATACGGGAAGTCGCGCTCTTCTTTAAACTGACCGTAGTCGGCGGCGATACCTTCCTGTTCAATATTACGTTGAGTAGCCCCCGCAGTTTGTAATTCACGAGCAACATCAAACCCGTACTTGTTAGTCATCTCTTGAGCTTGCCGCGCACGATCTTGCTCTAAATTAAATTGATCTCGGCCTTGAGTATAAGCCGTTTGCATACCTGTACCGTATATATCGGCTAGGTTTCTAAGTAAGTTGCGTTGGCCTTCAGATTCCATGATAGCTTGACGAGACCCACCAAACGCACCCGCTTTGCCCAGACGAGACGCATTCATCACGCGCTGTATTTCCGCTTGTCGCGCAGCTTCGGCCATTTGTGGTTCTAGCGCAGCACTCATATAAGGAGACATAAAGTCCTGTGCTGCTGTACCGGAAGTAAAGCTAGTAGGAGTAAAGCCCCCCATATTAGCAGTAGGCATAGTGAGCGAGTTTAACCCGCCGAAAGCCTTAGTCTGGAGTTCAGACTGCCCCGCAGTTAAAGGTCCGCCGTACGCTTGATAAGGTTGCTCTGCTAGTGCTCGCCCTTTTGCTAAAGTATCGGTTGCGTAGTCAGCGGCCCAAGGCGCTAGCTCGCCAGATTGGCCTGTTTGTGAACCTACTGGATCAGCCATTGTTCTTCCCTCACGCTAAAAATTTATTGGGGTTAATCTGTTTACCCTGTTCGGTAGACCCCGTACGAGCCTTGCGTATTCTGTCCATCATACCGTATAACTGCTTAGCTCCGGCATCTGAGTTACCATTTCCTAAGTGACTTACCACGTCAGCAGGAAGAACAAACTCGCCATCACTCAGGGCGGCAGGCTGTCTGTTGTCTATTGTGGCAGGGATTTGATCTGCCATACCATCTGTAGGACCGCCTAGGTACATGCCTTGAACATTACCGCCTTGAGCATATCCGTACTGCCCCATAGCTTCTTGTACCTGCTCAGCAGTTAAACCCGGATACCTGCTTTGATAGAATTGCGCTGCGGTCTCAGGCGTGAAAATACCCATGTTTAGCAACCTACCTACCATATCATCAGGGGCGTCTTGTAGAGCACTTGTAATACCCCGCTGTGCAGGGGTCATACCTACAGGCAACCGTCGGCTTGCTTCAGATACTAAGTTTTTCTGGGTGTCTAAAAAGTCTGCGATACCTCCAGTACTTTCCCCCGGACTAAAAAAACGATTTGTTGAAGAAGTAGGAGAGTCAGCGGATTGAGCAAGTACGGGACGCTGTTGCATAGCAGGATTAGCCGCGTTTAAAGCTGCCAGTCCAGTAGCTTGTTGGCCCATACGTTGTCTAGCAGCGTCGGTTGCAGCATCCATAGCAGCATCAAAACGTGTATCGTAGGCCACTTGAGTTTCGTATCCCGCCGCTTCTGGGTCGTAGACTCTTTGAGCCATGCGGGGGTTTGCATACTCTACATCACTAAAGTATCGCTGCCCACCACTACCCGGACGGCGCTCAGGATCGTAAGTGCCACCTACGGCTTCTCGAACCGCTCTAAGTCTTGGTATGTATGCGTCTGCCATATTAGCCTCGTCCACTTGCTAAGAACTTAATAAGTTCTTCAATATCATAGTTTTGCACTATATCATTTCTTCCCAAAATAGGATACAGATAGTCAACAGCGTCTTGTTCAGGGGCTACGTCCTCTGGAAAAATACTAGACCCGCTTATATCAAACATAGGACCAAATTCTGCTAGCTCTCCCGGCGTAACTTGTACGAGCCTATAACCTTGCCTTGGCTCTGGTATTTCAGGCACTTCTGGTGGTGGCTCAGGCGGCACTTCGTCCAATATGGGCGGCACTTCTTCGTCTGCTACGGGTGGTTCTTCTTCGTCTAGTATGGGGGTAAAGGTAAAAGGGTCGCCTGTTATGCGAGGCCCAACTACTTCCTCAAGCACTTTATCGTCAGGACCAGCACCAGCATCAAAACCATTGCCTATTACACGACCCCCAACTACTTCTTCTAATGAGCCAGCGCCGTCGTTTGTCCATTTGCCACCACCAGCTGCCGCTACCCGTGCTGCTTCTTCCTCTGCGGTGAGTGGACCTTGGAATACAGAATCTAAATCTGAAGCTGCCCCACCGTCACCACCTAAAGTCAACGTGTCTACTATATCCTCACCACCAAGCGTTGTATCTCCACCAAGCGTTGTATCTCCACCAAGCGTTGTATCTCCACCAAGCGTTGTATCTACGGCATCTTCTCCGTCACCCACAGTCAATACTTGGTTTGTGCTATTAGGATCTAAAGCTTCATCACCAGTAACAATTTCAACCCCATTACCAAGCCCCGTATCTACGGCATCGCCCCCACCAGCACCGGAAGTTAGAACAACTTTGGAGGGGTCATTTTCGTCGTCCAACGTAAGGACTTCAGCAGCTTTTTCAACAACGGCCCCAGCGCCTTCAACAGCTGCCTCAACAACCTCAGACGGAAGTCCCGTGGCTGCCTCAATTACACTATTAAGGTCCCCTCCTGAGTTAATTACTTTTATTACGGCATCGACAACCGCACTGCCGGTAGTAGTGACTCCCGCATAAGTACCCCCACCCTGCGTACCTACAGTCCCGCCCATTACTGGAGTGCCACTTGTCTTTCCCCAAACCGCAGACACTTGTCCTGTAGTTGGATCGACTCCCACAGTATCGGGCATGGCTCCTTCGGGCAAGAAATCTGCGAGCTTATCGTATCCTGCATCTACGACATCTTTAGCCGTTTTTATCACCCCTTCTACAAAATCTTTAGCGCCCGCAGCCGCCGCTTTAACTGCATCAATACCAGAGCCGCCTCCTTCAAGGGACTCCATACCCGACTTAAGAGCAGCTTCTTGTGCAGCGGGATCAGTAACGCCCGCCTGTGCAATTTTGCCTTTGAGTACGCCTTCCGCCGCTATCCTAGCGCTTTCGTTAACAAACCCAGTCCCATCCGCCCCTACTTGGGAGTTAATAATGCTATCAAGCATGTCCTCTGTTCTGGCATCTTGTTGTGCTTGACTAAGAGTTTCGGGGGTAGAGGGTGTGTCTAAAGCCGGATCTGTCTCAAGGATAGAATTCAGGTAATCGTTTTGCTGTGCAGCACTAACCGCGCCGGATACAGGGTCTCTAACCCCTTCATACCCTGCAAGCGGATCGCCGTATATATCACTGGCGGTTAAGTTTGCCGCAAAAATATCACGTAATTCTTCACTAGTAAGGGTACGGTCACTTCCTATGCTGTCTGTTGTGGGCGCTACGACCCCATCGGAATCATAAGCATTGGGGTCTGCGCCGAGTAAACTATCTACGGAGTTGTTGTTTTGCGCGTCAACGGTTAAAACCCCACTTCTTATATCGCCCGCACGACTGAACGTCCCAGTGGTTGGGTTATAGACCATACTGTCGTCGTTTACGTAACTTTCAGTACCCATATCTAAACCTACGGAGGTGTTGGTCGCACTTCGGGGAGTGCGGAAATAAAGTTAATTGTTAGTACAGCAGATGTTACGCCCGGATGTGGGGTTGCCGGAGATACAGCAGGGGGCACGGTTGCCATAGTGACATCTATATCGTCAGAAACCCACGCCATCTCAACGTACTCACCGGCTGCTAAGTCTAAGTTAAAGTTCCAAATTATTTCGTCTATCTCACCAGAACCCTGTAGTACAAATTCCCGTGCCGTATACCCCAGATCAGTGCCATTACGCGTAATCCAAACGTATACGTTCTTAGCAGACGCCGAACCGCTAGCTAGCTGCCCGATAAACTGAAAGTTGTAAATCCCTGAATACGTTACGGTTATTTCGCTATCCGTACCCCCGTCCAACACAAACCCGCTTTCTAAGTACGTCTGGTTGAACGTTATTACCTGCGCCGTGTCCACCACTGCTATCGGTTGATCTACCGTAGAGAAGTATAACGCATTAGGCACGTCTAAAAACCTACCGCCAAGCTCCCCAAATACGTTGTTGACTGCGTTAGCTAGCAGGTTAAAGAACAGACGCAGGATGTTATTCAGGTCATCCAGATACTGCTTTAGTGGCCCCGCCTTGGGTATTGGCAGTGCAGGCGGCTGGACTTTTTGTACTAGTCTCTCAGCCACTAGCCTCTCCTGCCGTCAGGGCGCATATCCAAACGTGGTATACCTAGCTTCCAAGCCACACCTAACTCAGTAGACTCAATCTTAAACGCCATCTGCCTACCACGGACACGGACAAACACCTGCCCTGTAAACTGCTCAATAGGTACTGTAGCCGAACGAGTTACCGTAGCGCTGCTGTTACCGCCTTCCGATAGCGGGTTGTTGTACCCAGAACCAGAGTTCTCCATTGGAGATAGCGTCATAGTAGCGGCGGGGCTATCAGCAGTTGAACCCTCAAACGTTACGTCAGGTAACATTCTCTTAACAAACATAAACTTATCGCCGTCGTCCAAGTCAAACTCAGAGGATATTAGCGTAGCTGTAATCGGGAATGGCGTAGCAGTTTCTTGGCAATCGTAGCCTACTTCATGCGTTACCAAGTTGTTGCTGTACGTAGCCGCCATTGGGTTTTCTCTCAGGTCAGAGTCGATCCAAGCGCTGCGCGATAGCGTGCCGTAGTACCATATATCTTGCAGGTAGTTGTACACCACGTAGCGGTCGTTCTGGGTAGAGTCGGCAGAACAGTAGAACCACCAAATCTCATCGAACCGCTCGTTAGTACCTGCAATTACTTGGTCGTACTGAGAGAAGTTAAAGTCGTTAAACACGAAACTGCGTACAGAACAGGGTAAGGTCTTAACCGTACCATCATAGAGGTAGAACTTATCCGTACCCATCCAGTATGCAATGTTGCCGGAGTATACCGCTGCATTGGGGCTAGCTAGAGTTATGTTGTCACCAAGAAGCTGCGCACCCCAAACCTCCGGTGCTCCCAAATACTGCATGCCGTACAGGGCTGTATCAGTCCAAACTAGGATTTCTTGGCGTGCTTGTATGGCGTTAATGATCTCGCTACCACGGGATAAACGCAGGCTACCTGCTTGGTTAGTGGCCGCAGGCGTCCAGTTAGCTACGTCTTCTTGGTCAGACCAACGGATAAGCATAGGGTCAAGCACGCTAGTACCCAGATCGTTCGCACCAAAGCAAAACGCAAACCGGAAGATGTCAGACACGAATGCCTTATTAACTATGACAGGAACGTCTGACGCACCGGCAAGCGAAGACACATAGACCGCACGAGTAGTAACCCCGTTGGTTGCATCCCAGTAGAAAAGCTCACCGCCCCGATAAGTAAAGAATAAGTCCTCACCAAAGTTAGCCTGACTCCATAGACGGATAGGCGCCTCAGTAGTGCCACCAAAACCCCACGTACCTGCACCCCAAGTACCGCCAGACCAACCAGTAAAAGGTACAGCAATCTCGTTACCTGTGTTTACTTGGTATGCCGCAGTAACAGTCCCGCCGCCCGTGGCAGTAGAAGAAGCCGTAGTCTCCGCAGTAATAGTGTAGGAATCTTCGTCAATCAGGCTTATCTGGTACTCGTTGTTTAAAGTCAGACCACCAACTGCTGTAGCCCCACTAAACGTAACAAAGTCGCCTTCAAGCGCACCGTGAGCAAGGTCGTCTACCCGCACAACAGCAGAACCTAAAAAGGTAGTAAAGGGGTTAGTAAGAGTTACCGTGGAGCGGAT
>Ga0255047_10001675_pt1 | contig 15647 bp, 16 predicted proteins | sample JV7_2_1_MG_FD_183640 | JGI IMG/M metagenome (GOLD analysis project Ga0255047, IMG submission 183640) | Seawater microbial communities from Jervis Inlet, British Columbia, Canada - JV7_2_1 | ecosystem: Environmental > Aquatic > Marine > Inlet | place: Canada: British Columbia | collected 2016-10-06
CAAACAGACTGAAAGCAGGGTCGAAATTTTATTTTGGCGATTTTCAAAACCATACATTGTATGGTTATAACTGTACAATTTTTTTTCAGGGTGATTTACAGTATAATTTATTTCAGACTTTGTATGGTTTTTTATAACAGTCTCATCATAGGGTTTAGTTCTTCTATTTCCTCATAATCAGTTTTCTTAACACCTTCATACCATCTCTGTCTATATGTACTAAAATCATATACCTCTATACATCTATTATAGAACTTGTTTCTCCCCACACGTTCACTTGGAAAATTCCTAGATACATAATTTTTGTAGTCTTTGAGAAGGTCTGTCTTCTTAACTCTATCCGTGTCATCTCCAGTGACCTCATATAAATCCTCTTTAAAAAATTGTATAAAACTATCTTTCTCGAGGATGTTGGTATCTGTAAATGCGAGGACTTGTTTTACATCTTCAATCTGTAATCCGTTGTTATAGTATTTATTAGCCTGATTACAAGCCATAGTAAAAAACAAGTCTACATTACTAAGGACTTCCCGCTTCTTTTTGCCGTCTCTCTTAAATTTTTTATGAAAGTCGAATAATCTGATTCTTGTTATGAAAGCCTTATCTTGAAATGTAGCAAGGTGGTTGGACATTAGCCATAGAATAGTATCAAAAGACACCTTCTCATTATTTTTCGAACCACACCTTCTTAAATTCTGAACATCACCCCCACTGATAGATTTAATTAATCTCTCATTGAATTTATCATCTTCAGAAAGTTCTGATATACCACTCATTCTAACTCCTTCTAGAGAAAATATTTCTTGGTCGTGTGTGGATTTTTTCCCTATTGTAAAACATTTCTCATTCGCGATAGTACCGAAGTCTCCAAAAATCAAAAGTAATAACTCTAGAAACAAACTTTTTCCAGAATCAGCACAGCCTAGTAAAGTAAAGAATAATTTGAGATTATTCTCTCCTGTTAAAGAATATCCTACACAACTTAGTAAGTAGTCAATATATTTACGGTCTGTCGTGTCTAAAATTTCACCTATATAATTAACAACATAGTCCTCTTGTTCTTCAGTCATATGAGCAATGTACGTTCTTTCTCCACCCTTAGTAAAGTAGTCATCCATTCTCATTTCTCTCACTTCTAAATTATGTAAGTCAATAACACCTCCTTTCACAGGGAAGAAACCAACCTTCTTATCAAACTTTGTATTGATGAAATTATCTTTATAGTTACGTTTGATTAGAGGTTTAATCTCCCTAATGATTCCAGATTTTGTTCGGCTCTCTTTCAAAGATAGCAGAGATTCCATCCTCTCTTCAGTATCGATAATATCATTTAGATATGGTTGTAATACATTAGACATATCTGTCCTGATAATTTCAAAGTCAGTATCGTCCCATAATTTCTTATATTCATCATAAAAGAAGAGAGAACCTTTCTTCTTATGGTACATCATAAAGTCCTTTCTTTCATCGTAATAATAAAGAGCCTGACCTTCGTCTGTATTGTCGATATCGGTCTTCATTTCTAATCCTAAGTCGTGAAAGTCAATAATATGTTCCATCGGTTTGTAATCCATTTTAATTAACCCATAACCGACCTTTTCTAAGAAGACATTAGTTTGGGTAACTAATAGGTTTATATCTTTGATAGTATGTTTATATAACATCAGTCCATCGAAGCACAATGCCCCTGTAGTAATATTTCTAGAATTATAATAGTTGAATAGACAGTTCAATATCTCATTCTCCTTATTACAAAGATAATAATTTAAACAGGAACCAAGGGCATTATCGGGGTTGCGTGTCTTTGCTCTTCTCAATCTCTTTTTACCCTCGGTTGTGTTTGAATAAAATTTTTGAATACGTTTCATCTCCTTTTCAAACTTTAGCAACCATTCAGGACATTCTCCAGTTTTGAATTTCCCACTTCTAATTCCACCGTTCATAATACTCAATGGGAATGTTTTTGCTTCATCTCTAGTTAATCCAAACGCACATAGTTCTTTAAGGAGGGTGTCTCTGTTATTTACATAATTAAGAAGGTTGGGGCAGTCTAATTTTTGTTCATTACAATACATTAGTAAAATACAACAATGAGCATTCTTCATATCGATATCAACGAATTTACCATTACAAATTGTATGTCTAATCGACTTACATAAAGATTGTAGACTAGGTCCTTTAGAGAACATTCGTCCCCACTTAATACCTTTAGAATAAGTATATTTGATATTAGTACCTTTCATTTTCGTCTTATAATATTTATCAACGATAGTTTTTAATTGTTGTTTTGTCAAGTTGTCTTGAATCTCATCAAAGCTTCTTCCAGATACATATCCATTATCGTACAAGAAGTCTATATTATCTCTAATCGTTCTTAAACAATCAATATCTATTTTTTCCATTAAAGTAATTGGTTTAACTGGACCCACAACTTCAGTAACAACTTTAGTCTCTTCTTCACCCCCATATTCCTCAATGTATTCTCTCTCTTCTTTAGTAAGATTTTTAACAATAGAGTTATCTGGCTTCTGACTAGTAGGTATTTCATCGTCTTCTTTGACTTCATCTAAAAATGTGCTTGTCATTTCTTTGTCTATATCAAGATTATTTAAAGTTTTGTTTTGGGTCATTATTTGTTCTTGTATAAACTTATTATTTCTTTAAACCGATTTTAAAATAACATAAAGATAAATTTCTATACTATTATTAGTATAGAAATAATATTTCATTCTACTTTCCTACTTTGATTTTCTTCAAATGCCTTTTAGTTGATAAATGTTGTTTGAGACTTCTCTTCATAATTGTTCTACCGCAAGGACATTCCACCTTCGTTTGAAGCCTTGCCTTTATTTTAGCCAGATTATCAATGTAATACTTTTTCATCTCATCTTTACGATTATCATAGTAAATAGCATTATACTCAGATAGATGTTTCTTGTTTTTTAAAACATAAGCCTTTTGATAAGCCTGTTTCTCAATGACTTGTTCTGTAGTCATATATTTATGTGAACGACTTTTTCGAATAGCCTTGACCTTGACTTTAACTTCAACTTCAGACATTTTTCTTTTCTTTTAGAATCCAAGTCTTTAAACCACTATTTATATAAACTATTTTAGACACCGACCCTGCTAAAATTACAACCTCGACAAGCTATACCTATATTACCCCTACAATGTGGTAAATTATTGTTAAGCCGTTCTATGGTCGCCATATCTTTAGAATAATTTACAAAGTCCAGTTGTTTATTACAGTAACAGCAGATGTTCTGACAATCCTCTAGTATCTCAATCATATATGGAACATCGATAAAATTAGATGCTTCGAACCTATTGGATTTCTTATCACTCATCATTGAATTTGTTACCATCATTCTCGCTATTAGATTGAAACCAGGATTACATTTCTTACATTGGTATTCGTATTTATTATGATCGCAGGTATAATGCTCCAATCTATCTTTGCGTATCTTCGCAATACAAATTTTACAAGTCTTAAAGTAAGTAGGATTAGTCTTCTTCCGATTGAAGTTTGTGATTAGTAAATTTTCATCACATTCTATACATTTCTGATACATTTTTGATAAATTTATCTATCTCTTTAAACCGTTTATTATATAAATCGATTTTCACATTTATTTCAAAAAATACCAAGGGTAGGGTGTTTGTATGAAAATTGTATCTATCGTATTTTTCTCTAGGTGATTTCTAGTATGACTAACAACAGAATTTTTGAACGATTCGATGTATTTTTCACCAATCATACTCATCAGAATCAACACCTTCCGAAAGATCGGATGAATCTGAATCTGAATCAGTACCAGAAACTTCTTCTGTAATTTCGACTTCATAAGGGATTGGTTCTACACTCTTAACCTTTCTCCGTGTAGGCTTTGGTACCTTTAAATCAGCCTTAGAATTTAATGATTTATGATGAGCTAGAACATTATTGTATTCAGTTGTGCCCTTCTTCGGTATTTTAAATTTGATATCATTCTGTTTACTATAATTTTTTATCGATTGTATCCAAGATGACATTTATTATTAACAATATTATTTTTAAATTTTTATAATCTGTATCCTAAGTAATTGTTGATTGACCACTCCGCCAATGGCTACCGTTCCTAAATCACTTTGTGCTAAGAAGAAATATCTAGCTGTTAAGCTGGTTACTTCAATACTATCTGATATAAACAAGCTCCATGCGACATTACCAAACACGCTACTCTGGCCATATATTGTATTAATCCGACTCGCTTCTAATGTATCACTTGCAGACGGGTTAGTTCCGTTATTAGACCTTAATGTCATACGGACCACACGATTACCGGTTGTTGTATGAGTTATAGGCAACGAACATATAAACTGGTATACTGAACCTACTTCTAAACCAGAAAAATACATACCATTTCCAGAACCTAATGTGTAGTTTGTTTTAATAAGTTCAGGTAAATCGTCGATTGTTATATTAGTTGTATTGATAGGTAGAAGCCATTCAGCAATACCTAAATTACCAATACTAGTGGTTGATTCTGCTTCGAAAATATTTTTTGCTATATTACCTCCATTATTAGGCGAACCGATAAGATTCCAGATAGCATCAGTGGATTGACTACCGACCTTTGTGCTATACTGGTAAGTAATCGCATATTGTGTGGAAGGTCCATTTGTCCCATTGACTCCACCCCAAGAATAAACTATAGATTGTTCTGAAGTTCTCGTGGAGACTATAAAGTCGTCTCCAATATTCATCACATTGTCGAAAAATTGCCTTGAATCAAAGCCGTCTAAATCTATATTAGCAATGGATATTTCCGTGACAGACGAGTAGGGGGCAGTATTGAATTTATAACCTCCTTGAACGACCTGTGGATAAGGGAAGAGCTCTGACGGTAAATAGAATCTATATGGAAAGGTAAAAATACCCCTGTTAGAAGACATCATCTTATAGGGGTCTCCTATACCATCTAAAATGATTAATTTATCGTTCGTTTCATATAACTGAATATTACCAAGTAAAACAGCAGGTTGAGTTGTATTTTCAAGTACAAGAGAAGTTGTTATTCTAGCTTCATCAAAACGAACCGTGTCAGTAGTATTTAAGGCTTGATTATATGGTAATCCATATGTAATCTCTTTCGTGGTATCATTATAAACAAGACAATTTGGATTAACGGTATTTGTTAAAGGTCTTATAGGGTTGATATATAAACTATTATCAATCGTGGAATTCAGAATATTACCTGAACCATTAATAATAATACTATTATCGTGTTGATTTAAATAACCTGCATAACTACCCAAACTCACACTGGCATATCCTTGATTCGTTCTTCCACTATTTGCTCCGAGAGCTACACATTGGTCTCCTTGATTTAATAGAGCAGAATTTGACCCTACTGAGACACCGAGATTACCTTGATTATCACGACCACTGTCAAAGCCCAAAGCGACCGCATCCACACCTTGATTAATATATCCAGCCTGTCTTCCCAGATGGAGTTCATTACTACCCTTGCTCCACTCTCCATTTGTTTGATGCCAGTATAGATAATCACTGTGATAAACTCCGTTAGGTAAAGTAGTTCCAGCGGGTCCAGTTGACCCTGTAGGTCCATCATATCCTGTTGGTCCTATAGGTCCTTGAACTGTGCTATCTGCTCCAGTAGGTCCTGTGGGTCCTGTACTACCTTCTATTCCTTGATTTAATAACAATGTAAAATTAAATCGATTCAATATCATATTCATAGAAGCACCATTTGTCAATGCTATTCGAACATCAAGCACCTGATTAGCCTGTAAACTCGCTATTCCCGTAAAATGGATTCCTATAACACCATTACGGCGAATACTGACTGTTTGTATAGAACCGAATGAAACATTATTTATAAAAGCGGCGATTCCTAATTCTCTATCACCTCCACCTGAAGTACGGTCGACCGATATATCTAGTAGATATGTATAAACACCGTCGTGTAAGACTGTAAATCCATTATTAAGGGGACTCGAACCTACATTTTGTTGGATCCCGAATGAGTCAGGAGACGCTATAAGGTCATAAAAACCTTCATATTGGTCGATAACTGATAATGTTTTGGTTGTTGTAATAATAGACGTTTCGAGTTCACTATACACAGGTTGACCCAGAATGACCGGTATACCTGGAGGTCCTGTAGGTCCTGTACTCCCAGTATTTGAAGCAGACCCTGCAATTCCTTGAGGTCCTGTGGATCCTGTATATCCTGTATATCCTGTAGGTCCCTGTATTCCTATTTCTCCTTGTATTCCTTGAATTCCTTGAGAACCAGTTGGTCCTTCATCTCCTTGAATTCCCTGTATTCCTTGTATTCCTTGGGGTCCAGTTTCACCCTGTGGACCAGTGAAAGAATTTAATGTTATGTTACATCCACCTTGAAAACTATTTGTTAGAGCTTGATATGACATAATTTATATATAGATAACATTATAATAATTTAATCCTGGTGTATGAGAATCCATAGCCTTTCTGTTCGAGACTCTTAAGTGTTTTCCTATATTTTTTGGTAATAGCATCATCATCTTCATCTTCATTTGCGGTATAACTAGATGATAATTTATGAAATAGAGTTGACTTCTTTTCTAGAAAAACTTTAGCCTTGATTAACTCTGCTTGTTTAAGGTTGAATAATGAATCTTTCTTTGTTCGTTTCAACTTGTCGATAACACTGTTAAATTTAAGATCAGCCTTTCTAGCCAGCATTCGGGCTTCGTCGGAATTACGAGCATCAGTTGCTATTAATCGATATCTCAAATCATGCCCCTTAGCAGCAGTATCAATTGGAGTCAGACCCATCTCACCCCTAGATACCCTGATATTAACTTTAGTCCCTGGTCCTAAATATTGAGCATATGCAAATTTTCCAGATGGTAAACTTAGAATGCCATGTTTCTCACCCTTCATAAGCTTGTTGATACTCGGGTCTGGTTTGAGTACAGAGTCAGCTATTGTTCTAACTTTGTTGTATAAGAAGTCAGTAATACCCCGACCTTCTTGTAGTTTGATTGAAGTAGTCATTATTTATCTTATCAAAGATTTTTAAAAAATATTTTGAAGGAGGGAGGAGATTGTTTTTAAAATAAATATATTTTTTCAAAACTTTTAAATTTTGAAAAGAATCTGAAGAACGAAAATATATTTTAAAAAATATATTTTTTTCAAAACTTTTTTGAAATGAAAAGAATATGAAGAATACAAATCTAGAAAAGATAAATTTTAATATAACTAAACAGAATAGTTATATTAGAATATAAATAACACATATGTAATAATAAACTCGTATATATATTACATAATTATATCTAATTGTAATATATCTATGGGTTTATTAGCCTATCAATAGTATATAAAATATTTTATATACTCTAAACAGGCCATAACTAATGAGTTTTCATTATAATTAGATATATTATATAATATATATACGAGTTTATCATTATAATTATATTTATTTTTAAATAATTCTTTTGGTTTTTGTTTTTGTTTTTTAAAAACTTTTAAAGATTTTGAAAAAGTTTTAATATTTTAAATTTCTGTGGAATAAATATATTTTTAAAAAATATTAAAATAATTCTTTTGGTTTTTGTTTTTAATATTTTTTAAAAATATCTTGACTATATACAAATGTCAACAATAAGAGAAGTAATTATTTCTAAGAAGCCAAATTTATCTAAATCATCTATTGATACCTACTGTTCTAATATAAGGGCTGTATCAAAGAAGATAGATATCCCCCTGAACTCAGTTAAAGATATTATTAAAAATCACAAAGTCATTTTTGAAGCCGTAAAAGACCTAAAGACTAATACAAGGAAAACTAGATTAGCATCTCTCGTAGTTGTTCTAGATGATAAAGATAAGAATTCTAAGAAGACTGATAAGATACTGAGTATGTTTCGCGAGCAGATGAAGGAGGATTTAAAGGAAATCAGAAACAAAGATACTAAACAAGAAATGTCACAAAGTCAGAAAGATGCTTTTGTTCCTTGGAATCAAGTACAGAATTTATATAAGATAGTTAAAACTGAAGCAACCCCTTTGTTTAGACTCAAGAACTGGACTTATTCTCAATTTAAGAAGGTACTGGACTATATCATCTTGACTTTATATACTCAGATGCCGCCTAGAAGAAGCCTTGATTATACAGCATTCAAAATCAAGGAAGTTGATGAGACTAAAGATAACTTTATGAAGTACAGCAAAGGTAAGTATACGATGGTCTTCAATAAATATAAGAACTCGAAAAAATTAGGAAGTCAAGAAGTAGAAATACCTAAGAGTGTAGGAGCTCTATTGAAAAAATTTTGTAAGAAGTCACCTTATGATTACCTTGTAGTAAATTCTTTGGGGAAATCTGTAAAACAAAATTACATCAACAATACGTTAAACAGGTTGTTTGGTAAAAAGATAGGAAGTTCTATGTTGAGGCATATTTATACTACAGAAAAATTTGGAAACGTTGATTTGGAAGATCTTAAACAAACAACTGAAGATATGGGTAATTCGGAACCTCTCAGAACTTTGAAATATGTCTCTAAAGAACATTCTACTGATTAATTATTATCTTTTGTGTAATAAATGAGAGACTATTTAAAACAATCGAAAGCATCAGGTTTTTACTACCATGATGACACGGTCATTTCCAACCAAGCCAATGGATTCCCAATTTCTCAAGGTCAAGCAGGGAGGTCTTTCTTACCGTCCAAAATACAGGGGGGAGGGAGTATCAGTTATACATCACATTTTAACAATCCTAATCTCTACGGTAATAAAGCCCTTTACGGTAATGTTGCGAAAGGATTGAGTAAAGACCTTGGAGTTGAGTATGAATAAGAAATTAACTTTTTAAACTTTGATAAGTTTAAAAAAGTATAGAGATATTACTGAACACTTGATCCTTGACTGCTGAATGTCAGAACCTTCTGACCAATAATTGCAGTCACCCAAGTATATGCCGCATTTGCCGAAAGGTCAGCCTGTATCGACCAGGTAGAGGACTGATTAGAAACATCTAAGCCAGAAATGACACCTGGATCCATTCGACAAAGAGGACTGTCTCCTGTAAAACCGTCAGAATGCAACCACTCAGCCGCAGCATAAGTTCCCAGAGTCTGAACAGCAGAATCCTTTAGTTGTTCTTTATTACCAATCATATAATCAGTAGACTTAGTACAATCAAAACCATTAGGGTACTTGATACTGATATTGTTGATATAGGTGTTGTAATGGGTAACTAGACCTCTAGCATGAACGTTTGCTGTATGTATGCCAACGGTTGAAAACGGTGCAGTCACGATGCCGAGAATTCTCTGTCCGTAACCTCTAGTTAATTGAAGCTGATAAGCATGTGCGGAAGAAATAGCGATAGACTGTCTGGTAGTAGTTGGGTACCCTATTGGGAAACTCAATCCTTTCTTCATCACGGTTTCAATGACCTGACCCACAACCGATAAATTACCTTCATTACAGATTGCCAATTTCAAGTTTGAAATACTAGGATTGGCAGCCACTGGAAGACTAGAGACTGTGGCTGTAGATGTCACAGATTCAGTTTGGAACAAGAAATTATCTACAGGATTAAAGTAGATCTGAAGCACAAGATTGGAAGGACAGTAAATCTGTTTGTCAAGTGCCAAGGCCGTAAATTTAAAGGCAGACAAAGGGATAGAAACATCGACTGCAAAAGCCGCTGCAATACCTCCAATCAATTTCTGTCGTCTTCCTAAATTCTTATTCTCAACATTGAGATCAACTGCTGCACCAGCCATATCAACACCATAATTAGAAGTAGCATTTACCTTTTGAATGTCTTCACAAGTTCTCAATTGAGCTGCCGCAATCGTAATAGCAGGATTAGCAGAAGATACCGACTTAGTAAGGAAGTCGTCTAATTTGGTACCAACAGGGGTGGTTAGAGCACAATACTTTTCAAAGTTAGAAACGTCGAGGAGTACAGCAGAAGAAGAACTGTCGTAACAGACCACCCTAGAAATCATACTGAGAAGATTTGCTTCGCACCAAGACGATTTATCTGCAACAGCATTATGAGAAAAGGTAAAGTTAAGTCTAGACTTACTAAGGTTAAGCACAGAAGAGGGGATGATAAATTCACTAGGTCCTACAGAGGAAGTAGAACTCAGAACGACATCTCCTGATGCCTGAGTAGAAATGTCTCTGTAAACAGAGGTTGAAGCATTTAAAATTTTAGTCGAATAGTCTAATTCTTTAGAGAAGATTTCAGTAGTCATTTACTATACTGAAAAGATAATATTTTTAAATTACGAAAAAATAATTTAGGAAAATTTAAAGTTCAAGAGATTCAGTGAATTCAAGTATAATAATCATTCTACCGTCTAGAACCAATGAATTACCATTTCCATCTCTACAGTAGAAATCATAGGTCGCATTCAGGTCTAATGGATGACGAGATACAAATGTAATATCATCATTGTGATTTGAAGCCACCGTATAATCGTTAATAAATACTCCAATAGGTTCGTGAGAGCACAAATCGCTAGACACAGTACCATACTTAACATTGGTTACAAGGAGAGGTACTGTATCATCTTTGTAAACTATACTCTTTGTTTTGATGTATTTGACTTTAAAGGGTATTGTTACTTGGGCTGATGCTCTATTAGAATTCGTAAAATTTAAATAAACTGCTCGATTTACTTTTTGCGGGATTAACATCTTTGTTATTACAAAATATAATAATATTTTGTAATAACAAATGAAGAGACCTAAAAGAATTTATAAAACGAAGAAAGGGAGGAAATACTACTTGATTAAAGGTAAGAGAAAATATGTTAAGACGAAGACCAAGAAGAAGAAGAAAAATATCAAGACGAAAAATAAGAAAGGTAATTTAACTGTTATCATTAAAAATATTATCTCGAAAACAAAACGACGAAAGACTAAGAGAAAGAAGGGTAAGAAACCGACTTTACATATTCACCCTGATATCAAGGCTCCTCTTAAAGGTTTGCCTATACATTTCCCTGTACTTCAGAAGAAGATAGTTCAAATTGATGATATCGTTCGAAAAAATACAAAAACAAAAGATGATTTTACCGAGAAAGTTGCTAAAAAAGATAAGAAAATCAAAGAATATAGGGAAATTATTAAGAAGGGTCCAAGCTTCGATGAATCCGTATACAAGAAGGCCTTAAGAAGCTTAAGAAGAGTTTTAAAAGAGAGAGACTCTATGCATCTTATGTTTCTCGAAGCATCTAGGGGTGATAAAACCTCTAAAGACCTGTTACAGAAAAATATTATAGAACAACGAGAACGTATTAAGAAAGATAAAGCTGATGTTAAGGCTCCAAAAAGTAGGAGAAACATTCCTTATAGTATTAGACCTAATATCAAAGTGAAATCTAATATTGATAAAAAGTTTCGAGAATATATTTCTATACATGGTTTATCGCCTACAGAATCTAACTATATAGATTGGACTAACAAAGAAGGCTCTAAGGCGATTAAAGAATCTGATGAATATTTCAAGTCTAAAGCACCTTTGTATTATGATTATCGCCCTGGTTATGTTGTATTCAGCTCAGCTGAAGAAGAGATTGATACTCCTACTGACTCTGATATGGAAATACCTTCAGAGTCTGAATTAAAAGGGTCTGGAGATGAAGGTTTGTATAATACGCAAATTATGGATATATCGAAACACATCACAAAGGGTGGAATACCTGTTGTTCCTTCTGATAAAATAAGTAGTTTGCTAGGGTTGATTAAGCCTGGTATGAAGACCTTTAGTGCTATTATCAATACGAATCCTTCGAAATCAGATGGTACGGGGACTGATGGTTTTAAGGTAGGGCACTGGAGATCTATTTTCTTAGATAACGACGGGGAATATACAAGCGCTGAGTATTACGATCCTTTAGTTCAGGGATCTATACCTTCTCCTTTGAAAAGTATGATGAAAAAGATAGCGACGAAAATGAACCCTGAAGACTACTTCCTTTATAAGGAAAATGGACTAAAAAGACAGTCGAGTAACACTTCGACTTGTGGTTACCATGCTTTGAAATTTATTGATGACCGACTTAATGGGGTACCTTGGTCTACAGCTACTGGCTATGATGACTTTATGAAGAAGAATAAGCCTGATGATAGCGTTGATGGAGAGAGAGATATTCAAGGGAAGATGAAAGCCTATGATAAATTTATTTAAAAATTATTTAAAATGTTAATTAGTAACAAATGATTCAACTTACAGAAGAACAGAAAAAGGCTTTTTTAAAGATAAAAGGAAGTGATAAATTAATGGAGAGTTTCAAGGGACAAAAAGGCTCCGGATTCGGTGATGCTAAATTTTGGAAGAAGGTAGCAAAGGGGATACATAGAAGTGGTAAATCCGTTAACAAATTTTTGAAGAATACGAAAGTTATTTCAAAGGGTAGTAAACTGGCAAAATATGTCGTTCCTGTCGTAGCTACTCTTACGGGTCAACCTGAACTACTAGCTAGTATTGCGGCTATCGAAAAAGTTGGAGAGAAAGCAGGTGAACTAGGGTACGGAGAAGGGACTGGAATGTCTATGTTAGGTACTGGGGAAGGTAGTTTGACTATCGCTTCAAACGGTCAATATCAGAATACTTTTACTCCAGATATCTCAACTCCAGCTCAAGGTTTTAAGGGATCCGTTATGGCTGATATTCCTCGAGTTATGTATGGATCTGGTTTGGGTTCATTTGGAACGATATCTCCTGTTGCTAGAACGAATCTCTAACTACATCTTACCTATGAAATTTTCATATTTTTAATAATATGAAAATAGTTTGCATAATCTGGACAGAATCAAACATTCTATCGTATTTTATTTAAGTAGTATTAAGGGTAATGTACGGTTATCATTTTAAAACCATACATTTCGAATTCTACTGTGTTATTTTTAAGTAGTATTAAGGGTAATGTACAGTTGTACACATATTTTCTTTATTTAGCTCTCAGTGTGTGTATAGTGATATTCTATGTTTTGTGTTTTTGTGTAATGAGTAATACATAGAAACATAGATTAATACCTATATATATATACTAATACAATATATTAATAATATATATACAACTGTACAAACAGACTGAAAGCAGGGTTGAAATTTTATTTTGGCGATTTTCAAAACCATACATTGTATGGTTATAACTGTACAATTTTTTTTCAGGGTGATTTACAGTATAATTTATTTCAGACTTTTGTATGGTTTTGTCTTATTTCTTCTGAAGTGGACTTGGGAGCATTATTCCTGATATAAGTGATAACATAGATATACTTACATCGTGATATTCACTTCCATATGATAAATTGATTAAACTCCAAAGTAGGATTGTAAAGGCAAAACCCCCTTGTATAGAATTTTTAACTAGTTCTTTTGAAACAGAATTACCAGAGCAACATTTGTAGGTATGTTCTTCCTCATAGTCTTGTAAATCACGGTCGTGTTGATTTTTCAGCTTGGTTTCAATATATTCTAATCTTCTTAAAGATTCGTCACTATTGAAGGTATTTTCTAGGTCAGATATATCCATTTTTACTATAGACAAGAAATTATTTTAATTTTCAACTAGTCCTTCTAGATACTTTAAATGTTTCGTAGAATCCAGATGCCTCTTCATACCTGATTTTAAAACGATTGATTTACAACCACAAGTTGAGTATAAACGATTGTGATACTCATCAACCCTTTTAGATTTTCGTTCTAACTGACGTTTCAAGGACTTAATCTCCTTCTGTAACGTCGTATTAACTAATTTCATATTCTCTAGCATCAAGAATCTCCATTTTAACATTGAATTCTGCTCTGATAAAATACCATCTAAATCTTCTTCACTATAAACAAGATTCGATGCTGATTCATAGGTGGACTTTAACTCTTGACACAAAATGATGTAATCTTGACTTTTAAAAGATTCTTTATTCGAATCAATAATCGATAAAATATTTCTGATAGATGATAGTGTTTTTTCGTTTTCGAAAGACATATGTATTTGCTCTTATTACATATGTATTGTTTCTTTAAACCGTTTTTTTAATAATCAACATTTAATTTCATATTGAAGTTCCGCCTCACATTTTCATCACGGACATTGAGATAAAGAAATTCATAAGGCTTCGATACACAGTGATTATACATTCCATCGAATAATTTCAAATCCATACCTAAATCAAGCACACGGTGGAGATGTTCTATCTTCTCAGGATTATGACCCTTGAATGCTATTAGATAATCTATTTGCGCTATTGCTTGAGGGGTGAGGTCGTGAGGATACTGAGATGATATAATGATATTACTATTAGAATGTCGATGAGTTTTACATAATCTATTTACTGCAGGATTTTTAAGTTCGTTGGTACAATCGTCTAGTATAAACAGATTTGAAGCAACCCTAACTTTAGGCTTCTTTCTCTTTGGCTTCTCAGAAAATATTTTAGCATTAGTTTTGCTAGGGTTTCCGAAACGATCTGTTTTAATATCGTCTACTGGTTTAGAAGATTTATCTTTACTCGTAGCATAATCACCCCCTGCTAAGTCATCTAAGATTACTGATAAATTATTAATTTTCTTCGCACCTGTTCCTTCCTGAATCGAATCAAAAGTATTTACAATATATCCTTTTTCTTCTAATTTATTAATTATGGAAATCCAAGTTTTATCTATCTTGTGAGTGGGGCAGAAGACCCATATCACTGTCTTCTTTGAGGTTGTCTTATCTATTATTCCATTAATCAAACTTGTTTTTCCAGATTTCTTTCTGGAACAGATATACGTTATCCAATTCTTCACATCAAATAGCTGCCAACCTTTTACAGACCGTTTTTCAGTATCTACTTGAATTATTGGTTTTATCCTGATATTATTTAATCTCTTCTCTGTATACATTTTATCTATCACAATATATTTTAAAATTTTAACTTCATTCTATGGGAATAATGATTAATAGTATTCAACTTGCTATTATACTGATTTAACTCTAGTAACTCCTTAGTATGTTTTTTAAGCTGTTCGTTTTCTGTTTTCAAATTATTAACAAAATTTTCATCATATTTTGGATGGACTATATCGTGGAAATCCGATAACGGTTTAACAGGGGTTTGTTCTACTTCTACTTCTTCTTCTTCTGAATCTGATTCTAATATCTGCGGTTCAATATTCCGTTCTCTAGCTTTACGAATCTTACTATAGACATCTGGTTCATCTTCTGCTTTCTTTAAGGTAGTCGGTTTATTCTTTGGTTTCTTCGGCTTCTTCGGCTTCTTCGGCTTCTTCTTATGTAACGGCTCTTCTATATAGTTGTAGGATCGACTTAACATTTATATATACTCAACATTTTTAAATGTTGAGTAGTTATAAATGAGTATTCATATATCTAACAATACGAGTCCTATCGTAGTCAACTTTAGTAGTGAACGGCGAGCTTCGGGGTCTAATTCGAATTTCTGGTCGGCTCCGATCGATCTTAAAACAAATAAATACGATACTGTATGTCTACTTCAAACTAGTATTCCGAAATCAAATTATAATATAGATGATCCTTATGACCAATTAGTATTGAGCGAAGATGGTATAAGTATATTAATCAAGCTTCCTTGTGGAAGCTACGAT
>Ga0255047_10001676_pt1 | contig 15644 bp, 22 predicted proteins | sample JV7_2_1_MG_FD_183640 | JGI IMG/M metagenome (GOLD analysis project Ga0255047, IMG submission 183640) | Seawater microbial communities from Jervis Inlet, British Columbia, Canada - JV7_2_1 | ecosystem: Environmental > Aquatic > Marine > Inlet | place: Canada: British Columbia | collected 2016-10-06
GCGGCGAACTTGTCGGATTGCCAATTGACACCGATAAGCATAACCACGAAGGCGGAGCGGGTTGGATTGTTGGCGTAGAACTCAAAGACGGTCTTCTTAAGTTCATCCCCAAATGGACCAAAATAGGGCGTGAATTGATTGGGGAAGGTATACGCCGCTTTTTTAGTCCAACTATTGACCTTCAGAACAATGTAGTATTAGGCGGCAGTTTAACCAACTGGCCCGCTTCCCGTTCCAAAAACGGGCAAATGCTACTTAAACCCATTGAATTATCACAAAATTTATATTATTTAGGTCGTGAAACGGCCGAAGCAGAAACACACGAGGAGGTTTCTATGAGTGAGGTAACTGTTGACGACCTGACCCAAGAACAGAAAGACGAGCTAACTAACTCTCTCTTTGCTGAATTGGCGACCGGCGACAATACGAAAATGGCCGAACTGATGCAAGCAAAAGTTGTTGAACTTGCTGAACAGCAATTCAACGACATGGTTGCAAACTTTGAACGCCAAAGCGCGGTTAAAGAATTGTCAAAACGTTTAACCGGTGGAACACAGGACAGCCCGCGAGGTTTGCCTGTTCCAGCTGAAGAGTTAGACAAATTTTTGCTAAGTCTGGACCCCGTACAGTTTGAAAGCGCACAGGGCATTTTGAACCATGTCGTTAAAACTGGTTTGGTTGAGTTCTCGGAATTAGGACACGGCAAAGTACAAGCCAGTAAGGGCCAGCCCGTACCGGCTGAACTTGTCGGCATGGTGCGTGAAGCCGTTGGTCGTGGCGTAGACCTCAATGAGTGGTTCAAGGTTGCCGAACTTGGCAATGCCAGCGACTATGATTTGAGTGAATTTAACACTAAAGAAGGAGTGAAATAATGGCTGATTTAACAGCAGATGCTTATATTAAGCTGCAGGGGCCAGCGTATACCCAAGAGTGGATCTTGGATAATAGCGCCGCTCAATCAGTGTACAAAGGCGGGCCAATGATTTTGGATCTATCCGCTGACACTGTCTATATTCGTCAATTCATTGATGCTACTGTTGTAGCTGCAACTGATATTTTTATCGGTATTGCTACCAGCACCCAAGCCGTTGCGACCGGTGATACTGAAACCGATAACACTATGATTGTGTTAGTCGAACCAACTATTGTCGGCTTCCCTGGTTCAGTGTTCACAGATGCTGATGTTGGTGACACCATGTACATGAGTGATTCATCTACACTGTCAGCAACTGCCGCTGATAATCCCCAAATTGGTAAATTGGTGCGCGTGGCTGATGGTTTCCAATATGTACGGTTGGCTTCGCCAGTCGTTTGTACAGGAGCATAATAATGGCCTTTAAATCATTACCTAAACATTTAGAAGTGGCAGCCCGAACCGGCGTTCTAACTGCCGTTGCTAAAGATGTTCAGCAATACACCCAAGTTGCAACCGAGATCGATCTAACAGCAGCAAGTCAAACGCTTGTTGATTTAGGCGGTTTGCCTATCGTGACTTCTGACCCGTTGGCCGTTGATACGTTCGTTGAGCGCCAGAAAACAGTTACCCCAACTGATTGGTACGTACAGACTAAAATCAGCGGTAACGACCTGGATGACGACCAAACCGGAACGCTTCGTAATCGTTTTCAAAACATTTTGCCAGCTTTCCAGAAGCATATTAACAGTCGCGTTTTTACCGTGTTAAATGCTGGCGATGGTACTACTTACGGTACAAGCGTTGACGGGCAAGCCATGTTCTATGCAAGCCATGTTTATACCGGCGCACAGTACACCACAGCCCAGGACAATGTTGATGCGCTGACTTTAAGTCATGCCAACTTTGAAACTGGTTGGGTTAAAGCATCCCAGTATCGGGATGACCAAGGCAATTACTATGAGCACAATTACAATTTGCTAATCGTGCATCCTACTAATTTCAGTATTGCTAGTAACATTGCAGGAAATAGCGCCACATACGATACGGCCAATAATGAATCAAATGTTTTTGCGTCGATGGGTATTCGTGTTATTCGCGCTCCCCAAATGGACACAACCGCTTGGATTTTGGCGGCCGTTAGCGAAGCAGCCAAGCCAATGTTTGTTGCTATTCGTAAACGTCCTCAATTGATGGACATCGTGTTCGATAAAGACACCGATAACGGTGGTACATGGTATTTCAAGTATCATGGGCGTTATGTCGTTGATTATGCTGATTGGTCACTCGCCTACATGGGCAATACGTGATAATAGGAGATAGCTAAAATGGGTGATACTACTACTTTATCACGTTTAAATGTTGAAGATCATGACGGTTCATCGGTCGGGCTTGCCCTTGCCGGTACAGTTGTCACATCTTCAGCGGCCGAATTAAATGTCAACGATGGCTTAACAGCAACAGCGGCCGAACTTAATAGCGCGGCTGATACCAGCACTCGAATCGTAACTGAAGCGGGTACAGCGTTATCTATTACTGTTGCTTTGCATGACAAACGTTTTATTGTGATGTCTGAAACCGGCGGTGATGCTGCTGCAACTTACACGTTGCCAGCATCGGCCGGTACAGGCGCCACTTTTAAATTCTTCGTGGGGGTGATCAATACTTCTAATTATCTAATCAAGGTGGCAAACGCTTCTGATGTGATGTACGGAAATATTATTACGTCCTCAACAGGCGATACCCCTGACTTGGGGCAACCCTGGACGACCGGCGCGACGGCTGACACTATCACGCTAAACGGTACAACCACCGGCGGAGTAGCCATTGGTGATTGGGTTGAATTAACCGACATTATTACCAATGTGTGGGCCGTAACTGGTGTTACTACTTCAAGCGGTACTGAAGCTACGCCATTTAGTGCAACGGTTTCATAATGCAAGCGATAGTAAAACAAACCTGTGTTTGGTCTACTGTCAAAGCCTTTAGTGGCCTAGAACTCACTAAAAACGAGTGGCGTAACGTTCCCGCTGGACATGAAGCGGAAGCGTTACGCCACCCGATGCTTGACACGAGAGCAAAGCAAACTGTTATTGCAGGCATTGAACCTATCAACGCGACAAAGTCAGCGGTAGCTTATGCTGATGAACACGATATTGATTTGTCGGGTTTAGTTGGCACCGGAACCGGCAGCAAGATCACGCTTAACGATGTCAGAAAGGCGGCGAAAGTATGAGTTACAATGAATCAATTACGGTCTATGGACCGTTTAATAGTGGTGAATCGACCGGTGGCGCTGGCGTATCAACAGCAAACTCAACGAGCACAACCATTATAGATGGCGTTATTGTTGGCGTATATGTCAAATATAACGGCAGCCCACCAGCGGGGACCACAGATGCTACCATAGCAACGGCTGGAAGTGCTGGAGCGGCACCAGCCTATAACATTCTAGTGTTAACCGATGCCGCTACTGATGGCACGTTCTATCCTCGAGTGAACGCCCACAACACAAGCGGCACGGCACAAACCACAGTTTGGGAATATATCCCCATACACGACCAAGTAAAAGTGACCATAGCAGGCGCTAATGATGCTGATTCTATTGATGTCTGGTTGTTGGTGGCTTAATGGCAATCGGTGCAAATAGTTACGGAACAGTAGCAGGGGTGGCAGCACTGACACCGCGTTATAGCGGTTCAGACTTTGCCGCCACAACTCGTCCAGCCTTGTCCACTGTTGAATCATGGATTGATGAAATTTCAGCAATTACTAATATGATTTTGGCTAATGTGGGATTTGAAACACCTATCAGCCAAGCACAACCTAAATTGATGCTAGATATTTTCGTCAATCAAGAAGTAGCGGCAATGGTGGAAGGCGTGAACGGTTCCGGCCGTTTTGGGCCAACTGCAAAGAAAGGTATTGGTAACAGGTTTAATATTATATTTGACGATGTTAAAGATTTTATTGATTCCATTGCCATCGGTATTGAGCGCGAGGGTGCAACCCGAACTTATGACCCGATAGCGGGCATTAGTTTTCGCGAAGATGACGAAGGCGGCACATCAACCGCACCAATATTCCAGCGTTCTGGTTTTGGTAATTCATTCATAGATTGGGATAACTAGACATGGGTCTAAAATTTACCATTGCACCCACCTGGAGAGATGTCAGGGGCCGTTTCGCACGCGCTGAAGATGAACTTCTAAAGGTTCGTCGTCAAGAATTGCGGCTTGGCGGTCGTAAATTGGTAGCCATCGCAAGAGATGAGGCACCAAAAAAGAGCGGTAAATTTGCACGTGGTATTGGTTTCAAGACGTTCAAACGGGGCGATAGGCTGGTTTTGTCGGTTCATACACCACAACCGCTAGGTAAATTTATACAAGAGGGAACAAAGCGACACGATATACCAAAACCCAAAGACAGTTTGTCGTATCCATTAAAATTCTTTTGGCCTAAATTTGGTCGGGTTGTTTTCTTTAGATGGGTAGACCACCCAGGCACAAAGCCAAACCCATTTATGAAACGTGCGGCCCGACGATTTGAACCGATAGGCAAAACGATGTTAAACAAAATGGCTACTCGTTATGTGCAGGAAGTAACACGATGAGTGAAAAGGCTATACAAGAGGGTATCCAAGACACACTACAAGCCATGTCTGAGTTTGCAACTGCCGACATTGTTATCAATGATTGGAACATCTTAGACCAGACTATTGCCAATGCGCCATATGTGCGAATTGAGAATAGTGATGCTTTTACAAGCCGTCAAGATGCGACAAGTAGTGAAGAGGTATGGGAAATACCCGTAACTATCATCGTAGCCTTTACTGAGTGGACGACCAGCCTGGACAGCCTCAGAGACTTGAGACAAGCCATCATAGACGAGTTTAATACCGTTGGTGGTAATCGTAGTGCGGGCGGCACAGCAGCGACTACAGCCGATATTATCAGAAGTGGCGGGCCGTTGTTGCAAGTGTTCGATCCGTATAACGAACCTGAACACAATCAGGAATCATTGCCCATATTTTTAGCAATGCCGCTTATATTTGAATTTAGAGAATTTTAATTATGGCCAAGAAAAAAGTAAAAACATACATTGCCCTAGTTGGTTTGCGAAACGATGCAACCGGCGCAAGGTTTAAGGCCAGGGACACAGTTAAGTCAACCGATTTTGACAAGGCTGTGATTGATGAGTGGCTAAAAATAGGAGTGCTAACAGATGGCAGCAACAGCAAGCGGTAAAGATAAATTGCTACGACACAGCCGCATTTATGTCGGTGGCTATGATTTAAGCGGTGATACTCGCACATTTGGCGGTTTTGACAACACGTTTACAGGCGTTGACTGTACCGGCCTTGATGACACTGTAAGAAATTACCTGTCAAACTCAAGACGACAAACCGGCGTTAACGGTGTGGTAGTGATGATGAATGACACCAGCGGGCGCAGTTGGGACCAACTAAAAGACACGCCAAACACAAGCATTTTAACTGTTGGTTTTGGTGGTGGTGGTTTACCTGTCGTACCAGATCCGGCTTATTTAATGCCTACACATCAACTATCAGACGTTGCCAGCTTTGATTCAGAAAAAGCGATACTGACAACTGATTTTGTCTATGATTCTGGTCAATATGACGTTAGTGATGCCAACCCATTGGGCGTTATCTTGCAAGGTGCTGCGTCAATTAGCGCCACTCAAAACGGTGCCAGCCATGACAACGAGGGCAGTACGGCAAGCGGCTGGCATGCTAATTTACACGTTCTAACAACGGCCAGCGGCAACTTTGCACTAACTATAGAACATAGTACAGATGACAGCGCGTGGGCCACATTAGGCACGTTTACAAGCACAGCCGGAAGCGTTGAAAGCGAACAATTAACCGGCACCGGCACAGTTAACCAATATACAAGATTTGTTATGACACGAACGGCCGGTACTGTTACCGTTGTTTGTGCATTTGCTAGAAATTAAGAGGAGATATCATGGCAGGAAAAAATCATATTGAACGCAGTTTTCGTATCCAAGTTGACGATTCAGGCGGCACCGCTCGTGATTTGTCGGGTGATTTAGTACCTGGAAGTTTACAAGGCGGCGGTATTACATTTGACCAGGCCGACATGACGGGCGTTAGTGAAACTGTCCGTAACTATTTAGCAGGTCATGGGGAAGCACCTATCACGGCGCAATTCCATATGAATGACACGGCCACGACTGGCTCGAGCGTGGTTTTGAATGCGATTGCTGGACAAGCGTCAACGGTCACAGTCACATTACAGTGGGGGCAGGCTGGAGCAGCGCCAACGAGCAGCGACCCCGAGTGGGAAGGCGAGTATGTTTGCCTAGCTAACGCTATTCAATTGAACGGTAATACGTTTGTGTATGCCGTTTCATTTATGCCAAGCGGCTCAACTGCTCCGGCATGGGGAACTGTTGCTTAAATGCGTATCGCTTATCCTGCCGATGATAACATCTGGCTAGATGTTCCTGATACGTTTTTGGGTTTACATGCTACACGGTACGACCAAGCGAACGACCAGGCAGAGGGGCAAGGGCGAACGCTTAAAACGTTCGCTTGTGCCGTCTCCTTGTTGGATGATTGGAATATACCAGCCCTAAGCGGTCCTCCTGAGAAGTGGGACTTTGAACGGCTTGAATTAAGCCTAATTTTATGGGTTAACCAGACTGTTATAGGTAGGTACATGGAGTGCTATAAAGTGCCAAAAAACTACTCAGCGCCGTCGCCAAATGGACAGACGGCGCAAGCGAACGGGCAAGCGCTTGGCAAATTGGAGAACAGTCAATTGATACCGGTTTAGGTCATGCGGCGTTTTATACTTGGCTAAATTGGCGGCATTATGGACAATCATTTAACTGGTTACAGATGCCGCTTTTTTTAGTTGCACAGATTAACGCTATTGACATTCTGATAAACGGTAAACGGTTATTTAAAACTGGCAAAACCAATGATATGTCAATGACACAAGTAGCATTAGTAAGAGAGTTTAACTAGATGGCACGAGTTGAGGTTGATTTAATAGTTGAGGCAATAGCTAAGGGCTTTGATAAAGTCGAGCGCGGATTGTCTAACGTTGCTGATGATGCCAGCCGAGCGGGTGACGAACTTGAAAAGGCTGGTAAATCGTCCAGCGTTCTAGACGTTGCGTTAGGTAATCTTGTTGCCGGTGGTTTACAAGCTGCCGGTACTGCAATGATCGACTTTGCCAAAGCATCTATTGACGTTGCGTCAAGCGCACAAGAGACGGCCGGACTAATTGATAATTCATTAGGGCCAGCGGCTGAAGGTTTCCGAGAGACTATTGACGCTATGGCTGAAGCGACTGGCCGTTCTTCTGTTGAATTGCAAGCCGGTGCCTCAACCATTATAGCCATGACAAAAAGTATGGGTTTTGCTAATGAAGAAGCGAGTACATTCTCGTCAACATTCGCCCAAGTCGCCACCGATCTAGGTTCATTCTTTAATCAATCCACTGGTCAAGTATTTGAAGATTTGCAATCGGCAATGGCCGGTTCAGCCGAAACTATGCTTAAATATGGTATAGACGTTAAGGTGACAGCCCTTGAAGCGGCAGCCCTTGAGATGGGGTTGATTCAGGTTGGCGAGAAGATGGACCGTGTCACTCGTGCTACTGTGTTACAAGCTGAAGTAATGCGTCAAGCTGCCGATGAAATGGGTGATGCTGAACGGACAAGCGGAAGCTACGAGAACAGTAGCAGGGCATTACAAGCTGCCGCGTTAGATTTACAAGTTGCTTTGGGCGAGGCGTTGTTGCCGGTTCTTACCCAACTAACGCAACAGGCATTACCAGCCGTCAAAGCGGCAACGGAAGACCTAGCACCCGCATTCGAGGAAATGGGTAGCGGCTTTCTCAAGCAAGTTACCTTGATGTCACAAACCGCCAAACTATCAAAAACATCAAAAGAATTAAGAACGTTGGGCCTGTCATTTGCTCAGGTAAATGATATTCTAGGTGATGGGCGCGGGCGTTGGGACTTATGGCGAACAGCAAAAGAAAAAGCATCTGATGTAGCAGCAGCGCAAAGGGGTATAGACAGAGTAGCCATCGCCCTAGAACTGATGAACAGCGAATTAGAGATAAGCGAAGAGCAGTTGATTGCTATGGTTGCGGCAAGGTCAAGAGATACCGAAGCGGCTAACGCAATGACAGCCGCCTATGCTGATTTGGTGATGGCAAGTGAAGATGCAACAGACGCAATAGAAGAATCAACAGACGCGATAGAGGAACAGGCCGAAGCAGCGCAAGCCACCGCCGAACGTGTTACATTTATGGGTAGCGCCTTTCGTGATGCTGGTCAAGCAACAGATGGCTATGAGGTAAGCGCGGAACGATTGAGGGAAATTAAAGACGCAGCACTACAAGCAGCAGAAAACGCCGCTATATTTCAGGCGAAAGTTGATGATGTAAAAAATGCCATGCTTGGTATAACCGAGGTTGCACCAGAGGTATCCACAGCTTGGGGTCAAATGTGGTCAGATGCCAACAAGGTAAAAGAAGAAGTTGAGGAGATGAACGCAGAGTTAGACAGATTGCAAAACCGAGAAGATATCAGAGTGGTAATTGATAGCGCTGCTGCTGAAATGAATATTAGACGCTTGATCGGTTTAGCCGATAACTTAGCCGAACGTTTAGCGGGCGCGGGTGGGCCCGGTGACAATGGACCATCACCAACAGGCGGCACTGCTGCCCCAGGCGCAACGGGTAGGGGTGGCGACCAAAGAGCGGGCGGCGGTTCAGTAACAGCGGGCCGACAGTATACAGTTGGTGAATTTGGGCCGGAACTATTCACGCCAGATAACAACGGCTTCATAACCAGCAATGGAAATCTAAGAGGCGGCGGCGGCGGTGCATCACAAACAAATATATATATAACACCCCCACCAGTGGGGGGAAACGCAAGGACTTTTGGCAAGAGATTGGCTGAAAGTTACAACGAACAGATAGCAAGGGGGGCCGGTGGCTAACGTATTAAAGATTGTCCAGGGTACTATAACATTAGCAGATTTAATGGACGGTACTAATTTTAAAGTTGCCGAGGGCGGTGTAAGTATATCGACCCCACCACCAGACATACTATTACATTCCCCTGATGTTGGTGAATCATCGGTAGTTAGGTCAACAGAACAAGATCGCTTTGCTAGTATCGTTCTGCATGTTTACGGCACAACTCGAGACATTGTAAATAACAACGTTATTAAATTACGGCGGGCTTGTCATGAGGCAATACTGCATAACACAGAAGGCTATACAGCAAAAGTACAACTGAGTGAACAGAAGGACGGTACAACTTACGGGGTACTGCATTGTATAAAAAGCGGCTCTGTTGATGACACATCATCGTTTTACGAACCTGCTAACATTGCTAACATTGTGGCAAAAGACGTTGTATTGTCTCTTTTATTAGCGCCATATGGCATAAATACAACACAGATAACATTGTCTAACGATCTAATGTCATCACCTCATTGTGTTGAAGATACAAATGGCGATGGGTTGGCCGATGGTTGGACTAAAACAGCTAGTGGATTTACAGCAACGATTGATACAACAAACTGGCTGGCGGGCGGGAAAAGTCAGAAGGGAGTAGCGGCGGCGGCTGATAAAATCTTTGCCCCTGATACCGTTGCTTGTAATACGTCCGTTGCTGCCTATATTTGGATTTTAGTTATTGATGGGACAATTGACGTGATATTACGCAACGTCACAGCAGCAACAGACGTACAAACAAAGTCGATTGACAGTACAGACAGCGGCGGTGTGTCAGACAAAACAGCAATAGATACGGCCGGTTCGACATGGTATAGGGTTAGTCTATCAAGTAGCGGGTTAGGTGGTGCGGATAACATGACCATACGGACAACTAATACCACGTCAACAGGTACATGGTATTGCGATTTGGCCTATATCCAAAGCGGTACAACGACTATTCCAGATGCTTGGATGAGTGCGCGAAATATTGACAATCGCAACGATATTCAATCGACAAGTGCAGCAACTGAGAACTATCTAAATTATATAGATGTTTGGGGCGTTCCTGGCGATGCACCCGCTTTAATCAGAGCCGAATACACTTACACAGGTTCGGCTACAATGGCATATTTAGGCGCATATAGCGACCAATCAACGACTATTTACACAAGCGGCGCAATTGTTGACCAACATGAACCGGTCGCTTTAATCCCTCATTGGATAGAGAACAATGGTGCTGATGTGACAACGGGATCCAGTGGCGTGGGTAGTAGTGTAACTCAAAATTACACTACTGGTATGAGCGCAAGAAGCGCGGCAACTGTTGCACGTTGCACCATTGGCGGCTCTGGTGGAACAGGGTCTATCATTTGGCTACCCACTGGAATAGATGCTCAAAGGTTTGCAAGACAACCCCACCAACTGTTAGCGATGATTAAAAGCGATACGGTCAGCAGTACAACGTTAGCGGGTTGGGTTACGTTCGCGGGTATATCTGAATTTGCAAAACAAAATGTCACCCTAGCGGTCGATGATACTTGGGAACTGGTGGATTTAGGAACAGTGAATCTAGTTGACCGGTCGCCTGATAACGTCCCTACTTTGGGAAATTTACAGTTAGGTGTATCAATAATTGCAACCGGTACAGGGTCGGAGATCATTGATATAGACCAGTTTATTTTCGTGCCGTTGTCCGATAATTCTATTTATGCAATAGCGGGTAACACTGTTTGGTATGATGGTATGCAAGATGCAATTATAGACAGCTCGACCGGCAACAGCAGTAATAATTTTATCGGGAATTTTGGCGAAGTACGGGCGGGCAATGTTAGCACTCGTTTTGTGTGCGTAATGGATACTACTGTATTGACAGAAAGCGCAGCTACAAAGATGACAATCTTACCAAGATCTAGGCATTTGTTGGGGACAATTTAAAATGGGTTTAAAGGCACTAAGATACAATGACCCGACATACTCAAAAGTAAACCCAGCAGAGGTATTTCTGAACCCCTCAGATATTGGTATCAGATGGGCTTTGCCTGGTGGTATTCAAAAAATAGAATTAGTCATCAAGGCCAAAAATAAACAGGACGCAGCATGGCGTTATAATAATCATTTAGGTCACAGGATAGCATTGTATGACCATTATCGTGATCGTCCTATTTGTGGTCAGGTGTTTGAGATAATCCCCGATGGGCGTTTTATCCGTTATATTTGTCATGGCCCCATTAAACAATTCAATAATGATTTGTACCTCGTCGGTGATATGTCAGACTTAGACCCGACAAGCGGCGGCGACTCAACAGACACAGCAGTAAAAGATATTTTAGACGACCGTGTAACCATTGCCAACAGCGACCAGACTAATATAGATGCCAGTTCTGTTGATATTGGGGCGTGGTCGCCAAACGTCAAAACAGGTACATTGGCCGGTGATTGTATAAAACAACTGGCTTTAATAGGCGCTGATGATGGCAGTCCAATTGATTTTTATATAGTTGATGCGCCTTTTGATGGCACATCGTTACAAAACCCGATTGTATATTTCAAGAAAAGATCCTTAACCGCTTCCGCTGATTGGGTTTTTAGTCGGTCAGACATGGCGCGGGGTGGTATTTCATTTTCGCGTAACATCTGGAAATTGAAGCGGGTTATAAAAATAGGGTACAACAAAGTAACAGGCAGCCAAACAGGCGCAACGGGTGCCTTATTGATTGATTCAGCCGCTGATTTTATAACGGCGGGCGTTAGTCCTGGTGACGTTGTTTATAACCTAACTCAGTCTGATGAGTGGCGAGTAGATGCTGTTGATAGTGCTACACAATTGTCATTTGCCCCTGTTAGTCATGGCGGTAACTGGGTAGCTAGTGATAACTATCTGGTCAAGCTAAAAGAAACAGCCTACACTTCAGCAGCAACTAGCACAGAAACGGATTTGTGGACGACTAACTACGTAGAGATACGGCGCGAAATGGACCAGACACAAGCTGCTGAATACAGGGACCAAATAAAAACACTCTTTGAAAAGCCAATGATGCACCAATCCTTTGTGGTATCATCTAAAAACGCAAGGACAGGCGGCGGTCAACTGTGGCCGTTATGGAGACTAATAACCGGCGGTGGTGGTTATGTTCGCATAAATGATTTATTTCTTGATTCGTTGTCACTGTCAAATAGTGACGATAGAAATCAGACATTTTTTATTAGCGCTATGGATTATCAACTTTCCACCAACAGGTTAAGAATTGTACCTTCAACAAATGACGCACGTCTCGACGCACTTTTAAACCAAGCAAAAATAACAGGTGGGCAGATGGTATCAACCGCATCACCACCACCACCAGACGGTAAAGAACACGGTGGACATGGTGATTTTAACCATCATGGCGGCGGTATAGCACCACCACCACACGGGAGCCATATATGAGTAAACTATTTAAAATACAGCGGCGCGGCGGCATCTCCTATTCTGTCAAGGTGCTAGAATTAAACCCTATAACGTACCTACCAATGAATGAATTGAGCGGCACCACTGCGACAGATTACGGCAGCAACGGCGCAGACGGCACGTTCACGGGCGTTACGCTTGACAGCTTAGATTCACCCGTACCAGGGCAAAGAGCGGGCTATTGGGATGGTGTAAATGATTACTTTGATTTTTATAGTGCGACCCTGAATACTAATTTTGATCGGGATGAGTGGAGCTATTCTTTGTGGATTCGCCCAGAGGCATTGGGCGTGAATACTTATTCCTTCTCTATTTTTGGTGCCACAGATGCGCGGGCGGTCATCTGGCGGTCGGCGGCTGATGCACTTCAATCTGTTGTTCAATCAGCGTCAGGCAGCTTTGCGATAAGTAAGACGGGCCTAACTGCCCCGTTCGCAGCGTGGGCTAATGTCATTGTTACGTGGTCAGTTAGCGGTGATGAAAATAAAATGTTTTGGAATGGATCGCAAGTGTCCTCGACATTGACATCGTTATCTTCATGGGCGGCCGATGCACTTTCGACAACCGAGTGCGTTATTGGTAGCCGGAACACTACCCCTGCAAATTTGGCGAAGGGCTATTTCTCTCAATTTGCTATTTTCGATTATGCATTGACGGAAGTGCAGATAGCAACTATTGCAACGGTATAGAAGGACGAATTATGGCTAATTGGCATGGTTACTTACTCATAGATGAATTGCCGCCAGGTTGGACAAATGAACAGCGGCTAACGGTACGAAATAGCATGCACGGTTTAGGACTACAAGCTGGCACACAACCGCCACTAATCAATCACTACGTTGTTTCACCTGACAACGTGTCTATGATATTTGAGGCATTATTTACTGATGCCGAGATAACGGATGATGCCGTTTTCGCCATGTTGGCAATAGCTTTATCATTGCCAGAGGCAGCGGTTCGTGCTGTTGTTACCTATTCCATTTTCGCTGAAGATGGGACATGGGAAGAATCGAAAGCATTAGCCCAGGCATATATAATTGATAATGGGTGGTGGTCGTGAAAAGTGTAATCATTGCAGCCAAACCGTATTTGAATATCAGACAAACGCCAGAAATGGGCGGTATGCTCATCGGGAAAGCCGGTTATGGTACGGTCATACCAGCACAACAAAGCGGTGCTAATAATTGGTTACAAGTCGATTGGCGCGGGCAACTTGGCTACTGTTCAAAAAGATATACCCGTTCGTTTTGGGCGCACGTTTGGCCTACGAATAACGGCACCATCACCCAAGCGTTTGGCAATAATCCGAACTATTACAGACGATTCTATAATGATAATAGAGGCCATCAAGGCGTTGACTTCTCAACTATTGTAGGTAGTCAGGTATATAACATCGCGCCAGGTGTGGTCAAAATGGTATATAACAAAAGCCGATTGCCAAGAAGCCAGGGCGGACATAATTTTGGTTATCATGTCAGAGTAGATCATGGTAATGAGTTTGAATCAATCTATTGTCACCTTGACGAAACGTTGGCTGAAGTTGGCCAGGATGTACCGGCGGGCTTTGTCGTTGGTTTAGCTGGAAACACTGGTAACATTCTAAGCGGTAGTAGTCATTTACATTTTGCGATTAAAGAACGTGGGCGGTACGTCAACCCTGACGATTATTTTGGATTCTTAAAATGGACTCAGTAGATTATGTACAAATCGTTGTCTTAGTAGTTGGTGCCATTGGCGGGTATTTTAAATACTCGTCAACGCTGGCAACCCTAACGGCAAGGCTGGACGCGAACGAAGCTGAAATAGACGACCTGAAGCGCGAGAACATCGAACTAAGGGCGACTAATGATAAATTGCAGGCAAAGATAAACGAGTTAACAGAACGGTTAATTAAAGCCGTCAAAGGTTCGGGAAGAGTGTTTTAATGGGTAGTATTATTTTCAGCGTTCCTGGTTATTTGGTATCCGTTATTGTATCGTTGCTGGTCCATCCTAGAATTTACCATGAACAATCTAGCAGGTTTGCGAAGCTAAGAGGCGGTCCGGCCATTGGCACGGCTTTGGTAATTATTGTTGCTGTAATCAAACGGCAATATATCAGAGAAGAAGGTGCTGGAGATGAGAGTACAACTGATTTATTAGCTATGTTGTGGGCAGCCGTTGAAGTTGCTGCTGGTGTGTTTACCGCTGATTTGCTGCGTGGCTGGCAATTAAATAATGATTGACGTTGCTATCCCCCACTATGGCAACAAAAAAGCCTGATAACTTTTAAGCTATCAGGCTTTTGTTATTAGAGGTTAATCAAACATCTCTTTAAAAATCTTTCCGCGAGTATAGCCATTTGCGAGATTCTCAGTCAATGCGCTCGTCATGGCCTTCGCTAATGACACGGCAATGTCCTGGGAAGCATCAATAGCCGCTTTAATAATTGTTTCTTTGCTGGCAACAAGAGAGGTTTTTAAGTCGTCTTTTATCTCATCGCGAAAAAATGTTTGAACAACATCTTTCACTTCAACAGCTATTACATCAGCAATAGTGTATTCAATTTTGCGCTTTGCCTCTGATATTACATGCTCTTTAATATCGGCCATTGATTCATTGATTATGCTCTCGACTTGTTCTTGTGTTAGTTGATATGTCATCATCATTCTCCTCGCCCAACTTTATCAGGCTATATATTCTCGATTATGCTAATTTATTTTATGCTAAATGCGTTATCTTTTTCAAGCCAGTAAGTTAAATCTGTCAGTTATCATGCTAATTAGTCCATACCGTCTTATTCTTTGGACGTGATACACGATAAGTACCACCCCTGAAATTCACCACGCCATGATATGTCCATTCATCGTCACCGAGGCCAGTAATGTTTAAAACATTGGCCGTCAGCGTGACAACCTTGTTGTTGATGTGCAATTCTACGGGTTGGCTTTCTTGCTGGTTTTTGTTCATTGTCATTCTCCTATAAATTCCAATTACTAAATGGGCTATTGTTGCAATCGCACCTTTTGTGCATATCGGCAATTTGACCTTTCAGTTGGGCTATTTCTCGCGCTTGCTGTTCAATGGTATCGGCAGCATCAAAGGCCGTGTCAATTGCGGCGGTTGGGTCTATTTGTGGCTCGTTGGCCTCAAGTGCGTCTAGCCGTGCGTCAATCTCGCCATATACCCATATAGACATTTTAGGTAGATTGTCTTGCAATGCCTCAACTTGTTGCTGCAATTCAAAAAGGGCTGTGCCTTGATTTGCTAGTCCGAGTACCTTTTTCCGCATC
>Ga0255047_10001678_pt1 | contig 15636 bp, 25 predicted proteins | sample JV7_2_1_MG_FD_183640 | JGI IMG/M metagenome (GOLD analysis project Ga0255047, IMG submission 183640) | Seawater microbial communities from Jervis Inlet, British Columbia, Canada - JV7_2_1 | ecosystem: Environmental > Aquatic > Marine > Inlet | place: Canada: British Columbia | collected 2016-10-06
GTCTAGGAGGGCCTGTTTCGGAACAGATGCCCCCGCCTCAGATGCCCCCGCCTCAGATGCCCCCGCCTCAGATGCAGCAGATGATGCCTCCGATCCCCCAGATGCGTCCGCCTCCGCCTCAAATGCGTCCGCCTCCGCCACAGATGCGTCCGCCTCCGCCACAGATGCGCCCGCCTCAAATGCCTCCGCCTCAAATGCCTCCGCCACAGGTGCCCATGGCCATGAATCGTGGCGGCATCCTGTCTCTGAGGCGTATGTAGATGGCCCGCAACCCCCTTCCTCGCAGTAACTTCGGCACGGCCTCTCTTGTAGACCGCCGAAATTCTTTGCCCGAAGTGGAACTGGAGGAGGGCCTTTCGGCTGACGTGGATATTCAGGACGAGTCTATAATCCAAGCGCCGGGCATGGACATAGAGTTGGAAGAGGACGGGGGCGTCGTCATAAACTTTGACCCTTCCGACCTTCCTTCCGTCTCGTCGGACTTTTATTCCAATATTGCAGAAGACCTAAGTGACCGGGCCGCTTCTCGGATCTCGTCTGATCTTATTGAGCAGTATGAGTCCAACAAGCTGGGCCGCAAGGACTGGGAAGAGGCGTACACCACGGGTCTGGAGCTTCTTGGTTTCCGTTACGAGGACCGGGCCCAGCCCTTCCGGGGAGCCACGGGTGTGACGCATCCACTGCTCGCAGAGGCTGTGACGCAGTTCCAGGCACAGGCTTTTTCAGAACTCCTGCCTTCGGGAGGCCCTGTCCGTACCCAGGTCCTGGGCAAGCCGACCCCGGAAGTTGAGGAGCAGTCCGAGCGCGTTCGAGAGTACATGAATTATCAAATCACGTGTGTGATGAAAGAGTACACGCCTGAGTTTGACCAGATGTTGTTCTACCTTCCGCTGTCCGGTTCGACCTTTAAGAAGGTGTACTACGACGAGTTTTTAGACAGGGCCGTGAGCCGGTTTATTCCTGCCGAGCAGTTAATCGTCCCGTATACTGCAACCGACTTGGATACCGCGGAGAACGTCACCCACGTTCTTCAGATAACCGAAAATGAGCTTCGGAAGAAGCAACTTGCGGGCTTTTACAGTGACATTAAGGTGACGGCATCGCAGTCTGATCCTGGCAGTGTCAAGGATGAGATGGACGAGATATCCGGCATTGAACCGACGTATCTCGACACCGACGTAACCCTTCTAGAGTGCCACGTAAATTTGGACATAGAGGGCTTCGAGGATGTGGACGAGGACAACGAGCCGACAGGCATCAAGCTCCCGTACATCGTCACGGTTTCTGAAGAAAGCGGAAAGCTACTGAGCGTCCGCCGCAACTACGACGAAGACGACCCGACCCACAAGAAGAAGCAGTACTTCGTACACTTTAAATTCCTTCCGGGCTTTGGGTTCTACGGCCTTGGTTTAATACACATGATAGGGGGCCTGAGCCGCACGGCTACCGCAGCCCTACGACAGTTGATAGATGCAGGGACCCTGGCCAATCTTCCTGCGGGCTTCAAGGCTCGCGGCCTTCGCATACGAAACGACGACGAACCGCTTTCACCGGGCGAGTTTCGTGACGTAGATGCGCCAGGGGGCGCTATACGTGATTCCTTAATGCTGCTTCCGTACAAGGGTGCAGATCAGACTTTGTTTCAGTTGATGGGTTTCTGCGTAGAGGCGGGCCGACGCTTCGCGGCGGTATCCAACCTTCAGGTGGGCGACGGCAATCAGCAGGCTGCGGTCGGGACGACCATTGCAATGCTGGAGCAGGGCGCGAAAGTGATGTCCGCCATACACAAGCGGCTGCACTATGCCCAGAAGGATGAATTCCAGCTTTTAGCGTCGGTGTTCAGTCAGTACCTTCCTCCGGAATATCCATACAACGTCGTTGGTGGAGAGCGGTCCATCAAGGCAGAAGACTTCGACGACAGGGTAGACGTTATCCCGGTGTCGGATCCCAATATTTTCTCCATGGCGCAGCGCGTTACGTTGGCGCAGACCGAACTGCAATTAGCACAGGCGGCTCCCGATCTGCATAATCTGCACGAGGCGTTCCGCCGGATGTACCGGGCGCTAGGTGTCAAGGACGTGGATGCCATTCTAAAGCCCGTGGACCAGGGGGAGCCAAAGCCAAAAGATCCGGCAACGGAGAACTCGGACGCCCTGGACAGTCGTCCATTACTCGCGTTCCAAAAGCAAAACCACGCGGCTCATATAATGTCCCACCTTTCCTTCGGAACTTCCGGAACGGTGGCTCAGATGCCTGCTATCGCGGTGGCTTTGCAGAAGCATGTACTGGAGCACGTCTCTCTGAATGCCAAGGAACAGGTCATGGCTCAAATGGTCCAGCAACTTCAGGGCCGGGCTCCTTCGGAAGAAGACTCGATTCAAATCGAGTCCATGGTCGCGGAGGCTGTCTCTCAGGGGATGCAAGAGCTTAAACAGATCAGTGCCCAGCTAGCCGGGGGAAACCAGCCAGATCCTTTGATTGCTTTGAAGGAGAAGGACCTACAGCTTCAGGCACAACGCGATGCTGCGGACGCTCAAATAGACCAGTCTCGTTTGGCTTTGGACCAACAGAAAGCCGAGACAAATGCGCGGTTGGGGGCCGAACGGATACAGTCCAGTGAAGAGATTGTCCAAGCCCGTATACAGGCTGCCCGTGAGCGCGAGTTAATGAAACAACAGAACTAGGAGATTGTGATGGCTGCTTCAGTAGGCGTAGTACGCAAGGGTATTGTCGTGAAGGACCAGGGGTACGTTCCTTATAGTGATGCCGCGACGGAGAAGACGCCGAGTACAGAAAAAGGGACCAGCGTTTCTGGGACCAGCACTGGTATGGGCGCTGCGACTCGTGGTGGAAAATATACGAGTTGTTAAAAAGACTCCTGATTTAGTCAAATGTTTGACACGCTTGTCTCGGGGCATGGTCAATGACCATGCGCCCGGCTGACATGGACAATCTTGCGGCGGGTGGCGGGGCCGTCGCAGTAGTACTGAACTTCACGTTGTCGGGGCAGTTAAATATTGTCATCGGCCTCGGCGTGGGCGTTTTGTCCATTGTCGTGCTGCTGCAAAGATACCTCATAAATAAGCGCACTCTTCGAGACAAAGACCAGGACTAGTGTGGTCGAATAAAGGGGAACCCAATGTTTACAAAGATTGCGCCACACCCTAGAAGCTGATGCGATGCGCTCTCCTCATTGTGGTTTTTGTACTATGTTCTACATTGGTACGGGCGGAGCAAAAATCCATGGTGTGTGAGCCTCGTCTAAAGGCATTAAAGATCCTCACGGAAAAATATGGCGAAACCCTTGTGGCTTATGGGTTGAATTTTCAGGGCAAGCTTATTGAGATTTATCGGAACCCGGAGACAAAAACCTGGACTATCCTAGTTTCGATTTCAAAAGAAAGAAGCTGCTTGATGGACGTTGGTAAATACCTGGAAGTACCCAGAACAGATGGTAAGAAATGTGCGCGAGCGGTTGATGGAACATGAGTCCGACGGCGGTGGGAAAATTTATCGAAACGGTAGGCGTCCCCGTGGCCATGGCGGTTGCGTGCGGGTTCGTGGTCTGGTGGCTATTGAAGTGGCTGACAGGTTCCCTGGGGACTCAAATTGGAGAAATCAAACAGGAAATTAAGGATGAAACGGATACTGTACAAGTTGAAATCCGGCAGCTGCACGGTATTATAATTAGTCTTATTGACCGAATACGTGTGCTAGAGAGAAACACCCTTTTAGCTCATACAACGATGCTGGGGCAACTTGGATGCAAGGAACTTCCGGTGTGGTATGAGACGCGCAAGGAAAAGATCGCTGAGTTGCAAGAGCAGATCAAGGATATCGGGCGCAACGGCGAAGCTAGTTAAAGGAAGTGAAATGGACCAGAAAAAACTACAAAAAGACAGCGCACATAACGAGCTAGACATCGATGGAGACGGCATCGTCAGCGATGCAGAACTGGCAGCTTCCGAGGCCCTGTCTCAACACGAAAAGATGGACGCGCAGCGTCAGATGGCTTGGGTCGCAATGGGGTCGATGATTGTGTTTACCCTGGCCGTCTTTCTCCCCGTTTTCCCGGACGCCCGGATCAAGGCGTTGTCTGATTTATTTGGATTGTTTTATATCGGTCAGGCCGGAGTCGTCGGAGCCTACATGGGCATGTCGGCATGGATGACTAAGGGCAAATGAGTATGTTCAAGGCAGTTATTTTGGTGGCGCTTGTGGCAGTGGCGCTTGTTGCTATCGCCATGACCGTGGATTATATGCGTTGCGTTCCTCCGTGTGTTTAGATGAAAGACGGTCTGACCGCGCACGAAAAAGCGACTATGACGTGGCGATGGACGGCGTTGTCGATTTACTTGCTTATCTGCTTTTACGATTTTATGTTCGTTCCCATTTGGTATGGAATCAATAGGCCAGACATAAGTCTCTTCATGGAGATTATTAACAGCACCGAAGAACCCATGGTGCAAATGGAGTTGATGAAGAAATTAACTGGGCAACACAGCCCGTTCACGCTCATGGGCGGAGGGTTGTTTCACCTAGCATTTGGGGCCATCCTAACCGGCTCCGCCCTCGCTAAAAGATAAGGACAAGAACTATGAAAAATATTCTATGTTGGATCGCTAATCGTATGAAAGAGCCGTCGTCCTATGCGGCGGCGGGTTGTGCTGTCGTCGGCCTCGGCGTCTTGATAGACCAACCCGGAGTCATACTGGCCGGTGCCCTGGGCGGTGCCCTGGGCTGTTTATTGAAGGAGCGCGGCGACATCTGACCGTGTTTCTGGCCATAAAACTCGCTATTTTTATGGCGCTCCTGGCAGGTGCGGGCGGCGCATTTCTTTATGTGCGTAACTTGCAGGCCACTGTCGCGGTGCTGGAGGCGAATAACGTCAAGCTGGAGGGTGCTGTTGATGAGCAGAAACAGGTCCTCGAACAGCAGGCACAGGACACTCAGTCGATTGTCTCCGCGCACCAGGATCTGGTGTCGTTGAATGCCGAACTGAGCGCCTCTATTAACGATCTGCGGGATAAGTTCCACAAGGTCAATGCGACTGGCAAGAAACGGGACATTGGAAGCCTCGCAGAACAAAAGCCTGCCCTCATGGCAAAAGTCATAAATCGGGGGACAAAAAATGCTATGCGTTGCATGGAGATCGCTATGGGATCGTCGCTGACGGAGAAAGAAAAAAATGCGACCAAGAAATCCCAGATTAATCCTGAGTGTTCCGATATTGCTAACCCTAGCTATGTTCGCTACTAGCGGCTGTAGTTCGGTCAAGAAGTTAGAAGTATTTAGTAAACCGGTTGAGCGCACTCCGCTGAGATTAGCAGACCCGCTGCCACCGAAGATGGCGGGCATGAAGTGGGTTGTCGTAACTGAAGCTAATCAGCAGGCGGTGTTCGCTGATCTTGTAAAAAACAGGCAGGATGCGGCTCTATTCGGCCTGACCGATGGCGGTTATGAGAGTCTGTCTCTCAATCTTGCCCACATTCGTAAGTACATATCTAAGCTACGGGCGACCTTGAGACATTATCGCGAATACTACGAGCCGGAAAAACAGCCGGAAAACCGAAAATAAGAGGGAGGTGGCAACATGGATGCCGTACTGCTTGCGGAGCATCTTTTGCGGGCGATTCAGGAGCGTCGTGACCGAATATCCGAAATGCTGGTCTCTGGGACGGTAAAAGACTACGAAGAGTACAAACAACTGGTTGGCAACATTGAGTCTTTAGATTATATAGGACAGGAGTTGAGAGAAATCTTAGAAAAGGCGGATTGATGGCGCATAAATCTCAGACTTCAAAGTCGGACGAAGTTGTCTCCATAGGCAAGGCTTATGTTGACGTGGACAAACGAGTGTTGGACCCCAACAGGCTCGACCAGGACTCCTTGCAGCGGATGCCCACCCCCACAGGTTGGCGAATCCTGATCTTGCCGTACCAAGGCAAGGGAAAGACCGAAGGAGGGATCCTCCTTCCAGATTCTGTCGTAGAAAGAGAGTCCGTTGCCACGGTTTGTGGTTACGTTCTTAAAGTAGGGTCTCTTGCTTACGCGGATAAAACCAAGTTTCCGGATGGTGCATGGTGCAAGGAGCGTGATTGGGTTATCTTTGGGCGATACGCGGGTGCCCGCTTCCGGATTGACGGTGGGGAAGTTCGTATATTAAATGACGATGAAGTCATTGGCGTTGTACAGGATCCGGATGATATCCTGCATTTTTAACATGGAGCTAAGCCATGCCTGAACAAGACCAAGAGTTTGTTGTAGATATTCCAAATGAGGGTCCTTCCGTTTCTGTGACGGTGGACAAGGCCGTAGCGGAGGAGGTCGTCGAGTCTGAGGAGCATGAGGACTACAGCAAAAAGGTTAAACGTCGGATAGATCGGCTAACCAAGAAAGCCCGAGAAGCGGAAAGACAACAAGAGGCCGCAATTAATTATGCTCGGAATGTCCAAGCAGAAAACCAGGACCTGAAGGTTCGGGTTCGAGATTTAGATGCGGGGTACGTTAACGAGTACGGAGATCGGGTGGCGACCCAGTCCGGCTCCCTCGAAAGAGATTTGGAAACGGCAATAGCCACCAACGACACGGCGGCTCAAGTATCCTTGAACCGCCAGCTTTCTCAACTTGCCATTGAGGAAGAGCGTGTAAGAGCAGCAAAGCAGCAGATGGCGGGTCAGGCGCAAGCGGCACAAGCGGCGCAGCAGCAGGCGCAACAGCGGGCCCAGGCTCCGGCACCCCAAGCTCCGGCACCCCAGGTTCCTACTAGGGCCGACCCCAAGGCAGAGGACTGGGCATCAAAAAACACTTGGTTCGGAGAAGACGACGCCATGACCTTTGCGGCTTTTGGTATTCACAAGACTTTGATCGAAGAAGAAGGCTTTGACACAGAAAGTCCTGAGTACTACAGTGAAATAGATAAAAGGATTCGAGATGCCTTTCCTCATCGCTTCGGGGAGCAGGGGGTCTCGGTAAACGGGGGACGCCGACCACAACAGTCGGTCGCCTCTGCGACACGCACCGGCAGCACCGGGCGCAAAACAATCAGGTTATCCCCAAGCGAAGTCGCGATAGCAGAGAAACTCGGGGTCCCTCTAGATGAGTACGCAAAACATAAACGCTAGGAGAGTGTGTGATGGCTGAAGAACCTATTGAACGCGCTTCTCGCGCTGCCCGGACAAGAGCGGCGAAGCCGCAACGGAAACCATGGGCACCCCCGTCCTTACTGGACGCACCTCCCGCACCTGAAGGTTACAAACATAGGTGGATCCGCGCTGAAGTTAGGGGTTTTGACGACCGAAAGAACATCTCTGCTCGAATGAGAGAAGGGTGGGAATTGGTTCGTCAGGAGGAATACCCTGATTTCGAGGCTCCTACTATGGACAGTGGCCGATACGAAGGTGTCTTCGGTGTCGGAGGATTGTTGCTGGCTCGTATTCCAGTTGAGACCATTGAAGAACGCAGTGATTACTTCAATAAGATGAGTTCTGATGCGATGGCTGCGGTTGACAATGACCTTCTGAAAGAGACTCAGCATCATTCGATGGCGATTCAGAAACCTGAACGCCAGTCGCGTGTTACATTTGGAGGTCCCAAAGGACCTTGAGTCTACTGTTTTAACCCCTTTGCTTTAAGGAGCAACTTAGATGGCTAATACCAACGGAAGTTTTGGTCTTCGCCCGCTTAATAAGATGGGCGGCGGAGCCAATTCCACGGGTATTTCCACGTATTCCATGTACGAAATTGCGAACGGCAACACAGACAAGCTGTACCACGGCGAACCTGTGATTCCACTGTCCACCGGCTACATTGGCGCTCCGGGCGCTGCTGCCGGTGGAACCGTGGGCCTTTTGGGCGTCTTTCAAGGTTGTCAGTACGTTGCGAGTGCTACTGGAAAACCCACGTGGAGCAACTACTGGCCCGGTTCCGGTGCTGATAGTAACCACCCTGTACAGGCGTTTATCTGCGACGATCCGATGCAGCTTTACGTGATTGCAACGGATGCCACCTGGACATCCAAGGCTACGGCCCGTGCCGCAGTCTTTGCCAACGCCAACTTCTCGACCGGTATCACCGGAACGGATGCGACTGGTTTGTCGCTCGGTCGGTTGGCAATCAGCACGATTAACACTACGGCTGCCCTTCAGATGCGGATCATGGGGTGGGTACAAGACTCGCTCAATGAAGATTTCACGGCTGCGGGCATTGGTGCAATCGTTCGGTTGAATAACCACTTCAATAGCAACAACGGTGCTATTGCGGCTGGTACTCCTTCAACCACTGGCGTATAGGAGGGTTTGAATAATGGCTATTAGTAGAGCCCAACTCGTAAAGGAGTTGGAACCCGGCCTGAACGCATTGTTCGGAATGGAGTACGATCAGTATGATCGTGAGCACGAGATGATCTTCTCCATGGAGAGTTCGGACCGCGCATTTGAGGAAGAAGTTATGCTGTCCGGGTTCGGTGCCGCACCTACGAAAGGTGAAGGCAGCGCGGTTGGCTATGACGACGCGCAGGAAGCGTACACCGCTAGGTATACGATGGAGACTATCGCACTTGCCTTTTCCATCACGGAAGAAGCGATTGAGGATAACCTCTATGACCGCCTAGCCTCGCGCTACACCCGTGCGCTTGCTCGTAGCATGAGCCAGACGAAGCAGGTTAAGGCCGCAGCGGTTCTTAACAACGCTTTCGATAGCGCGTATACGGGCGGGGATGGCATCGAGCTTTGTGCTACGGACCATCCGCTCGTTAGTGGCAGCACTTTCCGTAATGAACTGACCACGGCGGCAGATCTCAATGAGACGAGCCTAGAGCAGTCCCTTATTGATATTTCCAGCTTTGTTGACGAGCGGGGCCTCAAGGTCGCCGTTCGTGGAATGAAGCTGGTTATTCCGAAGGAACTCCAGTTCACCGCGGATCGTCTCTTGGAGTCTACCCTCCGTACCGGTACTGCTGATAATGACATCAATGCAGTGCGGAATATGGGCATGCTTCCAGAAGGCTACGACGTTAACCACTTCCTGATTGACACGGATGCGTTCTTCATTATTACGAACGCGCCCAATGGCATGAAGGGCTTTAATCGCGCTGCGGTTAAGACTTCAATGGAAGGGGACTTCGATACTGGCAATGTGCGGTACAAGGCCCGAGAACGCTATGCGTTTGGTTGGTCGGACCCACGCGGCATCTTCGGTTCACCCGGAGCGGCCTAAGACCGGCATAACGGGGGGGAGGGCTTTACGCTCTCCCCCGTTATTTTTCTGGGAATCATAACCCTAGCGACTGTCCCAGCAGACGCTTACGAAGACTCTAGGGCAAATCTCTCGTAAGGAGGAACCAAGATGGCTAACACGACTTTTAATGGGCCCGTCCGTTCGGAAAACGGCTTTAAGGATATTACTGTTGCCGCCGCCACGGGCGCGGTGACAACCAACAGTACTTTCAGTAACAACACCACCATTGGCGGCACTCTTGGTGTCACCCTTGGAATTTCTAACCCCACCGGTGTCGTTGCGCCGAGTATCACGGCCAAGACACAAATGGCGAACGCTTTTAGTGCCGCCTTGGTGAAAAACACCCACTATTTAACTCCTGCGGATGGCGCGGCCTTTACAGCAACGCTCCCGGCACAAGCGTCCTCCTCCACGGGGGATGTTATTATCCTTGAGTGGCAGGTCGTTGTTGATAATGGGGCTACCCAAAAAGTTGGGACCGCCGGTGAGTTTTTCATGGCGAAATCCGCTGTTTATCGCATGACGGGTGCCACTGGATCCGCTGTTGGTCTTATTCAAAGTGTTGATGCTGCTGACGGTACGGGTGACGATTTCCTAAACTTTATTGGTCTTACAAATTCTGGCCCAGGTATTGGAACTTACGCAGTGTTTACCTTCAACGGAAGTGTCTGGAGAGCCGAGGCGCGTTGTACCTCTTCGGGCACGGGTGCGGCTGCAAATCTTTCGGTGTTTGCTACAACTTAATAGGGCTACTTGGGGAGGGGGGCTGGCTCCCCTCCTCTAAAAGGAGAAATTCATGGGCAGGTCCGATGTAACAGCGGTCACCATTACCGCAGATACCGTAGCTTTGGACGCAAATGGGATATCCACGGTGGCAGCGGTCGCGGACAACGCCGCACTTGTTTTAAATGGCGCACTAGCTTCCGGCGGTTCTGTTACCCTTAGTCACGGGAGGATTGTCACGATTCTTTCGTCCGCCGACGACAGTGCAATTTCGTTTACGGTGGTCGGCACTGACGTTAACGGGGACGCACAGACAGAATCCATTACCGGAGCCGATACGGGAACGGCCACCGGGGCCGCGTACTTTCTAACCATTTCTTCCATTACAGCCGTGGGTGATCCAGCGGCTAATGTGACTGCTGGGGTCAATGCCTCTGCGGCGGATGTTATTTTCGCGGGCAGGGCACGACTTAAAGGTGTTTATTTAACCAGCACGGGCACGGCGGGTACGACTAATTTTCTAAATTCCTCTCCCGTCGGCACAAGTGTGATGAAATTAAGCTCCGTTGCCAGCGCCACAGCGACTAGGGATGTAGTGATACCTGAAGATGGTGTTCTATTTACAGCCGGAATGTACATTCAGTACACGGTTTCTACATTCCTGACGATGACAGTATTCCATGCGTAGGCGTCATAGGGCACTCTATCCCTTCTAAAACAGTGCAAACATAGGCAAATCGATGGCTGTTTCTGGATCCAAAGACTTTGAGCTTAACGTAGCAGAGTACATCGAAGAAGCCTTCGAACGCTGTGGTGCGGAGTTCCGCACGGGGTATGATGCGGAAACGTCCCGCCGCTCTTTGAATCTTCTGTTTGCGGACTGGGCCAATAGGGGCCTGAATCGGTGGACAATTAAACAGTTCACCCAAACTCTCGCTGTAGGGGTAGAGGTATATCCGGTAGGGCTTATTACGGCGACTGTCGGGGCCTCCGCCAGCCTTACTGTCGGAGAGACCATCACCGGTTCTAGCAGTGGCACGACGGCGCAGATAATAACAAAGCCTACTTCCACCACCCTTACCGTCACGGTTCCTTCGGGCGCATTCACTGCCGGGGAAACTATCACGGGAAGCAGCAGCGCCGCGACTACCACAATAAGCGCGGACCCTAGCCTAGCTGACGTGCGGTCAACCGTAGATATTTTGACCGGCGTAGTTCGCAGGAGTAGTTCGGATATTTCGATCACTCAGATAAGCCGGGACACATATCTGACCATCCCAACAAAGTCCACCACCGGGCGTCCAATACAGTTTTATTTTGACCGCCAGATAACCCCCGTACTTAAACTGTGGCCGTCTCCCGAGAACAGCACAGATCAATTCATCTACGACCGGATGGTGCGTGTAGACGACGTGGATGCTTCGGTAAATACGGTAGAGGTGCCGTTTAGGTTTTACCCCTGCTTGGCCGCGGGCCTAGCCTATTACCTAGCCCTGAAACGCGCCCCTCAAAGGGTGCAGATCTTGAAGGCCATCTATGAGGAAGAGTTTGAGCGAGCCGCCTTGGAAGATAGAGACAAGACAAGTACATTTGTTGTTCCGTCCTATCCCTACCTAAGTGCGACCGGTTGATGGCTAGATTCGCTTCGAATAAATACGCCCTTGGCATTTCTGACAGAAGCGGTGCTGCGTATCCTTTGCGTAATATGCGGAAAGAGTGGACAGGCATGCTTGTTGGAAAGGACGAGTGGGAGTCCAAGCAGCCGCAGCTAACTGTTCTCAGGGTCGTGGCGGACCCCGAGGCTTTGCGTGATGCCCGGCCCGACAGGACGGAACCTGCGGTAGACGTTCTGTTGTCTTTTAATGCTTTTACTTCCGGAAGTTCAGGATCCTCCATTATAACCGTAAGGGAGCCGGGCAACAGTAGGAGCACCGGAGATGTTGTGCGCTTCCGAACTGTCGAGGCCTTTGACGGGTTTACGGAGGCTGTTTTGGAGGCTGCCAGTGGATATTCTGTAACTGTAGTAGACAGCAGCACGTATACCTTTACGGTTAGCGGAGAGACGGCTTCCACGGGGTCTGTTCAAGGCGGGGGCGCTGCTTCCGCAGGGCCCGTGACGCTGGTAAGTTGAGGGCTAACATATGGCGTATACATTCACGACCTTAAAAACGGCGATACAGGACTACGTGCAGAGCACGGAATCGACCTTCGTCAGCCAACTCCCGAGGTTTATTATAAATGCCGAAGAGCGCATCCTGAAGGAGTGCCAATTAGACGTATTCCGTAAGTCGTCCCAGGGCACCGGAAGCAGTTCGGCCTACTTACAAAAACCCTCCGACTTTTTGGCCCAAAACTCTCTGAGTGTTATCATATCGGGAAGTAAGACGTTTCTTTTGTACAAGCAGGTTACGATGCTCCAGGATTATACTCCTGACCCTGCAACTACAGGAGTTCCCAAATATTATGCTGATTGGGACGAGGCAACGTTTCTTTTAGCCCCGACGCCCGCAAGCGTCTATACGTTTGAACTCCACTATCTGTATCGCCCTCTGTCTATTACAGAAACGGGCGACGGCACTAGCTGGCTAGGAACAAATGCCGAACTGGCCCTTCTGTACGGGTCCCTGGTTGAGGCGTACACTTTCCTGAAGGGGGAGGCGGATCTTTTGGGCTTGTACAACCAGCGTTTTCAAGAGTCCCTGCAATGGTTGAAGAACCTTGGAGAGGGACTGCAAACCCGAGATCAGTACCGGTATGACCGGGTCCGGAAGGAAGTGGCGTGATGCTGGGTGCGTCTGGCAATGGCAGTTTGGGGAACGTGTCTGTGTTCACGTCAAATGACGGGGGCCACTCGCCTGACGACATAGCCGAAATGGCCTTAAATAAGATAATATCTGTCTCCGAGGACGCTCCTTTTTTCATTCGGGATCAGGCATTGGCGCACAGAGACAAGTTGAAAGAAGTCCTTGTTTTTTATATGAATAAGATGGCCCAGAGCGAGCGGACAACACTCTGGGCGTTGTTGGAGAAACAGGGCCACGCCGACATGGCTGAGATTATAAGGAGACTGTAATGGCTATCGGAACCTCCGCAATATGCGGAACATTTAAGAGAGAGGCGCTGGCGGGGATCCATTTTATTACCGCGCACACTCGCACCGGGTCGAGTGCTATTGGTGCGGATGCCTTTAAAATCGCCCTTTACACCAATTCCTCGGCTTTTGATGCGGACACTACGGGGTATTCCACGAGCGAAGAAATCTCGGGGACTAACTACACCGCAGGCGGCAACACGTTGGCCAGTGCCACGATTGGTCTCGGGGACAACAGTAGCAGCGTTCCGACAGCCTTCGTGGATTTTGCAGATACGACATGGTCTACGGCGACCATCACGGATGCTCGGGGAGCCCTGATTTACAACAGCACCCTCGCCACGGCGGGTACGGGGTCTACGACTAACCATGCCGCAAAGCCTTCGGTTGCAGTCATTAACTTTGGTGGTGATAAGTCGTCCAGCGCGGGAGACTTCACCGTCCAGTTTCCGACCAATGACGCAAATACCTCGATTATCCGGGTAGCGTAATGGCAATAGTCGCCGGTTGGGGCCGAGGTACTTGGGGCGAGGGGACGTGGGGTAGTGAAATTCCCGTCTCCGTCACGGGTGTGTCGGCTGCGGCGGAAGCGGGGGCGGTAGCCTTTCCGAAGGATGTCCCGGTCACGGGTGTATCGGCGGCAACTGCGGCGGGTTCGGTATCTACAGTAGGAGAGGCGAACGTCTCTCTTACAGGTGTCTCAGCGGCTACCGCGGCGGGTTCGGTATCTGTAGTAGGAGAGGCGAACGTCTCCGTCACGGGTGTGTCGGCTGCGACTGCGGCGGGTTCGGTGCAGTTGAACTTTAGGTTTACGGTCGCGGGTGTGTCGGCTGCGACTGCGGTAGGCTCGGCGACTGTCTGGAATGAAATTATTCCGGGACAGACGGCCCGGTGGGGCGCTATTGTTCCGGGACAGACGGCTAATTGGACTGAGATGGCGGCATAGGAACATAAAATGGCTTCTTCATTTACGACAAGCTTTGGAATAGAGAAAATCGCCACTGGCGAACAGGCCGGTGTGTGGGGGACGACCACGAACCACAACGCTGATATTCTGGATCGCATTGCTTCGTACACTTCGGTGGCGCTGTCCGGCACGACTCATACCCTCACGGTAAGAGAGGCCTCTCCGGGCGCAGGCACTGAAAATCTTCAGGACGGCATGTACCGTGTGATTAAGTTCACCGGAGCCCTCGGTGCCAACAATACGGTCACGATAGCGCCGAATACGAGTAAGGCGTGGTTTATTGTCGAGAATGCCACTACTGATTCTGGTTCTAGCGGCCCCTACTCGGTGATCCTTACGCAGGGTTCCGGGGCAAATATCACTCTCCAGAACGGCAAGAATGCAATCGTGTACTGCGACGGCGCGGGTGGTGGTGCGGTGGTCTTCAACGCCCTCAATGATCTGCAAATAGCTACTCTCGAAGTGACGGGCGCTGCCGCAGTTGACGGTCTTCTAACCGCCGGGGCTAGTGTAGCCGTGACCGGTAACGTAACCACGACCGGAACGGTCGAGCCTGCGGGCGACACTTCAGCCTCCGACAACGCGGCCATTGGCTACACCGCTGGTGAAGGTCTTGTCCTGACGGGGCAGGGTTCGACCAACGACGTGACGATCAAAAATGATGCCGACGGCGAAGTGATGGGCGTCCTCACCGGGACAACGACCGCGGCGTTTACTGGACAAGTGACCGCCACCGGATTTACCGGAACTTTGGACGGCATTCTGGGGTCTGGTACTGCGGCTGCTGTTTCGGGCACGACCATTGGCGCGTCTGGATTAATCACTGCCAATGCTAAAATTGACATGACCGGCACCGAATTAATTCTGGACGACGGCGGTAATACTTCCATCACGGCGGATACGGACAATACGATTGATATTCGTATCAACAGTGCCGATGATTTCCAGTTTACGGCCAATACCTTCTCGGTGTTGTCTGGCTCGGCGCTCAATGTTGATAGCGGTGCCACGATTGTGAACTCAGGCACTGCAACCGGTTTCGGCGCTGACGCGGAACGTGCTATTTCGGGCGTCCTTCAAGCCAACGCCAATTTCGTGGATCAAGTCATCTTTGGCCCCTCCGTTGATGGCGTGCCATGGAACGGGGCGTGGAGCAAAGCATCTGTATTTTCTAGCCTTATGTTAGCAACTATTGAAGATGAGGGCAGTAACACAGAAATCAACATCTGGGATTTAACGGAACAATCGGCAGGAGTAATCAGCACCACGCCACTGGCAACAATTGATTTAAGTGCTGCGGCAACTCCGACATCAATTGCAGCGGCTATGGGCTACCTGATTGTAGGCAGCGAGGACGGCATCGCCATCATCGACCCGCATTCCGGCGCATGGGCTGAACGAACGGCTGGCTGGCCCCGCACGTTATCTAGCAGCACGACACCGGCACTGACTAATAACGATGTGCTTGTCGTTGGTGCGGGATTTGCCTCTCAACCTGATCTTGATCCGAGAACTGGTGGTCCGATGCCAACCTTTATTCTCGGATACGGCACTGGTGCGGATGTTGTTTCTATTCTTAAAACCGATGGCAATGTTTTCGACAAAACTGGCACTGTGG
>Ga0255047_10001680_pt1 | contig 15630 bp, 13 predicted proteins | sample JV7_2_1_MG_FD_183640 | JGI IMG/M metagenome (GOLD analysis project Ga0255047, IMG submission 183640) | Seawater microbial communities from Jervis Inlet, British Columbia, Canada - JV7_2_1 | ecosystem: Environmental > Aquatic > Marine > Inlet | place: Canada: British Columbia | collected 2016-10-06
AAACCCGCGTACGTGATTGTTACCGATATCATTATGCCCGGAAAGGATGGCGTCGCGACCATCAGGGAGATTCGCAAGGAGTTTCCGGACGCCAAGATCATTGCCATATCGGGTGGAGGTAACTTCGGTTCTAATGCATATGAACCGAATGCGATAAAGACGTCGGCTTACCTGGCGGCCGCTGACGAAGCGGGGGCGGACGTAATATTACCGAAGCCCTTTGATCGCGAAGCTCTCATGGAGGCCATCAGGACGCTTACCGCGGGCTAAACGCAATCTGGAATTATTCAGCTCTAAATTTCTGTGATCGTTTCGAGTCTGAGGCTGGACACAACACGACGATTGCCAGCCCGTGGCCGGAACAACAATTTCTGTTATTGACTGATGATGCCGTTAGCGATGGCGTAGGCGGTTACGGCTGAAACGTTATGCAAGTCCAGTTTCTTCATCAGGTTCGTTCTGTGTCGTTCCACTGTCCTTGGACTTAAAGTAAGTTGCGCAGCGATATCCTTGGTCCGACATCCTTCTGCGACGAGCTTCATCACCTCTCGCTCGCGATTGGTCAGGATTTCCCAGGGCGGAGTTTCTGTGCTTCTATCCAGGTAGCCCACGATGACCCGCTCAAGAATGCTTGGGCTCAGATAGCGTCTATCAGTTACGGTGGTGCGCAGAGCCGCGAACAACTCTTCTCGGCTGTCATCTTTTAGGACATATGCATCGGCCCCCGCCTGCAGAGCTGCCCGGATGAATTTATCTTCCTTGTGAAACGTCAGTACGACGATCTTGATTTCGGGATGCTTCCGCTTCATCCGAGTAATAGCATCGGTTCCGCTCTCATGCCCCATCGATAAGTTCATGAGGACGAGATCGGGGTGCAGTGTAGTGGCCGCACGGACCGCGGATTCACCTTCAGCCGTTACCCCTACCACCTTGAAATCGGGCTCTGATGCCAGCAACACCTGCAGCCCGTCGCGCATGATGGTCTGATCTTCGACGATCAGAGTTCGCTTTTTTACTGTGGCCAACCTATGCCGCCTGTCATTGTCTGCCCGAGTTCACTCTGTTGAGACCGTCTAGCGGTAATAATGCATGTGGAGTTTCAACATTCCAATAGAAATCAGATAATTATCGAAATTCCCGCGCCGCCGTGGAACTGCTCGATCTGTAGTTAGCCCCTCCCAGTCTATGCAGAGATTATACTGAAACCTTCGACGGTGCGTATAACTACGCATATTAGACTACGTATTATTACGCATATTGAAAGGCGTAAAACTACGTATACCATTCGTCACGTTAGAAAAGGTGTACGCATGTAAATCGTTCACGAGAATTATGGGAGGAACTCTCCCGTGGACATCGTACACAAGCTGCGCGGGCATCGCGTCCGCACCATTCCCTTGGGAGGGAAAGTGATGAATACGAACAGACTATTTGATTACACAAGGTCGTGGGCCGGACTATTGCTCACGGCTTGTCTCCTCGTCTCAGGATGTGAAGGTGACGACGGGGCTGCTGGTGCCGCGGGTGCTGCTGGTGCTGCTGGTGCTGCTGGTGCTGACGGCGCCGATGGTATTTCCTGCTGGGATCTGAATCAGAACGGCATCGGGGATCTGCCGGACGAAGACATCAACGGGGACGGTGTGGTGGATGTTTTGGACTGCCAACCGGCGCCACCGCAAGGAGTCGGTAATACCATTGCGGGTAATGTCTTGCAAGCGGCGCATGGTAGTCGCGCCGAACTCAAGGCCCAGGGGAGCTTTAGCGGCGGGGTATGGACAGTGATCCTGAGCCGGGCTCAGGCCACCAGCACACCGACGCAGGACGTACAGTTCGACCTTAGCAATGCCGCCAACCAGTATGGCTTCTCGGCGGCTATCTTTGATAACGCCGGCGGCAACGCCACCACCATGGGTCCTCAGGACACCGCTGCGTATACCCTGGGTAACGCGACCTCTGGTGCTGATTTGCTGGCAGAGCTGGTGACAAGTGCGCCAACCACCGCAGCCGACTTTACGGGGTCGGTACTGACCACCAGCCCGACCGGCGCAGCGCCGGTTGCCCTGCAGGCAGCTTATGACACGAAGAATGTCTACATCCTGGGGGTGTGGACTGACCTGACTGGCGACGAGAGCCTGGCCAAGGATCAGTGGGAATTTGACGGCGCCGACTGGAGCCAATCGGGTAACGAAGACCGCATTGCGCTTATGTTCAACATCAATGCCAGCGACTGGGGTGCGGCAGGCTGTTCGGCCTATTGTCACTTGGGCGAAACGCCCGGCCATGATGGACGAATGCGGACCAACAATACGGGTGAGACGCTGGACATGTGGCACTGGAAGGCGGCACGTTCCAACCCGTTGGCCTTTGCCGATGATAAGCATGTCATCTATGCCGCTGCTGCCGATACTACGACTGGGACGCGCAAGGGTGACGACGGAAGTGGCGTGGATAGCGGCAACAAGGACGGTGCGGGCACCCTGCCGGCCTTCATGGCTGAGGATGACCCTGGCGCGAACGCGACGTTTCTGATCAATCTCCCTTCAGGGTCTGCGCGCGCCGTGGCGTTTGATCCGAGCGCTACGTTTCTGGCTGGTGACACCATTGCGGGTAACGTCCTGAAAGCGGCACATGGCAGTCGCGCCGGCCTCAAGGCCCAGGGTAGCTTTAGCGCCGGGGTATGGACGGTGATCCTGAGCCGGACTCAGGCCACCAGCACACCGACGCAGGACGTACAGTTCGACCTTAGTAATGCCGCCAACCTGTATGGCTTCTCGGCGGCCATCTTTGATAACGCCGGCGGCAACGCCACCACCATGTTTCCTCAAGACTGGTCTGCGTATACCCTGGGTAACGCGACCTCTGGTGCTGATTTACTGGCAGAGCTGGTGACAAGTGCGCCCACCGGCCCGGCCGACTTCACCGGATCGGTATTGACCACCGTCCCGAGGGACTCGGCCAGTACAGCGCCGGTTGCCCTGCAGGCAGCTTATGACACGAAGAATGTCTACATCCTGGGGGTGTGGACTGACCTGACTGGCGCCGAGAGCCTGGCCAAGGATCAGTGGGCATTTGACGGCACCAACTGGAGCCAATCGGGTAACGAAGACCGCATTGCACTCATGTTCGACATCAATGCCAGCGATTGGGGTGCCGCAGGCTGTTCGGCCTATTGTCACTTGGGCGAAACGCCCGGGCATGATGGGCGAATGCGGACCAACAATACGGGTGAGACGCTGGACATGTGGCACTGGAAGGCGGCACGTTCCAACCCGATGGCCTTTGCCGATGATAAGCATGTCATCTATGCCCCTGCTGCCGATACTACGACCGGGACGCGCAAGGGTGACGACGGAAGTGGCGTGGATAGCGGCAACAAGGATGGTGCGGGCACCCTGCCGGCCTTCATGGCTGAGGATGACCCTGGTGCGAACGCGACGTATTTAATCATCCTTCCTGACGGGTCTGCTCGCGCCGTGCCGTATGTGCCCTGATCAACGGCTCGGTTAGCAGTTTGCCAGGGTCGGGTCAGGAGATATTCCTGACCCGACCCATGGTTGGCAACCAGATGCGTCTGCAGCACAAAGGAAACGAGAGATGGAACTGGCAGACAGAACAGCTTCCACCCTGGGAAATCGCCTGGTTTTTCTTGCCGCATTGATTGTCGTGCTGTTGATGCCGAGAGCCGGGATCTCGCAGGACGAGTCCATGGAAGAAATCGTCGCGGCCCTGCAGACCAGGGTGGACAATCTGAGCAACAGTGTGAATTTGGAGCGCGGCAGGAAGATCTATTTTCGAGCATGTGCAGCCTGTCACGGTGTTCGCGGCGACGGTAACGGCCCGGCAGCAAAAGGCTTCGATCCTGCCCCGCGAAACTTCCGCAGGGGCGTTTACAAGATTCGCACCACGGTCAGCGGTGCTCTGCCCCTCGACGAGGATCTGGAATACACCGTCCGTGAAGGCGTGCCGGGAACGGAGATGCCACGCTGGAAGGACGTGCTTTCGGAATACGATATCAAGGCGGTAGTGCAATACATAAAGACCTTTTCTCCGTTGTTCGACGACCCGTATTCGCTGCCACAGCCAGAGGATATTCTGGATATTCCTACGGATCGGCCGTTCGAACCGAGCCTGACATCCATTGCCGCGGGGCGGCAACTCTTTGTCGAGCAGGAATGCGACACATGTCATGGCGAAAACGGAGAGGGCGATGGCTCGAGGGCCGACGAATTGGTGGACGACTGGGACGTCCCCATCCGACCGGGCGACCTGACCCGGCCCTATTTCGCCAATGGCAAGCGGGATCAGGATATCTATCGTGTTTTCACCAGCGCGCTGAATGGCACGCCGATGCCGGCTTTCGACGACCTGACCGATGAGCACCGCTGGCAACTGGTCGATTACGTACAGTCGCTGGAGCAAAAGAAAGGCTTTGTGTACTGGCTGTTCCGGGAAAACCCGAACCAGGTTCGACGCCCCGAACCCGGGAAGTCCAACACGGGCGAATGATGCTCATGCAGATCTAGTAAGAGAGTCAAGCTTGTGAAACAAACACCGGAAACGTTCCACGGTCCATTCGCCAGGTTTCTCATCTGCCTGGCTGCTCTTTCATTATTAAGTGGTTGTGGACCGGGTAGTGGTCAAGGTCTCGACGAGAACGGCAATCCAATTGACGGTGATCCTGGAGGGGGTGACGGAGGGAACGGAGGAGCCAGCGGTAACCCCAATGCCACACTGGCCTGGCTTCAATTAAATGTATTTGGCGGTGTTTGTAGTCAGTGTCACACGGGAGCAGGGGCCCCGCTGGGCGTGAATTGGGAGTCGGAGTCTGATTCCTGTGCCAACGTGGGACGAACCAGCGCTGAGATGCCCCCGTTAGCGGTAATCGAATCGGGCAATCCGGAGGGGAGCTACGTTATCTGGAAAGTCGAGGGTGCGGGTCCGAACGCTGAACCCATCGTCGGTGGACAGATGCCACCCTCTAACGGCCCGCTAACGGCGGAGACGATCCAGAACCTGCGGGACTGGATTGCTGACGGTACTCCCGGCTGTCAAACGCAGCAATCAACAGGGTCTGTTGACTCTTCCGCAACCAAGTTCGACCTGCCGGTTGGCGGTGATCCCCAAGTTGGCTCGATCTATCCGATGGGATCCTGGGCGCATGTGTGGAACGAAACACTGCAGCTCTGCGCGACCTGTCACAGCCTCATCTCGTCCAACCCGCGTTGTCTGACCGATCTGCAATGCCCGCCAAATGGAGTCGTGCTTAGCAAGGACAATTATTTTGGCGTGGTAGACGGCTATACAGTCGCGCCGTTTGATCCCGAAGGCAGCAATCTGTGGAGACGGGTCACCGAAGAAGATCCACACGAGCGGATGCCGTTCGGTTTGGCGCCGCTAACCCAGACGCAACTGAACATTATTCGAAACTGGATCGCGGACGGCGCCCCCTTCTGCCCGCAGAACGATGTTTGTCCATAAAGGTGACCTCAGGACAGTCCTTGAATGAACGTAGGTAATCGAACCATGAAACAAGAATTCCTAAAGAGTGGGACCCGATTTCGGCATCAGTCCAACTGTGCGGCACTATGCATCCTGGGACTGGTTCTTTGGGGAACATCGAGCGTCCGGGCCGAACCTTATCTGGCGATACAGGAGGGTTACAAATGTTCCCATTGCCATGTGAACATTACCGGCGGAGGCAAACGCACGGAATTCGGCAACATATACGCTCAGACTCGACTGGCGAACCGGTTTTGGAACTGGAGGGACATACTGGGAGAGTCGGGCGAAGACGATGAAAATCCTTCTGAAAGCGATTCCGGCAGCAGCTTTTTCTCGGGTCGCCTGAATGACTACATCGCTATCGGCGGCGATCTCCGAATGCGCTACGAGCAAACCGAGACGCCCGGCAACCCCACGCAGGACGCATTTAACCAGCAGAAACAAAATATCTATCTGCAAATCGATCTGATTCCCGAGCATGTGACCTTTTATCAAACGCTGACCGGCGGTGGCGATGCCCGGGAGATCTTCGGCTTGCTGAAGTGGGATTCATTCTACGTCAAAGCAGGCGAGTTCTTTCTCCCTTACGGCCTGCGCCTCCTGGACGATAGCGCGGTCACTCGCGCCGTCACGGGATTCACTTACGGAACCACGGACGCGGGTGTGGAGATTGGCTACGAGCCGCATAACTGGGCCATACACGTAGCAGCAACCAACGGCACCGGCGCCTCGCTGGAAACCAACCGCTCGAAACGGGTCACGGCCTCAGTCGCTTACGTGCACAAGGGTTTCCGCGTGGGAGGCTCCTACTCCACTAATAAGGACGCGCAAGGCATTGAAACCGAAATTTACGGATTTCATGGCGGCGTGCAGCTTGGGCGCGTGGGGGTTCTGGCGGAAACGAATGTCATAGACGACAGCACGGATAAGAAGTTCGTCTCCATCGTGGAACTAAATCTGCTGCTGTCCAGGGGGAATAATCTAAAGTTCTCTTATGAATATCACGATCCATCAGATGCAATTGCGCAGAATGTGCGCGAGCGCTTCAGCCTGGTGTGGGAACCCTTCTTGAACCAATTCACCCAGTTTCGCGCCGGCGTCCGAGACAACAGGGGCATACCGCAAAGCAATGTACAGAATAAGACTGAATACTTTCTCGAGTTGCATCTGTTCTTTTAAAGCGGCCACAAATAATAGGCAGTGCGAATGCTTTACCGACATGTCAACCCTACACACTTCGCGCGCCCTGATTATGGAGTACTTCAAGATCGGACGATAATAACCAGGGGCAAGCAAGAAGTTTCTGGTTCGCGTTATCCCTTGTGGAGCTGGCGTCATGTGCTACTGCTCATGATGGTGGCAATCACGGGACTCAGTGGTAGCGGATTTTCGTCTGTCGCATCGGCTGCCGGCCAAACGGTGGCACCGCAGATTTCCTCCGTCGATAGCGATGTACCAACAGATGAATCCATTTCATCGTTACTTCCCGCACCAAAACCAGAGCGCTCGGATTACCCGAAAATTGGTGTAAGTAGTCGTTCCCTTGTCTGGGTTATCGCCCAGATGCATCTGTTTTTTGGTGCCTTGGTGCTGGCAGTCCCTATCTTCGTGCTGGTCATCGAACTCATCGGTTTCACAACCAAAGATGATCGTTACGATGACATGGCGCATGAGTTCATGAAGATTAGCCTGACTGCTTATGCCATCACAGCGCTGTTCGGCGGCGCTCTGACGCTGTCACTGTTCATGCTCTACCCCGACTTAATGAACTATTTGACAACCCGAGTGTTCGGGCCGCAAATGCTGGTGTATGCAGCATTATTTTTCCTTGAGAGCCTCCTGCTCTATGTCTATTACTACGGGTGGTACGCATTACGCTATGGCAATCGCAAATGGATTCACCTGTCGCTGGGGCTGCTTCTAAACGCGGTTGGAACAACGCTGCTAGTCATCGCCAATTCCTGGACTACTTTTATGATGGCGCCTTCCGGAATCGACGCTGCAGGTGCTGTCGTAGGAAATATTTGGGACGTGATGAGAGGCCCGTTGTGGAACCCGCTAAACCTGCATCGTTTTATCGCGAACGTCGCATTTGGTGGTGCGGTAGTGGGAGCGTATGCAGCCTTTAAGTTCCTTTGCGCTAAGACGGCAGCGGAGAAAGCTCACTACGATTGGATGGGCTATACCTCAAATTTTATCGCGATACTCGCATTCCTACCGCTACCGTTTGCGGGTTATTGGCTGATGGCTGAAATCTATGCTTACTCCCAGCAGATGGGGATTCTGGCGATGGGCGGTATTCTGGCATGGCTGTTTGTTATCCAGGCGGTGCTCATTTGCACCATATTGTTCGCAGGTAATTATTACTTGTGGAGCGGTATGGCGCGCACCGAGGGCGGTCAGCGTTACCGATGGCTTATTAAGTATATCGCTGCAGTGCTGGTGCTTGGCTTTCTCGTTTGGGTGGCACCCCACAACATCATCTTCACCGCTGATGAAATAGCGAGACTCGGGGGTAGTAATCATCCCGTGCTGGGTCCGTTGGGCATCATGCCCGCAAAAAATATTGCCGTGTTCCTGATGCTCATCTTCACTTTTCTTTCGTTTCAAATATATAGACGCGCCGATAAGGTCATCACTGTCTCATGGGAAGGTTGGGCCAACGCTTTGATGGTTGCTATCTACATAGTGGCGAGCGTGAATGTGATTTTTGCTGGTGTTTACTACGGCTATTTCACGAACACCGTTTACAAAGTAGGTTCCAGCGTGATGCAGGTAGGCTCCACGCTGGTCGTCATTGTCTCGGGTGTGGTAATCGACACGTTCCTGTTCAAGGGGGCAAAGACTTTGCCGGTCTCGTGGGGCAAGATCTCCGGCCGTTCCCAATATGCATTGTTCGCTCTGCCGGTCGCTTTTACATGGTTGATGGCGCTGATGGGCTACGTTCGCTCCTCTCTCCGTACTCATTGGCATGTATACGCGGTAATGAAGGACAACTCTGCCGATAATTTTATACCTACTCTGCAACATGTCGGCAATATGGTCACTTTTGTGACCGTGCTGTTCCTCATATTTCTGTTGTTTATCTTTTGGGTCGCTAACCTGAGCGGCGTCAAACAAGTACCTGCGCTCGGATCGGGTAGCCGCACAGCGGCCCAAGGCGCCGCATGAACGTGTTGATTAGAACTCTGGGCTTCAGTCTGGCGCTGATGCTGATATTTACTGCCGTAACTTATGTACTTCCCCAGATGAAGGGCGAAGCGCCAGAAGACACAGCTGTGGATGTGGCGGCGTTGACCATGGATTCTTTCATTTCCCTTGGCGAGGATTTATTTCTGGGGAAGGGGGCTTGCGCGCTGTGCCACAACATCCTGGATCGAGCGCCGGACCTCCTTGCACTCAACGTTGTAGATACATCGCTAGTTCGAATTGGGGATCCGCTCTACCAAGGCGAGGCCGTGAATGCTGCAGACTATTTACGCGAATCCATGTTGGATCCGAATATTTTTGTTGTAAGTGGATATGGCAAAAAGGGCTCCAATGATACCGAGTCCCCGATGCCTGTTGCCGACAGACCTCCCTCCCAACTCTCCAATGTAGAGATCGACGCCATCATCGCTTTCTTGCAAGCCAAGGATGGCAATCCGGTGACAGTAGCGCTGCCTGTACAGACACCTGCGTCATTGGTGGCGGCGGATGAGTTCACCGACCCGGTAAAATCCATGCTTGCCCAGACTGCCGAGGAAGTGATCGCGAAATATGCTTGTGCAGCCTGTCATTCCGTCCTGGACGCTGAAGCTGCGATAGGACCCAGTCTGAATGACGTTGGTCAGCGACTATCGATCGACCAGATACGCGATAGCGTCATCGCGCCGAACGCCGTCATCGTTGAAGGCTACGCGCCCGTTATGCCCAACACATCTGAAACCATGGTTGTAAGGGAACTGGAACTGATCGTGCAGTTCCTGGCAGAACAAACTGGTGATCAACCATGAGATTGAGGATCCCAGCTTTCTGGCAAGCAGTAATTGTTGTTGTCTCGGCCTGGCTGATCTTTAACTGGGCCTTTCCGCCTTTTATGCCACGGTCGTTGATGATGCCATTCATGATCATCACTATCTTAGGCGTAATCCTTTTCTATTCCAGTGATGATTCTAGCTGGACAGAGTTCAAGGCGCCGCTTGTTGCGACTCTGCGTGACGATAACAAACTCGTGCAACGGTGGGGCTTGCTGATTCTTATACCGCTTCTGCTGGGCTATGCGGCATACGATGCAATAAAACCCTCACTTGAGACCCCTTTGGAGTTGCGTCAAATTCATCCGGCGCCACCCGCCATCTTACAGGTGTACAACGAGACATACGACCTGGCCACACTTGAAAGTCCGGTGCGTACAAGGGTCATAGACCAACTCGATATTGATCCTGCTTTAGCGTGGGGGACTTACCGGGAGGCAGTGCGCGCAGGAAGCGAAGTCTACTTCCGCAATTGCTTTTATTGCCATGGCGACCTTCTGGCGGGACTCGGACATTTCGCCGGGGGTCTTAACCCGCTCCCTACAAATTTCCAGGACGTTGGCACGATTGCACAATTACAAGAGTCTTTCCTGTTCTGGCGTATTACGACGGGTGGCCCCGGATTGCCCAGGGACGGGATGCCCTGGAATTCGGCCATGCCAGCCTGGCACGAGATGCTGAGCGAGGACGAAGTTTGGAACGTAATCACGTTTCTCTACGACTCTGTCGGGCAGGTGCCACGCATGTGGGACCAGAATATCTCCAGGGCAGTTACCGGTATGAGAGATAAAGTACTTTCGCAACGCGCCACGATGAGCAGTGATCAGATCTATCAATTTCGTTGCGCTGTGTGCCATGGCGAGGAAGGTATGGGAGACGGGCCGGCGGCCGAGTTTCTCTACCCGAGAGCCCGGGATTTCACCCAGGGCCTGTACAAATACAAAACGGCGCCAGCTGGGCTTCCGGCACGGGACGATGATCTGTTCAACATTATCAAATACGGTCTGGCAGGCACCAGCATGGTGGGTTGGTCGGACCTGTTAACGGATGAACAGATCAGCGATCTGCTTCTCGTCATTAAGCAGTTCGATATCTCCGCTACCTGGGCACCGGAGGATGCTGAAGACGAGGATTTTGACGATGACGGTCATTACCTGAATCTCGATGTCGTAACAGTCGCGGAACAGGAACCGACCGATGGGCAGATTCCCTACTCGGCCGAATCCGTCTCGTTGGGTAAAGAAGTCTATGAGGAGAACTGCAGGAAATGTCATGGTGAAGCGGGTCGCGGCAACATAACCTCCGGCAAGTTTCTGGAAGATGACTTTGGCTACCGCACCTGGGCCCGCGACCTGACCAAACCCTGGACCTGGCGAATGACTGAGGGCATGTCCGGAAACGATGAGCAAAACCGCGATGAAACCGTACGTAATATCTATACGCGTCTCTCCGTCGGGATGCCCGGTACGCCGATGCCTGCGCATCGAGCAGCAGACGAGGACGAGGAGGACGCGATCAACCTGGAGGATCGGTGGCACGTTGCCAACTTCACCTATTCATTACGCAGCAATTCGTCGGCACCGGGTGCACGGGCGGTCATTGCGGGTGTGGAAGTGGCGAATGAACTGCCCAGGAGTGTGGATGATGAAGCTTGGCAGAAGGCACCCGCTACCACATTGAGATTGGTACCCAATATTATCAGGGAGGAGCGTCTGTTCACGCCGCTGAACGACGCAATTTCCGTACGAGTCCTCTATAACGATAGCGAAATCGCCTTTCTGCTAGAGGTGAACGACCGGACCGACAGTCGCCCCGGCGGTCCGATAGTCACGCAGCTTCCGGATGAAGACGCGCCGATGTATTCCGATGCCTTCGCGATCCAGTTTCCGAAAGAAGGCGCCTATACAACTACACCTGTTGAAAAACCCAATTATCGCCATGGGGATGTGGGCCATCCCACAACCATATGGTATTGGAACACAGGCGCAGTGGCCCCCCACATAGAGCCGCAGGCAACGTTGTTCGATGCCACCGGTCCCGATAATAAGCTGATAGCCCGTGCGAGTAGCGGCGACCTTGAGTCCCGAGGCAATTGGGAGGATGGCCGCTGGCGTGTACTTTTGAAACGCTCACGCATTAGTGACGGTTCGCCGGATCTTATCTTCCGCAAAGGACAATTCATCCCCGTATCGTTCGCGAATTGGGACGGGAACAACGGTGAGGTCGGCTCCAAACATACGCTCACCCCGTGGATATGGCTGTTACTACCACCGGATACAAACTACACCGTGGTCCGAGGGATACCATTCGGAGTAACGTTCGCTACATTTCTGGCGGGTATCTTGCTGGTCCGGAAGCAGCGCCAAAAACAAGGTGAAGGGGCGATTGGCGGTGCGAGGAATCGTAACCAAGGGGGTGGGATAAGCGATCACTCATCGAAGAAAAATTAAGGTGGAAATGAAAACTCAATACCAACGAAAGGAGGTGCGAACAACATGTCAAGTCTTACACAGATTCAACTAAAAAACCCATCCGTTTCCGCGGTGGAGGAGAGAGGTATGAATGTCATACGCAGTAAAGTTCTTATTCCTATTTGTATTTTTATTTTTGTATCAGGATCCGTAGAGGCTGCCAGCTATACAGTGTTGGAAGACGGAGTTGAGAATGGCGGAACAATAAGCGGACGAATTATTCTTAATGGTTCTCCGCCACCTCCGAAGATGTTGACGGTCGATGAAGATGCCGAGGCTTGCGGCGGCGACCGTCCTGCCGAAGAGTTGATTGTAAGTCACAGTGGAGGCTTAAAAAATGTCGTCCTCAGCATTGACGATATTCAATCGGGGAAAGACTGGGGCTTGCCTGATGAATTTGTCTACGATCAAGAGAAATGTAAATTCACTCCTCGTGTGCTGCTACTTAAGCCGAAAGCGAGTGGGGTTGTGATGAACAGCGATCCTGTGGGACACAATTTCCACACCATTAGCTCAGGAATCTACAACATCAACAAAAAAATGAAGGCTGAGGCCAGTTTTTCAGTGGCGCAAAACAAGATTAGAAGGCCGGGCATAGTCCGAGTCAAATGTGATATTCACTCCTGGATGAAGGGTTGGTGGGTTGTAGCTAAGACGCCCTATACGGTCTTGTCTGATGAGGATGGGATTTTTTTTATTACGGATATTCCTCCTGGAACCTACACCCTCCAAATCTGGCATGAAAAATTGGGAGAGACCGAACAGACGGTGGTAATCAAAGCAGGAGAAACCACGGAAATGGATTTAGCTCTCGAACTTTAGCCCGGATATTTCATACACATGCACAATATTGAGAAACCATCGTTTCTTTTGGCAAATCAATTGAGCAGGGAAAACAATGGAAACAGGACAACATCCAATCGATGAACCAAGCCACAAGGAAGGCCTCGCGGAAACCAACTGGGGCCCCTGGCTATTCAGGCTGGTTCTCTTGGCAATACTGGTCTTTTTCTGGTGGCTGGTTATCTATGATCACGGAGTGACTCCTACACATGGCTAGCCTGGCAACAAGAACTGACCTGCTAACAGGTGGAGGCGATAAGTGAGCCCAGATACTCGCAAAGCAGTGGGCCGTTGGATTGTAGTAATGGCGGCGACACTGGCTTTTTTCTATGGTCTGGATCACTTCATTATGAGTGTCCAAGGTTTGCCGCTCGACTGGAACATGACACCGGGTAACTAGCCCGGGTATTTCATGAAGGTACCGTCAAATTAGGTGGGCGCGCAACGCATCACCGTTCTAGAAAGGAGCAGTTCATCATGAATCAAGTCAACCAGGCAACAGTGCCGACTCAGGAAACTGAGTTATACAGGAATATTCTTGTGGCGCTGGACTCATCCGATCATGCAAATCGCGGCATGGCAGAAGCCGCCACACTGGCATTACTGTGCGACGGCAACATCACCGGTACCCATGTTTACGCAGCTCAGATGCATGACACGCGCTTCCGTCAGATGGAAGGCGGTCTTCCCGAACAATTCCGTGAAGAACAGGAACTGGAGCGACAACGCGAGGTGCATGACGACCTGATATCGCGCGGCCTGTCCATCATCACGGATTCGTATCTGGATCAGGCGGCAAAAAGCAGTTCCGAGCAAGGCGTCGAACTTACGAGATGCTCTCTTGAAGGCAAGAATTACAGAGCGCTGGTGAACGAGGCCAATAGCGGTCGCCACGACTTACTGATCATGGGCGCCTTAGGCATTGGAGCCATCGCCGGCAATCGCCTCGGTACTGTCTGTACACGCGTTGCGCGGCGATCGAATATCGATACGCTGGTCATCAAAGATCCGCTACGGCCATTGGCCGACGGCCCGATTGCTGTCGCGGTTGACGGCTCGACACGGTCCTACGGTGGCCTCAGGACGGCGTTGTTGCTTGCTAAAGCCTGGGCGGTGCCGCTACACGTGCTTGCTGCCTTCGACCCGTACTATCACTACGTGGCATTCAATCGCATCGCCGGAGTGCTTTCCGAAGAGGCCAGCAAGGTATTTCGTTTCAAAGACCAGGAGAAGCTGCACGAGGAGATCATCGACTCCGGCCTGGCAAAGATCTACGAAGGCCATCTCACCGTGGCCGAAAGTATTGCTGCAGAATATGGACAGGAAGTAGAAACGGTCTTGCTCGATGGCAAGCCACACGACGCAATCGAGAAACACCTGGTGAAATTAAAACCATCATTGCTCGTCGTGGGCAAACTCGGTATTCACGCCGACGCGGGATTGGACATCGGCGGCAACGCGGAGGCGTTGCTGAGAAACGTTGACTGTGCCGTCTTGCTCAGTCAGCGACAGCATCAACCACGTGTCGCTGTCATTGCTGATGTAACCACGTCGTGGACGACCGAAGCCGACAAACGTATGGAGAGCGTGCCTTCATTCGCACAAAGCATGGTGCGCATGGCGATCCTGCGCTTCGCCCAGGAGCGTGGCCACACGGTCGTGACGGCGAGCATCGTCGATGAAGCGACAGCACAGCTCTGTCCCGCTCACGCTCGTGAGGCAATGGCCAAAATTGTCGCGGCCCATGATTCAGGTGAGCTCAGCAGCGGTCAGGACACATTGGAAAAGATGGGGTGGACGGACACGGCACTCGAATTGCTGCAATCGGAGACGAAACCCTCTGTGCGGGACATCATTCAACGACGCGCAGAAAAAAAAGCCCGTCGCGATTACAAAGACAGAGTTGAAGATGAACATGTCATGTCTTTCCTTTCGGGGCAGGGATCGGCGACGGGCGAGAGCCCATTTGCTCGCCGTAGCCAGATCGACTCAGCAATGGAAGATCAAGCTCTGACCTGGGATAGCGCCGCGATGCAGCGCTTGAATCGCGTACCACAAGGCTTCACCCGCACGCTCACGCAGCAGCGAGTTGAAGCCTTTGCACAGCGTAAGGGCAAAACGGTAGTCACTTTGGAGTTGCTTGAAGAGAAATACGCAGAATGGGCCGCGGGTTCGGCCAAACAGAAAGCACATCTCAATTGGGATGACCCAGCCTGGCGGCGAATTCAGAAAATACCAGAGTTCGTGCGAGGCATGGTAATCAATGAGGTGGAGCACTGCGCGCAACAACTCGGCGTCAATTCGGTCACGGAGGTTGTAATCGCGCACGCCCTCGATTCCTGGTCGGACAAAGGCGTATTCCATTCGGAGACTGCCCCAAACCAGTATGTCGAAGATGGAGTGCGAGAAAAATGAACGTGATGCCGGAATTGGCGATCAAGAATGAGCTGTCGCTGCTGGCAATCAATCTTACACGGCGCTGCAACCTGGCCTGTGATCACTGTTACCTGGATGCTGACACCCTAAAGCAAGGCAGCCCGCTTGAACTCAAGACCGACGAAGTGTGCCGGCTTTTGGACGAAGTCGTTCAATGCGGCGAAGGACCCATGGTGGTGCTGACGGGTGGGGAGCCGCTAATGCGAACCGACCTGGAAGAGATCATCACTTATGGTGCGGGACTGAATCTCGCCATGGTGGTGGGCACCAACGGCATCATGCTGACAGAGCAACGTGTGCGCTCTTTGAAGCTCGCTGGCGTACTTGGTCTCGGTATCAGCGTCGACTCATTGGATTCGGCC
>Ga0255047_10001681_pt1 | contig 15617 bp, 27 predicted proteins | sample JV7_2_1_MG_FD_183640 | JGI IMG/M metagenome (GOLD analysis project Ga0255047, IMG submission 183640) | Seawater microbial communities from Jervis Inlet, British Columbia, Canada - JV7_2_1 | ecosystem: Environmental > Aquatic > Marine > Inlet | place: Canada: British Columbia | collected 2016-10-06
TGCCGGGAGTTGCGCTACTACACCTCCTGGCCGACCCTCCGAAACCCCCGGAGCCAGCAGATGACCACCAACGAGCGTGAGACACTAACCGTGGGATACACCGGCAACCTACTCAGCGCCCACGAGCTAGCCGAGCGCTGCGCCAGGTGCGGACGGGAGCGACGGCACCACCATTTCGCGACTGACCGGTGCCCGCACTCGTCGGGGTGGGACCATGGGGCTTTTGAGCCGGGGCGGTCATGCACGACCTAGCAGGACGACTCGCGGCGGCTGAGCATGCGCGGGATGAGGCGTTGCGGGAGGCTGAGCGTATGCGCAAGGTTGAGCAGGACGATGTTGACGCCATCACCGAACTCAAGACAGAGGTGGTTCGACTTAATGACGACCTTGAGTCAACCGCTACGGAGCGTGACGAAGCAAACCTGCGGTGCGACGAGTACGCCGCGCGCGTGCGGGAGTATGCTGGGTATCGGGACGAGGCTAGGGCCGAACGCGACCGGGGGCGCATGGAGTGCGACCAGATGATGCACTCGTGCAACCGATTCGCGGCCGAGCGCGACTGGGCGCACGAGACGCTGAGGCTAGTGTTTGCCGCGTGCCAAGACAGACAGCGAATTGTGATGATGGGCGTGCGGGCATTCGGCATGGTCGCCGCGGTCTTGGATGACCGCCACCCCGACCTGTTCCCGAAAGGCGGTGGGTGATGGGTAACCACAAGGATGCCCTTGGCCGTCCATGTTCGCTTGACCACCTATGCAGAACCGAGCCAGAGTGGGCGGCATCTAGAATCAGGCACCTCTCCACAGAGGTCGACGATCGCAGTGTTGCCCAGCGAGCCCACGCCGCGGCGCTTCAGCAGAAGTTGGATGGGTGCAAGGTGCAGGTGGGGTTACTCGTCGACCATCGCAACGCCATGCAGGCAGACCGCGACAAGTGGCGCGAGGTGGCGATGCGGTTGGTGATGGCCACGGCGCTGTGGCATGCCCGCTGCTTAGGGGCGCGACTGAAGGCGAAGTGCTTCCACGCGGACCTGATGGCCTACCGCGACGACATGACGATGCTCAACGACGCATGCCGAAGCCGCGACGCATGGGCCAAGCGGTGGAAGGCGGCGGCGAAGCGGCTCAAGAGCGCCTTCGACAGCACGCACGCGCAACTTGTTAAGGCCAACCGGCTACACTGGCAGCGCAAGCGCACCCTCCGCGCCATCCACGCCGCCCTCCAAGGCCCGCAGTGCGCGACGTGTGTTCGGGTGGCTGAGGTGTTGGCGGAGCGGGAGCCGTGGACACAGACTAGGATTTAGCGGCGATATTGCCGTGCCCCGGGGCGGCGGTTCTTGATTCGAAAGTTTCAGGTCCTCTTGCCGCCGCCCCGGTTTTTCTTCTGGATGGAGACAAGATGATTGATGCGATAGAGGCGACTCGCCTAGAGGTTGAGAGCGCGCGGCGGAAGTTCCCGCGCAGGTTCGCGAGCCCGCATGAGGGTTACGCTGTGATTCTCGAGGAGTTGGACGAGCTTTGGGAGCACGTTCGCGGCGATGGCGACCCGATGGACATGCGGGACGAAGCGGTACAGGTTGCCGCGATGGCCGTTCGGTTCGTTCAGGACTTGTGCGAGGACCCACAATGGCGGCAGTAGATTACGAGGGGTTTTTGGCGCGGAAGCGCCACCTAGGCGGACAGTTCGGATTCGAGCCGACGTTCCTTCCTGACTGCCTGTTTGGTTTCCAGCGCCATCTGGTGGACTGGGCAACCCGTCAAGGTCGCGGGGCACTGTTCACCGATTGCGGCACTGGCAAGGCCATTATGCAGCTCGTGTGGGCTGAGAACGTGGCTCGCAAGATGAGCAAGCCGGTTCTGGTCGGAACGCCGTTGGCGGTGTCGCACCAACTCGTGGCCGAGGGCGAGAAGTTCGGCATCAAGTGCGAGCGGTCACGCGACGGCACTGTGCCAAGTGGCGCCCGCATCGTGGTCACCAACTACGAGCGGCTGCACCTGTTCAAACCGTCCGACTTCGCCGGCATGGTCTGCGACGAGTCCAGCATCCTGAAGAACTTCGACGGCAAGCGCAAGGCGACCATTACGGAGTTTATGCGGACCCTGCCATATCGGTTACTGTGTACCGCCACGGCGGCACCGAACGACTACACCGAACTTGGAACGTCGAGCGAAGCCCTCGGCCAACTTGGACACATGGACATGCTGGGGCGGTTCTTTCGCAACAACCGCAACAACCTGGCAGGCGGCCGAGCCTACGGCGCCGCGGCAAAGTTCCTCATGAAGCCTCACGCTGAGGTGGCGTTCTGGCGGTGGGTGTGCTCGTGGGCTCGCGCCATGCGCACCCCGTCTGACCTTGGCTTCGAGGACGGCGGTTTCGGCCTTCCGCCGATTGACGAGCGCGAGCACGTCGTGGACACTCGCAAGCGCCGTGAGGGATGGCTGTTCGATGTGCCGGCGGTCGGAATGCAGGAGATGCGCGAGGAGCGCGGCAGGACCATCCAAGAGCGGTGCGAGCGCGTTGCCGAGTTGGCCACCCACGGCGAGCAGTGCATCATCTGGTGCCACCTAAACGCCGAGGGCGACCGCATTACGAAGATGATTGACGGAGCCGAACAAGTGCGCGGGTCGGATGACGATGACACGAAGGAGTCACGGTTGCGAGCGTTCGCTGATGGCGACCTTCGCGTGCTCGTGACCAAGCCGAAAATAGGGGCATGGGGACTCAACTTCCAGAACTGCGCGCACGTAGTCATGTTCCCAAGCTACAGCTACGAGCAGTATTACCAGGCCGTTCGCCGCTGCTGGCGCTTCGGTCAACAGCGTCAGGTTGTGGTAGACCTGGTGACGACCGAGGGCGAGCGAGGGGTGGTCTCGAGACTGCGCGAGAAGGCGGCACAGGCCGACACCATGTTCTCTGCGCTGATGCGACACATGAAGGACTCGCTGCACATTGAGCACGACAAATACACCGGAAACGTCGCCGCGGCACCGCCGTGGCTCTAGGAGGGAATCATGACCGTTATCAGCCAAGAAATAACCGACCGATACGCGCTCTATCACGGCGACTGCCTCGAGGCGATGCCGAGCCTACCCGACGAGTCAATGCACTTGTCGGTGTATTCGCCACCGTTCTGCGGGCTGTACCACTACAGCAGCAGCGAGCGAGACCTGAGCAACTGCCGCTCATACGACGAGTTCTTCGAGCACTACGAGTACGTCGTGCGCGAACTGTACCGCATGACGATGCCGGGTCGAATGACCGCGGTGCATTGCATGGATGTCCCGGACGGCAACACCGGTTGCGACCACCTCGTGGACTTCCCCGGCGACATCATCCGAATGCACGAGCGCATCGGATTCAAGTACGCCGCGCGCTACTGCGTGTGGAAAGAGCCGCTAGGCGTGCGCAACAGAACCATGGCCAAGAACCTCGCGCACAAGACAATCGTCGACGACTCGTCGCGGTGCAGCAACGCGAGCGCGGACTACCTACTTCTGTTCAGGCGAAAGGGCGACAACCCGGTGCCAATCGCGCACCCTACCGGGTTGCATGAGTACGCTGGCGCGCGACCGATGCCGGCCGACGTGCTCAAGTTCCGCGGCCACACCGGCAAGCAAACCGAGAACCGGTTCTCGCATTGGATATGGCGACAGTACGCCTCGGCGTTCTGGGATGACGTTCGGCTTGAGCGCGTGCTGCCGTTCAAGAAGTCCAAGGGGCAGGACGATGTTAAGCACGTTCACCCACTGCAACTCGATGTCATCGAGCGATGCTGCGTGCTCTGGAGTAACCCCGGCGAGAACGTCTTTACGCCGTTCATGGGCGTTGGCTCGGAGGTCTACGGCGCCGTCCAGTGCGGGCGCCGCGGGGTCGGGGTCGAGCTGAAGGAATCCTACTACCGCCAAGCCGTGCGAAACGTGGCATCGGCTTGCTCGTCGTCGAGCGGGCGCGTTCAGGAGAATCTGTTTTCCGCAGCGGAGGGATAGCCGTGGATTGGTCAAACGAGCGCTACGTCCGCGTCTATACGCGCGACACCACTGCTATGCTGCTGATGGCGTGGGATGAGCTTGCGCTGTTCTGGGCGCTCGTGCGCAAGGTAGACCGCTCAGGCGTACTTGGCCTCGATGGCCACGGCGCGCGAGCGGTCGCCGTTCACCTGCGCTGCCCAGTTGACGTGGCCGAGCGCGCTGTTGCATCATGGGTTCGAGAGGGGTGGGTGGAACTTCGCGAGGGGAGCACCCTTCTGGTAGTTGAGCACCTTGACGCACAAGAGGCGCAGGTGAGCGACAAGCAACGACAGCGGGACATGAGGGAGCGCCGCAGAGCAACCGCAAGCGTTACGCCACGTGACAACGTGTCACGCCACGTGACCGAACCGTCACGCGCTGTCACGGGCGGTCACGCTGAGTCACGCGCTGTCACTCTAGCTAACCAGCTAACCGATCTAACTAACCAGGATCCCCCTAAGTCCCCCACGGGGGACGACGTTGGCAGTCGAACTAACGTTCGGGAAGTATGCGACCACTACACGGCCACATGGCTGCGCCTCGTGAACACCGGCAAGCAACCCGCGTGGACGGCCAAGCGCCGCAAGAAGGTCGCGCTGCGCCTCGGCGAAGGCTACAGCGTCGCGGACCTGAAGAAGGCCGCTAGCCACATCCTGACCCCGTCGTCGTTTTGGGCCCAGAACGGTCACACGGTGCCGGAATACTTCATGCGCTCCGCCGAGCAGGTCGACAAGGTCCTGAGCAAGGTGTCGCTGGTGACCGGCGACGCGTCTCGAGCGGAGCACGAGCGAGGGGCAGCGGCCCGAAGCGCGGAGCTCCACGAGGCGGGCGAGCGACTGCGCCAGAAGCGAGAGCAAGCGGACGCGGACGCGCATCACGATGCCATGCGAGAGACGGCGGTTCCGCTGTCGTCGATGGCGGAACTAGCGCAGGGCGTGCTTGGTGGGCTGAAGCCATGACCCGCCACCAACGCAACCTAGCCCATGCCCGAGCCACCGGCCGACCAGGCGACGCCCGCCCGGTAAACGCCGAGTGGTGGGCATCCGATGACCGCGCAGCCTTAGACGCCGCGTGGTACAAGCTATGCGGGCGACGCTGCCCGCTGGACATCGAGCACGACCGCGACGAGCGCGCGGCAATTCAGGAGGGATGAGATGAGTGAGTTTCAACCATTCGGCAAGATTCCGCGGCTCAACCGCGAATGGGTCGCGACCGAGAAGATTGACGGCACCAATGGCGTCGTACACATCGACGAGGATGGCGTTGTGCGCGCCGGGTCACGCAGGCGCTGGATTACGCCCGAGGACGACAACGCCGGCTTTGCGGCGTGGGTCAGGGACAACGCCGAGGAACTGCGACAACTCGGCCCCGGCTTCCACTACGGCGAGTGGTGGGGCCCGAAGATTCAGCGGAAGTACGAGCAACGCCACCGCCGGTTCTCGCTGTTCAACGCCACGCGGTGGAGCGATGACGCGGTGCGCCCAAGGTGCTGCGGCGTCGTGCCTGTGTTGGCGTCCGGCGTGGACGTGAAGGAGGTTGAGCGCAAGGCTTTGGCTACCCTGCGCGAGCGCGGTTCAGTCGTGGCGCCCGGTTTCATGCGGCCTGAGGGCGTCGTGCTATTTCACGCGGCGTCACGCACGCTGTTCAAGGTCACCCTTGAGAACGATGCGGAGTCGAAAGAGGCGGCCAAGCGTCGCCGCGCATACGAGGAGACCACCAAATGAACTGCGTCCAACTAGTAGGCAACCTCGGCGCCGACCCCGAGACACGAACCACGAACAGCGGCACGGCGGTCATGAGCCTACGAGTCGCGACCAGCGAACGGCGCAAGGTGGACGGCACTTGGACCAAGGTGAGCGAGTGGCATTCCGTCGTGGTGTGGGACAAGCAGGCCGAGGCGCTTGGGAGGTTCCTGAAGAAGGGCCACAAGGTCGCCGTGAGCGGCAGGCTTCATACTCGGAGTTGGGAGAAGGACGGGCAGAAGCGCTACAAGACTGAGATTGTGGCCCAGGACGTGGAGATGTTGACGCCGAAGGGCGAGCAGCGCCCAACCGGCCACCAGCAGGGCACCGACCAGGGCGGCAACTTCGACCAGGACGACATAGGTTTCTGATGTTCACATCCACCCGCCCCAAACCCAAGAAGCTCCTCCGCACGCTGGACGCGCTTGGGTTGGGCCACCTAGTCCGCAGCGCGGCCAAGTGCCACTTCTGCCGCCCGAAGGACATCCTAGGCCGGCGCCGGCTTCAGCACATCGTTGAGGCGCGGCACGACGTGTGCGTCATGCTCCGGGAGCGTGGGCTTAGCTATCCCGCCATCGGGGCGCTGATGGGGATGGAACACACCAGCGTCATGCATGCATGCGGCGCGATTTCAAGGAAGAGGCGATGAACGAGAAACTACCAGTGATGCTATTCATGGTTGTCGCGAGACACGACGGCCTACCAATCAACGGCAGCGAGAATGTCCCCGTGATAGTCCCATCAAGGGAAGACGCGGAGTCTTGTGTTGAGACGTGCTTCGCCGCGGGCGTCCCTGCTCGCATTGTTGAGTACACGAGGAGGGCGACGGGATGACCAACCACGACCCACACGACCTAGCAACCATCGGCTGCGCGGCAGTGGTAGCGCTCGGCCTCACATCAAGCGCGGCGCTGTTCGCGGCGCTGGCGACCGGGCGGCCAATCATCGGGTGGGGCGTGGCGCTTCTGTGCTGCCTAGGTTGGGGCGCGGTGGTTTGGAGGGCGAGGCGATGAACGTAAACTTTGGATACGGCTTCCTAACAGGGACCAAGAAGGCGGCGCGCAAGAGGATTCGGGCCGCGTGCGAGAAACTTGAGGAGGCGCTTCTGGGTGACTACAGCGACCAGCGGAGCATGGCGGACGCCTACGTCAAGTTCCGCGTGCTCTACACGGCAGCCGACATGGAACGGTGGCACCTGTCGAGGCGCTTGGAGAAGTGCAAGAAGCAACGCGACGAGGCCCGCGAGGAATTGAGGGCGCGCAGGTGACCGGCTGCTTCCTCCTCCTCGCCATCTTCGGCCCCCTCGCCCTCGGCCTACTCGCCTTCTGGGTAACCGGCGACCCTTGGATGTGCATCGGCGTCACCATCGCGGGCGAGTGGTGGTTGCTGCGGGGGCGGGGATGAGCGAAACCAAACTAAGCCGCGCAATCCAAGACGCCCTAACCCTGGACCCCGACGTGCTAGTGGTCCGCGTTCACTCGGGCAAGGTCAAGGTGAAGGGCGGGTGGATGCAGTTGGCGGAGGAGGGGACGAGCGACTTGCTGTGCTGCGTTAAGCGGGTGACCACGCGCACTATTCGCGGCACGTTTAGCGATGGCGTCTTGACGTACGTGGAGGGCCGCTTCTGCGCCCTAGAAGTAAAGACCCCAGACGGCACGACCAGCAAGGCGCGCGAGGCCAAACAGGGCGAGTTTCTGGAGCGGGTGCGCGGGCTCGGCGGGTTCGGTGCTAGGGTCCGGTCGGTTGACGAAGCGCTAGAGGCGGTGAAGCGATGCAAGAGCGGCGAGAGCATGTAGGCGGGTGTGAGTCCTGCGAGGTGGCAAGCGACTCGGAAGCCTGCGCCGCCTGCTGGCGCGAGCGCCCCTGGGAGCCCGCCACGCCCAACATGCTCAGCACATGGGCCGAGGTCCTACCCGGGCGCGTTTACGGCGACCCGTCCGACGTGCTAGGCTAGCTGCGATGCATCTTGGGCTCGGCATGTACCTGGCGGGGGCGGCGGTCGTGGGGCGTCCCTACACCGAAGCCTCCTCGCTCTACTACGCGGGCGGGGGTGAGCGGCTCGCGGTGCCACACGATGCCGCGTTCCAGTTTGGGCTCGGGGACGCTTGGACGCTGATAGCGGATGTGAAGGCCGAGACGGCCGGCAACGCTCTGCTGTTCAACAAGTACGACACCGGGACCGGCCTCGGCATGTACGTGCAAATGGCCGCAGCGAACAATATGTTCGTTACGGTCACGGCTGCGGCGGGCGGTAGCATTTCTGGCACTGGAACGACCGCGCCTGCCACGGGTGTGTGGGTGCGCATTGCCATCACTGTTGACGGTTCGGACACGTCGGCCGGAATCCTCGGCTATCACGATGGCGCCGTGGACACGTTCACGCCTGGTGTAAGCAACCTCGTCGGTTCACCGGAGAACACAGAAGACCTAGTCATCGGCGCAAGGGTAGACGGCGCGGACCCTCTTACCGGCAACGGAGGCGTTTTTGCCCTTTACAACTACGCCATGACACCCGCTCAGGTCCTCGCCATCGGCCCCGCGTCCAACCCCTACGACCACCGAGGCCGCCCCGGCCTAGTCGGCTGCTGGCGCCCGGATGACCTCACGGGCACAACGGTACCCGACAGCTCCAGCAACTCGAACGACGCCACGATGGCCGGCGGAATGGTCGCGGCCAACCTCGCCCGAGACATTGGTTCCGTAGTCACCGAGGCGAGTATCTTCGGCACCGCTTGCGTCGCATGGTGGGAAGCCGGCAAGAGGGTCACCCTGGGCGCGGGCTTGGACGCTTCGGCGTGGGGTGACCAAACTGGGAAGTTGCACGAAGCGACGCAGGCTGTGGTTGGAAACCAGCCGACGCCAGGCACTGACGGAGCGGGGCTTGAATACCTCGACTTTGTGCGCGCCGACACGAACTACATGGCCGTCGCCAACGTGGCCGAAACGTCCAATAGTTACTACCTCGTGGCCGTCATTGACCCGACCACGAACCCAAACGGAGGCATTCCATTTGACTCGTTCGGTGGCGCACGCGTAGCGCTGTACTCGTCTGTCGGTGCCTCCCCATTGGTTGGAATGTTCGACGGCGCAAACAGGACCGCGGACGCGGCCACGTTGCCGTTTCAGTCCCTGGCGTGGGAGATTGACAACTCCACCCCGCGCTTCCGCGCCTACCGCAACGGCACAGCGATCGGAAACTCCGCGGTTACAGCCGGGCGCACCATCACCGGGGCAACGCAAATCGGCGCAGCTTCGGGGCCGGCCAACGCTTTCGACGGAAAGCTATACAACATGTTCCTGCTCAACCGCCTTCCAACGGCGCCAGAGCTTGCGGCATGGGCAACCCTCCGAGCGGAGAAATACGGGCTATGAGCAAGCGCATCACAGGAACGATGGCCGAGGTCAATGCGACAATCGCTCTCAACAACAAGGCGCTCGGCTTGCCCGCTGAGGGTGTCGAGGTGGGGCCCGGTCCTCACGTATCAAACGTGCCGCAGAAGCGGAGTCTTGGCATGGTGGACACGCTCGACATTGAGGGCAACGTGGTCGGCCAGCATGAGGCGTTCGAGACGCTGCATGGTGAGCATGTGCCGTTCGTGACCACCACGCACGACCGGCCGCGGAAGCACCCGACGAAGAAGCTTTGGGACTGCGCGGCGCTGAGCGTGGACCGTGCCAAGGCTGAGTTGACCACGGAGGAGCGCGCGGAACTGGTCGCGAAGTACGCGATGGCCAAGGCGGCGGGCGAGGACTGGGAACCGGTGGACGCGATGGAACTGGAGCCGGTCATCCGATGATTCTCGGCCTCCCAGTTGGATTCTTGGGCAACGCGTCAGGCATGGCTGCGCCGATGTGGGGCGCATTCGATGAGGCGTTCTCGACCGCGTTTGATGTGGTTGGCGAGGGCGTAAGCGGCGACTACGACCTGGGCTTCGGGTACGCTTACAACATCTGAGGACTCATGGCCCAAACGCAACGCACACTATCCGACATCTTCGCCCTACTCGCTAACAACACCACGCGGCAGATTGGGGCCACGGACCTGCGAGACGCTATCGAGACCCTTCGGCCGCGTGAGGGAGAGTGCTACGTGACGAGCAGCGCTGCCACGACAGTCTCCGTCGCGGGAACCTACTACAAGGCGGCAGGCACCACGACGCTAGTTGCAGGCGCCTACGAGTTCGACGACGACAGCGGGACGAGCAACCGGTTGAAGTACACCGGGTCAGTGCCTGTCCACGCGGACATCGTGGCAACCATCAGCATGACCGCAGCGGCATCAAACCAGGTCATCGGCTTCAAGGTGGCAAAGGGCGGGATGGTCATGGATGCCAGCACCGTGCGCCGCAAGGTTGGCACAGGGTCGGACCTGGGCGCCCTGGTGTGCCGCGCCAGCGTTAGCCTGGCGACCGGTGACTACGTGGAGCTTTGGGTAACCAACGAGACCACGACGACGACCGTCACGGTGGACAACATGAACTTTCACGTAACGGCTTTCACGGAATGACCGCAGTGCGCACATACAAGCCACGCGACAAGTCGGCACCCACCGCGCGCGCGCGAGACGATACCCGCAACAAGTGGAAGCGCTTCAAGCGGGCGGCCCGCAACGGGTCAATCACGGCGCTCGAGAACCTCGTCCGACTGTCCACCGAGGCAGACAAGGAAGCGGACCAGATTCGGGCCAGTCAGATTGTCATGTCGTATGGGTGGGGCAGCCCAAGCGCTGAGCCCGAGCCTGTGGCCGAGGTGGTAGACCTGAACCGCGCAACCACCGCCGAGCGTGTTAGGCTCCTGGAGACGGCTCTAGAGAGCGAGAAGGCCCGACTTCGGGCCGAGACGGCGGAAGTAATCCACGAAGGGACAGCCTGATGGCGAACGAAATCACACTCAGCGCGCTTCTGTCGTGCGCCAACATCAATCAGACGCTGGACACGGTGGGGCTTGACGCGGTCTCGTTCGACCAGACGGGGACCAACGTCAACCGCTTGACGCAGAACGTCGCCGTGACTGAGGAGGCTATGACCATCGGTGACACCGGGGTCGGCGGCTATTGCTACATCGAGAACCTCGACCGCACCAACTTCGTGAGCGTCAGGCCCGGTACCGGCACGGCCAACCTCATCAAGCTCAAGCCCGCCACGAGCACCAAGCGGGGCGACTGCTGCTTGTTCCGTATTGAGACTGCGCCGTGGGTCATCGCGGACACTGCTGCGTGCGACATCCTCGTCGTAACCTTGGAGGCATGATGCGACTTGTACTGACTCACGAATGCAAAGACACTGGCCCGCTGGTCCTCGATAGCGTTGAGGCCCGCGGTGTGGTCTACGGGCGCCAAGACGCTGCGCCTGAACTGGTCCGCTTCAGGGTGAGCCGAGAGGACGCAAAGAGCCTCAAGCCGGGCATGCGCGGTAGCATCGTGGCCGGCGTCTTCGTGCTTGAGCAGCCCAAGCCCAAGGCCGTACGGTTGCCGCAAGCCAAGAAGCGCGCGAAGCATCGGGCAAAGCGGGGCGAGTGAGCCCAGAGCAGCTAGCGGCGTCGCTAGCCTACGCCGAGCAGCACCACGGGCCACCGCTGGACATGTTTGCCTTGCTCATGGAGCAGGACGAGCAACTGGTGGCCGCCGGCTTCCCGGCCATGTCTCCGTTGTGGCGAGCGTGGTGCGGAGAGCTGTACGGCCATCCGACCGCGTATCGCTTCGTGGGCCAGGTGGGGCGACGCGGGGGCAAGAGCACGACCATGGACCGGGTGATGGTCATCGAGGGCCTACACGGGACGTGGGACATCCCGCCGGGGCAAGCTGGCGTCTTCCCTATCTTCTCAATCAAGGTAGGCTTTGCCGAGGACCGCTTGACGAACATCGCCGCCATCCTCGTGGCCCTCGGGGTTGAGCATCGTCACGGCAGCGACAAGAAGGGGGCCTACATCCGGCTGGGCCACAAGCCTATCGAGTGGCGCGCGTTCGCCGCCAACTTCCGCACCGCGGTCTCCTTCACGGCGATTGGGTTCCTCGCCGACGAGCTTGCGCGCTGGCACGACGACCGCACCGGGGCCAACCCTGCCACGCACGTCCTCGAGTCGGTGCGCCCGGCGATGGCGACGCAGCTTTGCCACGGTGCCAAGGAGTTGCTCATCAGCAGCCCGTGGGCCACGCTTGACGCTCACTACGACGCCCACGAGACGGGTGACAACGAGGACCAGATAGCGCGCAGGGCCACGACGTGGGAGGCCAACCCCTCGCTCACCGAGGCGGCATGCAGGAGGCTCTGCAAGAAGGAGCAGGAGTCAGGCGAGGCGAGCGACCTGGACCGCGAGTACCGGGCGATTCCGATGACCTCCTCCGAGGTCTGGTTCTTCAACCATGCCGACATCGACGCATCCGCCCGCTTCTACCCGATGCCGGTCGTGGCCGAGGCTGGCACCATCGTAACCAGCGGCGCCGACTACGGCTTCGCGCGCAACTCCTCAGCCCTCGTTGTGGCGCACAGGCCAACCCCTGACGGGCCTATCACCATCGCGGAGGCGCTAGAGGTCAAGGTGCCCGCGGAAGGCTCACTGAAGCCATCTGAGACGGTTGAGCGGTTCGCTGCGGCCATCAAGCGCCACGGTTGCGGGTCTGCCATGAGCGACATCCACTACGCCGAGACCATCAGAGAGCACCTGAACAAGCACGACTTGGTCTATAACCCGGCGCCGCATGACAACGTTGCCCCCTACGTCCGGCTGCGCGCCTTGCTAGCCGAGGGCAAGGTGGTGTTGCCGAAGAACAAGCAACTCCTGCGAGACCTCAAGGAGGTCAAGTCGAAGCCCATCAGCGGGAGCCGCATCAAGGTTATCCTCCCGACGAGGCCCGATGGCTCACACTGCGACCTCGTGTCGGCGCTGGTCCTCGCGACGTGGCCCAAGGACGGTGTGGCGATGGAAGCGCCCTCTGAGTTGCCCGATGGCTGGACGCAAGAGGAACTAGACGAGGCCGATGCGGTGGCGCAGGAGATGCGTGACGAAGCGGACGCGATGGGGTATGGGTACGTGGACACGGAGGGAGAGTGGGCATGAATCACGACGCCACGGCGGAACTGGTCGAGCGCATCGCGCGCATCTGTAGGGCAGAGGGGATAGCGCAGGTGGAGGTGGGCATCATCAGCATGACCATGGCCCCCGCCGCCCTAATCCCCCCAGCGCTGATGGACGACCCGGAGGAGGACGAGCGCGACCACAGTTACGACGCCACGGGGGCCGAGCCCGTGGACCTTCGGCAGTTGCGGAAAGAGCAGGAGCGAGGGTGAGGTACAAGCCCGAACTTATGCTCAGCGGCCCTCATCTTGCCGCGTACCGTCACTGGACGGGGCTCTTGGCAATGGAAGCACTCGCCGTCGCCCTCTTCGGGTGGCTGCCGTGACCGGCCCAGGGGCCAAGTGCGACTTCTGCGGCGCGCTGCGGGTCAAGGGCGAGTGTGAGATGGGGTCGGACCACAGTTGGACGCCGAGTGGTTGGACGCGTTGGACTTCCAAGAACCACGCGGGGACGTACACGGAGTACGACCTGTGTAGCCCATGCCACCGCAAGTGGCTAGACGCGCTATCGAGAGCAAAAGCGCCGACGTGCGAAGCGGAGGCCCCATGAACCTCTCCCACCTAACAATCCGCGGCGGCGTCCGACCACCCGGTGGCTCAGGCGTCGTGGGGCACTTCGCGGCCCCGGAGTACGACATCCGCGCCGAGGGGCAGTGGGTCGTGGTGAGCAAGGGAGATGACGCTATTGCGCTGCCTGTGGGGCAGTGTGTGTGTGGGGTGGTGAAGCCGGCAGAGAAGCGTAAGGACAGTCTCCGTGGGCCAATGCGTCGCGGCAACCGCGGCGGAAACCTCAAGGGTCACGCTGAGGATTGCGAGTGCGTCCTTTGCGAGGCGTACGACTTGGAGCATGGGGCGCCGCGGCGCCTGTGCTTCTCTGTCGACTGCAACGGCGAGGCGGGGCCCGACAAGGGGCATCGCTACTGCCCGGAGTGTAGGGCCAAGCAGCACGAGGAGAACGCTGTGACCTATCGTGTCTGCCTCATCTGCCAGGACCCAATCCCCAAGGGCAAACCCCCCGCCCAGATGACATGCGGCAGGGCTTGCGCTGCTAAGTGGCGAGCGCAGCGGAGGCGCGATGCGTAAGGTTCTTTACTTCTGCGCAAGATGCTTTGCGCGCCGCGGGGGCAGGACTCTCACGCATGGCTGGTGGGGCGCCAAGTGTCACGACTGCAAGGCCGAGTCTAACTCGATCGACGGCGGCGGGGCCAAGTGGAGCGACAAGCTGGACACGTGATAAGGTAACCCCATGATTGAAGCACTTGACCACTGGTGGAAGGCCGAGACCGAGCAGGAGCTAGCGGACCTGACCGTTGGTCGTGCTCACGACATCGACGAGGCCACGATTGACCGGCAGCAGATGATTCTGAGCAGCACGTGCCTCTACGGGGACACCAACGCGTGGGCCTACCGCTCGGGGGCGGTGCGCTTCAGTCGCATCCTGCTCAGTCACAACGTGCTTGCCAACGCGGTGGATAGCCTCATCGCGGACCTTACCGTGAGCCAACCTCGCCCGCTGTTCATGCCGACCGGCGGTGCCTACGACGACGAGCAGGCGGCCGACAAGCTCACTAGCTACATGGACGTGAAGTTGAAGGACGGCAACCTCGGTTTCCTCGGCCCCCAAGCGCTGCGAGACGGCATCCTTGACGGCGTGGGCTTGCTGCGCCCGTACATCGAGCGGGACGAGGTCCTGATTGAGCGGGTGCACACCCTGAACATCTTGGTCGACGACCGCGCCTGCATCGACGTTGACCCCCGCGAAATCATGCTGCGCCGCGCCGTGGACCGCTCGCACCTCAAGGAACTCTACCAGGACAAGCGCGCCGAGATTGAGGACGCCGAGGAGCCTCAGCATTCGTACTGGTTCGTGGACTCCGAGGCCGCTGCTCAGGCGGACTTGGTGGAGGTCATCGAGGCGTGGCACCTCCCAAGCCCCGGACCCGATGGCGAGCCTGTTGGCGGGCGCCATGTCATCGCCGTGAGCAACTGCGTGCTAGTCGATGAGCCGTGGGAGCGCTATCACTTCCCGCTGGCCTTTTGCCGCCCCATCGCCCCTCGCCGTGGCTTCTGGGGCGAGCCCCTGGCGCAGCGGGTCAGGCCCGCTCAGGCCGAGTTGAACAAGCTCCTTCAGCGCATCCAGCGCGGCGCACACATCCTCGCCAAGTGTTGGGTGTGGGTGCAGCAAGGCTCGAAGGTCAACTACCGGCAGATGAGCAACGACCAAGTAGCCATCAACACCTACAGCGGGACGCCCCCGCTCTTTCAAACGCCACCCATCATGCCGGCGGAGATGTACAAGCACCGCGATTGGCTCGTGGGCGCCATCTATGAGGGCCTCGGTGTGTCCCGCATGTCGGCCGAGAGCATGAAACCGTCCGGCGTCATCAGTGGCAAGGCCGTCCGCATGGTCCGCGAGATTGGCAGCCGGCGACAGGTCAACCCCGCTCGAGCGTACGAAGCGATGGTCATGGACTTGGCCCGCGAGGTCCTGGTGCTTGACCGCCAGTTGGCCGAGGAAGACCCGTCGCACGAGGTCACCTACGAGGAATACGGCGCCCAGCATCGCGTTCCGTTCCTCTCGATTGACATGGACGAAGACGCGTACACCATGCAGGTGTTCCCCGTGAGCGCCATGCCCACGACCCCGGTTGCCAAGTTGGAGTTCCTGCAAGAGCTTCTGGAGTCGCAGGCTATCGACCAAACGACCTTCTTGGAGAACGCCGAAATCCCCAACACGGACCACGTAGTCAAGATGGCGACGGCGCAGCGTGACGACCTAAACCGGATGTTCTCCG
>Ga0255047_10001683_pt1 | contig 15611 bp, 19 predicted proteins | sample JV7_2_1_MG_FD_183640 | JGI IMG/M metagenome (GOLD analysis project Ga0255047, IMG submission 183640) | Seawater microbial communities from Jervis Inlet, British Columbia, Canada - JV7_2_1 | ecosystem: Environmental > Aquatic > Marine > Inlet | place: Canada: British Columbia | collected 2016-10-06
GTGGCTAGGTGCTGGACGGTATCAGGCTCGAGGCAGACCCCTGATAGGTTGGCAGGGCCGCTGTAGATGCCGCGGATAGTGTAGAGCGGGTTGTAGAGCCAAGGCGCATCGCTGTCCGTCCGGTCATCGTAGGCAGCGGCAGGAGCCCTGGTGCAGAACCCTGCCTCTGTCATTGTCTCAGTGATGTGCTCTGCCAGCCGCTGGCCTCCATGGCTGCGCCGGTCATAGAACATCCAGCTGAGAGACTGGCCACCTGGCACGCTGTTGAGGTGCGCTGCGCAATAGGCCACAGGCACACCAGGCCGCGCCGCTGCCTCCTGGCAGGCCCACTCATGCCACGTTGAATATGGGCGCCCCTCGCACCGCAGCACCTCCACCCCATGCGCTGCCAGCACTGAGGCCATGGCATCCAGGTAAATGGGCGTCAGGTGGTATTCACGCTCCCAGGTGGCCAGCACGCCATCACCATCCAGGTCTACCGCGGCCCCTGTGCTGCTCTCACTGTGCTGCCTGTGGAGTATCACCACCATCAGCGCAGAGCCCCAGCGAGCGCCAGCACGCTGGCTGCATCACACTCAGCCTCTAGGGCTGTCCTGATAGCCTCAGAGTGTCCATTATTGCCAGGCAGCCCAGCCAGCACAGCGCGGAAGGCTTCGCATAGCTCCTCATCTGAGGCGCTGCTTAGTGGGGTGGCGCCTCGATACCTGAGCACCACCTCACCGAACATCTCATCAATACCAGGGCTGGCGTCTGCCTGCGCGGGATAGGTGCCCACAATGGCAGAACAGCTGACTATCTCGAACTCCATCAGGACCCCCCAAAAACGATAATACGCTCAAGATTGCAGGTGATGCCTTGGCCATAGATGACAATGACCCGGTGCCACATATTGCCAGACCACAGGCGGCTAGCACTGGTGGACGCCAGCACGCCAGCTGAGCGGGTGAAATTTCGTTTTGTTAGGCTCATGCGGTTTGGCACCAACACAGAATCAGCATCGCTGCGCCCTTGCACCGCTACATCATCCACCACCAGGCCTATGCGCGCGGCGGTAGGGGCGCCAGTCTTGGCGGTGGCGTAGCCGCTCATAACATGGGCGCTGCCATTCCAATAGCCAATTCGGTCGCGCCAGATGGTGCCGGAATAGTTAACCTCTCTGAGCACATCGCCAGCAGTGAACGCGCCCGTTGTGTTGCTCATTGCATCCAGCCGGAAGCCATCGCCAGTGCCAATGCTGGCGATGCTCCAGATATAGACCACCTCACACACATCAGCATCATCTAGGTGGGGCCGCACATCCCAGTCTGCGCGAGGATAGCCGCTTGTCACAACGTATTCTATACCAGCCCCGCCATTATCAAGCTCCCAGGTTGAACAATCGTCATTGTCGCGGGTGATTATGGTTAGATTATTGCCGCCCACCAGTTCCATGACAGAACCATCCAGCACCTCTGTGCCTGCCCCGTTGGCGACAAAGTCTACTTTTGTGCCGGTATAAGCCTTGAAGTCCCAGTCTCTGAGCACCTTGTGTGTAAGGCCTGTGCCTGTGGCGCCCTGCGGCTGTTGGGTGCCGCTAGCGCTCAGGCGCGCCACCAGGGGTATGATAAGGCTCCTGCCATCAGCGTCGGTGATGGTCATAGGGAACCAGTAGACTCCATCCTGGTCTGTGACAATATCAGGGCTAGACGTGGTTCCGTCAACCACCACGTTGGCGGCCCCTGCTGGCTTTGTGAGCGCCCCTGCTGAAAAGGTATAAGGGGCGGCGCCACCAGATGGCACCAGCGTCCATGTGGCCGTCCCAGCGGCGGCCTGGGCGATGGGGTTGCCACCGCTGACCGAGATAGAAAGCTCCTGGGTCCCAAACCCTGTGGCCCTAGTGCTAGGCATATCAGGCCCCGCGACTTTCAAACATTACAGAAACCGTAGCCGTGCCACTCTGAGCAGCCACAAACACACGGTCAGACATCGTGACCCCAGCGTGAACAGGCCCCCCAGCTGCGCGCCCGATGGCATAGGAACGGTCTGTGTTCGCTGGCTGGGTCCATCTGTGGGTCCCCACCGCCCCTCCATCTGTGGGCGTTGGGGTGGTGCTGCCCAGCAACGCCACATAGATGGCAGCATCTGCCTGGACACTGGCATGGGTTGCCCAGCCTGGTGCCTTCCACTCCTGCCACGTTGTGCCTACACCTGCCTGGGTATAGTGGTCTGGTGCCTTGGTGCTGCTGCCTAGGTCTATGATTGCCATGGTGTACCTCTTTGGTGATTGACTATTGGCATTCGAGGCTGAGCCCCACCACTCGAGCTGTCTGGTTTAGCGTGTCATTAGCGTGGGGCCCTTCGCGACCGAACACCACAAACACGGGTTTGGTGGAGTTATATCCGGTGATGGTCGCGTCTAATGTTGTCTCCTGACAGTCATTTGTTGCAGCTGTCAGGGTGACGTTAGATAGGGCTGTGTAGGATGACATGCCCGCAGCTGTGTACGTTGCGCCTGCTGCTTGGTACACGCGCAGGTGCCAACGGGCTGCCAGGCTATTGGATGCGGATGTAACGCCCCACATCCAGCGCACTCGCACGGTGCTAAGCCCAGCAGGCAGGTAGAACCCTCCAGACCGGCCAGCATCGCCGTGGTGGCTGGCGTTGATGTAATCGTGGGCCCCAGCGTTGAAGTTCCAGCAGCCGATACTAAGGCTTGCAGGCGAGGTATCGACCACTATGTTACCGTTCGCAGGCGAAAAGCTGGCATTGCCTGACCAGCTCACAGCAACGGGCTGCCACGTCGATAGAGCGCCGCCCAGGGTTGCGGTCTTCTCATCAGCTCCACCACCACCAGCCGCGGCCCACTTGGCGCCTGAGTCCTCAGTGCTATCAGCAGTCAACACCTGGGCATTACTGCCGACGCCCAGCCTCACATAGGTGGTGCCATTGTGGACAAGGACATCGCCTTTAGCCGCGGCTGTGGCCTGCTCCATATCATGGAAGCGGCCCAGGATGCGCAGAGCGCCGTTGGGCAGCCTTACAGCTGGCAGCCTATGCCTCTGGTCTAGCCACATCTCTACCACGCCAGCAGCGCGCCTTGCGGCCCCTCTGAGGATGGGCAGGCGGATGGGCTTAGACGGGCTGCCTGTGGTCATACCAGAATCCCGTCCCAGCCATCTGAGTGGGGGATGGCCAGCTCTAGCTCTGTCCTGCCCTCCATCCAATAGGTGGTCACCCTGGTCACCATTGCTACCACCCCATCATAGCCAGCCCTTGTGTGGCTGTGGCGCCCCTGCACCTGGTCTGTAGTGATGTCCACGAGGTCGCCTGCTACCAGCTGAGCCATACGCAAGCCCTCACAGGATACCGTCAGGCCCTCCGATATGCTTAGCTCCCAGTAGCCCACACGCCTAGCCACATCCCTGGCCATGTTCTGGGCTGCGCTGCTGGCACTGATAAACAGCCTGTCAAGCAGGTCATGCTCTACCCTCCGTGTGGCTGGCAGAGAATCCACCAGGCCAGTCACTGAGTAGCTGGCCTCATTGCCAGAGCCGCCACCATTATTGTAGTGCACCTGCACCTCGATGGTCTCCGCTCTCTGGCTAGGGTGTCGGGCGTTGTAGACGATGGGCGTGGTGGCGCTGAGGTCAGCGTCAGTGATGGTGATACCGCTGTGCTCATAGGTGCCACTGCGGGCAGTGCTGGCCTGGAATGGGTTCTGGGCACAGCGGGCGCTCAGGTAGCCCTGACGGATAACCGGCCAGATGGCTGCGCCACCGAGCAGGCTGGTTAGCCATGCAATGCCGCTCGACTGCATGTCATGGATGGCCACCTCCCAGGAGTAGAGGCCTCCACCTGTGGCGCATACGGCCAGCCATAGGTCAACATCGTCATCATCTACCCACTCCTCAGGGATGGCATAGCCCCAAGTTAGCGGAAGGGTATCCTTTGCCCCATTGGAGCCAGCCCCTGTGCTCTGGAGGACATTGCGCAGGATGGTCATGGGGTGGCCCTCCACCTTGCCCACCTCCTCCACCAGGGAGCCTATTGCCGCGTCTGCCCTATCGGTGCCCATCTCGTTGCCAGTGCTAACCCCAGAGAATGTGGTGGCTGAGCTGGATGTATATTTGAGGTAGAACGAGGGGTCCCCGCTGATAGGGGTAACAGCCAGCAGGCCAGAGCCGCCGGTCTCCTGCTCAAAGCCTGCCGTTGACACAACCCGAATAGTGGAGTCCCCAGCTGTATAGTCTGTCACGGCCACAGTATCTGTGGCGCTTACACTTCTAAATAGGCTTAGCTGGTTGCTGATAGAGTTAGTCATACGGGTTCCCAGGCCCGTCAGGAGGTCTGAGAACTGTAGCGCCCACTCAGGGTTGCTGCCTGTGATGTTGTCCAGCACACCCAGCGCAATGGGCTCAAAGTGCTCTGTGCTCCAGCCCTCCCAGCCTGCATACAGTACGGCCATTTGTCCAAGCTTCACATTGTCTAGCAGGCCTGTGATGCTGCCTACAATGGTCACAGACCAGGCGCCATGGGTGACGGACCAGGAGCCAGGGGCCACCTGTGAGCTGGTGGTAGAGACCCCTGCCACGCCCAGGCGCATAGGGTAGTCAGAGTCATGGCTGCTGACATGGTAGCTGCCACCGTGCGCGGCGCTGATAACGGCAGGCGCAGCAAACTCAAGGTGCAGCTTTATCGCAGTATGCTGACTATGCAGCGCGTCTAGGAAAGCGGCTGACCATCCCATGGCTAGAGCTTCGTTGTCCCGGCATCGAAGCCCCGCGGAACACTGGCATCCTGGGCCGTGCGACGGGTGCGACGGTTGGCCGCTGAGTCCAGGGAGTAGCCACCCACACCCTCCATGCCAGCGAAGGCATCAAATGGGCCATCTATGCTCACAGGGTAGCCATCCACCACCAGGGCGGCCATCGCTGCCACATCCTGCTCTAGCGTGATGTCAAGGGAGAAGGTGGCGCGGTGGTCATGGCTCACAAAGTTCCGGCCCACTTGGTCATCTGGCAGGCGCAGGCAGGGAAAGAAGTCACGCCAGCGCACCATAACTGGGCTCTCAACGTAATCCTCTCGGATGGCATCCGCTAGGGTGACGCTGTAGCCGCTCGAGCTAACGGAGGTGAGGCGGTTGTATTCCCGCTTATTCTCAGGGTTGGCGCTCTCAATGCACACCACATCATTGGCAGCGATGCCCCCTGTGGCGTCCCACAGGCCATCAAACACATTTGCCGTATTGAGCACCAGAGTATTGCCACGCGTGGGCGCTGTGGTCATGTGGGTGAACCAAGCCTTGTCCTTGCGGGCTGAGAAGGCCACCAGGCCACCGCGCTCGAGGTGGCTGCTCAGACTCTCCAGCTTGTGGTCTAGGTATTGCTCCCCGCCGCTGTTATTCCACTGCCCATAGACAATGGTTACCCTGAGCCTGCCGCCCTGGGATGCCGTGTGCATCTGGCCTGCTGCGGTCCATCCAGCGCGGCGGTGGCGGACAGGCTCCCAGAACAGGTCAGCCAGGGCCTTGTCTAGCAGTAGCTCCTCAGGTGCGGTGCCATCGCCACCAGGCCACCACCAGAACACGGGAGAGGTATCAGGCATCAGCCACCACCGAACAGGAACGAGGAGCCGCGGCCGAACGAGCCATAGACGCGCTCTATCTCCCTCACCAGGGCAGGGATGGCGTCAGGGCTCATCACCGCAGAATGAAAGTGCAGAGCAGGGCCACCACCGCCCTGAGCCCCTGTGCGCTCGCCCAGGGAGCGCCCCTGCTGGGTAAAGCTGCCACCGCGGGCGCGGATGCGCTCACCCTGGTGGACTAGGGCCAGCTGTGTGCGAGGCACCACCCCGCCAGTCTGGAAGCTCTCGAATATGTCACCGCCCAGGTTGAGCGGGTCAATAACTGTCTCCAAGATATCGCCCGCAAGCGTGCCCTGGTTGTCTGTGAAACGCTCAGTTAGCCGCCCCTCAGTGAGTGAGTCCATAAACTCTTTAACGAGGTTTCCGAGCGACTTGATTAGCGCGGGTATAAACTCCACTATCAACACTTTGGGAAGCTCTATAGTCATAATCTCCAAGAGGTGGCCTATGCCCTCAACTATTCCGATTATCAGCTCATCCACAATGTTAGCTATCGCCATAACCAACTCAGGAATAAAGCTAACAGACTCCTTTATGATGCCCGGGATAAGGTTAGGCAGCTCCTCTATGCCTGCCAGGATATTGTCTTGGAACTCGCTAATCCTTGCGATGATGGCGTCTGCTCCCTCTTTCCCGATAGATTCTATCGCCTGGACAATGGCCGCGATGATGGCCGCGATGGGGTTAGATGAGGCTAGGCTTGACACCCCACCTGCAACATCACCCGTGCCGAACTGAGTAGCCGCAGCCACAGCTGTGGCCTGTGTTTCCCTGCGTACAGCCACCTCCTCGGCCGCTGCCTCTGCCGCTTTGTTGGTGGCATCAGTGGCCGCTATGTTGGCCTGTGTAAACCTATCCAGCGCATCGCCTGTCTCCTTGAGGCTATCCCCTATTGCCGCGGTCTCCTCTTTGCCTATGGCCTCGATGTTGATGCCTATGCCAACGTCTGTGAATGTGTCGGCCAGTAGGCCCATCTCACGCAGGAGGGCGTTGACATCCTCTGCCTCTTCCTTGGCCTCTTTAAGGCCCAGGTCATCAGACAGGCCCCCACCGCCCCCACCAGTGACAACACCGTCACCTTCCGACGCCTTTCGGACCGCCGCCTGCTGCGCCCTGAACTTGGTTAGCGCTGTTGTGGCTGTCTCCAAGATTCCAGGCAAGCGGGCCAAGCCAACATCAGTCCTGCCAACCATATCGGATAGCTCATTAAGCGGGGCAAGGCTTCCCTGCTCTATAGCCTCCTTGAGGGCTATAAAGGTTCTGACAATCCCGCCCACATCCTCCTTGAGGCCGGCCACTGCCTCCTCAGCCACCACCGTCATAAACACCAGGCCAGCGCTCAAGTCGTCAATCACCCCACCTGCACCGCTAACCCCAAGGCTTGTGCTTATGGTGTCAGCCGCACCAGCTAGAACCGTTTGAAGGTCTGTGACCTGCCGTTGCCAGTCTGCCGCGGCCTTGGCCGCCTGCGGGCCCACGTCAACGCCAAACTCCGTTGATAGGGCTATGAAGCTCTCCAGGCTGCTGGGGTCACCTAGAGCCTGGAGCAGTTTGGTTCCGCTCTCTCCAAACAGCTGCGTTGCAAGGGCCGCGCGCTCTGTGGGATTCTCCACACCACTTAGCGCTGATGTTATCTCACGCAATACCGTGTCAGTAGACCGTAACCCGCCCTGGGCGCTCAACACCTGGATGCCCAGGGCCTCAAACGCAACCTTGCTTTCACCCGTTCCACGGGCAAAGTCAGACATCCTCTTTGGCAGGCTAACAAGAGCCCCTTCCAGGTTCCCTAGGCTCTGGCCAGAACCCTGGGCAGCCAGGCGCAGGCCTGCCAGGGTCTCTGATGCTATGCCTGTCCTGGTGGACATATCAGAAAGCTCATTGCGGCTATCTGCCATCTGCTGATTAAAGACAACCATGGCCGTGGCGCCTGCAAGGATTGCCTTCCCAAAGTTCGCGGCAACAGTGACGCTTGAGTCCATAGACTCTTTGAGGCTCTGTGTGCTCTGGGCTGTTTTTTCTGCCTCTTTGCCAGTGTCCTCAAGCGTCTTGCTGGCGTTGTCCACCATGTTGAGGATGTAGGTAACGACGGGGTTGGCCATGTTTTACACCGGCAGGTCAGTCATGGAGACGGTGGGGAACACCATCTCCTTTCTGCTGTTGGCCGCCATAATAGCGCGGGAGAGAGCAGCGTCCGCCTGTAGCGTGCCAGCCGCAGCCATAATGAGCCGGAACCAGGGGGCCGCGGCCTCATCTAGCTCGAGGCCCAGCAGCTCATCAGGTAGCCGCCCGTAGCGCTTCGCCATCCTGTCCAGCATCTGCATCTGCCTGCTGTCGCTCAAGAAAGGCCGCGCCCACTTCCTTTGCCCTCCTATAGGCGATGCTGGCCTCCACAGCGATGGCAGCTACCGTGGCAGCATCCAGGGCCCCCACAAACACCAGGCCAGCATCTGCATCCTGCATGTCCAGGGTGGGCACCAGGCGCAGCGGATACCACGTCCGGCCAGTAGCTGAGCCCTCCACGATAGAGATGCAGGCAACCTTCTGCATGTTGGCGATGAGGTCAGCGTTGAGGGCGGCGCGGTCGATGGCCTCTGACTCCTCAGTGCTGGGCCTGGCGGCGCTCAGCACCATGGAGAGGGCTAGCCCCGCCTGGGCTGCCTCCGCTGGGGTCAGCTGGCGTACACGCCACCACATCCCTGCCAGCTCGATGTCACTGACGGTTTTCCCCGCCAGAATCTCAGCGATGGGGTTCTTGCCCCCTGCTCCGTTTTGTCCTGCCATGTGCCTGCCCTCCTGTCATGGTGGCATCTGGTGGCGCTCTACACGTCGTAGAGCGCGCTAGAATCGTTCACGAGCACCATCTGGATGCCCTTGTTGCTGGCATCCGCCAGGCACTTGCCCACGATGCTCTGAGTAATGACACCTTCAGTGCTCACCGGGTCAGTCAACTCAGCAATGAACACATTGTGGCCGGTGATAGTAAAGCTCAGGTTTCCGCCCCCGCTAAACACCAACACCATACTGCTAGTGGTGCCCGCAATGAGGCCAGCGTGCAGGTGGTCTGAGCCAGACTGCCATCTGTGAGTGATGCGGAAGGTGGCCTCTCTGAAGCCTCCAAAGTCCGGCTCATCGGTGGTGAGGCTACCCAGGCTGTGTCGCCGCTCTAACTTGTTGTCTATGGACAGTTCGAAACTGGTCAGCTTGCTAAACGTTTGGCTATTCCAGCTGAGCGTGCCTGCGTGGTTGTGCGCGATGGGCGTGAGCGTGCTCTCAAAGGAGGGCGCTGATGCAGCGGCGCGGCCATCATCAGTCTGGCTGATACCACCCACGCGGTAGCGCATCAGCTCACCAGGCACCACAGACAGGGACAGGGTGGAAACCTTGAAGCCCTCATGGCTGTCACTGGTGCCATTGCCCTTTTTGTTCTCCACGGTCCAACTGGGCAGCGTGGTGGCAGGGTTAAAGGTGGTGGTGTACGGCCCCGCGCCGGTCTCCGCGCCTGCGCCTAGGGCGCCCAGAATCATGTTCCCAAACGCTTGGCTATCGTAGTAGGCCACAGACTCAAAACCACCACCAGCAAAGTCATTTGCCTGGTATGTGTTGCGGCGGAATCCCTCAGAGGAGCCGTATAGGTGAGGGCGGAAGGGCCGCTCTATAGTGCGCTGGAGGTCAGAAGATACCGTCTTGGTCCAGTGGTCAATAGTGAGAGGCGTTCCCCAAGTGACCTCTTTCTTGAGCCCAATTGCTGAGCCTCGTCCTACATTTGCAAGTGCCATGGTTTAGTCCTCGTCAGGCTTGACCACACGCAGGAGGGCGCGCGGGTTGTAGGTTAGCCCCTCTGAGGTATTGACCGTCAGAGAAAGCGTGTAATCGGTGTCGGTTGCGCCAGCTTTGACCGTGGTTCTGGCCCACCAGGGGCCCACCAGTCTGGTGTCAGCCTCAGTCTTGAGACCGGCCTGGTCAGAGTCTGACAGGAGCACATCGAACTGGAGCGCCTGAACCTCTTCCCACAGGGTCGCACCGTTGTGCGTGTGGCTGGCGCGGGCCAGCAGGCGGCGCAGGTCCCACCACACAAAGATAGTCTCAGTGAGCGCCTTGACCACATCCGCGCGGGGCTTGGTGGCCCCTCGAGGCTCAGGGCGCGCGCGCACGATGTAGGTATGCGGGCCATAGGCAGGCTCCACATAGCCGGTGTCTGCGCTGCTGATGGTCACACTAACGGAGGCGTCAGATACCACTGCCTCCTGGTCCCAGTAAAGCCAGAGGATGTAGATGGTGGCAGCCACAGGCGCAATGGGGTCTAGATTGAGGGTGCCCGTCTTGTTGGCCTGATTCCAGCCTGTGCGCTCGAAGACCACCGCGGTTGTGCCGTCCTCCTTGGTCACACGCAAGTCACTGCCATTGGCTGCCACGTTGTCCCAGAACCAGTCAGGTGCTGCGGCCAGGTCAATGGTGGCCTCAGTGTTGCTGCCACTGAGATGGTTGATGTTAAGCGCCATCCGCTTGAGCCATCGGTTGCTACCACTGGGTGCTATCCATGCCATGGCTATGCTCCCGTCTCCATGGCAACGTATGCCTCGAGGCTCACCACCACAATGCCATAGGTCGCGCCGGTCTCAGGCGCTGCGCCAGCAAAGGAGGTGGCAGACATGATGACATCATACACCGAGCCGCCCAGGCTCCTGTCTGCCTCGATGGCCCTCAGGATGTCATCCATGAGGTCCATGGCTGCGGTGGTTAGTGTCAGCTCATCGTCTGAGGTGGCCTCTACCCAGCCCACAATAGTCATGTTGAATTCGCGACGGTACACGCCTAGCTCAACGTGCTGGGCTGTCTCCACGCTATCCACCCACACCACCGCGCACGGTGGGGTCACTGGTGGGCTGGTGTAGCGCCCCTGGACTACTCTGCCTGTGCCGCTGATGTCGGTGGTGTAAACCCCTGCCCCGTTGATGTTGGCCAGCTGGGTGGCCACCTGGCCCCAGACTGTGGCGGTGGTGCTGGCCATCAGATGCCCTCACCCTGTAGGGAGACCGCTAGCAGGCGGCGCAGCACGGGGTCAGACTTTGCAAGCACGCTGTCAACAGCACGGCCTAGAAACAGCTTGCGCTTTATCTTTGTACTCTTGGTGAGCTTGTACCAGGCGCGGGGTCTGCCGTCTGGCAGGGTGTCATCATTGCGGCCCAGGAAGGCTGCGCCGCTGCGGGCCTTGAAGACAAACCAGGGGATACCGGTATCCCGCAGCTTTTCGCCCACAAATCGGTCAACACCTGCACCAGTTAGCGCAGGGCGCAGGGGGACGCGCAGATACCGGCCAGCGGGAGCCCTGACAGTGCCCCCGAACTCTTGAATACCTGCATAACGGATAGGCCCCTCAGCATCCCTGCCGCCTGCCTGGAGGGTCACCTTAAAGCCCTTTCCATCCACCAGCACATCGCTGCGGATGCTGCCGCGTAGCCTAGATGTGCGGGTGCGCATGGATGCCTTGGCGTTGCGGTCTGCCTGACTCACTAGCTCCAGGCGCATGGCCTCCAGGTTCAAGCGCAGGCGTCGGCGAAACTCGCCAGCTCCCAGCCGCTTGACTGACTGCTGCCACTCACTGAGGCTGATAGTGCCAGCCATCAGGATAGCCAGAACGCAGGTTGCCGATAGGGGCCCAGCAGCTCAAGCACATCCTCATCAAACTTGGGCAGCCGCAGCGTCTTGCTGCTGGGCCCTGCCACGATGTTGAGCGACCCTGCCGTCTTCCAGGCCTCCCATGTGCGCGCAGTGTGGCGGCAGATGGCCTCTAGCAGCGAGTCAGGCGCGGTGCTCCATCCACAGACCACCACCGCCTTGATGTTGCGCGGGGCCGCTGTCCAGGCGTGTGAGGCGTCAGGGTCTAGCCAGATGTGCCCAAGGTCTCCCTCTAGCGTGTAGTCAGAGGAGGCCACCAGGGTGCTGGCACCGTAGGCCCATAGGCTGTCATCGTGCAGCGTGGTGACGCTGGTACAGGGCGCATAGGGCAGGATGAGCTTGCGGCCATTCTCAGCGCTCACATGGAGCCAGCCATCGCGGGAATACAGCGTGTAGCTGGTGCTATCAAGGGTGACATCACCAGCCGCCGCGGCAGGCCGGAAGCCCAGATATGCCGCAATGGCAGACTCTACGCGCGCAATCACTTTGTTGACTTTGGCATCCTCACCAGAGGCCAGGCCAGGCAGGTAGTCATACGCATCAGAGGCTGAGGCCAGGGCCATGCTACACCTCCGAGTCGGGCTTGCTCATCGCGCGGCTAGCCCGCGGGGCCTTCATGGCTCGGCTCTTGGGCTTGCGCCGCGGGGCCACTGAGAAGGCGGCAGGGTATGCAGCCAGCAGGCAGCGCGCCGCGTAGTCTGACACGCTGCGGGCATCGCCATCAGCCCAGGTGCCCAGGTCCATGGTGGACAGGCCAGGGCCAGTGTAGCGGAGGCGCATCACAGCCCCGCCCGCTTGCGCCATCTGCTGTATTGGGTGGCGTTTGTCACCCGGAACCTGTCAGGGTGGTCTGCCAGCATCCTGTCAACGTCCAGCACGCAGCCCTTGCCATCAGTACCTGACACCAGTTTGCGCACCTCTCCAGAGGCCCACCGCTTAACGGCCACATGGCAGCCGCTGTAGCTGCCTGGGCCTTGGTTCTGGATGTAGCGCGCCGCCATGCTTGGGCTCCTGTCAGGCCCCTGCGGGCTAGTCGCGTGCATGCTCGAGGATAAGCACCAGCTCAGCATCCAGGGCCACGCCGGTGCCACCATTAACAGTGGTCACCTTGATGGGCTCGGTGGCCTCGTAGTCCATGAGGTCGCCAACGGCTGTCTCAAATGTCACTGCGGTATCAACAGAGGCATCAGGGCTAATGCCCTCGATAGTGCCAGCTGCCAGGGTGCCATCGCTGCCGCTGTCGGTGTCACGATTCCAGACCAGCGTGCTGCCATTGCTGGCCCACACGTTGACATCTACGAAGTTCGAGGCATGGCCTGTGGCTGCCACGTTGCCCGTCAATAGGACGCCCCGCAGGCGAACCTTGCGGCCAATGCTGGCGTAGTAGATGCCATCAGTGCCAGCGGCATCATCGAGGTGGATTCTGTAGCGCTCGAAGCCCATGAGAGGCCCCCTGAGGTGTGAGGTCTAGAGGTTGAAGCCAAAGGCTGTGTTCTTGGTAGCTGCCGGGTCGGGGCTGTCGAACACTTCGCGCAGGGTGGCCACCATGTGAACCGCGCCTGACTTGATGTCCTTGTCAATCTCGACCGTTTGGCCGCGTTTGCTGTAGCGCTGGAAGGCGTCCAGGTCTGCCAAGACAACACCAGTGGTGGCGCCTGATGCAGTGTATAGGCCAGTGGCTGCCAGGTCGTTGGACATGTACCGGCTCATCACCAGTGGCACACCCAAAATCTGGGCCAGCTCACCGGTCAGAACCGTGGCCGCTTGCCCGTACTGGTCAACAGTGAGCACCTGGGTGAGGGTCAGGAAGTCTGTCACCATGGCTTCAGGGCTGGTGATGGCCACCAGGTTGCCCACACCACGCTCACCCAGGTCTGCCATCAGGGTGGCGAAGTTCGCCACGCTCATGGTGCCGCTGAGGTCTGTGGTGGTCGAGGCGTCATAGCTATTGGCGCGCAGGCCCAGGAAATAGCGGCGGTGGTCAGCATCACCACCCAGGTTGGCAGAGCCCCAACGGGAGCGGATGTTCCACTGGGCGATATCATCCTGGTGGGTGGCGGCTGAATCGCCGTTCACCATGGCGTCTTCATAGCCATCCTCGAGCGCGCGCAACAGCTCACGCCGGAGGATGGAGGCAGCCGCGATAGCGCTGTCCTCCATGGCTGCATCATCCACCACAAAGTGAACGGCCAAGCCGGACATGCTGATGGTGGTGTCTGCCGTAGTGGGCGTGGACGCCGTGTAAGCAGCAGGGTCATCGGTGGTGATATTCGACTTGATGTAAGGTTTGCCGCCTACGGTCAAGCGCGGTCGCAGGATGGTGTTGCCTGTGACGTTGACTTGCGGGAAGAGCGCGCGCAGGCGCCGGGGCGTCTGGAACTCCTGGTACACATCAGGAATAAACTGGTCAGGAATCCACTCAGCGCCTGAGCCGGCCACATCGTAGAAAGCCTTCTCCATCGCGGTGGTGAGACCACCAGGGCCGCGCAACATGTGCTTGTAGAGGTCCGCATCCAGGTTGGGCGTAGAGGCACGGCCTCGACCACCGCCGCTCATCTTCTGCGCAGCGCGGGCCAGGTTCCTGAAGCTGTAGCGCTTGATTAGCTCTTGGTGCCACTCGTTGCAGGGCTCAGGGTCGTCAAGCAGACCATACTCAGTGGTCTTGACGCTCACCCCGTTGGGGAGAGTGACGTGCGTGTCGCCAGCCGTCCAGCGAACACCCTTGATGCCCTCAGGCCCGCGCTCAACATACTCAGTCAACCGCCGGTCTCCACCGTGCATCTCAGGGGCCAGCGTCCGAACTTCGCTGAGCGCCCGCTGTGCTGCCATCAGGTCGTCAACCTTAGTGGTCAGCTGCTGGTTTTTGGCGTCTAGCTCATCGCCACGCGCCATCAGCTTGGTCTGCTCGTTGCGCAGGTCAGCGATGGTCTGGAGGGCTTCGTTGCGGTCCATGGGTTGACTCCTAGTCAGCCGTAGTCAGGTAGGCAGCCAGCGCATCATCGCCGGTCATGGTCTCAGGTGCAGGCTCAGGGAGGCTGAGCCTGTAGGCGTCGATGAGGCCAGCCACCAAGGCGCGCGTCTGCGGGTCACTCCGCAGCGCCTCGCGCAGTGTATCCAGCACAGAGCCATCAGCAGGGGCGGCCACATCATCCAGCCAGCTCTTGGCAGAGGAGGCCAGGGCCTTGGCCGCTAGCGCCTCCTGCTGCACAGGCACAGGGGCGGCGCTCAGCTCGAGCAGCTCAGCCCGCTCGATGAGAAAACCGCGCGGCCCATGGGCGGGGTGGTCCTCTGATAGCTCCGAGCGCTCGCGATACTGGAGAGGCCGGAAGCCGACGCTAACGCCCTGCATGAAGCCCTCACGGAACTGCCGCGCCATGGTAGCGCCCAGCTCAGACGCTGTGTCCCATACGATGGTCATGGCCAAGGCCTTGCCGCCGCTGGGGTGGTCTACCAGCTCGATGTCGGTGCCCCGTCCCACAGGCGGGGTGGAGTAGTCATGGAACGGCATAATCACGGGGTTGGCCCGGAAGCTGTCCAGGTCCCAGCCGTCCTGCATGATGATGTCACCGTACCGGTCCACAGAGGCCGTGCTAGCGATTACCCGCGTAGTCCCAGAGTCATCGCCCTTATCCTCGTCACCCTCATCAGCCTTGGCCTGCACCCGCTCGATGGAGGCCGACCGCGTGTAAAGGGTGAGCGCGCCAGCATGGGCCAGCTGTAGGACAGTGGCGCGGTTGGGGCCGCTGGGTGAGCGCATCGCTATACCTCGTGACGTGTGTAGCATATGGGCGCCATGTCGCGCAATGAAACGGAGGCGTTTCATTCTGACACCTGCCACGCTGAGGCTACAGGCTGGGCACCCCGCCCACCACTCGGTTTTCCACCTGGCAGCGGCAATTGATGCTCTCACCTGCCTCAGCGAAGCCACCAGGATGCAGGGCGCTATTGCCATCGCCAGAGGTGAAGGGCTCACCCATCCCGCGCTCTTGGCCATCCATGGTGATGTGAGAGTCACGTACAGCCTCATCAGCTGCCGTTGACCACACGCGCATGATGGTGAGGCCCTGGTCAGCCGCACGCTCAGCAGCTGCCAGGCCGCCCAGGTTGGTGGCCCTGGTGGCCTCAGTGCGAGCGATGCGCAGGGCCCGCGAGCGACCAAAGGCCGACGCGTCCATGATGCTGGCCTTAATTTCACCGATGGTGGCGTTCTCTGCCAGGCCCCGCTCAACGCTCATCCTGACGGCCTCAGATGTCACCTTGGTGGTGGGCTTTAGGAACTCGTGTAGGGCTCGCACAGGGCCTGGGTCGGTGGT
>Ga0255047_10001684_pt1 | contig 15592 bp, 16 predicted proteins | sample JV7_2_1_MG_FD_183640 | JGI IMG/M metagenome (GOLD analysis project Ga0255047, IMG submission 183640) | Seawater microbial communities from Jervis Inlet, British Columbia, Canada - JV7_2_1 | ecosystem: Environmental > Aquatic > Marine > Inlet | place: Canada: British Columbia | collected 2016-10-06
CCATTCACGCTCACGGTGGCCGATGGGAAACGGGCACTGGCCGCCGCCGACAAGGCCGGCATCGTGCTCCAGGTCGGCCACAACAAACGCCGTCAGACCGCGAATCGCCGACTCAAGCAGCTGATCGAGAGCGGAGAGCTCGGATCGGTGATCATGATCGAAACTCACCAGACGGCACCGATGGCCCTCAACTTCGCCAGCGAGTACTGGAGGGCGAGCCGCGATGAAAGCCCGCTGGGTTCCATGACCAGTCTCGGTGTCCACATGATCGACACGATGCACTACCTCATGGGGCCGGTCGCCCGCGTCTTCGCGTTCTCCAACCGGGTCCTCGACGGGCCGGCCATCGATCACGTCACCTCGATCGTGCTGGAGTTCGAGAGCGGCCAACAGGGTTATCTGGGCACCTCGTTCGTCGTCCCGCCGACGGTCAGCCTCACCGTGCGGGGCACCGCCGGCACCGCGTGGAACGAGGAAGACGGAACGAAGCTCTACCGCCAGGCCCCATCCGAGAAGACCCGGGAGCCCGAAGCGGTCGAGGTCCTCGACACGGTTGCCGACGAGATCGCCGAGTTCGCGAGCGCCATCAGGGGCGGACCCGCTCCCGAAACGGGTGGGGCGGAAGGCCTGGAGGTCATCGCTGTCATGGCTGCAGCCCTCGCTTCGAGTGAGTCCGGACGAGCCGAGTCAGTCGCCGACTTCCGCTGACTCCTCGCTCAGGAGCGCCATCACGTCGAGCAGCAGGGTGTCGTCGCCAGGGGCGGTCAGCAGGCCGATCCCGACGGAGCGGCGGGCTTCGCCTTCGACGCTCCAGATTGCCTGGGGCGCTCCTGCGAGGCTGGCCGGAGCGGTCAACCGGAAACACTCGGTGCGAAACTCGACGAGTTCTCGGGCAGTCCACACACGCTCCGGGCCACGGCGCGGGAGGATCGGAAGCACCACCACGGCTCCCGATGGCACCGCCTCGCTCAACCGATCACTGAACTCTCGGCGCCCTGCCAGGTCTGCAAGTCGCACGGCGTGGGGGTCTCGACTCAACTGCTTGCAACGTTCGAGCCTCAGGCGTACGTCATCGGCAAGTGCGTGGCCATTCGCCTCGACCCACTCGGAGTGATGATCCCAGATCTCCCGACCTTGGAGTCGAGCGAAGAGATCGCCGGTCTCCCCATCGGTGAGGCTTTCGAAGGCGACATCTTCGAGCGTGGTCCCAGTGAGCGACGCAAGTTGCTCCGCTACCTGCCTACCGAGAAGCGCGCTCTCTCGATCGACCATCGCGAAGGTGTCGGCCGCGATCCGGATGCTGACAGGGGGCCGAGGACCGTCGAGCCCCGGTGCGACCACCGCTAGCGCCCTACCGAGCGTGACAACAGTCTTGGCGAAGAGTCCGGCGACATCGAACGATGGCGCCAGGGGCAAGATCCCGTCGCTCGGGATCGATCCATGGGTCGGGCGGATGCCGAGCACTCCGCACACGGCAGCCGGAACCCGGACCGAGCCGGCGGTATCGGTCCCGAGCGCGAAATCGGCCATGTCGCCGGCTACCGCCGCGGCCGACCCCGAAGACGAACCACCGCAATACAAGCTCGAATCAGTTGGGTTCAGCGGGGGGCTCCCCTCCCCGACATCTCCGATCAGGGAGTAGGCGAGCTGGTCGAGCTTGGTCAGGCCGATGAGGTCTGCCCCGGCATCGAGAAGATCACGGATCGCCGGTGCGGTAGTGGGGCTGGCTGCGTGGGTGGCTCGCCAAGCAGGGTGACCGAACGATGGCGTATGTCCCTCCACGGCAAAGAGATCTTTCGCCACGAACGACAGCCCGCTGAGTGCGCCACCACCCGAACCCTGCATGGCAAGGGTTGTCGGCGAGAGGCATTCGAACGGATCGCTGAGCTGCTGTTGAGCCATGTTCATGTGATCCATAGTCTCACTGATGTGCATATCGAGACCGTTTCAATCCAAACCGACACCACCCCGCTGGACGGGCTCCTCTACCTACCCGACGGGGAAGTGCTCGGTTCCGTTCAGCTGATGCACGGCAACACGATGAACTTCTACGTCGGGCCGCCGCGCTTTCTTCCGCCGCACCTGACGTCGATAGGCCTCGCCTGTCTCGCCTACAACCGCCGAGGCCACGATGTCTTGTCCAACCGCGACAGTAGGGAACTTGAGGGAGGGGCCCATCAGACGATGGCCGAAGCGATCGAAGACAACCGGCTTGCCCGTCGGTGGATGAACCAACGCGGCTTGCCGGCTCCGTTCGTGATCGGGCATTCGAATGGCGGAATGCTCGCCGTTCGGCACGTCTCGGACTTCAGTGACACCCCCGGACTCGTCTTGTTGTCGGCTCATCGGGGAGGCCGACGGATCATGCGCCTCATGGCCGACAACGGCCTGATGGCGGCCGGCGACTACGACGAGATCACTGGCACAGCCCGCCGCCTGGTGGCCTCGGGAATGGGCCACCAGCTGATGCTCGTGCCCGGATGGTGGTATGTGATTTCGGCCCACACCTATGTCGAGTTCCTCGATCACTGCCCAGACATCGTCGAGTTGGCCACCGATATCCCGTGCCCGGCGTTGTTCGTTCGAAGTCGAGAGGAGCCCGCCGAGGTGTACCCGGCCGAGGAGCTCGCCGCTCACTCGCCGTTCCCCGTTTCCATCGACATCATGGATCTGGGTGGCCACTATTACGTGGGCCACGAAGGCGAGGTGGCACAAAGCGTCACCAGCTGGTTGAGCGCCCTAGTGTGACCCGGTGAGCCCACCGCAAGCACGAGTTCTCTGAGCCATGGCGGGGTGGGTGTGGGCGCTCATTGCCGGCGTTTCGTTCGGGATCTCACAACTGTCGAACCGGGGTCTCAACCGAGAGATCGACGCCCTTCGGGCCACCGCGGCCATGGTCACCGCCCTCCTCGGCTTTGTCACGGTGGCCACGGTCGTCACGGGGGAGATCTCAGCGCTGCCCGACATCACGTTCGACGCCGTGTTCTGGTTCGCGGCGGCCGGACTGATGCACTTTCTTGCCGGTTGGACCGTCTTCGCGTTCAGTCAGCAGAAGATCGGACCTTCCCGCACGGCCTCCATTCTTTCGGTCAACCCGGTAATGGCCGCGGTCATTGCTTGGTTGCTTCTCGCGGAGACCCTCCGGCCGATCACATGGGTTGGCGTCCTGGCCGTCACCGTCGGGGTTGCCGTCGTCACCAGCGGGCGACTCACCAGCGGGCACTGGACCAATCCGTCACTGGCCCTGCTGGCCACCCTCTGTTTCTCAGTCAGTCCCATCTTCATTCGGTGGGGATTGGACGAATTCGATCACCCCCTCCTGGGTCTCACCGTCGGAATGGCTATCACCGTCCCCGCCATGCACGGATCCTCCCGCTTGCTCACCGGCCAGTGGGTCAGCGTGCCGCGGGGTCTTCGGCGATGGCTGCTTTCCGGCGGCCTCACTGCGGCAATCGCCTTGACGGCTCAATGGACGGCCTTCGCCCTCATCCCGGTGGGGGTGGCGATCAGCCTTCAGCAGCTCTCCACTCCCGTGGTGCTCTTCGTCGGCCCCTTTCTGCTCTCGGCGCCGGCCGAGCGAGCGACGCCGCGCCTGGTATTCGGCACCACGTTGGTGGTGACCGGATCGATCGTGGTGGCCCTCTTCGGCCGTGCTCTCTAGCTACTCACGCCTCGCCCGGAATCAGCGGGGTCAGGACATGGGCCGGCGTCTCCGGCCCGAGATGGAGGGTGGTAGTGCCGCCGAACACGTCGGGCGGTCGATTTCGTTCGTCGACATGGACGAACGGACCACAGCCGCTGAACCGATTGGCGAAACTGCCGATCTCCATCACCGATTCGTCGAAATCGCCCTCGTAGACGTAGTCGTTACCGCGAATACTGAAGCCGAGCGTGTACCCGGCCGGAACGACGATCGACGTCGGCCAGAGTTCGAGGTGGAGTTCGTACATCTCGCCGGGGATCAGCCGTTGGCGGCTCGTGTGGGTGTGAACCGGTCGCCAGGATTCCGTCAGTCGCTCGTCGAGTGCTCTGTGCGACGCCCGCAACCAGCCTTGGGCGATCGGGGTGTTGGGCTCGACGGCGCCCTGGAACACCACCTCGTCACCCTGGGGATCGAACACGCGGAACACCACAAAGATGTCGGCATCGTCGGTAGTGCTCGAAACCCATAATCGGGCCGACAAAGGGCCGGTGAATTCGGTTTCGCGGTGGAGAGGGGCGGACCGAAAGGTCAGACCGGCACCGTTCGCCGAGAACTCGAGTGCGGTGGTCTCCGTCGGAGCTTCCTGATCGAAGCTGCCGTCGGCGTGGACGTGATACTCGGTCCACCGGGTGCGCGGGATCGGCCACGCTTCCTCGAAACGCTCCTCGAACCGGTCGGTGCGGCGAACCTGCAGCTGCACCGGCTTGCGGTCGGCCCACCCGTTGTCCTCACCCTTCAGGAAATGATCGAAGAAGGCCAGCTGAATCTCGCGGCCGTAGTCGGTGTAGAAGTGGGTCCAGTGCTCCTTCCCGTGCAGCTCGAGCCACTTCTGCGTTGAGCTCGACTGGTAGTAGCCCTCGACGTTGCCTCGGAGATGAAGCCCCTGCCCGCCCCAGTTGCCGGCGGAGAGCAGGGGGGTAGTGATGTTTTCGAACACCGGCGACCGATCACGGTGGTACTGGTCGTTCAGCTGATGCACCGCTATCTCATCGCCGAAGGCGCAGCGGTTGGCCTCCAACTCCTCTGCACTGAGGGTCTCTTCGCCCGAAATATTTCGACCTGTGACGCGGCTCTTGTAGCCCTTGTCGCCCAGGCCGTACTGCACCGCGGTGACCTGGATGGGATACCAGTTGTCCCAGAAGGTCGAGAGGATGCCGCCGTGGTAGGTCATGTCCCGGTACCACTCAGCCGCGCCCTCCCAGACACACATCGCGGCGAGCGACGGTGGCCGGAGCGATGCCACATGCCACTGGTTGATGGCGAGGTAGCTGATCCCGTTCAAGCCGACCTTGCCGCTCGACCAGGGCTGGACCGCAGCCCATTCGATGCAATCGTAGAAATCCTGGGTTTCCCTCGGCGAGAAGTGATCGATGTAGCCGGGCGACATGCCTGTACCTCGAGAATCCACGCGTACACACACGTAGCCTTCCGGCACCCACTTCTCGGGGTCGACGACCTCCCAGTTCTGGTACTTGTTCGTCGATCCGGCCGCCACGTCTGGCTGGTCTTCGATCATCCGGTTCCACTGATCAGCGTAGATCTCCTGGAAAGCAAGCCCCTTCGCGTAGGGCCCGTAGGACAGGATCACCGGATACCGCCTGGCATCGTCGGGACGAAACACGTCGGCCCGCATGGCGATGCCGTCGTCCATCGGGATCTCGACATCCCAGTCGATCCGCATGCCGTCGCGAACTTCACTCTTCCACATGGTCTTCTCCCCAGACTCGCGTTCTTGCGGCCATCAGCGACTTATGTCCGATTCGTTTTCGAGGTGGCGCAACAGGGCCGCCGCATCGAGATCACCGAGCCCGGCAGCAGCGCTGGCCTCGTAGATCGGCAACGCCGTGTCCAGCAGGGGGGTAGGAGCCCCCCTCTCCCGGGCAAATGCCTGGATGATCGTGGCGTCCTTGAGGATGGTGGTGAGACGCGCCGACGGTGGCTCGTAGGTATCGGCGACCATCATCGGACCGCGGATCTCGAAGATGCGGGAAGAACCGACACCGTCGCCGATGACTTCCTGAACGAGCGCAGGATCCATCCCGGCCGCGATGCCGAGAGCATGGGCCTCGGCGCTGGAGAGATTGTGCACCGCGACGAGCAGGTTGGCGATGAACTTCATCACCGAACCGTTCGGGAACGGCCCCAGGTAGTAGGTGGCCCGCCCGATGGTGTCGAACACATCTCTCGTGCGGTCGAACGCCTCCTGGGAGCCCGAGGCCATCACTACCAGCGTGCCGTCGACCGCCTGCAGACCGGTGCCGCTGACCGGGACATCCATGAGCTCGACCCCCACGCGTGCGAGTCGGTCGTGGGCAAGCTGTTTCGACTCGATGGGAAACACCCCCATCTCGGCCGCGATGAGACCCTCGTGGGCGCCTGCCGCCACGTCCTCGGTTGCCGCCTCCAGACTCGGGATGGTCGGGAGCGAGAAGATCACCATGTCGCAAGCCGCCGCGACCTCGGCACCCGAGGCACCGGCTATTCCGCCCATCTCGACGAAGTCGGCAAGCTTGTCGTCGAGCACGTCGTAGCCGCGGACCTCGAAGCCGGCGTCGATCAGATGGCGGGCCATGGCCGATCCCATGATTCCCAGGCCTACGACCCCGACGCGTCGAACGGGTTGCATGGTGGTCAGCGACATGGAACTCCCAAGAGCGGATGTGGAATAATGCACGATATACGATCATCGATCTAGCAAACCGTTCCTGGGAAGGACCCCATGCGCCGCATTAACCCCTCCGGGATCGCCGGACCATTCGCGACATACGCTCACGGTGTCGAGGTCCAGAGTGAGGCGCGTATTCTTTTCGGCGCCGGCCAGACCGGCGTTGCACCCGATGGAGGTGTGCCCGAGAGCATCGAGGAGCAGTCAACTCTCGTGTGGTCCAACATCAAGGCTGTGCTCGCCGAAGCCGACATGAGCATCGGCGACATCGTGCAACTCAACATGCTTCTGATCGACCGAGCCGACCGCGAGGGTGCCTCGTCTGTGCGCGACGCCGAACTCGGACCCCATCGCCCGGCATCGACACTGATGTACATCTCCGGACTGGCCAATCCGGCGTGGAAGATCGAGATCGATTTCATCGCCGCCCGCGAACCCTGAGTACGCCAAGTTCACCCAAGCTCCCCGTACATCACAATCGAAGGAAACAGACATGCTTGACGAGAAGGCAATCCAACTGGCCCAAGGCAAGAATTTCGGAGTCGTCTCCACCATCTTGCCGAGCGGTCACCCACAATCACAGGTCATGTGGGTCGATTCCGATGGTGAACACATCATCTTCAACACCGAGATCCACCGGAGGAAGTTCAAGAACCTCGAGCAGACGCCCCTCGTCACCGTTCTCATCCTCGAGGAAGGGAATCATTGGAGCTACTCCGAAGTCCGAGGTCATGTGGCTGAGATCGTCAGGGGTCAGGAGGCGCGCGACCACATAGATGCTCTCGCGAAGAAGTACCTCGACGTAGATGAATACCCGAACCCGATCCAGTCGGAACGGGTGATCGTGAAGATCGCCCCCGACCGGGTCTTCAGCTTCCCTCCTTCCTGATCCCTGAGCTGACGGTGGCCCCAATCGATCCGACGATGCGCTACGAGAAGCGCCATGTCGCCGTCCACGGAAAGCGGATGACCTATGTCGACACAGGCGGGGTCGGCGATCCGATCCTTTTTCTCCACGGCAACATCACCCAGTCCTACATGTGGCGCAACATCATCCCCCACGTGGAGTCGATGGCACGCTGTATCGCCGTCGACAACATCGGTCAGGGGGATTCGGACAAGCTCGACGACTCGGGTCCCGGCCGTTACCGGCTCGCCGAGCACCAGCATTATGTCGACGGCTTCATCGAGGAGATGGCCCTGGGCGACCGCGTGACCCTGATGATGCACGACTGGGGCGTGCAGCTCGGTCTGAGCTGGGGCAACCGCAACCGCGACCGACTCAAGGGCATCGCCCACATGCAAGGGCTCATGGGCGACCTCGACTGGGGTTTCTGGAGCGACGAGGTGTCAACCCTGATGAAACGCTTCCGAAGCGAGGAAGGGGAGGTCCTCGCCCTGGAACAGAACTATTTCGTGGAAAAGGTGCTCCCCGCCATGGTTCTCGGCGACCTCCCCGACGAGGTCTGGGACGAGTACCGAAGGCCATACCTCTGCCCCGGCGAGGACCGACGCCCCACGCTCACCTGGCCACGCGAGATCCCGGTGGAAGGAGAACCGGCGGATGTGCTCACCACGATCGAGGAGAACAACCGTTGGCTGGCCGAGAGCCCGATCCCGAAGCTCTACATTCATGTGCAGCCCGAGTCCGTCATGAAAGGCCACGTGGTCGACCTCGTCCGCACCTTCCCCAACCAGACCGAGGTGAAGGTGCGAGGACTTCACTACGTCCAGGAAGACAGTCCCCACCAGATCGGTGCGGCTCTGGCGGATTGGTACCGGAGCCTCGAGTGAGGAGGACGTCTTGAAACCAGCACCGTTCACATACCACGACCCGACAACGGTCAGTGAACTCGTATCGCTACTGGGTTCTTTGGAGGACGCCAGACTGCTGGCCGGTGGGCAGTCGCTCATGGCCATGCTCAACCTGAGGCTGGCCCAACCAGAACACCTCGTCGACCTCAACACCGTGGCCGGCATGGACGGGATCGAAGCAAGTGCCACGGGGCTACGGGTGGGGTCGATGGTCCGCCAAGCGACCTTGCTGAAGAACGCCGGACCCAACACCGGGATTCCTGTAGTGGGAGAAGCGCTGCGGTGGGTGGGTCATTTCCAGACCCGCACCCGAGGCACGATCGGGGGAAGCCTCAGCCACCTCGATCCCGCGGCCGAGTTACCTGCTGTCTCCCTGCTCCACGATGCCGAGTTGACCGTCGAGGGGCCACAGGGCGTTCGCCGCGTGCCGATGCGAGAGTGGCCGCGCGGCTACATGACCCCCAACGTGGGCGAGCACGAGGTGCTCACTTCCATCGAGTTCCGTTACTGGGACGAACCCCACGGCTATGCCTTCGAGGAGTTTGCCCGTCGCCACGGCGACTTCGCCCTCGTTGCTGTCGGAGCCCTGCTCGCTGTGAGCGACGGGGTCATCACGCGGGCGGCAGTCGCCATCGCCGGCGCCACGCCCACACCGGCCCGTCTCGACGAGGCCGAAAAGGCACTCGTCGGACAAGCGGCCCGACCAGACACGTTCCGGTCTGCCGCCAACATCGTCAGACAACGCGAGGCAATGTCGGACGCCTACACCGATGCCCGCTACCGCCAACGGCTCGCCGGAGTGCTCACCGAGCGGGTACTGATGAAGGCTGCATCCCGCGCCGCAGAAACAGAGGAAGATCGCTGATGCCGGACACGAGAAACATCACCCTGACCGTCAACGGCGAGCCAATGGCGGCTCAGGTCGAGACCCGCGTTCATCTCGCCGACTTCCTCCGTCAGGACGCACGCCTCACCGGCACCCATCTCGGCTGTGAGCACGGCGTGTGTGGTTCGTGCACGGTCATCGTTGACGGCGAGGCCGTTCGTTCCTGCCTCATGTTGGCGGTGCAGGCCGACGGCAAGTCGGTCACTACGATCGAGGGCCTGGCTGATGAGGATGGGATGCACCCGGTACAGCGGGCGTTCCAAGACAACCACGGGCTCCAGTGTGGTTTCTGCACGCCCGGGATGGTCATGACGCTGACGGCCTACCTCGGCGAAAACGGCGAGCCCGACGACCGCGATATCCGTGAAGCGATCTCCGGCAACATGTGCCGTTGCACCGGCTACCAGGGCATCGTCGCGGCCGGCTTGCAGGCGGCCGAGGAACTGCGCGGGGGGATCTGAGATGAACCGCTACGTCGGCGCCGAAGTGCTGCGCTCGGAGGATCCACGACTTCTCACCGGCCACGGTCGCTATATCGACGACATCGTTTTGCCGGACATGGTTCATGCCGTGTTCGTACGGGCCGAGTACGCCCACGCCCGAGTCACCGCGATCGACGCCGCCGAGGCGAGGACGCTGCCGGGCGTGCACGCCGTTCTGACGCTCGCCGAACTGGGTGAGCCCTACGCCGAGAAGCTGATGGTGCAGCCTTATCCATCGCCGGCGTTCGCCCAGGACATCAGGTCGTACCCGCTCGCCAAGGACGAGGTGTGCTACGTAGGTGAACCAATCGCGGTGGTCGTTGCCGATACCCGCCACATCGCAGAGGACGCCGCGGATCTCGTCGAGGTGCACTACGAAGAGCTTCCGGCGATCGTCGATTGCCGCCAGGCGCTCGAGGCCGACGCACCAACCGCTCATCTCGACACTCCCGACAATCTGGCCGGCAGCCTCGCCGTCGGATTCGGCGATGTGGAGGAGGCCTTCGAAAACGCGCCCCACGTCTTCGCCGAGGAGTTCCTCCAACATCGTGGCGGCGCTCACTCCATGGAATGTCGAGGTGTGATCGCCCGCGACCAACCACACGACGAGGGCCTCACCATCTACTCATCGACCCAAGCCCCCTACCTCGTGCGGGCCACTGTCGCCCGCTACCTGGAGGACGACGAGAGCCGGGTGCGGGTGATCGCTCCCGACGTAGGTGGCGGATTCGGACCGAAAGCGGGCGTCTATCCCGAGGAGATCGTCATCCCGCTGGCAGCCCGAATCCTGAAACGACCGGTCAAGTGGGTCGAGGATCGTCGAGAGCATTTCATCGCCACCAATCAGCAAGGCGACCAGCTGTGGTCACTCGAGGTTGCCGCGGAGGACGACGGCACGATCCGGGGTGTGCGCGGCCACGTGATCAGCGACACCGGTGCCTATACGAGCTACGGGTTGGTGCTCGCCATCACATCTCTGTTTCCATTGCCCGGTCCCTATGCGATCGCGGCATTGGACGTGAAGCTCGACGTCGTGTTCACGAACACGCCCACCAAGTCACCGGTGCGCGGCGCGGGCCGGCCGGATGCGGCCTATGCCATGGAACGCATGATCGAACGAGTGGCTCGCGAGTTGGAGCTCGATCCGGCCGAGCTACGCGCCCGCAATTTTGTACCTAGCGATCAGTTCCCATACCAGCCTGGCCACAAGACGGCCCAAGGCTCCCCAGTCACCTACGACAGTGGCGACTTTCACGGCTGCCTCGACAAGGTGAAGGAGATCGCCGACTACGACAATTTCAAGAGCCGGCAGGCCGCGGCTCGCCTCGATGGCAGGTATCTGGGCATCGGAGTGTCGGCATACATCGAAGACACCGGCATGGGGCCCTATGAGGGGGCGACGGTGCGCGTCCAACCCAGCGGCAAGGTACAGATCCAGGCAGGCACCGCCAGCCAGGGGCAAGGCCACGCAACCGTGTTCGCCCAGGTGGTGGCCGATCAACTCGGTGTCGGCATCGACGACGTGGTCTACCAGTCCGCCGACACCGCCATGTTTCCCCTCGGCGTCGGCACGGTGGCAAGTCGCACAGTCGTCGCCGCGAGCACCGCGATCTTCAACGCGGCGGACGAGGTTCGCCAGAAGGCGGTCGCACTGGCGGCCGACCTGCTGGAGGCCGCCGAAGCCGATCTCGAACTGGCCGATGGAACCGTTTTCGTGAAGGGCTCCCCGACCGCAAGCGTCGGCCTCGGCGAGCTGGCCCGACAACTCACGCCGTTCAACACCCAGGCCGTTCCGGAGGGGTTCACGCCCGGTCTGGAAGCCACGTCGTACAACGTAACCAAGGGGCCACCCACCGCCAGCGGCAGCCACATTGCCGAGCTCGAGGTCGACATCGACACCGGCGCGGTCACCTTGCTGAAGTACTCCGTTGCCCACGATTGTGGACGCATGCTCAACCCCCAACTCGTGGAGGGCCAGGTGCTCGGCGGTGTGGTGCACGGTCTCGGAAATGCTCTCTACGAGCGCATGTACTACGACGAAGTAGGCCAGCCCCAGTCCACCAACTACGGGGAGTACTTCCTCCCCCTGGCCGCCGAAATGCCGCCGATCGAAATCGTGCATCTGGAAACGCTGTCACCGCTCAATCCGCTCGGGGTCAAGGGTGCGGGCGAGGGAGGAACGATCCCGGCCGCGAATGCCGTCATTGCGGCGATAGAGAACGCCCTGGCGCCGTTCGGCATAGTGGTGAACGACTATCCGGTCGACCCGCAACGCATCTGCGAACTCCTCGATCAGGCGTCGGTGCCATCGCCGGCCGGAGACCCCGGATAGATGTGCTTGATCGAAGGGCCGCGGAAGCTCACAAAGACGATGCAACCCTCCGGATACTCAAAGGGCCCGTGGGGCTCGGGCCCTGAGGCCCAGACATAGTCGCCGGCCCGCATCGGCTCGCCATTGGCGATCTGTACGCCTTCGAGCACCATGATCGAGTGAGAGGCTTCGTGGGTGTGCACCGGTTCGACGTAGCCGGGTGGGAACTTCACCAGCATGTCGGTGTGTTGGGTCTCGTGGTCCTGATAGAGAATCTTGACCTGGACGCCGTGGCCGAGAGTCAAGATGTCGACGTCGTCCTGCCACTCGAGGTCCCATCGGTGCGCAGTGCTCCACGCCTTGCCCATCTTTCCTCCTGATTGCGGGGCTAGTCGGCCAGAGCCGAATACCACTCGGCCAGAGCCTTACCGAGTTCGTGGGGTGAGTCCTCCTGGTAGTAGTGCTTGCCGCGGATGGTCACTTCAACCTGGTTGGGCCATGTGCGACAGAATTCGACGTTGCGTCCGGTCAGGGCATGGCCCGCGGTCGTGTTCACGAACAGCTTCGGCACTTCGCTCAGGGCGAGCCAGTCCGCGTAAGCCTGGATGATTCGATCGTTGTCTTCGGGCTCGCCGTCGAATGCGATCTCCCGGGGTAACTGCACGGTAGGGATGATCGCCTCGGGAGTGCTGAACCGTTCTGAATACTCGGTGAATTCTTCGTCGCTGAGGTCCCGGATGATCCCGTTGGCAAAGACCGTGTTGATAAAGAAATTCTCAGCCACCGCCTCCCGGAACCCGACGTCGGAACGCATGTAGATGAACCGGTCCCTATAGGCCTCGGGCAGGTCGGTGATCCGTCGCGGTTGCACCATGGCTTCTCCGTAGCAGATGCCCCGCACGCGATCGGGGTGATGACGCGCCCAATCGAAGCCCAGCGCGGCGCCCCAGTCGTGGAGTACGAGGGTGACCGCCTCATCGGGAACCACTGCGGAGAACCAGGCATCCATATAGGCGATGTATTCGGGGAAACGATAGGTGCCCGACGGCATGGACCCCGAGCGGCCGAAGCCGATGAGGTCGGGAGCCAAGCAGCGGCCGAGCGGCTCGAGATGAGGTATCACATTGCGCCAGAGATACGACGATGTCGGGTTGCCGTGGAGGAACACGACGGGTGGGCCGGCACCGCCGGTGTCGATGTAAGACATCGAGGAGTCGAGGACGTCGACGACTTGGTAGCGGTACGGATTGGCAGCGGAGATCGATGACATGTCGGGGTTGCGTAGTGCGGTCAGAGTTGCAGTTTCTTTGCTGCACCTGGTGGGTATCGATCTCCCGCGACCACCGCGAAGGCATCTGCGAGTCGGGCAACCTGCTCAGCGGTGAGGGTGACGTCGGCCGCGTTCAGATTTTCCTCGAGATGAGCAATCGATGTCGTGCCGGGGATGGCATGAATGAACGGACGACTGGCGAGTACCCAGGCCAGCGCGACCTGAGACGGAGAGGCCCCGACCTCCACGGCTACGTCGTTGAGCGTGTCGATCTTGGAGACATTGGTGTCGATATTTTCCGCGCTGAATCGTGGATGGGCGTGCCGTCGATCTCCCTCGCGCATGTCGCCGGCCGACTTGATGGTGCCCGAAAGGAATCCTCGGCCCAGCGGGGCATAGGCCACGAAGGCGATGTCCAACTCGTCGCATACCCCGAAGTGCTCATCTTCCGCGAAGCGAGTCCAGAGTGAGAACTCAGCTTGGACCGCTGCGAGCGGATGAACCGCGTGACCGCGTCGAACAGTGTCGGGTGCGGCTTCGGACAATCCGAGCCAGCGCACTTTTCCTTCGGCCACCAATTCGCTCATGGCGCCAACGGTCTCCTCCACTGGAACGTTCGGGTCGATCCGGTGGGCGTAGTAGAGATCGATCGTGTCGATCCCGAGCCGAGCGAGGCTGGCATCGCAGGCCTCCTTCACGTACTCAGGCGTGGCACAGACGATCTGTTGTCCGTCCTTGGTGAGTTGGCCGAACTTGGTGGCCAATGTGACCTCGTCGCGGCGGCCTCGCAGTGCCGTACCCACCACTGTTTCGTTGTGGCCGGCACCATAGGCATCAGCAGAATCGAGATGGGTGACTCCCAGATCGATCGCACGGTGGATGGTCTTCACGGCGGCCGCATCGTCGGTTTCGGTGTAGCCCGAAGATAGTCCCATGCAGCCATATCCGAGCTCAGGAACTTCGGGTCCGACGGCGCCAAGTTTGCGGTGCTTCATGATTTTCCCATGTCTATCTGTGTTCCGACATTCAAGTAATCGTCCACCCTAGGCTGCGAGCCTGAGAGGTGCGTCTCAAGCACTGTTCTCAGACGAACAACACCATTTGGCCCCGGCGCAGAAGACCACGAAAAGAGCTACGATCAAGGTTCTTACAGTCCCAGGGGGAACGATGACACTGGCCGAGGAAACTGCCGCACTGATCACGAAGAGTGCAGCCATGTTCACCCCAGAAATGGGCGTGATCTACAAGCGAGCCCAGGAGCACATAGAGGCGTCAGGCATTCTCGAGAAGGCGCTCAAGGTAGGCGACACCGCGCCGATGTTCGAGCTCCCGGATGCACACGGCAAGATGGTCGATTTCGCCGACGTGTTGGCGTCGGGTCCCGCCGTCGTCTCCTTCTATCGTGGGGCCTGGTGCCCGTTCTGCAATCTCGAATTGCGCGCCATGCAACGCGAACTCGCGGGCGCCGAAGCAGCAGGTGTCACCCTCGTGGCGATATCGCCCAACACTCCAGACGAGTCGCTCGCGCTGATCGACCAGTCGGAACTCACCTTTCCCGTACTTTCCGATGCTGAAAACGCCGTGGCCAAACAGTTCAACCTCGTATACGACATGGAGCAAAGCCTCGTCGATCTCTACGTGGAGCAGAACCGCGACATCGCCGCAATGAACGGTTCAACTGCATGGGAACTCCCGGTTCCCGCAACCTACGTAGTCGACCAGGCCGGCGTCATCAGGTATGCGTTCGTGGATCTGAATCACCGGGCGCGTGCAGAGCCATCAGAGGTAGTGGCGGTCGCGGCCGGTCTCTAGCCAACCCGGGGGGCTCACATGCCGAACATAACGATGCTCGACATCGATGAACTGATGGAAGGCGAGTTGGCCGGGTTCGTCAAGAAGTGCCTTCGTCACAAGGCCCCCGACCCTGCGTTCCACGCGATGCAGGGCCACAATCCATCCCTTTCGAGGGCCCTCTACATCGCGTGGGGCACTGTGTTCAACACCGGGGTTGTGAGTCACAGCCTCAAGGAGATCATTCGCGTCCAACTTTCACGCGCTGCGTTCTGCAACTATTGAGGCAATGTGCGATCTGCTTCGGCGAAGCAGGCTGGACTCACCGAGGAGCGCATCGACGACGGCATCGATCATTGGCGGTCGAGTGATGCCTTCACTCCGGCTGAGAAAATCGCGCTCGAATACTCCGAGCTAATGCAGTTCGAACCCGCCAAGATCGACGAAGCGTTCTATGAGCGCCTCGGCTCGCACTACAGCGAGGAAGAGATCGTCGAACTCGGTGCGTTCATCGGATTCAACGTGGGCTACCACACGTTTTTTAGAACGCTCGATTTCTATCCGATGTTCACCCCCGAAGGCGTCCTCGTGAGCCAGGAGGAGTCACGGCGTATCTACGGCGACACCCCCGGTTCGCATCTGCGGGCCGATGTACAGGATGCGCTGGCC
>Ga0255047_10001686_pt1 | contig 15579 bp, 14 predicted proteins | sample JV7_2_1_MG_FD_183640 | JGI IMG/M metagenome (GOLD analysis project Ga0255047, IMG submission 183640) | Seawater microbial communities from Jervis Inlet, British Columbia, Canada - JV7_2_1 | ecosystem: Environmental > Aquatic > Marine > Inlet | place: Canada: British Columbia | collected 2016-10-06
GTTTAGCATCAACTTGTATTTTGCGAACCAATACCGGAAAATTGCCTGCTAACACGCAATCCCTCTTTTAACCATGTCCCTATTGTCGCTTGGCATCAATCATCAGACTGCACCCGTTGATATCCGCGAGAAAGTAGCGTTTGCACCGGAGCAGATGGGCAGGGCCCTGGTCGAGCTTCAGAAATTCGCTACGATCAACGAGTCCGTTATTGTTTCCACTTGCAACCGCACCGAAATTTATTGCGATACCTCCAGTGAAACCGGCGATGCTATTTCGCACTGGCTCTGCGGTTATCATGGAATGAGCTCTGAAGCGCTGTCGCCTTATATATATCAATACACCGACCAGGAAGCGGTGCGCCATTTATTCCGCGTCGCATCGGGACTCGACTCGATGGTGATGGGGGAACCACAAATTCTCGGCCAGCTGAAACAGTCATTCGACCAGGCGCGTAATGGTAACAGCGTCGACTCAATTCTAGGTCGACTATTTCAACACTGTTTTAACGTTGCCAAGCGCGTTCGTACCGACACTGAGATTGGTGCCCATCCCGTGTCGGTCGCTTTCGCAGCGGTCAGTTTGTCGAGGCAGATATTCGGTGAGCTGGACGAACTACAGGCGTTATTGATTGGTGCGGGTGCAACGATTGAACTGGCAGCGCGTCACCTCCGGGGCCAGAATATAGGCTCTATGGTGATCGCTAACCGTAGCCTCGAAAATGCAGCCAGTCTGGCAAAAGAGGTTGACGCCCAGGCAGTTTCTATCAGTGATGTGCCGCAGCAGCTTATCAACGCGGATATCGTGATTTCATCGACAGCCAGCCAGTTGCCGATTCTCGGCAAAGGCGCCACCGAAACGGCGCTCAAGCGACGCAAGCGTCGCCCCATATTTATGGTTGACCTGGCTGTCCCGAGAGATATCGAAAGTCAGGTCGGTGAATTGGAGGATATTTATCTCTATACGGTTGACGATTTAAAACAGGTGGTCGATGAAAACCAGCGTACGCGTGCGTTGGCTGCTGAATCGGCGCAGGAAATTATCGATTTCGAAGTCAACAGCTTTGAAAAGTGGTTAAAAACTCACCAGTCAGCCGATGAGATAAGACTCTTGCGTGACAATGCAGAGGCAATAAAACAACAATGCATCGAGCGTGTGTTAGCGCAATATCAGCAAGATCACAATGCCGAAAAAGCACTGCAACGATTAGCCAATACCCTGACCAATAAAATGCTTCATGGCCCCACCATCGAGATGCGGAAGGCACTGGAATCTGATGACCAGGCGACCATACGTTTTTTACAGTCGCTGATATCATCTAATAAATCATAACTCTGATGAAACAATCCCTGTTAAACAAACTGGATCTGCTGAGCGCAAGACACGAAGAAATTGCCGCCTTGCTGTCCGAGGTCGAAACGATTAACGATCAGCACAAATTTCGCAGCCTGTCGATGGAATATGCCCAGCTAGAGAACCTGGTAAAAAGCTTTAGCGCCTATCAAAAAGCCCAGCAGGCACTCGCTTCCGCCGAAGAAATGTTATCGGAAGACGACGCTGAATTGCGCGAACTGGCGCAACAGGAAATTACTGAAAACAACGAGAAAATAGAACACCTGGAACTCGAATTGCAGACTTTGCTGTTACCCAGGGATCCGAACGATAACGCTAATGTATTTCTTGAAATTCGCGCCGGAACCGGTGGAGACGAAGCCGCTATGTTTGCCGGAGATTTATTTCGCATGTATAGCCGGTACGCTGAATCGCAGCGATGGCAGCTCGAAATACTCAATAGCAGCGAAGGTGAGCACGGCGGTTTCAGGGAGATTATCGCGCGTATCATCGGTCAGGGCGCGTATTCTCATCTTAAATTCGAGTCCGGTGCGCACCGCGTGCAACGCGTTCCGGAAACGGAATCGCAGGGACGGGTACATACCTCTGCAGCGACCGTTGCAATTATTCCTGAAGGCGACGATGTGCAGATGATTGAAATCAACCCGGCTGATTTGCGCATCGATACCTTCCGAGCGTCGGGCGCAGGCGGTCAGCATGTGAATAAAACCGACTCGGCGATACGTTTGACCCATCTGCCAACCGGCACCGTGGTTGAGTGCCAGGACCAACGTTCGCAACACAAGAACAAGGCGCGGGCGATGACCCTGTTGCAGGCCCGAATCTATGATGCGGAGAAACAAAAACAGGAAAAGGAACAGGCGGCCGAGCGCAAATCACTGGTCGGCGGCGGGGATCGCTCCGAACGAATTCGTACCTATAACTTCCCACAGGGACGTCTCACCGATCATAGAATTAACCTGACGCTTTATAAGCTAGAAGAAATTCTTTCGGGATCTCTTGGCCACGTGGTCGAGCCGTTAATGCATGAATATCAGGCGGAACAACTGGCTAATTTGTCCGAAGATAGCCAGGGGCCTGGGGGAAGTTAATCCGGCAAGCTGTTAGTTTGCCTTAAGGAAATCGGCAATGCGCCGAAGAAAAGGTAGGCCATCCCTGGCCTGGTGACATCATCATTATTCAGGGGGAGGAAATAGATGACAGTCAGATTAACTATAGTTGCCGCTTGCCAGAATCGTTAGTGAAACAGTTCATAAGCAATGAGTGAAAAAATCGACTCAGCCATCGAATGGGCGACAGACCGCTGTGCCAGCGTCAGTGATACTCCAAAGCTCGATGCGGAAATTTTATTATCATATTGCCTCGGTAAACCACGCAGCTATCTGTATAGCTGGCCCGAGCAACCACTGGAGTCTGGGGATTGGAAATGCTTCCAGGCACTGATTGATAAACGCGTATTGCCAACACCGGTCGCTTACCTGCTGGGCGAACGCGAATTTTATTCACTGACCCTGAAAACCAGCCCTGCTACGCTGATACCCCGTCCCGAAACCGAGACATTGGTAGAAACTGCAATCGACCTGTGCCCGGACGATTCCTCTACAAGCCTGTTAGAACTCGGCACTGGCACCGGCGCCATTGCTATAGCACTGAAACTACATCGACCCAAAATGAGTATTATTGCAACCGATATCAGGGCCGATTGCCTGGCTATAGCCAGACAAAATGCCGTTGCCCATTCGGTAACAATCGACTGGATTCAGTCCGACTGGTTTTCGCAAATAGAAAGCAGTAGTAAATTCGAAATGATTGTTTCGAATCCACCTTATATACCTGCGATGCACCCCTGTCTTGAAAGCGGTGACTTGCGCGCCGAACCACGAGACGCCCTCAGCCCCGGGGAGACTGGTCTCGAAGCGTTGCAAAAGATAATTACTCAAGCCCCAGCTTATCTTAATCCTGGCGGTTATCTTCTGCTCGAACATGGCTTTGACCAGCAGGAAGAAGTTGCAAACCTGATGCGGGCGCAAAATTTCTCTGATATTTCCTGCAAGCTAGATTTAAACCGGTTACCGCGAGTAAGTCTGGCTCATATTTGAGAGCCTAAAACCTGAATACCTGGTAGCTGTTGCGCTGCAGGACTTCGATCAATTCCGCGTCCGCGATATTGCGAAGTGTGGCGATGGTTTTTAAGTGTTCCACGATATAGGCCGGTTCATTACGCTCGCCACGATGTGCAGCACCGGGTTGGTCGGGTGCATCGGATTCTAGCAGCAGACCATAATCGGGCACACTGGCGATCACTGAGCGCAACTTTTTCGCACGTTCAAATCCTACCGTGGCAGCGATTCCGAGCTTAAATCCCAGGTCAATTATCTGTTGCGCCTGTTGCAAACTGCCGGCAAAACTATGAATCACACCACCCACGGGCGTATTTTTTCGGAGCAGGCTGATCACCTCGTCCATTGCCTTGCGGGCATGAACTATCACCGGTAGCTGGTGATTCACGGCCAGTTGCAACTGCTCGTTAAAGAGTTGTTTCTGCCACCTTTCGTCGGTTCTGGAATTATAAAAATCGAGACCGCATTCGCCCACCGCAACCGGCTTCTCGCGATCCAGCCATTCATCGAGTTCGCGAATATGGTTCGCCTGATGTTGTTCAACAAACATCGGATGCAATCCGTAGGAAGGATAGACACCTTCATACTCCCGGGCTACCTGCTTGACCTTTGCCCAGCGGTTTGCGGTTGTCGCGGGGATAATAATTTTGGTTATGTTTAACGAATTGGCGCTCGCCACGACCGCATCGCGATCAAGGTCGAATCGATCGTCGTCAAGATGGCAGTGGCTATCGATCAGCTCCATCGTCTTCTACAACACAATGAAACGCAGGCACAGGTCCGGTCGTGAAATCATTATGGCTCCACCCGCCCCGCCATCAGTTCGTGAATAATCGGTGTAAAAATAATCTCCATTGCCATCCCCATTTTCCCCCCGGGTACGACGATGGTATTGCGCCGTGACATAAATGAACAGTCAATCATGGACAACAAATTGGTGAAATCAGTATGCCTTATGTCCGGATTCCTGAAGCGGATAACCACGAAACTTTCATCCAACGTTGGAATATCACGCGCGATAAACGGATTCGAGGTGTCAACCGTTGCGACACGCTGAAAATTAATATCGGTTTCAGAAAATTGGGGCGTAATATATTTTACATAATCGGGCATGCGTCGCAGGATATTGTCGACGATTACTTCCTCACTATATCCACGATCCGCACTATCGCGATGAATTTTCTGAATCCACTCCAGGTTGACAACGGGCACCACACCAACCTTCAAATCGACATGTTGGGTTAAATCGACCGAATCGGTTTTTACCAGGCCATGTAGCCCCTCATAAAACATCAAATCTGTGCCGGCATCAATCTCTTCCCAGGGTGTAAACTGACCGGCGCCGAGATTCAGACCAAGACGCTGGTTGTGATCCATGGCTACCTCATCGTTGTGAAGATAGAATCGTTTTTGGCCGCCACCGGTTTCGCCATAGGTTTTAAAAAGTTCGGCCAGTCGTTGCAGATCATTAGCGCCGGGTCCGAAATGGCTGAAATTTTTTCCTGCCTTCGTAGCTTGTTCCATTTTAGTTTTCATCGCTTCCCTATCATAACGGTGGAAGCTGTCGCCTTCGATAACCACCGAGTTGATCTTCTGGCGCAAGAAGATGGAAAGCAGTGCTTTTTTCACAGTTGTGGTGCCTGCTCCTGAAGAGCCGGTTACTACTACGACCGGGTGTTTAGTTGACATGGAGGTACTCCGTATTAATGCAATAAGGGAATTTTCTGCGAATCGATTTTATCGGTTTTCAAGTTCGATCGCGAACCTCAACAGGCATTATCCTGTGTATTTAACGGGTTCTTTATATTCGTGTAGATTTTGTGCGGGTATATTTAATTGTGTAAACTACCGGTATTGGTTCCCGGCGCATCCACAGGCAACCTGCGGATCCAGGAATTAATATTGGCGATCTGTAACTCGAATGCGAGTTGAATTCAATTTGTACCGATTCGCAATTTTGATACCACGATTGTATATTTTGATTTGAAAACGAAGCGCTACAGAAGCGCTACAGCGGTATTAATTACCAGTGTACGCCTACTATACCGCCCTAAGGGGTGCACCAGTATTTATTTTACCAACTGATTGGGGCGCCCCAACTCGGCTGAAAACTGTAATGAGGCAGCGAACAGAGCTTGAAACTTAAAATATCCCGGGGTAAAAAATCTATCGCTGCACCCTTCTTTGTGTTGGCGGTCTGGGGTATGACCCTTGTGGCACCAAGTACCGAGGTGGCCTGGGTAAGCGGTTTGCTGATTTTTACGATCTACCTTTTTTCGTTTGAAATTGTGAGCGTCGACGTGGCTGCCGTTTCGATCCTGGTAATACTTGGCTTATCCTCCTTGTATGCGTCTTCGGTGGGTCTTCAGCAGGGGCTGGTTCCAACTCAACACCTATTCGACGGGTTTTCCAGTAATGCGGTGATATCAATTATCGCGGTGATGATTATTGGTGCGGGTCTTAACAAGACCGGCGTGATGAGCCAGGTGGCCGGTTTTATCCTGAAGGTCGGCGGCACCACCGAAGCTCGCATTATTCCTATCATATCCGCTACTGTCGGTATCATTTCGTCGTTTATGCAAAATGTGGGTGCCGCTGCGTTGTTCCTGCCGGTGGTCAGCCGAATATCGGTACGTACCGGATTACCGATGTCGCGCCTGTTAATGCCAATGGGATTCACTGCGATTCTGGGCGGTACCGTCACGATGGTAGGCTCGTCACCGTTAATTCTTTTAAACGACCTGATGTTAACCTCGAATGTCGGTTTATCGGCCGAACAGCAAATGGACACCTGGAGCCTGTTTTCGGTGGCGCCGATCGGGCTGGCGCTGGTATCCAGCGGTATTATTTATTTTGTCGTCGCGGGAAGATTCGTATTGCCCAGGGTATCCGGCGATACCAGGGCCAGTGTTGCGGGTAGCGCGAAGTATCTCGAGGAAGTGTACGGTGTCGATTATCTGCTATTTGAAGTGATGGTTCCCGCCGATAGTCCTTTAGTAGGCCAAGTACTTGACGATATAGAAACAAAACACAAGATTCGCGTCATCGCGATTCAGTCAACCGGCACCAAGGTTCGGGCCGGGCAGGGTGATCTCTCGCGGGATGTCGACATCACCGAAAATTCCTCGCTCGGTATATTATGCTCGCCGGCCCACCTTAAAGACTTCGTAGATACCTATGAGCTAAAAATTCAAAAAGGTTTGCGTGTGTTTTCCGAGGTCCTGGCGTCGAGCCAGGCTGGTATCGCCGAAATCGTCATTCCCCCCGGGTCATCATTACTGGGTAAGTCTGCCCGCGATGTCTGGATGCGGAAAATCTACGGTATCGCGATGGTCGCTTTACACCGCGGTGGCGAAACCCTGTTCGAAGGGGACAATATTCGCGATATACCGTTCGAAACCGGCGATACCCTGCTGGTACATACCACCTGGAAAGCGCTCGGGCGTCTCGAGAAAGATCGCAATTTCGTCATTGTAACCAGTGAATATCCACGCGAGGAAACGCGACCCAATAAGCTTGGTTGGGCCAGTTTCTTTTTTGCTACTGCACTATCGCTGGTTTTGTTTACCGATTTACGTCTTTCGGTGGCACTGATGACCGGAGCCGTCGGCATGGTGCTGTCCGGTGTATTGAAAATGGAAGAGGCCTACGAATCGGTATCCTGGAGTACCGTTTTCCTGCTCGCCAGCCTGATTCCGCTCGGTCTTGCGGTGGAAACCAGCGGCACTGCAAGATGGATTGCAGAACAAACCCTGCAGATAGTCGGCGATATGCCGGTCTGGGTTATCCAGGCCTCGATTGCCATGTTGGCAACATTTTTTACGCTGGTCATGTCGAATGTCGGGGCAACCGTATTGCTCGTACCGCTGGCCGTTAATATCGCGATCGGCGTTGGCGCAGACCCGGCCATTTTTGCACTAACCGTGGCGCTGGCAACGTCAAATTCATTTTTACTGCCCACCCACCAGGTGAACGCGCTGATCATGGGTCCGGGTGGTTACAGGGTTCCCGATTTTATGAAAGCCGGTATCTTTATGACCATCCTGTTCCTGGCGGTAATGATGATCGTGATGAACCTCATTTACTGAGATTGCACGATGATGCGTTTTATCCTCGGTTTAAAATCGCTATAACTCGATTCTACTTCTATTCCTTCTCCCAAATTGGGAGAGGGAACTAGTAGTTTTGAATGCCCTTGTTATTCACACTGGGTTCGTACCGGGACTAATATTCTCGAAAACCAGGTCCCAGACACTATGCCCCAGCTTCAGACCGCGATTTTCAAACCGGGTTGCCGGTCTATACGCGGGGCGACCGGCATATCCATTTTCATCGCCCAGGTTTTCAAAGCGCGAATCAGCAAGCATTTCGGCTGCCATATGCTCGGCATAATCCCGCCAATCGGTTGTCAGATGCAGGCAGGCACCCGGCTTAAGCAGCCGGGCCAGTAAATCCCGAAATCGTTGATTGACTATTCTTCTCTTGTTGTGCCTTTTCTTGTGCCAGGGATCGGGAAAGAACAGGAATACGCGGTCGAGCGATTGCGCGGGTAACATCTGCTGCATCACTTCGATCGCGTCGTGCTTGATTACCCGCACATTGTCAATTGCATTGGCATGGATACTGTTCAGGCAGCGACCAACGCCTGATTCATGGACTTCGATACCCAGGTACAGGCACTCAGGATCTTCTTTAGCCATCGAGACCAGTGCCTCGCCGCTACCGAACCCGATCTCCAGTTTTAATCCTTCGAAGTCGCTGGTAATAGCATCCAGCCCGACCTGTGATGGCGCGAAATCGATACCGTATAGCGGCCAGTAGTCTACCAGGGCTTTCCTTTGGGCCGGGGTCAGTCGACCGCCGCGGCGAACATAGCTCTTGATAGTTGCGGGTGATCCAAATTTGATATTCATGATCGAATATTAACTGTTTATCGAGCCCCTCACCGCCCGTTTTTTAAGCAGACTCAGAACCGGGCCCCATTTATCCCCAAATACGCGCCATTTGTCCATAACTATCAGATGAACCCCAATCTATCGGTTATAACCCTTTAACTCCAACGAACCAGGGTTCTGCAGCAAAATAATCTGGTCAGAAATAAAGTCGAATGAAACCAAAATTTATCCTGCTATATCGAAAAATCTTAGTCAGCTTACTAACCGTCAAGCCAGTTGTTTGCGGCCGCACTATTTTCGCTGAACCTTCATCTATCGGGTCATATAGATCCGGCTGCCACCGTTTATCGGCACTTTTTTATATCCCGTCATCTTTCGCGGGAAATTATCACTTATTCAATTAGGCTTAGGGCATGAAAAAACTATCTGGATTTACATTAGTTGAGTTGATGGTCGTGGTTGCAATCGCCGGCCTGGCCATGGCTTTTGCTATCCCGGCGATGGGAAACTTCATCAAAAACGAGCGTTTGGTCACCCAGATCAACACACTGGTTGGCCACCTGGCCTACGCAAGAAGCGAAGCGGTAACGCGAAGGCAGCAGGTCATACTCTGTGCCAGCGGTAATCTGACCTCCTGTTCGGGTGCCAACTGGGCTGGCGGCTGGATTCTGTTTATCGATGCCGATAACAGTTCCACTTTTACTGCCGGCGAGCAGATTCTGCGCGTCAAGGCGACGCTGGACGGCAGTGGTACCACCCTGGTTAGCTCGACTGGTGCCATGATCGTCTACGATAACCGTGGATTTTCGCCTAATTCAAACGGCGTTTTTTCGCTTTGTGATGATCGTGGTGCTGCCCACGTTAAATCAATATCCATAACGAACACCGGCCGTGTACGCAGAGGGGGCAGCGCATCATGTACCTGAACAATCAACAGGGCGTATCACTGATTGAATCGATGATCGCGCTACTGGTCATTTCTATCGGCCTACTCGGTATAGCCGCGCTGCAGATAACCGCGATGAAGCAAAACAACAGCGCGTTACACCACAGCCAGTCGGTATGGATCTCCTACGACATGGCCGATCGAATTCGCGCAAATTTTGCCGAGTTTGTTAACTACGCCGGTATCGATACCAGCAACACCTACGCGCAGGACTGTGTAGCCAGTGCCTGTACCAGCACGCAACTGATTACTTCAGACGCGCAGAACTGGGCAACCCTGATTCAAAACCTGCCAGCGGGCAGGGGCACTATCACCAGCCCGGTAGCCAATGAACTGCTGATCCAGGTGATGTGGGACGACGAGGGTACCGGTGCCACCGGAACCAATTGCGGCACTGATCCCGCGACCGATTTAACCTGTTTTACGGCGACTATGATCCAATGAAAAAATTCCAACATCAAGTAGGCAAGCATCAATTCGGTATGTCACTGATCGAAGTCATGGTGGCCCTGGTCATCAGCCTGTTTTTGCTCGCTGGCATCGTCCAGGTTTTCATGGCCAATCGGGCCTCGTATACATTTTCCGAATCGATTTCCCGCATCCAGGAGAACGGTCGATTCGCACTCGATACCGTGGCACAGGATCTGCGCATGGTGGGCTTCTTTGGTTGCGCCGTATTCGATCCGGCCGACACCTCTAACCTGGTTAATAACCTTAACCCGGCTGGCGCAGGCTACGATGCCGCGCTTCACGATTTCATCAATCAGGGTCTGCTCGGTGGCACTGAAAACGATGGCCTGAACGGATCGGACAGTATCACCCTGCGCGGCGCCAAGCCTGATCAGGTAACAGTTCATCCACCCTTTAACTCGCCGACCTCGGCCAATGTCCACGTCACTTCGAATGATTCTATCCAGCCCGGTGATATTGTTATGGTAACCAATTGCATCGGTGGAGATATATTCCAGGTGACAAACAAGACCGCTAGCACCGGTCCCAGTCAACAGGCGGTAGTCCATAATACCGGTGGCGGTACACCCGGTAACTATAACCCGGGGGCCTGCGGTGGCGGTGGGCATTGCCTGTCGCAAACCTATGGTTCAGACACGACAATGTTTGAACTCCAGGCAGTCACCTATTCGATCGCGGCCGGCGCCAGCGGCGAACCCGCACTGTGGCGTTCCGAGAACGGCACCAATGTCGAGTTGATTGATGGTATCGATCAAATGCAGATACTTTATGGAGTCGATACCAACGGCGACAACTTCGCTAATCAATACCTGGTCAGCACGGCGGTGGCCGACATGCTAACCGTGATGTCGGTTCGCATGATGTTGCTGGTTCGTTCCGACACGGATGGCGTTACCGAAGACGCACAGGTTTATAACTACAACGGTGCCAATATCACCGCCGCGGACCAACGCCTGCGACAGGTATTTTCCACCACCATCGCATTACGAAACAGGACAGGCTCATGAACATTAGTAACCACAACAGGCAGGCAGGTGTAACCCTGGTAATAAGCCTGGTGATTTTGATCACCATGACGCTGCTCGGCGTTACCTCGATCCAGAGTACGCGCACTGAAATCGCAATGGCGGGTAACCTGCGTGAAGCTGGACTTACCTTTAACGCCGCCGAAGCCGGATTGCGCTTCGGCGAGTCCTTTGTCGAAGATTCGGCCGGTGTGGCTATCTACGCCGACCCTACTATAGGGCTCTACTCGGTGGCAGACGAGGACCCCGACTATGCAGATCCTGACACCTGGGACGCCTCGCAGTATGCTGCTTTCAGCCTCGCGCATGTGGCCGAGGATCCAAAGTTTATTATCCGCTACCTCGGTGACCGGTCACAAAATGAAGCGGCGTCGGTCAATATCGGTGGTTACGGTGCAGCCGCACCCGGCATTACGGTTTCCAATTTCAGGATTACCGCCAGGGGCACAGGTCAATCGGGCAACGCGCGGCGATTTGTCCAGTCTTATTACGGAAAAGAATTCTAATTTCAGGAGATATGAAATGAACATACCATCGAAATCGGCCATTGCACATATACTCGTGGCAGCGCTGTTCGTGATCATGCCGTTGCAACAAGCCCAGTCAGCGCCGGGTACCTTGCCCACATCACCGATGTATCTGGCAACTGCGGTCGAACCCAACGTATTTTTCTCCCTCGACGATTCGGGCAGTATGGGCTGGTCGCCGATGCTCCCCGTCAATCTCGGCGGTATTACCCAGGACACCGGTATTTACTATACCGGGATCCCGCTTTTCGACGGTAGTTTACGGTTTTACTATAACCCGACCTGGTGGTCTGATCAAAGCGTCATACCGCCGGTAGCAGCATATGCCGAAGCATGGGCTCTAAAAAGCAAGTCTGGTAACTTTATCTATTATGACACTAACGTGGCCTATGTTCCGTGGTCTGGAGTGGACGGATCTGGTAATCCGTTGTACATCGATGCCGATCCATATAATGCCCCTGAAGATCCTAACGATTGGGCCGCTAATACTATCGACCTGACTGTCGCCCAGGATTATGACGATGGCAACCGGAGTTGTACAGCCTGCCTGTATTTACCCGTTTATTACGATTGGGTTGACACCGACGGTGATGAAATTATTCACGCCACCAACGACACAGGTACCGAAGTCGAAATCAAGGCGACCAGCGCACCTTTTGATTCGGAAAGAACTTATGCCGAAGAGCTGCAGAACTTTGCCAACTGGTTTGTCTACTATCGCACCAGGGCGAATACGATGCGTGGAGGTATCGGCCAAATAATTCACAACGCCACCGCGATGCGAATGGGGCTCGACGTATTCAATGGCGGGCACCAGGAAAACGCTGAAACCATGACCGACGATGCCAGCAAGCTGGCGCTTCTGAAAAGCTTTTATAATATCAGTTTCGGTAGCACCACACCGGCGCGAACATCATTGAAAAGAGTCGGCGAACTGTTTTCCGGCAACACCTCGAACCCAACCCCGATTCAGTCGGCGGCCCTGGGCGGTGAATGCCAGCAAAATTTTACCATCATGCTGTCCGATGGATTCTGGAACGGTTTTACCGGTCCCGGGGTTGGTAATACCGACTACGACGGCAGTGGCACTACCGACAATGGATTCGACGGTGATGTCAATGAATCGGTCGACGATGGCATGTACCAGGACAGCTACAGCGACACGCTCGCCGATGTCGCGATGCACTATTATGAAACCGACCTGAGCGCGCTGACCGATAATGTGCCACCTCAGCCTGGCATCGATGAAGCCGAGCACCAGCACATGGTGACCTACTCGATAGCCTTCGGAGTGAGAGGGAGGTTGAACCCGGAAACCCAGGACCCCACCGATTCAGGTTTTTCCTGGAGCGACCCTGGTGCGGCAAACGAATACAAGATCGATGACCTATGGCATGCGGCTTATAACTCGCGTGGCCAATACCTTTATGCACAAGATGCGACGGGCCTGGCGAATGCGCTCGGAACCTCGATTCTCGATATTTCATCGAGAAGCGGTACCTCGACCTCGGCAGCGGCCAATTCGGGCAAACTGAACGCCGATTCGGTGGTTTACCTGGGTCAATATAATTCCGATCAATGGCAGGGTAACCTGATGGCGTTCCCGATTATTAATCTGAATACCGGTGAACTCGCCGCCACGCCAGCCTGGGAGGCGGGACCGGTTCTAACCGCACGTGATATAGCGGCCAACCCGAGAGTAATCATTACCCATAATGGTAAAGGTGCTGGTGCCCCCGATGGCAAGCCTTTTCAGTGGGCGGATCTGACTTCGGCTCAAAAAAGGGATTTAAAAACCAGCCCCGCCGGTGGCCAGGACGTCAACAAAGTTGGCAAGGCTCGCCTGGCTTATATTCGCGGGGACCGCAGCGACGAGGGCACCGGGTACAATTTTCGAGAACGCATTTCGGTGCTCGGTGACCTGATTAATTCGGGTCCGGTTTCGGTCGGTACTCCGAACCTGTCCTGGCCCAGTGAAGCCCCTTTCCCCACCGGTGCCGATGCTTATTCCGAATTCAAGAGTGGTCCCATGGCAGGCCGACAGCAAATTCTCTACGCAGGTGCCAATGATGGCATGCTGCACGGCTTCAACGGCACCACCGGTGCGGAAGAATTGGCCTATATCCCCGAGTCAGTATTTTCGGAAAATACACTCGAGGGCCTGCACTACCTGACCAATCCAGGTTACCTGCACCGATATTACGTCGATTCAACACCTGCCGTGTCTGACATTTTTATGCCGGGCGCTGTCATTGGCGGCGACTGGACGACAGTGCTAATCGGCGGCCTGCGTGCTGGTGGCCGGGGTTACTACGCACTCGATGTCACCGACCCGAGTACATTTTCCGAGGCTAATGCACTAGACATAGCTTTATGGGAATTTACCGACGCCGATGACCCCGATCTTGGATATACCTATAGTAAACCCGTCATCGCGCTGGCCAACAACGGGCGCTGGGTAGCAATCTTCGGTAACGGCTACAATAGTACCGGTACCGGCGAGGCATCGTTGTTTGTCGTCGATATTGCAGATGGTGTCGATGGCAAATGGGCCGGTGCCGATTATGAGAAGATAACCACAGGCGTCGGTACCGTGGCCGTGCCAAACGGATTGGCCACACCGGCACTCGCCGACCTCGACGGAAACGGTACCGTCGATCGTGTCTACGCCGGTGACCTGCAGGGTAATATGTGGGCATTCGACCTGACCAATACCAATTCCAACAAGTGGAAGGTCGCATATAAACAAGGTAGTGCTCCAAAACCATTGTTCACCACCCAGAACAACGAACCGATTACCTCGAAACCGGTGCTGGCGAAGCATCCAACCCAACCCGATTCGAACAGTCCGTCAAATGCGCCCAATGTCATGGTGTATTTCGGTAGCGGCCAGTACCTGGTCGAAGCGGATAAAACTGACACCAGCACCCAGTCGTTCTACGGGGTCTGGGATAAAGGCAATAAGAATCGGACGGTTTCAAATCTGGTCGAACAGACTTTCGACGGCGCCTATACCGGCAGGGTATTAACCCGTAATTCGGTCGACTATGCATCCAAGTTTGGCTGGTATTTCGACCTCAATGTATCGGGCGAACGCTCGGTCACCGCCGCAGTTGCACGTGTCGATACGGTATTTTTCAATACCTGGGTGCCGGAAGACGACCCCTGCGAGGTCGGTGGAATGGGTTGGAAGTTTGCGGTCGATATGCTCACCGGTGGATCTACGCTCGAAAATACGTTTGATAGCAACAACGACGGTATTATCGATGATAATGACTACCAGACCGATTCTGGTGGCAATCAAAGTACCCTCGCAGCCATTTCCCAGGACGGTTTCCTGCCCGAACCCACGTTTATCCAGGACCTGTCCTATACTGCTGATGAGGCACTTAAGGTTAAAGCACTGGCGAATGTACCTTCGGGTCGATTCTCCTGGCTGGAACTCATTCACTAAGGAGCTATAAGTCATGAAAAAATATATCGCTTTACCCGGTATCCTGATCGCTACCTGCCTGTTTGCCTCATCGGCCTCGGCAGAGTTACCCGGCTGGTATCCAAGTAACTACTTTGTGGTCGGTTTTGTCGACACGCTGAGCAGAACCTCTATAGCCATCAACGATATCCCGTTGTTGTTAAGTCCGACCGCAAAATTTTCCACGGTGGACAATGCCAACGCTAACATCTCGAGTCTGAAAGTCCGTCAAATGGTCGGGGTCCACACTATCCTGATCAACAAGCGGCGAATGGTTGACCGTATCTGGTTGATCCCAAAAGCAGAGTATTCGCAGTTTCGTTTAGTAAAATAAGGCAGGAGAATTAAGTGAACAAAGATAAATTATCCGGTTTTACATTAGTCGAGTTGATGATGGTGATTGCGATCATCGGTATTCTCTCAGCCGTTTCGTTGAGCTTCTACGGCAACTACGTGACCGATGCGAATCGCACAGACGGCAGATCAGCTTTAACCGGAACCGCGGCTTCGCTGGAAAAATGCAAGGCCCTGTACAGTGCATACAATAGCGCCAACTGCAACGTTGCCTTCCCGGTTACTTCCGATGAAGGCTTGTACACCGTCGCGGGGACGGTCTTGGCTGGGGCAACTTTTACCCTGACGGCCACACCTGTCGCGGGGGGTTACCAGGCAGGCGATACCGACTGTACCACCCTGACCCTGACCAGTACCGGTATCGAGAGCGGTACCGGTGCCGATGTTACCGAATGCTGGTAGATTTAACCTCATAGCT
>Ga0255047_10001687_pt1 | contig 15577 bp, 30 predicted proteins | sample JV7_2_1_MG_FD_183640 | JGI IMG/M metagenome (GOLD analysis project Ga0255047, IMG submission 183640) | Seawater microbial communities from Jervis Inlet, British Columbia, Canada - JV7_2_1 | ecosystem: Environmental > Aquatic > Marine > Inlet | place: Canada: British Columbia | collected 2016-10-06
TATTGGCTGCATGGTTGATGGTGCTCGCATTAGTGCGTTTAAACAAGTTATGCGAGTGTGAAGCCCGTCTCGCAGTGGTCACAGGTACAGGCCAGATTGTCACGGCCGGCGCGAATGATCACTACAGGCTCGCAACTGCAGATATATTTCCTCATCCTGGAGCCTGAGCCGGGACCTCGAGACTTGCCGCCACGTGTGCCAGTACCCATTGGGCAGGGCTTTGCTTTTGCTTTGCCGTGTCTAGCAATCATACCTACGGGCTTTCCGTCAGTTGGGCTAATCAGTCTAGCAATGGCAAGCCGGAGCTCGGGATTGAATTGTGCCATGCTGTAAACGTTGCCGGCTGCTTTAGCCCGTCTTAATCCGAGTTGTTCACAGGCTTGTTTCCACTCCTTGCCGTGTCCTGCCCTCCATCCTGCTAACACGTGTCCCAGTTCATGGATAGTAGTGCCGGCGAGTTGAATGTCGTTCTCTTCACCTAGTGCACACACCTCAACAAACGGAATCGGCTCTGGCCCGCCGTTTTGCCATGTACCGAAGTATGTGACACCGCGTAGTCCAGGCTGGCCCATGCTGTAGGTTAGCTGCGCGTCAAGTTTGGCCCGATCGTCGACCGGCAAGCTTGCGGTTACCAGACCCGCAACTTGCTGGATATATTCTAAATGAGTTGTCATTTTGTCACCTCGATTCAGGTTATTGGCGCGCTATTGGTAGCGGCATATGCAAGATTATCAGATACCTTATATATAGGCAAGTTTTGCCTAGCCGGTTTGTTCGAATAGATTGCCGGCGCTTTGTTCGATGAGCAACTGATCTAATACCGGAATCAGGTTAGCGGCTTTGCTGGCTTTGAGCATTTCCCGAGTGCCGTCAGCGCCTAGCCTGGCAATGAAAACTCCAACAACGGACTTGGCCGTGACGGACACCTCTATATCCTGGACCTGTACCGGCTTTCCGTCGGTCCGGTTAGCCACCTCCTTAACTGCCCACTCGTCACCGTTGATCGCTGCCTGGACAAGCCCGGTGTTGATTTTATCAAGCGCCTGCCCGCGTTTAATCTTGTTTTCCTTATCTTCATAGGTTGCTAAGATCCGGCGCAAAGAGTCGCGAAATATCCTGTGGTTTCTACCGTTTTGGTTTCCGAGTGGCGCGCCCATTGTCCTAAATCCTAAAATACTGACCTGACTAAGCTTTGACTATTTCAGAGTCAAGGCTTAACTTCTCAATCTGCAGTGTTACATCTTGAGACTTGTGGGTGTTGCTTTCATGCTCGGAAACTGATTTGACGGTAGCGATAGCAACCACGAAAAACGTATCGCCGACAGCCGGCAATTCAATGTCAAGTTTGGCCAGCGAGTCAGTATCCAGGTGTAGTGAAAGCCCATACGGAAACTCGGGCAAGTCGGATTCTATCCCAACTTCCGCGCGTGCTTCGGACCTGGATAGACTCATGTCCTTTAGCTTTGCAGTGCCTAATGTCATAGCCGCTCCATTCGTTTAAACGCGGTTGAAATAGTGTGACCGAAGTCTAGCATTATCCTGGCCCGTACTGTATATTTCAGTATAGCTGTTAGTTATTGACGGCCAATAACCTGTAGAGGTGAAGCAATGAATCAAAGACATTCGGATGCCCGGGCCATTCAGTCAGGCGCATGTAACCCGCGCGGCATAGCCCGGGCATTTATCCGCCATGCTGATGATATGGCCAACAGCGGCGCCGATACGGATGCAATCCGCAGTGACCCGGCGCTTAGGCTTATCGTGCATCAATTGGCGTTTTTAATGGACATCAATTCGATTGAGCGTAGTCAAAGCACTTACGCACAATTGACGGATGCCGTGGCAGGCGAGTCATGAAACCAACAGCACTGATACACGGCGCCGCCAAAGTGCTAGGCATCACAGGCGATATCACGCCGGAAATAGTTGCACTGGCCTACCGTCGCGCGGCTATGAAGTATCACCCTGATCGAAACCCGGCCGGCCTGGTTATGATGAAAGCCGTAAACGCAGCGCGGGATATCCTTCGCGATTTTACCGGCACGCTGAACCATGAAAACAAAGACGGCGGCACGTCTGACGCCACTCGGTATGGTTCGGATCTGAATGACGCTATCTCGCACTTGCTGTTTTGCGCCGGCCTGGAACTGGAAATATGCGGCGCCTGGCTGTGGGTCTCAGGTAACACCCGCGAGCATAAGGAAACAATCAAGGCTTTCAAAACCGAATCTTGCAACCGATTTCGGTGGCACTCCAAGAAAGCAAAATGGTATTTTTCGCCGAATGATTACACAGGCCCGCGCCGGCGCTTTCGCAATACTTCAATGGATGACATACGGACCCGCTACGGGTCTGAAACCGTCGCCACTCAATCACGCACGGCCATAGGATAATTCAATGCTATTCACAGGACACCAATATATCACCGACCGATCGGCAGCATTGCCATTTGAGCAATACTTGCTGATTGAATCGGACAATGGCCATCGTATCGAGGCTTATGGCATCGACGATGATGCGCCGCTGGATTCGAAAGCCCTGCTATCCGAAGTCTATCAGGACTTCACTGTTTCAACCTATCCGCAAAACGGCGGGGCCAATTATGCCGCCATTATTACCGACAATAGCCCGCCGGATTCCGTAGTGGTCTGGACATCGTGCGACTTTTACCTGGAGTGAATATTCCGCTAACAATATCCGGGCTCGCTTTCTTGCTAGCAACTTTCTTGCTGCCGTTCTGCGTTCCACTGTCTGCGATCGATCATATGTTAGTCAACGTGGGCGGATTCACTGTTGCGGCGCTGTTACTTGCTGGCGCCGTTTTTATTTCCGAATAGGTGACCTATGTACTATGAACAATGTTTGACGGCCGCCAAGCCAATCGTGAAGCACTACTTCACGGATATTACCGAGCATGATCAAAACTCCCTGCAGGACAATCAGGCCGATATTATTTACGGTCTTCGCGAATGCGGCTCCAATCTGATAGTGCTCTCGGGTGAGTATACGCGCCGGGAAGTTGAATGGCACGAAGCGTTTATGTTTCTTTCGAATCAGCACTTTTATATCGGTCGACGCGGCAAGCTTCGCAAGGTGACCAAAGAGCGTGCGCAGGCTGCCTGGAATGAGTTTATCAAACCGTTTATATGGCGGGTGCCGTATGGTCACTAAAGTTGCAAGCGGAATATACACCGAATTGACTCCGCGCATGGTTGCGCGCGTCAAGCGCGCATGTCGACATGCCAGCAATAACCCGCATTTCTGGCGATCAATAGTCGCTAGGCCGTCAACTGCAGTTAAGTTCTGTGAGCGTGTAGAGGCTTCTGTTGTTAACATGCTCAAATCAGACCCAACATATAAGGACGGCGACGCGGACTAATAGCCAGCAATGGCCAATAACCTGAAAGGTGACTTATGACTGTTAGAAACCTGGACAAATTGTCCGAGACTGAAATCAATCGCATTATATTCGCGGGCGCCGGCACTGACCAACATCGCGGACTTTCCGACAGTTTGACCGATGAACAAATTATCGGGCTTACCGATCACCCGGACTGGCAGGACTTTACGCCGGGCTTTCAAGATTGGATCTGGAAGTCGGTCGATTCAATCATGCATGTCGATGCCTGGATGGCGTCATGACTGTCCGCGTCAAAATCGAGAATATGCAAGGCAATCACATTTGCACTTGTACCCTGCGGGACTTTCTCCGCCGGAATGACTATAGCCACTCCGAACGTCATGACCTAATAGCCCGGCTGCGCCGGCATGGTAGCATCCGCGAAATATTTAGCACTATTTCCCTAGTGAAAGCATGACCGGCCGGCAGTCAATCATTGAAGTAATCACTGACCGCGGTATATGTAACGCGGCGCAAGTGGTTGACTATTACTTGGCCAATGGTATCGCTCGATATGACTCTGTTGGGCAATTCCAGGTCAAACATGGCGCTTTCTTGGATCAAGACGTTTTAGAGCGCGCGTCAATTCTGGCGGCCAAGTCGTGACCGTCATTCAACTAATTTTTGTACTTGCCTGGGCATATTTCATGCTGGCCCCACTTTGGAGAAAACAGTGAATACACAAATCAAAGAGTACCTGCAATGTGGTGGCGTCAACTGCCCGGAATGTGGCGGTTCATCAATAGAAGGTGGTAGCGTAGAACTCGATGCCGGCATTGCGTGGCAAAATGTCACCTGCCCCGACTGCGGGGCATCTTGGACCGATCAGTACAGCCTAACCGGGGTTGATAATCTGACAACAGAATAGCCCGTTGACTTAGGCAGTAATTGCCTATACTCTGAACTTTGAACCATGCCAATATTGGCAGATAACCCGAAAGGAGTGAATATGAAACTTACCATTTCCCGCGCGGCATTTATTGCCGCCGCGTCCGTAGTTCAGGCTAAGCATGATATCCGTTATTACCTTAACGGCATCCTGTTCGAAAAAGGCCCGGACAATCATCCGATCATTGTGTCAACCGACGGACACCGCCTGTTTGCTGCAGTCGATGAAAATTCCGAATGTCCCGACGGCATGCCGGCACAAACAATCATTGCATTCGGCGCTGAAACACTGCGCGCGGTCAAACTGGTTAAAAACCTGGATGAACCGCTGGTAATTGACCTGCAGTCAATTCCGGCGCCCGCGGTCACTGTCACTGTCGGCAGCAGCATCGATAACGGCAGCGAAGTGATTGTCGGCAAATTCCCCGACTGGCGCCGGATAGCCAAGAATACAAGCGGCAAGTCGGCCGGCTGGTTCAATGCCCAATATATCGCGGATTTTCAAACAATCGGGCGATATCTGGCAACGGATCGCAGCAAAGGTAGTAATGCACTGACTATCCGTTCCGACGGGCCCGAAACTTCGGCTTGCGTGTTTTTCAGCAAAGCGCCGTCTGCGTTCGGCGTTATCATGCCGATGCGTACCGACATCAAAAACCCATCGCTGCCGACGTGGGCAGTCGGGCCCTTCAAAAAGGACAGCAAAGCCGCGTAAACCATTCGCCTGCAGTTGTCCAGGGATGGACTTTGCAGGCACATAAACAGGCCGCAAAGCCAGGAGAAAGCAACGTGAAAAAATTCACACTTCCCGCCGGCACAACAAACCGGCACCAATGGCACAAGGGCGCCGTAAAGGCAATTGAATCAGTCACCCGTACCTTTAATATGATGCTGCAGAAATATGGCGTTATTGGCGGCAATGAAACGGAATCGCTTGTGAGCGTTTTCGGCTTGTCGGCGCTGAAAAACCCGGCCGCGGTTGATTTGTTCAATGAGTTGGGCGATCGTTTCGAGTGGTCCATCACTCGCGACAATGCAGACGATATCGCGGCAGCATTCAAGGCTGCGTTGCCGACCGCAATGGACGGCATCCCGACTGAGGACAACAGGCGCACGCCAGAAGCAGAAAGCGAGCGGATCGATGCATCCATAGCAGCGGAAGAAAAACGGAAGGCACAAGCGGCTGAAAAGTCTGTAAACGTGGAAGAAATCGCCGCCAAGCTTCGGGCCCGGTATCCGTGGGCAATCAGTCAGGACCAGTTCAAGACCGGCTCAGCCCGCGCCGCGGCGAATCTCAAGAAGGAACTGACCGCAGCATTCCCGGGCGTCAGGTTTTCGGTCACGTCCGACACGTTTAGTATGGGGAACAGCGTCACGGCATCCTATACCGACGGGCCCGCATTCGAAACCGTGACCGATATCACTGGCAAGTACCAAAACGGTCATTTTAACGGCATGGAAGACATCTACGAATACGACCGGAGCGCATTCGGCGCCGCGGTTGATTCTGTCCTGGGCCGCGCCAAGTATGTACACGCAGACCGGGAATACTCCGACGATATCAAAGAGCAGGCGCAACGGGCTATCTGTACGGCATACGGTGTCGAGTTTGATGGACCTGAAACGATCTGCGATCCAATCGCATCAGACTATCACAGTCGAAATTGCCGGCATAAAGCATGGCAAATTCTGCACCAGCAGGATATTCCGCGAGGCGCATCAATCGAGTCAACGGAAGATTGCGACGGGTTCCCGGGGCATCAGTTCGTTTTCAGCGCGCCAGATCCGGCGCCACAATCAAGCGGTGCATGTTCGATCGAAGAACATACGCACACCAAACGGAACTGCCAGGTTTTCATGGTTGTCATGCATGAACGTGTCGACCGTGACGAATTCAACCGACTGAGGCGCGAAGCCAAGAGCCTGGGCGGCTGGTATTCCCGGAAGTGGCGCAGCACACCCGCGGGCTTTGCATTCACCGAAATGGCGACGGCTGAGCGGTTTGCAGCGGAAAACTTCGGAAATGGCGAAAATCCGCCGCCTGACAAGCCGCGTAACGCACGAAAGGAAGCGGGCCCTTGCCCTGCTATGGCTGAAAAGCTCCGGAAAATGGCCGATAACCTGCAACCGCAGATCGACAACAAGTTGGGCGATCGGCTCACCAATACGCCGAAACGGCAACGCGAAGCGGCAAGCGCTAGGATTGACGGTGCCCGGCTCGAGCGGACACAACAAGCGCTTAATGCGCTCGCAAGCTTGTATGAGTCCGGCAATGTGCCGGCAGCATTGGCGGCCGTTACTACCAAGAAAGCAATTTATGAATTGCTTGGTACGGTTACCGAGTCACACGGTTATTACCACATTGGCGACACAGGAGCGCCGTCAAAGACCACGCCGGAAGCGGTGGCACTGTGGTCCCTGGTCACCGGCCAGACCGACGAGGAAAAGCAGGCCGACGAACTCCGCGAGAAAATCGAATCGCTGCAATTCGCGAGCATTCCGGGTTACTTCCCGACTCCGCCGGCAGTGATCGAAAAAATGCTGGACTTTGCCGACGTGAAACCGACTCATTCCGTGCTGGAACCCTCAGCGGGCTCTGGCGCTATTGTGGATGCGCTGCCGGATGAATGCATGACGGTAGTCTATGAACGTAATCATGCGCTGTGCGAAATCCTGCGCGCCAAAGGATTCGACGCGCGGCCTTTGGATTTTCTCGAATCTAACGGTGAATTCAGGTTTGACCGGGTTTTGATGAATCCGCCATTCGAAAACCTGCAAGACGTTGACCACGTTCGGCACGCATTCGATAAGCTGAAATCCGGCGGCCGGCTGGTGTCCATTATGTCGCCTGGTCCGTTCTTCCGTGATACCAGAAAGGCGACCGACTTTCGCCAGTGGTTTGCGGCGCACGGTGGCGAATCTCACGACCTGGAGCCCGGGTCATTCAAAGAATCGGGAACCGGCGTAGCGTCGAAACTCGTTGTTATTGATAGGGAGTAGCGGCGCCCGTTTTCGAGAAATCTACCACCAATTTATTGCCAAAGCCGAAGGAACCAAAATGGAGCCAGACCCAAGCAAGCACAATCCGGACCCGGAATACCTGCGGGAACTGATCACCGATGCCGGATTGACTCAGGCGCAAGCTGCACGCGCTATCGGTCACAATCCGCGCACCATGCGTTACTGGCTGAGCGGACAACATACGTTCCCGTATACCGTCCAGTTCACGATGGAGGCTTTGACTCGCTACAAAAAGGGGCTCAAGGGATGACGATCGAAACCCTTCTTGACGACTACCTGGAGAATGACATGCCCGACAACCCTCACATCATCGCTGAAATTAGCCGTATGTCGCGAGGTGTCTGCGAATCGATATTGCAGAACCACGGATTCCATGTTACTGACGATGAGACAACCTTCGACCTCCGCGAAGCAATCGAGGTGAATTACCGCGACGGGACTATTCCAGGGGATGATATTTACTGTGGGGACTGACCTTCGCCCCATCCCGCCTGTATCGGCTCCGCGTTTAAACGACATGTCCGGCGCCGAAACTGACGGGCACCTTATCGATATGTGGCTATCCGGACGGCCGGCGAATACCGTGCGCGCATACCGTGGCGATATCGATCGATTCCGCTGCCAGGCAGTCAAGCCGATCCGGGCGATGACCGCAGCAGACCTGATCGACTACGCCGAAACATTGGCGGGACTGGCAACGGCGACACAGCACCGGAAGCTGTCCGTGGTCAAGTCGCTGTTCTCATACGCAATGAAACTCGGGTACATTCGGCTAGATCCGGCGGCAGCGCTCCGACTTCCCAAGCCGCAGGACAACCGCGCGGCGAAGTTACTGACTGTCGATGCCGTGCGCGCCGTGATTGAAGAGGCAAGCCCGGGCAGGGACCGGCTCATATGCCGTACTCTGTACCTTTTGGGGCTGCGCGAGGGTGAATTGATAGCCCTGCAGGCCGAAGATATCGAGAAAACGCCAGGCGGGCATGTGGCGACCGTGACGGGCAAGGGCGATAAGCGCCGGTCCATAGCCATACCTGCACCCCTGGCAGCCGATATCACGTCACAGAGCCGCTCAGGCCCGATTTTCCGCAGTTTGAAGGGTAATTCTCTGAATCCGTCGGATGTTTACCGGATTGTGCGATCTGCCGGCGAAAAAGCGGGCTTTCAAGTCACTCCGCACACTCTCAGGCATTGTTGTGCAAGTCACGCCCTGGACGCTGGCGCCCCGATCCATGTCGTGCGATCGACTCTCGGGCATTCGTCGCTGGCCACCACGTCTATCTATGCTCATTCGAGGCCAGATGATAGCGCCGGGATGTATCTTGAAGACTGAATTTCACGGCGCAGCAAGACACAATAAGAGCATGTGAATGAAGTTCATCAGGTCGAATTTGTGTTTCATTGAATCACCGTTTCAAAAAACATCATTCCTTGGGTGTATAAAATATACAGTTAACCGACATATGCGCCCAATGGGTCGTGCTCCAAGTGGTGATTGCGGTGACAGGCCCGGCACAGCCACTTCACCTCCAGCGGCTTATGGTAATCGTCGTGATGCCCATCCAGACCCAGACCATTCGTCTGCCCACCGCAGCATTCGCAGTGGTCCGGGCGTACCAGAATCCCATTACTGAGCGCACTCCAGTACAGGTTGTAGCACGACTGACGAACCTCCTTGGTCACGCCAGGATGTCTGTCTACAAACCGGGTGTACTGCTCGCGCCGGTAATTTGGTGCCCTGATTGCGGATAAATCCGCCAGAAACTCTTCGTTGGAAATTCTCATTTTGCAACCCATTGATATGAAAGGAAACTTTTTGCGCAAATCCGAAACAGCGCGCTGGAAGCGTTGATACTAAAGGGTTTCAGATTGAGAGGCAAATGAGGAACACACGTAAGTCATTGATATTTTCTTGCATGTTATAATGGTGTTGCAGTTGAATAGTGTTCTTTAACAATTCGGACCCACAAAAAAGCCCCTGATTGGCAGGGGCTAATGATTCTGGAGAATCACATGAACGATACTACCATGTTTAGGCGCGCTACGTGTCAGATGACCGGCCCCGCAGGTGGCGATCCTGAAACCTTCTACTTTCTTGAAGTAAGGGAAGATGGATTTATCAATACCAATCGACTTGCGGAGAATCTTGAAGAATGCCTTGAGGTTCAGCAGGAAACCGGACACGGGCCTAAACCCAACATGAGTAAGAGGGGCGGCAAGATGATGCAAATGACCTTTGCTGAGCGTTACCTGAGACAAACATCTGATCCGGGTACGTTTGTAATGATCGCCCCACAAAAATAAAACCTAGCCGCCTTTCGGGGCGGCTTTTTTATGTGGAGCGAGGTACGAGAATCGAACTCGTCTGCATGGCTTGGAAGGCCGGTCTATCACCAGAACTTTCTACCTCGCAAAATCTGTCAACAGGGGCATATTCGAACTCGTATAGATGCCCGCCAATCACCATAAAGTGATCCCCACAAATGGAAAAAGTGATGTATCGAATGTCCATGATAATAGTACCATTTCGGGACTATATATGAATATTCAGGTAAATACGAGTTAGTGCCTCCAGGATGACGGCCCGTAGTGAGACACAATCACTGATGGATCACACCAGACCGAGAAACCATGCGACCGGGCACGCCGGCAGAATGAATAGTCCTCACTCAACAAAGCGTCATTGAATATTTGTTCACCAAAAATGTGCGCTGCCCTGCCCACTACACCATCGTAATATTGAATGCCTTGTGCTTCCGATAGCACCTCGATCACCCTCCGCTCAATCAGCATGACGGCCGCGCCGATGTACTCGACCTCAAAGGGTCTCGTCGGCATCTCCGCGCGCTTTATCCGCGTGCCGTGCCAATAGACGTTCAAAGCCTCGGAGTGGTCGGCCGTCTTGAGATTGACCGCGGCGCCGCGTACCGGCCCGTCCAGACACAGCAGTTTCAGAAAATCACTCGGCTCAATCAGGATGTCTGCATCAATGAAAGCAAGGGTCTGGTAGTGGGTCGTGAGAAACCGGGCCGCCAGGTTGGACCGGCCTCGAGTTATCGCCGCCTCACCATCGACCACCAAAAAATCAAGGTCGATGTCCTGCTCGCGACAAAGGTCGGATATTCCTAACAGCGACCGGAACAGGGATACGGTTAGCTGGCCACCATAACAGGGTGTCGCAATCAGTACGTTATGAGCTTCCGTCATAGAATTTGATCTTGTGCCCACCACGCACCCCAAAGTATTCCGGCAGGTTTGCTGGCAGATACGGGGAGTTCGCGGTTGGGTCTGCGGGTGATGCGGCAACGGCAAAATGCGCCTTGGCATCGCAGACTATCCGGACAAACTTGGTTTTTCCGTTAAGCGCTGCACTCGCGGTAGCGGTCGTAAATGACACTGCCTGAGTGGCAATTGCCGGCTCCGACGCAACAGCAACATTATCACCGCTGGTGTCCTTCGCTGTTTCCCCGTATTCAGAAATAATTGCAGTTGCCATACGTCACCCTAGAAGCAGAAATATTATATTCAAGCCGATTCTACCGACAAAACCGATGCCTGGCGAGCGGGCGCCGGAAACAGGCGCAACAACCGCGGCAGAACTGGCGGCAAAACTAAGTTGCATTATCACCGGCAGCGGAACCATTGATCACCTCCAGTTGTTCGTTCAGGATTGCGATAGCACCAAGATTACTTTGAATCTGCCGCTCATGCGCGACAACTTCAGCGTTTTTCTGGCTAACCTGCTGTTGGTTTACCGTGATGCCCTTCTTTAGGGCCTCAATGCGGCTCTCAATCCATTCCTTATCCATCCACGCCCCGCAATACCCGGCCGGCTTTCTTGACCCGGTTCCAGAATGTATTTTTCGGCGCCATGTCAGCCAAAACCCGCTCAGCCAGCGAGATAATTCGGCCCGGCAAAATCTTGCCCGGATTAGCAATGACCTTGAGACACTTCTTGCGCGTATTGACGTGAATTTTCCTGATAACGCGGGCGCCGTCAGGCTTGCTCAGGTCAGCCCATGTTCGGTCGTTCAGCTTGTATAGATAAATCATGGAACCTCTATATATGTCAGCGAACCATCGACGCTTATTGCGGCAGATAGTTCCAGGTTCAGCAGTGTGTTGACCGCAGTTTCAAACCATCCAGCCGGGTTGAACGGTAGCACAAACCCCGAATTGGCGATCAGATTCATCTGCCCCGTAAGGGCTGTACCAGCCGCGCCAGACTCAAAGCGCGCGTTTACAGTGCCGGCAGATACCATAAAGGCAGCCAATACGCGGATTTTCCGAGAAGCAACCGCGGCAACCAAGGTATTGTCTCCGCTAACGGCATCGTCAATTGCCGCATATTTGTAGTCGTCATTATTGGTTGGGCAGCCCAACAGCGCCCCGTTCTGTGTTAGCTGGAGCGGCCCGTAATCCCCATCGGCACCCGCCAGCGCTGCCAGGTCATCATTGCGAACCGCCAGTGCCATCGTGCCAGTGTCGCCGGTCGTGTGTGCGATGTCCTCTGCGTACTGAGTAGATCCCGACGAGCCAGTTACGTGCAGGGCACCGTTAGCGTTGACCCGGAACGGCACAATGTCGCCTTCTGCCGCTGCCAGTGCGGACAAGGTGGCATCATGGAGTCCGCCGATCGCCATGACTTTCGAGCTTGTGAGTGTAAACGCGGCATCATCAGCAAATACCGGATCATCAATCAGTTGCAGGGCGGTAAGGGCATCACCGGTAATTTGAGCAACAAAGGTGCCAGTGCCATCAACGGTAACGGTCGCCGCCGAAACGTCCATTGCGGCGCCTTCCTGAATAAAGAGGGCCCCAGAGGCATTGACTTGTAAAGGAGCATAATCGCCATCCGTTGTGGCCAGGGCGGCGAGCGCGTCATTCCTGACTGCCAGGGACATAATGCCATCATCACCAGTGACGTGTGCCACGTCTTCAGCATGAACGATGCTGGAGCCATCAATGGTGACATCGTTATTGATGCCCAAATCAACTGTCACTGTTGCTGCCGAAACATCAAGCGCCACGGACGACGCAATATCGACGTTGCCAATGTTGGCGTCGCCGGCAGGCAGGGCCGTATCGATAGCGGCGCTGACCCACACCCTGCCGTTATCCATCTGGATCATTTCGTAATCAAGATCGGTGCCAGAGGTGTCGGCGGGCGTGGCGGTCCTGCGCGCCATTGCCGGAACACCAACGTCGGCGGGGGCGCTTGCTATATTTTCCGCCTTGCCAATGCTTGTGGCGCCAGCGGCAAGCTGTACGGCGAAGGTGCCGGTTCCGTCAACCGTGACGGTGGCGGCCGACACGTCCAAAGCAACGGACGAGGCTATGTCGACGTTGCCGATATTGGCATCACCGGCTGGCAGCGCGGCAACTACGTCAACCTGCATTTGCGTGCTTACGGCTGCCGCGATCGTACTAAGGTCGGTAGACATCGAGCTTGTATCGACATCCATAGTCGTTAGCAGCGCGACGGCAACCGGGTCATGCGACCAAAGGCGCCCGGTAGCATCGACGTTCAGGGTTGAATATTCGCCATCCAACCCGGACCCTACCGCAGCAGTATCACGCCTGACCGCCAGGGCCATAACACCAGTGTCGCCGCTTCCGTGTGCGGCATCCTCAGCCTTGCCAAGATGCGTGGCAGAAGTGCCCGGAATTACCCGGGTGACATCGACATCAAGCCCGTTGGTTGCATCGCCGTCGATCGCGCCAACAGTATATGACCCCTCGGAGCCCGAAACGCCCATGACGAACACGCCGGATAACTGCACATTGGCATCGCCGCCATGCGCAATGTCTCTCGTTACAAAGGCTGCACCGCCGGCCCCGGGATCTGTCGTTACGTTATCGACGGTACAAAGTACCTTCGACTCAATATCAAATGTTCTGCGCGGTTTGATCAGCATTTACGTTCCTGCGCTCAAATGGGCGAGACACCCCGCCGGTAGTGTAACACTGGCCGCCCTATATCCCCACACCAAGGGATGCCAACGATCCGGCTGGTAGTCCACCACCGCCACCGCCGCTGTCCTCAATAATCCAAGCCGCTACGCAACCCAAGCTGCCGTATGTCGGCGCTGAGTCTATTGTGGCATCTGGCTCAAATGTCTCGGCAGTCGTGAAGATTTTGTACATGCCCTCACAGGATCGGTATTCCTGCCTGACGTACTCGCCTAGCAGGGTAAAGCCGTCTGTTGGTGACGACAGTACGCTAACGCTGTTTTCCGCAAGACAACCATGACCAACCGCCACACCATCATCGGCGGTGGCGGTCCCGGTAGCACCGCAATCAAGAGTAGTGCCTGCGTCGCCCTCGTCGTTTTTGCCCGTGACATTGCCGTTTTTGTCAGCCCATTGCTTGCCCGTGCCCGCAAGGTAACTCGATACAGTGGCGACCTGATCTTTTGCCGCGCTACTGGTCAGGGCCACCGAGTTAATTACACCGTCACCGATAATGGCGTAGATGGCACCCTGATCGGCGTCACCAGTCTCCGTGCAGTCAATCACCCGTACCCAGCCGGCAGTCACCGCCGCCGCCTGTAACGAGCAACCGGCCGCGCCTGAATAATGCCCGACCACAACCAGCACGCCACTGGCTGGAGTGTAGCCGAAGGAGAACGTCCAGTCGGTGACGCTATTGGCCTGCCCGTTCCCCGAATTTTCTTTACTAACGGCCATCAGAAAAGGATCACATCGCCGTCAAAATCCGCCTGCCGACGCATCCTGATCTCGAATCGAATGCGGTTGGCACCCTTTGGCAGAGGTGCTGTTATGCCGCAAGTTGTTGTCTTTTCCTGCGGCTCGGCCCTGGGCCTGTCTTTGTCGACCGCGCCGTAGTTGGTTGCGAATAGTTTCTGCACGGTCCACGTCGCGCCACGATTCGTTGACCATTCGAGATACACCGCAAAAACGCCGCCGGGTTGTTCTGGCCCAGCCCACCGACCGCGATTGATGATGACCCGGAATCGGGTGTGGTCGCGGGCCGGCGTGAGGATGGCGAATGTCGGTCTTTCATTTCGACCGTAGACCTTGCGGCCAAAATACCCCGGATATGTCTGTCTCGGCATTGCTTCGCTACGTCATGTCGTGCCGTTGATCGGCTGGCATGAAGGATAGTACCACGGCTATAATTTTCGCGGCACCACGCGGACCCGGTGGGGGTCCAGAGTGACCGCCCGAGGTTTGGGGTTGTTTTGTGTCCACTCTCCAATATATCTGTTTTTTTTGCGGGCGGCGTGCAGCTTCTTGACGCGCGCTTCAAAGTGCGCATCAGTTTCGCCCTCGAATGCCGTCTGGCCCTGTTTTCGCGCTACCTCCTGCCAGTTCACTTGCCCTGTCCCTAACAGTTAGCGGCGATCCGCTCGCCAATCCAGCGCATGACCGGCACCGCCATACTGTTCCCGAGCGCCTTGTAACGTGCCGAATCGCTTGCGCCTTGTGTGTGGTGTAAAAAATGACAGCGCCCCAATGACATCTTGGGCAAATCACAGCCCCACTGAAACGCCGTCATAACCATCTGTCCCGAAAATCACTAAGCCGCATAACAATGAAGGCATCGCCCACCTTCATGCCCCTGGCTGTGTAAATCTGTACCGGCAATTGATTGGGCTGTGCCGAGGCTTCTGCTTGTGCGCGGGCTTGATACCATTTCTGCGGCCAGTCTCGGGATGTGTACTTTACCTCTACAGATAGCCAGGCATGGTCTATATCTGGTGCGTCACCCCTGATCCTTCCAGTGATTGGTACACGACGCCCGCCGATGTACTTGGCAACCTTACGTTCCCAATTTTTCCATGCGGCTCTGAATGATGCTTTGGTCGTCATTGATGTCTCAATGCCAAGCGCCCGCGCATAGTACCCCCGCTAAAAATCGGCGAATACTGCTCATGGCGCACCAGTGTAAAAATTCCTCGCTGTATGCGTCGCGGGCATGAACATCGCCTTTCGGCACACACCCCTCCTGAAACGACTTGTCGCAGCTATCGCAAAAATCAGCAATCATAAGCGGATGGCACTTGATACCGCGACCCTTTCCATACTGATGCTGCCTCTGACCGTTGTAGTGCCGGCCGCATGTTGAACCGGTCGACCCGCACCGAATACACGGATTCCCTGGGCGCCGCGCATCCTCCATGATTTTCGACTCGAAGCTCATGCGAATGCAAGCGCCTGGTCAACAACCTCATCCAACATCTTACCCGTAAACTCCGTGCAGATGTGTTTCAAAATCACGTCGATCGTCGCTGAATACAGCTTTTC
>Ga0255047_10001689_pt1 | contig 15569 bp, 12 predicted proteins | sample JV7_2_1_MG_FD_183640 | JGI IMG/M metagenome (GOLD analysis project Ga0255047, IMG submission 183640) | Seawater microbial communities from Jervis Inlet, British Columbia, Canada - JV7_2_1 | ecosystem: Environmental > Aquatic > Marine > Inlet | place: Canada: British Columbia | collected 2016-10-06
CATACTTCATCGTCTACCAGCAGAGTGCCTGCCTGGTCCTCCTCGAGGCCGGCCAACGACCGGAGCAAGGTCGTCTTGCCCGCCCCGTTTGGCCCGACCACAGCCACGACCTCGTCGCGTCCGGCCTCAAAATCAACATCGAGCCGGAACTGATCCCTGATGACGCGGCCCGTGAATCTCAACATCACCGCATCCAGCTGTGACGAGCCGCTGACAGCACGGCGATTGAGACCACTACGAGGATCAAGCTGAGACTGAAGGCGGCCTCGGGATCCTGTTCGAGCTCAAAGAAGATGGCCAGCGGCAGGGTTTGGGTTCGGCCGGGTAGGTTGCCGGCGAAGGTGATCGTGGCGCCGAACTCGCCGAGAGCCCGAGCCCAGCCAAGCACGATGCCGGCGGCCAGGGCAGGGGCGGCCTGGGGGAGAACCACCCGCCGAAAGCGACGCCACGGGCGGGCGCCGAGACTGGCCGCCACCTCTTCGAGCCCGGGATTGATGCTCCGGAACCCGGCTTCTGAAACCAGCGAGACAAATGGGGTGGCCACGAAGGCGGCGGCGATTACGGCCCCGGCAATGGTGAAGGGGAGGGTGATCCCGAAGAGGTTGTTGAGAAGAGTTCCGACTGCTCCGGACCGCCCTAGTGACGCCAGCAGAGCGACTCCCGAGACCACCGGGGGCAGAACGATCGGCAGAAGCACGATCGCCCGCAACGCGCTCCGTCCTCGAAACGTGCCACGCGCCAGCACCCAGCCAATCGGGATGCCAAGACCGACGGCCAGCAGCGTGGCCACGGCCGAGACCACGGCAGAGATTCGCAATGCGGCCCCGGCGTCGCCGACATCCCCGATCAGAGCCGTCCAGGGCGTCCGCAGGATCAGTCCGGTCAGCGGGAGCACCAGCAGCGCCACTCCGACTGCGGCCAGCAGCGACAACCGGAGGGGGAGAAGGCGCGTCATGGCAGGAAGCCCAGGTCGGCCAGGACGGTCCGTGCCGGCACCGTCTGCAGGAAGGCAACAAAACCGGCGGCACGGTCTGCCTTTTCGCGGTTCAGCACGAGCGCGAAGTAGTCGGTCGTGAGGTTGCCGTCTTCCGGGATCTCCACGCCTCCCACACCGCCAGTGACCAGATCAGTGGCGTAGACGATTCCGGCATCCGCCTCTCCCAGCTTGACCTTGGCCAGCACGGCCCGCACGCTTGGCTCCAGGCTGTCAGGAGCCAGGTTGATCCCGGCTCTCTCGAGGGCCAATTGCGTGTAGGCGCCGGCGGGAACCTCAGGACTGGCCAGTACGAGGGTGATTTCGTCGTCCGCCAGGTCGGCCAATCCGCCCACACCGAGCGGGTTGCCTGCCTCAACCGCTATGGCCAGCCGGTTGCCGGCGAAGCGAACCGGGTCTCCGGCCAGCAGCCCTAGATCGGCTAGCGATTGAGCGGTGGCGGCATCAGCAGTGATCACGACATCCAGTGGCGCCCCCTCCCGGGCCTGAGCAACCAGCACCTGACTACCGGCCACCGAGAGTTCGACCGGGCCATCTATGTAAGCGGCGGCAAGGGCCTCAACGGCCTCGGTCATAGAGGAGGCAGCTCCAATCGTGAGCGGATCGTTGTTTCCATCCCCGCCGCAGGCTCCGACCGCCAGCGCCAGAGCAGCCAACACCAAAGCGACTCTGGTCACAATTCGATCATCACGTTGGTGGCCTTGACAACGGCGGTCGCTCTGACACCCGTGTCCAGTCCCAGGTCGTCGGCCGCCTCGCGAGTGAGCAGGGCAACTATGCGGTGCCCACCGCTGTACAGCTCCACTTTGGCGGCTACACGGTCCTTTTCGACGTGGGTGACGATCCCGGTGAGACGATTGCGGGCGGAGCGGTTGTGCAGCACCGGGGAGCCTTCGGTGGTCACGAAGGCGGCCAGATCCACGCCATTCACGCGCCGATGGCCTCGCGCGGTGCGGCTGGCGGGCAACCGGCCCTCATCGACCCATCTGCGGGCCGTGTCCGTGCTCACTCCCAAGACGCCCGCAACCTCGCTGATACGATATTCCATGTCAACGCTCCTGGTATTTGCCTACTAGAAGTGAGATAAGATTAGCAGACGTTAGAAATAAGAACGTAGTCGCGAAGAGAGGTAGGAGCGGGCTAGCGTGGCCCCGATGTGGTTCCAGACCGCTACTTTCTACGAGATCCCGGTCCACGCCTTCTTCGACTCAAACGATGACGGCGTCGGGGACCTGGCCGGGATCACCTCCAAGCTGGACTACCTGGAATGGCTCGGAGTCGACTGCCTGTGGTTGCTGCCTTTCTACCCGTCGCCGATGGTGGACGGCGGTTACGACGTCTCAGACCTGACCGGAGTACGCGAGGGGTCCGGAACTCTCGACGACGTGCGGCAGCTGGTGGATGAAGCTCACGCCCGAGGTTTGCGGCTGATCGCCGATCTGATTGTCAACCACACCAGCGACCAGCATCCGTGGTTCCAGGAAGCCCGCCAGCCAGGATCGCCGATGCGGGACTGGTATGTGTGGAGTAACGATTCGGATCGATACTCCGACGCCCGGGTCATATTCGTCGACACCCAGGATTCCAACTGGGCCTGGGATGAGGTTGCCGGCGCCTATTACTGGCACCGCTTTTACGCTGAGCAACCGGACCTGAACTTCGACAACCCGCAGGTGCGGGAGGCCGTTATGGACGCGGTGCGTTTCTGGTTAGACGTGGGCTTCGACGGATTGAGGATGGACGCCATTCCTTACCTGTTCGAGCGCGAGGGGACCATCTGCGAGAACCTTCCCGAAACCCACTCCTACCTCAAGGAGATCAGGGCCATGATCGATGACGAGTACCCGGATTGCATCATGCTGGCCGAGGCCAACCAGCCGCCCAACGATATCGTCGCCTACTTCGGTGACGGCGACGAGTGCCACATGGCCTACCACTTCCCCGTCATGCCGACCCTCTACATGGCGTTGGAACGAGGCCATGCCACCGACATCGTCAAGGCTCTCCGGGCCACACCGGACATTCCACCAGGCTGCCAGTGGGGGGTATTTCTCCGCAACCATGACGAGCTCACGCTCGAGATGGTCACCGACGAGGACCGGAGCTTCATGTACGAACGCTATGCCCCCGATCCGGCCATGAAGAAGAACGTCGGTATTCGTCGGCGCCTCATGCCGCTCCTGGGCAACGATCACCAGCGTTTCCGGCTGCTGCATGGGGTTCTTCTGTCCCTCCCCGGCTCGCCGTTTCTCTATTACGGCGACGAGATCGGGATGGGCGAGGACTACCTGCTCAATGACCGGGACGGTATCCGCACTCCAATGCAATGGACGCCGGGAGCCGGCGCCGGGTTCAGCGATGCTGATCCTTCCCGGTTCACGATTCCGATCGTCACCGACCCGTCTTATGCGCCCGACCGGGTGAACGTGGCCGACCAGCGCGAGGATCGCGACAGCCTGTTGGGTTGGGTGCGCGATCTGCTGACGGTCCGGTCTGGTCATCCGGTGTTCGGCACCGGGAGTTTCGAACTGATCGAGACTGGGGATCCGGCTGTACTCGGTTATCGCCGCCGCGGTGAAGACAGCGAGATAACGGTGCTGGCCAACTTCGCGCCTGAGGGGCGCAAGGTCACGTTGGAGAGGTCTTTCACCGAAGTTGTCTCTGGCCGCCTAGTTGAAGACGTTGTGCGCCTGGCAGCTCACGGGTTCGCCTGGCTGGAGTAGGGCCGCGGCCCTAAACCTCCTGGAACAAGTACTTGCGCACCGCATCGATGCGGTCCTCGAATCCGTCCGGGTACAGATACCAGAGGGTGGCCGTCAGGGACGACAGCAGGGCGTTTCCATCTTGCGGTGTGAAGCAAAAGCCCACCAGCTCGTTGCCGTTACGGACGGCCAGCGTTTCGATCGGGATGACAGTCTGGCTGAGAATCCGGCCGTAAAACCCGTGGTCGCGGCCGAAGGAGAAGACCTGGTTGGCGGACCGCTTGTAGGTCAGAGCCACCCGGGTGTTGGCCTGGATTCGATCGATTGCTTCATCGACCGTGATATCGCGGTCGAGGGACAGGCTGAACCAGATGGAGTGCATGTACTGGGTGGGGATCTTGATAGACGATGACCAGACCGGCAGGTCATAGCCCTGGGTGGCGAATAACGCGTGGGCATCGCGGGCGTGATGGGTGCCGAATTGTTCGTCTCCGTGCGTGTCCACTGTGGGGGCCGGCACGAAGGCACCGTCCTGGCTGATGTCGTTGGCGCGTCGCATGCACAGGAATCGCCCGTGTTCCAGGTGGCTGGTGCCATCGGGATCCGTGGCGATGGTCTTGATAAGGGACGAGATGTTGTGGGTGTTGCACGACACGATGTGAATGAACCGGTCCTCCTCCCGCACCAGGGCCGCATCGTTTATGCCGCGGGCATACGGCTTGCCGAAACCGAATTCCGAGCCTTGAGCCAGGAAGCCAAGAGGCCCCGTCGCCTGCTCGTAATACTTCTCTTTGTTGGCATTGCCCGCCGGCGTGCAGTCGATGACCACCGAGGCCCGCTCGATCGCCTCCTGGGCACTGAACTTGGGGGTCAGCCCCATCGCCTCGAAGTCGGCTCGCTTGTCGTCGTCGACCGCCAGTGATGCTCCGCGGCGGATGAGGTCGCTCACTTTGCCACGCTCGTCGATCAGGGGCGTGCGCTTGTGAAAGGTGATCTCATCAATTCCGAAGGATGCACTGTGGTCATCGAAGAGGCCGATGAGCGGCTCTCCGATGGTGCCGGTCCCTTTCACGTGCACGATATTGGCCATGGGTGCTCCTGTTCGTTGCCGGGAGACTACTCGTAGATCAAAGCGTTCAATCGGCGCAGCTTGGAGAAGTCGTGGGTGGTGCGCATCGAGCGGATCGAGCCTGTCTTCGACCGCATGACGACCGAATGGGTGGTGGCGTTATGGTGCTTGTACTTCACGCCGTCGAGCAGTTCGCCGTCGGTGATACCGGTGGCGGCAAAGAAGACGTTGTCCGAATCGACCAGATCACGCATGGTCAACACCCGCTCCAGGTCGTGGCCGACCTCGTCGGCGTATTCCCGTTCGGTGTCGTCCCTCGGCCACAGTTTGCATTGCAGCTCGCCCCCCATGCAGGTGAGGGCGGCGGCGGCGATAACTGCCTCTGGCGAGCCACCGATTCCGAACAAGATATCGATGCGACTGTCCTCCTGGGCGGTAGCGATTGCTCCGGCCACGTCGCCGTCGCGGGTGAGCCGGATGCGAGCTCCGGCCCGGCGAACCGCCTCGATGTAGGGAGCGTTGCGGGGCCGGTTGAGGATGATGGCGGTCAACTCCGCCACGTCGCGGTCGAGAGCCTTCGCCACCTGATGCAGGTTGTGTTCGACCGGTGCCTCCAGTTCGATCATGCCGGCGGCGGCCGGGCCGACGGCGATCTTGTCCATGTAGACGAGGCTGCCGGGGGCATACATCGTTCCGCGTTCGGAGACTGCGATTACCGAGACTGCGCCGGGCATGCCTTGTGAGGTGAGGGTGGTCCCGTCGACGGGCTCCACCGCCACGTCGACTGCGAATCCGCGTCCGGTTCCCACCCGCTCGCCGTTGTGGAGCATCGGGGTTTCATCCTTTTCGCCCTCACCAATGACGATCGAGCCGTCTATGTCGATGTACGACAGGATCAGCCGTATGCCATCGACCGCAGCCTGGTCGGCGGCTTCTTTGTCCCCCCGGCCCTGCCAGCGGGCAGCCGCCAGGGCGGCCGCCTCGGTGACCCGGACCAGCTCCAGCCCGAGGTTGCGCTCAGGAACTTCGACCATCAATCACGCCTCTACTCCGTCTACAAAGTACCCCAAATCGCCCCGGGGATTGGTGAATCCGCTAGAACTGCTTCTCTTCAGTCGAGCCATGCATAGCGAGGGTTGAGACCGCTCCTCCCGAGATCACCTGGGCTACCTGATCGAAATACCCGGCTCCCACCTCCCGCTGGTGGCGGGTGGCCGTGTACCCGGAGGATTCCATCTCGAACTCGTGCTCCTGCAACTTCACATACGCCGACATGCCCTCGTCGGCGTAGCTGTGAGCCAGCTCGAACATGGAGGCGTTGAGGGCATGGAATCCCGCCAGCGTGATGAATTGGAACGTGTAGCCCATTGCCCCCAGCTCTTGTTGGAACTTGGCGATGGTTCCGTCGTCGAGGTGCTTCTTCCAGTTGAACGAAGGCGAGCAGTTGTAGGCCAGCTTCTGGTCGGGGAATTCTGCGTGGATCGCTTCGGCAAAGGCGGCCGCTTCGTCCAGGTCCGGGTGGGCGGTCTCGCACCAGATCAGATCCGAGTACGGGGCGTAGGCCAGCCCGCGCATTATGGCCTGGTCGAGGCCGGCTCTCAGTCGATAGAAGCCGTCGATGGTCCGTTCGCCGGTAGTGAACTCCTGGTCGCGGGGATCAATGTCGCTTGTGAGCAGATCAGCTGCATTGGCGTCGGTCCGCGCCACGACCAGGGTTGGCACGCCCAGAACATCGGCGGCCAGCCGGGCCGAGACCAGGTTTCTAACGTGCTGGGCGGTGGGTACCAGCACCTTGCCCCCCATGTGCCCGCACTTCTTCTCTGCGGCCAGCTGATCCTCGAAGTGAACGCCGGCAGCACCTGCCTTGATGAAAGATTTCATAAGTTCGAAGACGTTGAGGGACCCGCCGAAGCCGGCCTCCGCATCCGCCACGATCGGGACCATCCAGTCAGTGTCGTCCTTGCCCTCCGACCACTCAATCTGGTCTGCTCGCCGCAAAGCGTTGTTGATGCGACGCACCAGCGTGGGAGCGCTATTGACCGGATACAGACTCTGGTCGGGATAGACCTCCTCAGCCAAGTTGGCGTCGCCCGCCACTTGCCAGCCGCTCAGGTAGATGGCTCGCAAGCCGGCCTTTACCATCTGCACCGCCTGGTTGCCCGACAGAGCCCCCAGCGCGTTCACATAGGTCATGTCGTGGGTGATGTCCCACAGCTTGCGGGCGGCGACGGTGGCGAGCGTGTATTCCTCGCGCACGGACCCCCGCAACCGGATGACCTCTTCGGCAAAGTAGGGTCGCTCCACTCCCGCCCAGCGGGAATCGGAGGCCCACTCCTCATTGAGCAGCCGCGCTTCTTCTTCTAACCGGGTGGCAACGGTCATGAGGTCTCCTTGTCGGGTTGTCTCAGGCGGCTCATCCGGTCTCCTCGAGGACCGCATAGGCCGGGATGGTCAGGAAGTCTTCGAAATCGTCGGCGAGGCCTACCCGGTCAAACAGGCGGCGGGCGTCGATCCAGCGCCCCGAGTGGAAGGCTTCGTCACCAATCTCGTCGCGGATTGATGTGAGTTCTTCGTCGGTGATGGCCTGCACCAGTTCACGGGTGAGCGTGCGGCCGTCGTCCAGGACGGCGTGGTTGTGGACCCACTGCCAGATTTGAGATCGGGAGATCTCGGCGGTTGCCGCGTCCTCCATGAGGTTGAAGATGGCGACTGCTCCATTCCCGGTCAGCCAGGCGGCCAGGTAGCGGATGCCGACGTTCACGTTGGTCCGGACCCCGGCCTCGGTGATCGCTCCGCCCTCGATCTGCGTGTTGAGCAGATCCTTGGCCTCCACAGGGATGTCATCGAGCGGAGCTCCGATCTGATGCGGGTGATCGCCGAGCGCCGCGTCGAAGACGTCGGTGGCGACGGGAACGAGGTCGGGGTGGGCCACCCAGGTGCCGTCGTGGCCGTTGTGTGCTTCCAGTTCCTTGTCCTCTCGCACCTTGGCCATGGCCCGCTCGTTTACCTCCTGATCGCGCCGACTAGGTATGAACGCTGCCATACCTCCCATGGCGTGTGCTCCCCGCCGATGACAGGTGCGGATCAGGAGGCGGGTGTATGACCGCATGAAGTGCACGCTCATCGTGACGAGAGCCCGGTCCGGCAGCAGGAAGTCGGGATGGTTCCGGAACTTCTTGATCACCGAGAAGATGTAGTCCCACCGACCGGCGTTGAGGCCGGCCGAGTGATCCTTCAACTCGTTGAGGATCTCGTCCATCTCGAAAGCTGCCAGGATCGTCTCGATAAGGACGGTCGCCTTGATGCTGCCGGTCGGTATCCCGAGGGTCTCCTGGGCAGCTACGAATACGTCATTCCAGAGCCGGGCTTCCAGGTGGCTCTCCAGCTTGGGCAGGTAGTAGTACGGCCCGGAGCCGTTGTCCAACAGGTATCGGGCGTTGTGGAAGAAGTAGAGGCCGAAATCCAGCAGGCCGGCCGCGATCGGGGTGCCGTCAACCAGGATGTGGGAGTCGGTGAGGTGCCATCCCCGGGGCCGCACCATCAGGGTGGCCGGGTCCTCGACCAGTTCGTAGACCTTTTCTTGCTGCTCCAGACGGATGGTGCCACGAACCGCCTCCGTCAGGTTGGCCTGGCCCTCGATGATGTTGGCCCAGGTGGGAGAGTTGGCGTCCTCAAAGTCGGCCATGAACACCCGGGCACCCGAGTTGAGGGCGTTGATGATCATCTTGCGGTCGACCGGCCCTGTGATCTCGACCCGGCGGTCCGCCAGATCGTCCGGTACCGGGGCGATGTGCCAATTGCCGGTCCTGACTCCTTCGGTGTCGGGGAGGAAGTCGGGTAGTTCGCCGGCATCGATTTGTTTCTGGCGTTCGACCCGGACTGCCAGCAGGCGCAGGCGCTCGGGGTTGAACCTCGTGTGCAGCTCGCCTACGAATTCCAGCGCCGCCGGGGTCAGAATCTCGTCTTGTCGTGGCCCCTTCGGGCCGAGCACTTCAATCATGCGTCTCCTCAGAAAGTCACTTTCTTATGTCACATACCTGCTTGCAAGTCTATTGCGCGGTAATATCGCCTATTGTTATGGCCTGGAAGTAGAGAGCCGGAAGTTATGATCGACTTGCTGACCTTCGGCCGCCGGCTGCGCCACTATCGGCGCCAGCGCGGTCTGACGCTCGATGCTCTGGGCGCCGTCGTCGGCAAGCCGGCACCGTATTTGTCCAACCTTGAAAATGGAAAGCGTGAGCCGAAGCTGGGCCTGGTGAGTGCACTGGCCGCCGCGCTGGATGTGAGCGCAGCTGATTTGCTGGACACGGCGCCACCATCGCGGCGGGCCGAGTTGGAGATTCATCTGGAGCAGGCCCAGTCCGATCCGCTTTATCGTGAGCTGGGGTTGCCTCATCTCAAAGCCAGTGCCCGACTCCCGGACGCGGCGCTCGAGCACATTGTGCGGCTTTACTCGGAACTCAAGGAGCGGTCGTTCGTTCATGCTGCCTCCCCCCAGGAAGCGCTGGCGGCCAACGCAGCTTTGCGCGAGCACCTGGTTGCCAACGACCTCTACCTGGCAGATATCGAGCAGCTGGCCTCCCGGGCTCTGGACGCAATCGATGCTCACCAGCCGGGGGCGATGCCTCAGACCTCACTGAACGAGCTAGTGGCTCACTTCGGGTTCGAGGTTCGCCAGGTAGCCGAGTTGCCCAATTCGGTCCGCTCGCTGGCCGACCTCCGCCACCATCGGATACTGATCAGGGGCCGGGACGCGTTGCGCACGCGGCGGGCTCGCACCGTGGTGCTGCAAACACTCGGGCACTTCGTCCTGGGCCACGGCGCTCCGGGCAGCTACACGCAGTTCCTGCGCCAGCGGATGGAGGCCAACTACTTCGCAGCAGCGGTGCTGGCGCCCGAACGCACTCTCGTTCCATACTTGCTGAAGGCCAAGGAGGCAAGGCGGCTTTCGGTCGAAGACATAAAGGAGCTCTACTACGTCAACTATCGGCTGGCGGCCCAGCGGTTCACCAACCTGGCAACCCATCATCTCGAGCTGCCAACCCACTTCGTGCGCTCGGACGAGCTGGGCATCATCTGGAAGGCCTACGGCAACAGCGGAGTGCCGTTTCCGACCGGGCCGGACGGATTGATTGAGGGTCAGCGACTTTGTCGGCAGTGGGGTACCCGGATCGCCTTTCATTCGGACGATAAGTTCGACATCCACTACCAGTACACGGACACCCAGGCGGGCACGTTCTGGTGTGGCACTCACCTGGAGGTCGACCGGGAGCCGCCCCACGCCATCACGGTGGGGACCCGGTTCGAGGATGCACGTTTCTTCCGGGGGTCGGAGACCGATCGACACACCGTCAGCAATTGTCCGGATGGCGAATGCTGCCGCCGGCCCCCCGCCGACCTGGGCGAGCGGTGGGCAGGACTGTCCTGGCCTTCGGCCCGGGCAGCCGCCCTCAATCCTCTCGGGGTTCCCTCGGGCAGCCTTCCGGGCGTCGACCTTACGGAGATCTACGAGTACCTCGACTCGTTGGGGGACTAGAACCTGCCGGTGACCGCCGATCGGGGTTACGATCAGCAGCCGCCCCAATCGAGGACTGCCATCTCACTCTTCTCCCGCGTTCGACTTAGCGGAATGACCCGCGGCTCGTTTGACCGGGCCGGAGCCGCCGCTTTTCTCACCCTGGCGGTGGTAGTCGGTGTGCTGGTCGGGTTCAGCAGTTCGCTGCTGATCTGGTCGATCGATCTGGTCGAACGTGCAGTACAGAACCTGCAGGACGCCTTTTCCGTCGGTGACGCGATAGCCCTCATCACCGTTCCGCTCGGTCTGGTGGTGGCCTTCTATCTTGCGCGGCGGCTGGCGCCTGAAGCCGAGGGCGACGGTGTCCCGGCCGCAATGGCGGCGCTGGTGGTTAGAGGTGGGCGCCTGCGGCTGCGAGCCTGGGGCACCAAGATTGCAGCTACCGCTGCCACCCTCGGCGCCGGGGGCTCAGGCGGGCGGGAGGGCCCGATCGTGCAGATCGGCGCAACAGTCGGATCGGTGGCTGCGCGGTATTCACGCCTGGGAGAGGATCGAGTCCGAAGCCTGGTGGCGGCGGGCGCCGGGGCCGGCATCGGCGCCAGCTTCAATGCGCCTATCGCCGGCATGCTGTTCGCCATGGAGGTGATCCTCGGCAATTTCGGGCTCAGGCATCTGAATGTCGTCGTCATCGCCTCGGTTTCTGCGGCAGTAACCAGCCGCCTCCTGGTTGGGGAAGAGAGACTGCTGCGCGGCGCTTCTTACGGGTTGGATGATCCCCGGGAACTGTTCCTCTATGTCCTACTCGGGTTGGCGGCAGCCCTGGCGGCATTCCTCCTGCTGCGGCTGCTGTCTCTCACCGAGCAAGCCAAGCTGCCGGGACCGATCTGGGTACGGCCGGTGCTGTTCGGCCTGGGTGTCGGCGCACTTGGCCTCCTTTATCCGGAAGTGCTGGGTACCGGCCAGGAGTTCATCGGCGACCTGCTCAGAGGCGTCGGGGAGCCGGCCACCTACGTGTGGTGGACGCTCCTGGCGATCGCGGCAGTGAAGATCCTGGCCACCGGGTTGACGCTGGGAGCGCGCGCCTCCGGTGGGGCTTTCATGCCCAGCCTCTTCATCGGCGCGGCGCTGGGAGCGGGGTTGGCCGACATTGTCGACAACTCATGGGGCTTCAGCACGCTCGAGCCGGGCGCCTTCGCCATCGTTGGTATGGCTGCTACCTTCGCGGCAGTAGCCAGGGCGCCCCTGACGTCGATCCTGATCGTCTTCGAGATCACCGGCGACTACGGACTGGTATTGCCGCTGATGCTGGCTGGGACCCTCGCCACCTTCATAGCCGATCGCCTACACCCACTCAGTGCCTACACCATGCCGCTGGCCCGGGCCGGCATCAAACTGACCCGGCGGGGGGAGGTCGATCTGCTCGACACCGTCCTGGTCGGAGACGTGATGACCAGGAACCTCACGAGTGTCTCGCCCGACCAGATGCTGGCCGAGATTCACACGCTTCTCGATCGCGAGCGCCACCACGGGCTGCCGGTGGTGGAGGGGGGCGCCCTGGTCGGAATCATCACTCTCAGCGATATTCAGCGCGGGGGAGGGCCGGAAGCCGAAACAACCGTGAGGGAGGCAATGACCCCGCGGCCTGCCACAGTCACTCCCTCGTCGCCGGTTTCGCTGGCAATTGAGCGAATGGCCGCCCTCGGGGTTGGCCGCCTGCCGGTGGTTGACGACGCCGACCCCACCCGGCTGGTCGGCGTCTTTCGCCGGGTCGGGGCGGTTAACGCCTATCACCAGGCGCTGAGCTCAACCACTGAGCACGAGTTGACCCGTGAGCGGTTGCGACTCCGCACGGATCCGGGAGCCCGGTTCTTCGATTTCCGGATACCTCACCAGTCCATGGCCGATGGCCGCCTGGTGAAGGAGACGGTATGGCCCGAAGGCCTGACACTCGTATCCGTGCAGCGGGGACGCGCCGTGATGGTGCCAACCGGCAATCTGCAATTGGTGAAGGGAGACGTAGTCACGGCTTTCGGAACCGAGCAGGCGCGAACCCGGACCATTGAGCGGCTCAACGCCACCGGAGTGAACGACACCGCCGAAATTCCGGAGACGTTACCGGGGGATAGTGGGTTGGCGGGAGAAGACCCCAACCCGGCCGAGTGACTTTCGTCCGTCGCTAGCGTGTCGGACTTGAAGTCAAGGAAGAGGTCTGGATGTCGTCTCGCCCCGGGTTGCTCGACGGGATACGGGCGGTGGCCCCGCTTCTGATCGGGGTAGCGCCTTTCGGGCTGATTCTCGGAGTAACCGCGGCGGGGAGCGCCATCGGCGGCCAGTTGGGTTATGCGACCTCGCTCGTCATCTTCGCCGGGGCGGCTCAGCTGGCCACGGTCCAGTTGATAGACGCTGGTTCAGCTGCCGCCGTCGTCATCGCCACCGCGCTGGTCATCAACGCCCGCCACCTCATGTACAGCGCGGCGCTGGCTCCCCACTTCCGTGATTTCCCGACGGGGTGGCGCTTCGGGCTTCCCTATTTGTTGACCGACCAGGCATTTGCGGTATCGATTAGCCGTTACGACGCCGAAAGGTCCGTCGAATACAAGCGCTGGTTCTACCTGGGCGCGGCGATGTCGCTCTTTGTCACCTGGCAAATCACAACTGCGACTGGCGTTCTGCTGGGAGCTTCGGTGCCGGCCTCCTGGTCGCTGGACTTCGCCATCCCACTTGTGTTCCTTGCGTTGCTGATTCCTGCGCTACGAGGCCGGCCGGCGGTGGTGGCGGCGGTGGTGGGAGGAGTGGTGGCGGTGCTGGCTCACAATGTCTCATACAACCTGGGACTCATGATCGGCGCCGTGGCCGGGATCATCGCCGGAGTGGTTGCCGAGAGGATACGAGCATGAGCAACTGGGCCATTGTGCTGGTCATCGGGGTCGGCTCATACCTGACTCGCCTCTCCTTCATCGGCCTGCTGGGCACCCGGGCGATGCCGCTGTGGGCGCAGCGGCCTCTCAAATACGTCGCACCGGCAGTGCTGGCGGCGCTGGTGCTTCCGGCGGTACTGCTCTCAGACGGACAGACCGACATTTCCCCGGCAGGCAACCCCCGCTTCCTGGCCGCCCTGCTGGCGGGACTGGTGGCCTGGCGCCTCAAGAACGTCGCCGGGGTGATCGTCGTCGGCATGAGCGCACTCTGGATCCTCCAGGCCCTGGCTTAGGGGCAGGCGGCTAATCGTCCGGTGGGATATATTCCCAGCCGGACCCGGAAGCAATGAAGACGTTCCCGTGGTCATCGATCCACGTCGCGGCAGTTTCGCCCATCTGGCCGGCGGTGCGGAAATCCAGGTTGGCCAGTACCGGTCCGTCCACTCCATCGCGGATTTCCAGGTAGTAGAGCTTGCCCTCGAAGGGATTGTCGGAACGGGGGCGGTCGGCTCCCACGTATACCGGGCCGCTACTGTCGTGGAACTCGGTCACTGCATCGAAGGTGCGATCGTCTCCCAACTGGGTCCAGGAGGCGCCGTCTTCCGATTCCCAATAACGCAGCCTGCCGGTGGAGCCTTCCAGAGTCATCCGCACCCACCGGCGCGTGCCGTCCCGGACCGAGACCGGGAGCCTGGCGTTCTCGCCCCGGTCCGTGAACCCATCGGTTGAGAAGTTGGCGACCAGTGAGTCAAAAACATCGATGCCAAACCGCCACGCACGCTGGTTGACGGCCGTGTCGTACTGGCCGGCGAACATCTGCCAGAAAGCCGGCGTCCACCGGTCAGGGGCCACCAGCACCCTGACATCCAGGTCTCCGTTCGGTACGAAGTCGGCCGAGCTGAAGAAAGTGTCGCCCTCGCCGGGGAACCGCATGAAACCGAGCGAGGTGGGAACTACCAGGCACTCGATCGCACTGAAGCGGTCAGGCGTATCGTGTAGGGCAGTTCGATAGCAGTACTCGACCTCCCGCTGCCTACCGGGGATCAGGAGTTTCGAGATGCCCAAGTCCGAAGCGACCAGCGTCCAATCGGCTTGTCCCGGACGTTCCCAAACGTCCACCGTCGGTCTGGTGGGGAGGTCCGGCCAGGCCACTGTGACTGTCGTCTCGACATCTGGATCGACGCCGAGCTCGGGGATGGGTGCGACCGGATTTCGGATTGGATCAAGATCGAATCCGGCCTCAACCGACGGGTCGTCTATGGGTGATCCCGTGATGGCGAGCGTTGGCATGTCAACGATGGTGTTGGCAGTGTCGATCCAACTGATCCCGGAGGACGTCCACCTGATGCCCGGAACGCGGGCGGAAGGCTCGATTCGGAGGCCGCCGACCGTAGATGGCAGACCAAAGGAGATCTGATGAACAAGCTGCTGCCCGGCCGGGATTTCGACAAAGACACTGATCACCCGGCCGGGCCCATCAGGTCCACTGGTGGCGGCGCTCCCGGAATCTTGGAAGGCAGGGTTGGAGGCTGCTCCAGGCAGGTTGACTGCCAGCAGTCCCGAGTAGGTGCCAGGCTCATAGCCAAGGGAGGTGGCAGGCCCGAGCACATAAGGAGGAAAGGCGGTGCTGGCCCGGTTGTCCAGAGTGAGGGTCAGAGTGACCTGGTGGCCGTCATCGGAGGGCTCGAACTCGACTTCGGCGTCAATCTCGAGGAAGGTGTCCAACTTGTTGGCTCCCCGGTTGATCACCGACACGGCCAACGATTCCGGGGTCATCCCTCCGTCGGCTCCCACGGCCTCCCAGGCCGCTTGCTGCTGCGGGTGGGGTGACCAGGCCAGGATGTGGCGCCCGGCCACGGTGTCCTGGAGACGGCGCGCCAGTGACACCAGATCGATTCCGGTTTCGTCCAGCGTGCCGAGTGCGGCATGGGCGATCTCGTCCAACCGGTCGCGGCGGACGGCAACGTCTTCTTCCCAGTACTGATCGAACAGCAGCTCCCGAATCACGTCTTCGGCCTCGATATTGCGGCCCTCAAGGTCGACAGACCCGCTGACGCCCAGGATGGCGCTGAGGGCAACCGGATCGAGCGCCAGAACACCATCGACTCTCTCGTTCTTGAGCTCCTGCCACATGCCTGCGGCAAGTTCGGCGCTAGCAGGGAAGCGAGGGCTGGCGCTCAGGTTGCGCCAGTCGACGGCGATGTCCAACCAACTCCAGAGAGAGGCGAGGTCGGGGTCGGGTATCTCCACGGATCCTCGCTCCAGGAGATGGTCTCCGGCCGGCAGGAGCTCGTCGACTGTCAGCACTCCGTTTGCGACCTGTACGGTGCCGACCTGGAGATACGAACCGGAGCCGGCCCCCATTTCGCTG
>Ga0255047_10001691_pt1 | contig 15564 bp, 17 predicted proteins | sample JV7_2_1_MG_FD_183640 | JGI IMG/M metagenome (GOLD analysis project Ga0255047, IMG submission 183640) | Seawater microbial communities from Jervis Inlet, British Columbia, Canada - JV7_2_1 | ecosystem: Environmental > Aquatic > Marine > Inlet | place: Canada: British Columbia | collected 2016-10-06
GATTGCGGCTACGATCTCGGGAGTGTGAGAGTCAGTGAGTCCCGCGTGCTGGAGTATGGTGACCAGGGTCACCGGGCGCTCAGGACCTCGGGTTCTGCTGTAGCTTCTGAGTGGGTGAACCCAGGGGAACTAAGTCGCCCGATGACATTTCTAGAATACTCCTTTGTCTGATGCTAGGGGATATATTCCATTGGCGCGCCCATTCCCTCGCACAACAGGTTCAAGCGACGACCATCTCCGAGATCCAATTTGTTGTTCGTGTTGGCGGTTCTGGGCGCTCGGCGACCTTGGTCGCAGCAGTAGCAGTACTAGGAGACACTTAGGGATGGTGTATTACCGACCGGCTCCGGGGAAGGATGAGTCGTTCAAACTCAAGTCGATTCTGAAAGAGGAGCCGCCCGCTGGAACCGAGGGAATCGGCTGGCACCGCTACGTCATTACTCAAGGTCATAACACCATCACCGGGCACCGCCAGGGGAGCCTTGAGAGCGTGACGGTAGCTGTCGAAAAGATTGTAGTGGGGCTAAATGGAAGAAGGCTCCACAAGCAGGGCCGCGTTCAACTGATCACATCCCCGAGAAAAAGAAGCCCGACCTAAGTCGAGCGAATATGGATCGTTGGCGAACATGATTAAACCCGGGCTTCTGACACTCAGCATCAAGGACAAAAGCGCCCTGTATGTGGCCTACATGCCATTCGTAACGAACGGAGGCCTGTTTATCCCGACCAATTCCAGTTACAAGCTGGGCGACGAGATTTTCATGCTCCTCAGCCTCATGGGAGAGGAGGAAAAGATTCCGGTCGCAGGCGAGGTGATCTGGATTACTCCGAGGGGTGCCCAGGGTAAACGTCCTGCAGGAATCGGCGTACAGTTCGGCGACCAGGACCAGGGTAATACCCAGAAACGGATTGAAAACTACCTCGCCGGCGCATTGGGCGGCGATACGCCCACCCACACGCTCTAGATGGCTGCTTTTTGGAGTCCGCCCGTTGGCACGACGGAGTTGAGCATTCATCAACAGCTTAAAATTCAAGACTGCCCCAGAATATTCGGGTGGCTGATGATGGTTCCAAGCTGAGTCGGGAAGGGTAGAAATCCAGACTGAACGGATAGGTCGCACAATATTCTTTTCACGAATCTTGTTCGCAAAGTAGGTGAAAAAACTATCTGAAAAATTTGCCGAACTGATCGCTACTCACTGTGTTCGTCCATCCGGGAACCCCAGTACGAGTAAGTCCTCGTGTGGCGCAAGTTAGGCAAACGCGAGTGCTGCCAACCGTCAAAAAAAGCTCATAACTAACTGATAAATAATAAATTATATTTGTTGACAACGTCGGAGACGGCACCACCACTGCTACGGTACTGGCGCAGGCCATCTTTCGTGAGGGTCTCAAGTCAGTGGCCGCGGGTATGGATCCCATGGATCTCAAGCGGGGCATCGAGCGTGGCACGGCTGCGGCCGTGGAAGCGCTCAAAACGATTTCCAAGCCCTGCGAGGACAGTAAAGCTATCGAGCAGGTTGCCACCATTTCGGCGAACGCGGACGCATCGGTGGGTGAGATTATCGCGCGAGCCATGGAGAAAGTCGGCAAACAGGGCGCCATTACTGTGGAGGAGGGCTCCTCCATCGAGAACGAACTCGAGCTAGTCGAAGGTATGCAGTTCGATCGGGGTTATCTGTCCCCTTACTTTATCAATTCCCAAGACACAATGTCTGCGGAACTCAAGGAGCCCTACGTACTTCTCCACGATAAGAAGATCTCGAACATACGAGATCTTCTGCCGCTGCTCGAAGGCGTGGCGAAGGCAGGCAAGCCGTTGTTGATCGTTGCCGAGGATATCGAGGGTGATGCCCTCGCCACGCTGGTTGTGAACAACCTTCGTGGAATATTGAGAGTGGTGGCTGCGAAGGCCCCAGGTTTCGGCGATCGACGCAAGGCCATGCTGCAGGATATCGCAATCCTCACGGGCGCGAAGGTTATCTCCGAGGACGTGGGATTGAGTCTCGAGAAAATGACCCTGGACGACCTGGGCACGGCGAAGAAGGTGCGAGTCGCGAAAGACGCCGCCACCATCGAAGGCCGAGTCAAGGAGCTCCAGAAACAGATCGAAGACACCACCTCTGACTACGACCGGGAAAAACTCGAAGAGCGCACGGCGAAGCTTGCCGGTGGGGTCGCGGTGATCAAGGTGGGTGCAGCGACCGAGATCGAGATGAAAGAGAAAAAGGCGCGAGTCGAGGACGCTTTGCACGCTACCCGAGCTGCTGTCGAGGAGGGTGTTGTCCCGGGGGGTGGCGTGGCGCTGTTGCGAGTGGGCAAGGCCATCGCGGCGGTGGAGTCAAGCAATCAGGATCAATGAGCAGGAAATTGATTTTGAAAAATTCGCGCACGAGTCGCGTGGGGCCGCGATTATCCTTTACCGCGAGTCTTAGTTCGCCCAGCTTTTGCATGTTTCTCGATGTACTCGATGATCAAGCCAGCAACATCCTTCCCAGTGGCCTCCTCGATGCCTTCTAGCCCCGGCGAGGAGTTTACCTCCATAACCACAGCACCATGATTTGAACGCAAGAGATCGACGCCCGATACATTCAGACCCATAATCTGGGCTGCGCGGACGGCCGTGGATCTTTCCTCCGGGGTTATTTTGATCAGTTCTGCACTGCCGCCGCGGTGCAGGTTAGACCGAAACTCGCCCTCGGGCGCCTGCCGTCTCATGGCCGCCACAACCTTCTCGCCGATAACGAAACACCGGACGTCTGCTCCACCTGCTTCCTTGATAAATTCTTGAATCAAGAAGTTCGCGTTGAGTCCCCGGAATGCCTCGATGACGCTCTCGGCCGCCTTGCGCGTCTCCGCCAGTACTACACCCTTTCCTTGAGTACCCTCCAATAGCTTGACGACCACCGGCGCGCCCCCGACGAGATTCAATAGATCCTCAGTGTCGGCCGGAGAATTAGCGAATCCCGTCACGGGAAGTCCTATACCCTTCCTAGAGAGAAGTTGCATGGAACGAAGCTTGTCCCGTGACCGTGAAATCGCGACCGACTCGTTCAGAGAGAAAACGCCCATCATTTCGAACTGACGAACCACCGCCGTGCCGTAGAACGTAATCGAGGCTCCGATTCTAGGGATTATGGCGTCGAATCCCGTTAGCGGTTTTCCATCATAGTGAATGCTCGGTTTGAAGCTAGCGATATTCATATAGCAACGCGAGGTATTGATTACCTGAACCTCGTGCCCACGTTTCTCTGCTGCGGTGACGAGCTGTTTGGTGGAATAGAGTCCTTTGTTTTTTGAGAGGATTCCAATTTTCATTCGGTCTCACCGTTTCCTTGTATGCCGTTTTTTGCGTCGAGTTAGATAAGAGCGCGCAGAGTCTACAACCGCTCTATTCTTGATCGCTGTTCTTCCTAGTAACATTCGAAAGCGCATGTCATCGCGAGCGGTAAGCGTGATCTCGATAGGCCATTCTTCTTCCAGAATTCGTAGCGGCGTTTCAATCACATACCGGAGCTCTTGATGGCCGCCAGAATCCATAACGACTCGCTTGTCTTTGATTTTTGACTCGCAGATGATCTCAATATCCGTTCGGTATTGTTTTGGATGGATCTTGAACTGAAGCCAATCAACTCCGTTCTTTTCGAATTCTTGTAAGTGAAACGCATGCAACGCTGACGTTCTGGCGCCCGTGTCGACTTTCGCCTTGATACGCTTCAAGCCCAGCTCCGGAAGCGTGACCCATTCCCGCCAACCCAGCGTTATTGGTTTGTTGTTTTCATTGCCCATTGAGCTTCAGCCCCACGAGTCATCCAAATCGTAACCCGCGTGAAATTCATCCACCGTGTCTCGCGCTTCTTGGGAATTCTCGAACTGTGCTAGATGGAAAAGCGCATCGCCTTCATGCACTAACGGCGATGTGCTACGTCCGATGGCGATTCCAAAAACTGGCGCGACAACCTCGACTTCGACCTCGCTAAAGGGATCACTAATGGTCGCCAATAGCTGCCCCGCCTTCATACGTTCGCCCAAAAGACATTTTGCGTGAACAATGCCGCTGGCAGATGCTCGAACCCAGGTCGTCGTGTTCGTGCGAACCGGCTCAATGGGCTCTCGTTTAACGGCGCGCGCCGGCAACATTCCCAGCTCTCGAAGCACACGGCTAATTCCTCTTACGCCGGCGCGAATGGATAACTCATCGAACCGGAGTGCTTCTCCACTCTCGTAGAGCAGCATGGGAACCCCGTTCTCGGCGGCAAATTGCCGCAAGGACCCATCGCGGACGTTCGCATCGATAATTACGGGTGTTCCGAAAACTCGCGCTAGTCGCAGGACCTCCGGATCAGATAAATTCCCGCGAATTTGCGGCAGATTCGCGCGATCCACTGCGCCCGTGTGCAAATCGATTCCATAGTTGGCCTTCGCAACGATCTCCGTAGCTAGTAGATTGGCAAGCCGCGCGGCTATCGATCCCGTCTCTCGGCCCGGAAACGAGCGGTTCAAATCACGGCGATCGGGTAGGTAGCGGGATCGATTGAGAAAGCCAAATACATTCACGATCGGGACCGCGATAACGCATCCGCGCAGACGTTTCAGAGCAGAGAGCCTCAGAACGCGTTTTATTATTTCAACGCCGTTTAGTTCATCTCCATGAACCGCTGCCGTAAGAAATACAGTGGGTCCGGGACGACGACCGTTGACCACGTGAACTGGCATTGTCAGCTGTGTGTGGGTGTAGAGATTGGCCACGGGAAGATCCACGGTCATCCGTGCACCAGGCGGAACTTCTTGCCCGCCAATTAGGATTGGAGTTTGCTTCTCGATGACGTATGGCTAGCTTGTCAGATGAGTTTGCGAACAGGGCAACTAAGACCAGTACACGCTGAGCGGCTCCTGTATATAGACTGGGTCCGCACGTGTAATTGCATATCTATCGGCTTTCAAGCAGAGAAGCCCTTTCCCGCCATAGTCTTCCCATTCCTGCACTTGATCTCTCAACCATCGCGCGTCTGCGAGATCGTCCACCTTCCTCCGAAGCTCGCGCTCAGGACTTCGAGCAGTACTAGTGCGAATTCTCGCGTTCTTTTCTATGCCAACGGGCTCATCACTCGGAATAGAGCCTGGATTGGAAAGAATTCCGATTTCCCGAACTTTATCGCTGGGGGCACTCCTGAGTCTATTCATTACCCTCTCCTAATTTTCAACTTGCACACGCAGGATTTCTTCCTACGCATCTGTTGAACGAATCATTGACAGATCAGATGTGCGAAAAAGTTAGCGCAATATAGTCCTATTTTCGAAACTGTCAATGAAAAAATTAACTGCCAATACAAGAGGTTATATATTATTTTCCTCAGAAGATTCGAGCTCTGTGGCGATTTAGCCATATCGAGTGAATCAACGGCACCTAACAAGATTAGCCGACGCACTCTAGCGCGCTTTCTCGCGATCATCGGGACGACTCCTGATCGGGGTGGGGTGAGGCTGTTCGACAATTCGGGAGATTCTGATGCCTCTCCCCGAACCTCGGGACGGGCATGCGGACATGAACGCCGCCGTTATTAGGTGTCCGCGCTTTTCTCGAAAGAAGATGTCAATAAACGCTCGTGAATGCTCAGTCCGGACGGCCGCAAAGCGGTCATCCGGATAGGCGCATCTGACGACCCGAGGAGACCTTACCGACGCCTGTCGTACTCAGGCAGTGGCTGTAGAGCGAGGCACCCTGCCCTATCAACAACTTGGCTATAAATTAGAAATGTGTCGTGGGAGTTCTTCCGGATTAAGCACCACCTAAAATCACGGGCGCATTTTTGACGCACACCAGCTAACTCGAACTAGCTCCAACTAGCATTTGGAGCCAGGGGCAGCTCCCATCACTTCCTTTAAAACAACTACTTACAACTCGCCCTGCGCTTTCGGGAGGCAGGGGCCGGAAGTTCAAATCCTCTCACCCCGACCAAATCAGATCGAATCACTTGATTCGATCCCCGGCTACAGCCCTGCCACGGCAGAGCCTACCATTAACTGGGACTACCGGAAATACGTCGGAACCGCCGCAAGCCAAAGCTCCAATGGATCCAATTTGAACTGATGCCTGAATTATGGCGAACTCAAGCAGTGCACTAGTATGTCTCCAATTGCCAATAGCGGAGTTAAAACCCGAAAGGACTGCTGCGCTGTCGGTCCGGTTCGATAGAACTGCTAACAGGCCTCAAGGTCCGGGTCCATGAAGGAATAGGCTTCTTTGACCGCCGGGCGCTCCTTGATGCGCGCAAACCAATCCGCCAGATGTGGACGTTTTGTTGCTGAGATTTCTTCGTCGTAGCCGTTTGCTTCAAAGCGCTCAACGAACGGCAGCACGGCTATATCGGCCAATGAGAAGGTGTCGCCGCAAAGCCAGTCGCTCTTCTCAAGATCAGTTTCCATTAACGTTAACTGATCGATGACGCGCTCCACCGCAAACTTGACGATGGCATCAGGAATACCGTCGGAATTCCGAATTTCGTCTTCCCGGCGTTGCAGATCGGGCTGAGAGCGGACCTTTTCCATCAGCACGTCCTTGCCGTGATTGGCGGCATACTCGCCCCAGCGATGGGCGTGATGATTGTTGTGCGAAATCAGGTGCATGTTCTTGTGCAGCACGTGTTCGGACTTATCCATCCAGACGCGCATTTTGGCGCGTTCCCAGGTGTCCTCCGGCCGGAGCGACGGGCCGTCAAAGGTCTCATCGATGTACTCCAGAATTGCGTTGGACTCGATGACGATACGGCCGTCGTGATCCAATGCCGGTACAACACCGTTGGGATGTATCTTGACGTACCAGGGATCCCAGTTTTCAAAGTTGTGCAGGTCAATGTGCACGCTGTCCCAGGCGACGCCCTTTTCAGCAAGCGTTGTCCGGGCCTTTCTTGAACAGGTGGATCCCCACCAGTGATACAAAGTGACAGACATCAAAGTTCTCCTTATCCGCTGTGCCAGGCGTCTGTTGGCAGGCGGCCCGCGATTTCAGTTGAATCGGGTGCGTAGAAGTAGTGGCGGAAAATTGCGTTGCCGCCGGTGTACATGGGATGCGGCTCAGTGACGAAATGCGGAGACACATACTCCCAGACTTTGTCACCGTCCGGCGTTACTTCGAACATTTTCCCCTTTACCCCTTCGAGAATAGAGGTATTTCCGGATTTCAGGCGTACAGCATTGCTGATGTACCAGCTAAAAAATAAAAAAGTAGGTGTTCCGGCATATTCCCAAACCGGCTGTTTCGTTTTCGTATCGAGCTCGATGACGCGAGACCCTGCTTCTGGTCCAACACCCAACACGTTGGCGCCGTTCGCAAAGAACAGTAAATTACCATTCTCCAGCATAGTGACACTGTGTTGCTGGCCATAGTCGTAGTCGCACAGATGCCAGCGAAACTTCTTGGTCTCATAGTCGATGATCGCCATCAGATGGTTGTAGCGGAAGTTGATGAGGACATCCCCGTTATCCAGCTGCGTAATGCAGTTGGCATGGCACCACTCGTGACGAGGACACATCGGATTCAGGGGAAAGTTGTACATTTCCTCGCAGTCCTCCGCGCGCCATTCCCAGACCACAGCGCCATCGGGGGCAATCTCCCGAACGACGTCACCCCAAATTCCATCGCTATGTTCCGTGCCCGCAATTCCGCCCAGCACGCGTTTCTCATTCTGCTTGCTTAACAGTTCCCAGCGTAAATAAAGCGTATTGCCATTGCTGCAACGAACGTAATCGTGATGCTGAAAATCGTCTCGGTGCTCCCACAGGATCTTGCCATTCCAGTCTCTCTCTTGCATGAGGCCACCCTTGGCAGGCAGCCCTTTTGGTCCGTCCGGCGTGCGCACGCCGGACAACATATTTCCGCTTGGCAGGAGACAGCTGAAATTGCCGGGCTCGTACGGTAAATCCCACGAGTGCACTACGTCACCCAGCATGTTGATGATGAACGTTTTTTGCAGACCCAATGGAGAGAACATTCTGTAACCGGACGTGGCACGATCTCGGTGCGAAGTCATGACTAGCTCTACCCTTTTTCTAAAGCAATTCGCAAATGGTATCGAAAGCAGGGCGCGGCAGCTTTTGCCACACTGACTCTTCGTTACCGTAGCCGATATTGCACAGGAAGTTCGATTTGATACTTGTGCCTTTGAAAAACTCTTCGTCCACTATGTCATTGAAAAATCCGGATATCGGGCCGACATCAAAGCCCAGCGCGCGAGCCGCGATCATGAAGTAGGCACCCTGAAGGGTACCGTTTCTGAACGCATCGTCGGCACAACGCTTCGGATTGTCGATGTACATTTGCATCTTGCCGGGATTGTGTGGAAACAACTCAGGCATTCTCTTGTAGAACTCCATGTCGTAGGCAATGATCGCGCACACCGGTGACGTCTGGACCTTTTCTACGTTATTGCCTTTTAGTGCAGGAACGAGCCGTTGTTTGGATTCATCGGTGCGCGCGAACAGAATGCGGATTGGATGTCCGTTGTTTGACGTCGCCCCCGCGGTCATTATGTCGTAGATCCTTTCTAGATCGTCATCGCTGACAGGCTTGTCCTGCCACCCGTAGAATGATCTGGCTTTCGCAAGCACCAAGTCGATACCATCATCGGATAGTCGAGTAATGCGCTTGCGCAACTCACGGATTTCTTGCTGCGCCAGAAGCCGAGGGTCAGGCATTATGAAATTCTCCTTTTGCAAAAAAACCTGCCGATAGAGTATCAACCAATCTGCAAAGCCCTACCAATATGAGCAGGGTATGCTTCCAATGTCTCGCATGCGATCATCCATGGGGCCACTAAACGGTCAATTGTGCACTGGCGCATACCAAGAATTCTGGGCGCGAAGCAAAACCGAATGTCTCGAATTCACCCCACTGCAATCGTGTCCGTGGACGCCTCCTGATTCCTTAGTTAAAACAATCAGTTAACACCCAAGATCTGGATTCGGGAAGCAGGGGCCGGAGGTTCAAATCCTCTCACCCCGACCAGTTTCAGAGTCAGAGCCGGATTCCCTACCCCGCCTATAGCCTGCGCGGATCAAGCGTCGTCTGCTGGCAACCAACGCTCGCAAAACCAGAACACCGCCCGTTAGGCCCGTTTCGCCTCTCCCATCCACCCCAATACGCTCGAGATAGCGCCTTTGAAAGAACTATCCCTGATGCTTTAAAGTAATAGCAAGGAAATTGCCGACTTTATGATAGATTGGTTAGATGAATTGAATTAAAAATTGGCAGGGGATGTATGAAACAACTAATTATAGGACTTGCGGTGGGCGTAGTTGCTACCTATCTTTATTTTGGAGCTCAGGGGACCGAAGAAGTTATAGAGATTGAAACAACTTCATCAGATGTAGTTCCTGCAACAAGCTTTGCTGCTGTACCTGGGCAAGTTGGTGGCCAAGATTTTTTTGGTGCTTACGATGTGGTTCCTGGATGGCCTATCAATATTGCTGATCAGATAGAAGGTCACGAGGATTGGACTTGGGGTGCTGGCCAGTCAGTTTTTCCTGAGAGTCCTGACCGTGTATTTGTTTTAGTACGTGGTGAAATACCTAACGTAGAACGGCCTAGCAATGTCAGTTTGAGAGAGATTGGTATCCCAGCAAACTTCCCAATAAGCGACAGTGTGCCTTGGCGTAATACTACCAATACATCGCTACCGGTTGGTGTCGACGACACTACAGATAATTGTCCTCCAGAAAGTGCTAGAGGAGAATGCGGAGTCGACGTAAGGTGGGAACATACGATTCTAGTATTTAATCGTGAGGGTGAACTTATCGAAGACTGGACTCAATGGGATTACTTATTGAGACGTCCCCACTTCGTTACTATAAGTCCATTTGATCCAGAGAAGCACGTTTGGATAGTTGATGATTATCGACATGCTATTTTTAAATTTACTAATGATGGATCAGAGTTAGTTCAAACAATCGGTATTCCTAATGAGTACGGCGATAATAATGACCCAACACGCTTTAACCGACCTACCTTTATGGCATTCCGATCGGACGGCGGTTTTTATGTAACCGACGGATATCGAAATACAAGAGTCGTAAGGTTTGATGCTGACGGTAATTACCTGATGCAATGGGGAGAGCCAGGCACGGGTCAATATGATGAGACTCGACCAGGTTATATGAATAATGTACATGGTCTGGCGATAGACCATGAAACCAATGAAGTTTACATCAACGATAGAAACAATAACCGAGTTCAGGCATTTACTGAGGACGGTGAGTATCTTCGTGACTGGGGCTTTGGAGGCAGACCTTCAAACATCCATCTATTCTATATGGGCCAAGATCGAATGCTTTGGGCGTTTGATCAGGGCACACAAAAGATGTTGAAGTACGACCGAGAGGGGCACTTCTTGTATTCATTTGGATCGTTTGGTGTTTCACCAGGCGGATTCTTTGGTGTTCATGGAATTGCGGTGGACCAAGAGGGCAGTCTTTACGTAGCTGAAGTTGGAAATGGAGGCGCACAAAAATACACTCCTAAGGAGGGTGCAAACCCAGAGCTTCTATTAGGAGCGCCTACCTATTCAGCTTGGGAATAATTGATTCGGCATTGAGGTAGCGATCAAAGAATGCAATTGAGTCTGCCACCACGTCGCGCTGAATCGCTTCGGGATCATAGGTTCCGTCCGCGTTGCGCTGTACATACGCAAACCCGTGCAGCTCGTGGTCGTAGGATTTCCACTCCACCTCCTTTCCTGATTCGGCCAAGAGCTCATAGTTGACCCTGAACGTGTCCTGGTTGTGATCACGATCGCGGCCTTGAACGAAAATCGGAATATCGATGGAGGCAATACGCTGCATAGCAACCAGCCTATTCACGCGTGCTTGGACCGCCTTTGCGGCCTCCGCCTGCATCTCCACGGTGTTGACCTCCATAGTTTCTGGGCGCTCGGGCGCGTTGGCATCACGGGGAGCTAGATCCATGAAATCTGAAGAGGCCGGCTCGCTCGCGATGCCGACACGGAGGATGTCAGGGTATTCCGAAGCGATCTTCATGAGCATCTCGCCGCCATGACTCATGCCCATGTAGCCCACTCGACCGGCGTCGACGAATTCCAGAGTCTTAACGTATGCGATGATCGCTACGACGTCCTCGTATTCGAGCGGCGCGCGATTGAAGCGCGGACGTCCCGACCAGCCGCGTCCGATGCGGGGCGAGCCATCGTAGACTGGGACGTCGACCTCCGACCGGTACCGTAGCCAGGCCACAGCATAGCCTGCATCCAGGAACTGATCGAGGGTCCAGCCCCGATTGTGGCTGTAGTCGCGCACGTACTCCAGGCCCTCGCCTCCGTTACCCGAGGCGAACAGGACTATAGGAAATGGCCCGTCGCCGGTGGGCTTGCGCAGCCCGATTGGAGTGAACAGCCCATCATCGGTCTCGATGAGGTGATAGGTCACAGGGAATACCGAGCCCTCGACGGGCTCGGTCATGTATACGATGCCGCCGTCGGCGTTCGCTCCTAGAGAGGCTGACCACAATGCCATAACAGGCAAGAGACGAGCGGCGAGAGTCGCTAGGATAATCCTGGTCATCTGTAGCATCTTTGCATCCTCAGTTCTGCAAGCGTCATAGTTGATCAGTGGGTCGTCGGCGTGACGGACGCTACACCGAGTCGCTGGAACAACCATGGTTGAATGATGTTCTGCCGTATCCAGCTGCTCGGATATTCTGCCGAGTCGCCCATGTGCCCACCCTCGGGATTAACCCACGACAGTTTGGGATCACCGCGCTTCATCATGAGGTAGAGGTCCGCTATGGGTTGCTGCGTGTCCTGCTCGCCGTTGATGAGCAGCATGGGAGCAGACGGCTGGTCGATTAAGCCGCGCTCAATTAACGACATTCTGGGTCCATAGGTGAGGAAGTCCTCCATGTTATCCACGCCATACACCACCGAGCGGGCCGGGAACAGGTCAAAGAGATACTCGGGGCTCATAATGGCTGTTTGCTGCCACTCCGGTTGAAAGTAATGGTGAATGCCGACGCCGTGTATTACGGCGCCTCGAATACGGTCGCGCTCTGTGTACGCCAACACAGCCGCCCAATAGCCACTCCAACTGCGGCTCTGGACCGCGATGCGCGATGCGTCGATTTCAGGGCGCGTCGCCAGATAATCCAATGCTGCTGAGAAAATGCGTTCGGATCCCACATCGATCAAGACGGGCGCTTGCCCCGTACCGGGCATATCCATTGCGAACGCCGCGACACCATTGTCGATATAGCCATTGGTGTTCACCATCACGTCTTCCTTGCGAGAATCGAGACCGTTGATACCGAAAATCAGCGGCGCACGGCTGACCCCACGAGGTAACCTTAGATAGGCTACGATCTCCGAGTCTTCGAAAGGAATCCGGACCGTCTCGATGGGGGGATCGAGCAATAGCCCATAACTCTCGAATGCGCGCAGCCCGTCCTCGTAGGCCTGACGTTTACCGGCTGAATGCTTCTCAGTCGGCCAGCGCCCAGTGTTGTAGTAACGAAAGGCGTAGAGATAGTTCGACCGCGCTTCCGCCGGAGATGAGGACTTCAGTTCGTCCGCACGTGTCATGTATCCATCGGCAATTTCTGACCAGACGGCGGCCCAGTGGTCACGGTCGAGCGACTCGAGCTTGTCGACCGCGCGCTCGGCATCCTCATACTTGACGCCCCGCCAGCCTTCCTCGGCGGTCCGGTACAGAATCTCGGCTTTGAGTTCTTCCAGGCTACGCGGCCCCCAATCTTGTGCGAAAGCTGTGCCGAAACTAATCGTCAAGCTCAGGGCAACAAGCAATCCAGTCGAACGCATAGGTGTATTCACTGCAGATCTCTCCTGGTCAGGTGTGCACGCCACGATAGCCTAAGTCATTCTATCCGGATCCTCTGAAGCGCTTCGGCGGTCCGGGGTTTGGCTTTGTCGCTTGTATCCCCTTTACTCCTATAGCAGAGGAAGAATAATTCGGAGATATACCTACAAGGTTCTGTTCACGCAGTCGCTATAGCGAGGTCGGCGGTCCGAGCCGAAGCGACGGTTGCGTTTTCCGGTCGCGTTGACGCTCAGGGATAGAGACTCGGCAGGCGCTGGGCCCGGTAGGTCTGGTATCCCGCCGGCGGCTCGTCCTTGAATACGAGATGAAAAACCTTCTCGGCCGGCTCGGTGTGAGTCACTTCGAAGATCTGCACCCAGAACTGACGATCGTCACCGTCAGCTGGGACGCCATCGGCCCCGTCCTGCTGCCCCCCGGAGGTCACCAGGATATTACCCGTCTCGGGTAACCAGTCCGCGTCGCTGATATAGCGCGAGTAGAACCACTCGTCGCCGAGACCGCCATAAGCCCACTCCTGCGTCACGGTCATGGCGTCGGCATCGACCGCGAACTCGACGGCGCGGCTATAGCGTTGGTCTGACGGCAGCTCTTCTTGATACGCGCTGGCCCGGCCATTGCCGTTATCGAACAGGACGATGGTACCGTTCGCGCCTACTTCGGGCCCGTGCTCGTGGTTCTGCCACTGGAGATCGCCAAGCGGCTCGAGAAGGTAGTTGCTCCAAGGCTCCTTCCAGTAATCGTGCGTGCCCAGAATCCAGCGCAGTTCGCCGGTCTGTCGATCGATCTTGACAACCGCATCCTGAAATCTGACCGAAACGATGAATGAGTCGTCACTGGGGTCGTAGCTCACGGCGTTGCTGTGCGTCCAGTCTCGCGGCGGCGCTTCGTCACCGAGATCGCTGTAGTGCTGCTGAAATCTGTTGCCCCCCGAGTTCAGGGAGCCGTGACCGATGCGGTATGGATCGAGTAGCTCCAGCAAGCTCCATTCGTGAATCACCGTCCCATCGCGAGCGAATTCGACGATGACGTCACCGACCACCGCCGATGGTGCTAATGGCGCGCTGGCGTCGGTGGTGCTGGTAGGAAAGTCTTCGATCAGGCGCACGTCGCGACTCAGAGTGAGAAGGTTGCCGTTTGGAAGCTCGGATACTTCGTGATGGAAGGTATCGACGTCTACGAGCGTACTGCTCTCCGGCAGGGTATCCGGGTTAGCCTGGTTCGCGTGCCAGTGATTGGCGATGTTGCCGAGCATGTCGATTTCAATCGCGCGATCGTTTTGCCCGAGATAGAGCAGGTTGCCGTTGCTGAGCCGGCGCCCATCACGTGAGCCATAGTAATCGCGGTAATACCAGACGACTTCACCGTAATCGTCAACTATGACGAGCGGTCGATAATCGGCGACGTTCTCGCCATCGTCGTCGCGTCTGGTCACGTCAAACAGCGTGACCCCCGGCTCCATCCTGTCGCGATCGTTGACCAACACTTCGGGTTGAGGAATCTCATCGGGTAGTGGCGGCATTTCGAGGGCTAAGGGCCGGGTCTCCGTTGCGTTACCTGAAGCGTCGCTCACGACTGCCGAAAGATGGTGGACGCGGCCGGAACGCATGCCGAGCACGATTAGCGAGTGATCGGTTGCGAAGCCGTCGCTCGACGTCGCGTCCCAAGTGCGTTCGCCGTCGTCGATTCTAATCGTCACCGCGCTCGGCTCGTCCGTCGAGAGACTCAGGATAGCGGCCAGTGGCACGTTCGGGTTTGGGTTTCTGTTTAGAATGACGTCACTGATAACTGGCGGTGTGACGTCGCTCAAAGATTGTTGTTCTGAGTCGGCGGATGACTGATCGTCACAGCCTTGGAGTAAAGCGATACCACTGACGACCAAGAAAAACGGCGTTTTCATGTGTTCCCCTACGGAAGTTCTATTTGATGGCGCGGTTGACCGTACAGCCGTTCAGTGTCGAAAACAACAAAGTAGGGTTCTCCGCGGTGTTTCCGGAGGCTTATTCTAGAAACGACTTTATCTTTCCTTCGTAACTAAATAGATATTGGCGAAAGATTTAGTGCCGCGGCGGTAGTTTGGGTTACCGGGAATTTCACCGAGGAGCATTGGAAGGCACTCGACTGGTTGAATGACAACAGCAATGAAGACCTGGGCTTTTACGGCGTCCGCGTGCAGTTGGCGCTCATCCATAACGAACGCCGAGCGACCATGTGACTGTAGGCATATTCCGCAATTGCAGATCTCAACGATTGGGACCATACACATTAGACAAATGGAGAAAGCGATGACCGAACCAACTCCTATGCCGATGTGCCCGATGGCAGAGATCTGCAAGGGGATGATGAAAAAGCCCCTATCCCGGTTCGCTCTGATAATTCCTGGAATCGCACTAATTATCCTGGGTGTGATAGTCCTCATCGAACCACGAATCCTCGCGTGGCTGGTGGCGGTAGCTCTCATTGTGATGGGTGCGGCCATACTTATGGTTAGCAACTTCATGCACAGAGTTGGGAAGCGGTTTCAGAACATGCACGGCTGACGCATGCAGATCACACGTCTTACGCCCGAATCAGCATTGCGTTCGAATTCCTATTAAGAGTTTCGAGTTGTGAAAATCGTCAGTTTCAAAATATGTCCATTCGTACAGCGCGTAATCGCTGTGCTCGAATGCAAGCAGGCAGATTACGAAGTCCAGTACATTTCCCTGCTCGATAAGCCGGATTGGT
>Ga0255047_10001692_pt1 | contig 15556 bp, 19 predicted proteins | sample JV7_2_1_MG_FD_183640 | JGI IMG/M metagenome (GOLD analysis project Ga0255047, IMG submission 183640) | Seawater microbial communities from Jervis Inlet, British Columbia, Canada - JV7_2_1 | ecosystem: Environmental > Aquatic > Marine > Inlet | place: Canada: British Columbia | collected 2016-10-06
GTCGGGCTCGCTAAGGATTGTCGAGCCGATAATATTAAGGGTATGCTCGAGCGTTACGAACGCCGGGACGTACCGGGAAAGGAGAAAAAAAATGGACAAAAACAGCAAGGAAAAATTGACCAGTATGAGCCGGGATCTATCGAGAAAAGAGTCGACCTCAAAGCCGGCCGAACTTACTGGTTTGATACCACAAACGGAGTCGAGGTCGACCGACCTTTGTAACGAGTGCGGCGGCTCGGGTTATTTTAGACAAGATGCCGAGCCGGGATCGGCTGAGTTTGGAAAGTTAGTCAAATGTGAGGCTGAGATTCATAATGTCCGAGAGTTCTCACGGTTGAGCGAACTCTCGACAATGAATCCAGTCGATCGGGCCTTACGGCTCGACGACATTATCGAGACGGTCGAGAACAAAGGCTTGCTCGCTGCTTGTCGTGAGATCCTCGCGACGCCGTACGGATTTTTATATATTTATGGTGGCTCGGGTAATGCCAAGTCAATCGCCCTCAAGGCGCTTTGTAATCATTTTACGCTCAAGGGCCGTTCGCCGGTCGTTTACATCAAGTTTAAGCGCTTGGTTGACTTAATGCGAGACTCCTTCACTGAGGGCTCGTACCGCCAAAAACAACGGGCGAGCGGAATTGATGATATTCAAAACCTCGGTTATCTCGACCGCTTTGAGCGGCTCAAACAAATTAAGGTGCTCGCTATCGACGAGTTCGACAAGGCGAGGGCGACCGAGTTCGCGAGTGAGTTTAGATTCGACTTTCTCGACGAGCGGTATGAGCAAGCCGTAAGGGGCGAGACGATCACGCTCTTCGCGGCGAACTCGGGGCCGGCTGGACTCCCGAACGCTCTCAGGTCTCGGATCAATGATGGTCGATTCGAGGTCGTCGAGAACAAAGCCGGCGACGCGAGGCCCGGCCTCGAGCGAGATCCTCAATGGTCTTTTGGTGGCGAGAAATGAGACAACCCAAAGAGAATCGCAAGGGCGACGAGACGACCGTCGCCCTATACGACCAATGTCAAACTCCATTTTACGCCGTCGATCCGTTATTACCTTACATCAAGGCCAAAGGGCTTATATGGGAATCGGCGGCCGGCGAGGGTCAACTTGTCAAGAAATTGCGACTCGAGGGCTTTGACGTTACGGATAGTGACCTAGACTGGAAAGTAAGCCGTAATTTCTTATCGTGGTCACCTCAGCACAATTGGCAAATTCAAGTCACTAACCCCCCATTTTCGATAAAATACAAATGGTTGGCTCGCTCATACGCTCTCGAGCGTCCGTTCGCCCTCTTGATGAAGGTCGAGGCGCTCGGCGCGGCGACGGCTCAACGCCTTTTTGACCGATACGGAATCGAGATAATACTACTCGACAAACGAGTCAATTTTAAGATGCCAAATTTAGGTTATGATGGGAGTGGCGCTTCTTTTCCGGTCGCGTGGTACACATGGGGGCTCGGGATTGGCCGCGAGCTTACCTATGCCAAGGTCAAAATTTACCCTGATGACCAAGTCATTTTTTAGGATTGGGGGAATCGAGTAGCCATTGACATAATTTTAGGATTCTGATAAGATAAGGGCGAGCGCCGACAAGAACGCTCGTTCTTATCTTTGGAGTCTGGTAATGGTCAAGTCACTTGTCTTAATCTCGGGCCTATCGCTACAATCATTTGTGGCCTTGGTCGCGTCTCGCGGCCTGCTATTCGATGGTGAAATTTTACCGACGTGGTACCTCGTGGCCGTCGGTGTTTTTTTTACACTGGGGGTTTTTCTCTTTGTTCTGGTTATGTTCTCTTGGCAAGCTAACGAGAGCAAGTGGCGAGCTTTTATCAGACTCGAGCGAGACGTCTCAAATGGCGAGGTTACGGCGGCTCTTAGCCAAGTAAGAGACTCGCTCGAGAAAATTAATAAAACATCGCTCGATACAATTCAAGCAATGAGAGCCGATCACCATAAGACTTTACTCGCCTTGAGCGACGGTCAACGTAAGAGTTACGAGGCCGCTCTCGAGGCTTTTTTGACTCAAGCCTACAAAAAAAAAGAGGTGAACAGTGACTAAGGAATTACAAGATCAACCTAGTAAGAAAATGGCGAGAAAAGTACAAGCCGGCGGCCTTGGCGGCTCAATTGCGATTATCGTCGCGGCCGGTCTCGAGAGCGCCGGCGTCGAGGTCTCGCCGACCTTAATGACGGCAATAACGACCGTTGTTATCCTCGGTATGTCTTATTTCGCCCGAGAGTACAAGCTCGACCTTGAGCCGGAGTCTGATGATAGCGAATAGACTCTCGTTGCATCCTGGCGAGCTTGTCGGTCACCCGGCAAACTCAAATAAACATAATACCCAGAATTTAACCGAGCTCGCGGCCTCTCGCGAGCGTTTGGCCAATACAAAAATATAGTGGCCTGGCGGCCTGAGGCCGAGCTTGAGGTCGATGGCCATACACTCAAGCCCGACATTTGGTACGTGATCGCCGGCAATGGCTTACATCAAGCCTCGATGTTACGAGGTGACGAGACGATCGAGATCGCCGATTACTCTCACCTCAGTTATGACGAGGCGCTCTTGCTTATGGAAATTGATAACGCCTCGCCGCTCGGAGCCAAGCCCGACACGACTCAGATTCAAGCGAACCTTGAGCGGGCCAAGGACTTGTATAAGAACGATCCGCACCTCAACCGGCTCATTGACCGGGCGAGAGAATTGCACAAGCTCAACGGGCTCAACTCAGTCGAGATACCCGAGCCTAAGATCGACCAAGGGCCGGCCCTTGTCAAAAAGTATGGGGTTGAGGTTGGCCAGTTATGGCGGCTCGGCGATCACCTCGTCGCGTGTGGGGATTGTACGGATTCGGCGGTGGTTGAGCGGGTCATGGGGGGTGAAAAGTCCGGTTTTTGTATGACAGACCCGCCGTACAATGTTGGCGTCGCCTATGGCGACGCCACTAACGACAACCGAAAAAAACAGGATTTTATTTCTTGGTGTAGTGGGTGGGTGAGATTCTTGCCTCGCTCTTACGCTTTAACTGTAGGTCTGAAAAATTTACTATGGTGGGATGATATTTTGGGAGACCCGCAATGGATTTTAGCTTGGATCAAGAGAAATGGTCAAGGTCAAACGGGACTTGGCGGTACAAATAAATGGGACGCTATTCTCTGCTATGGGGTAAGGCTCGACCATGACATAGACATACTCGAGATAAACAACGATTATACCGAAAATATAAAATCCAATGGGATTCATCCTACCGCGAGACCTGTCTCTCTTTGGGGGGCAATTATACAAAGATTCGGTCAAGGGTTGATTTACGAGCCGTTTTTAGGGACAGGCACGGCCGTTATCGCTTGCGAGAATCTCGGGCGACAAGCTCGCGGAATCGAGATCGAGCCAAACTATGTCGCGGTCACGCTCGAGCGGTGGTCGAGCTTAACGGGCCGAGACCCGGCTCTCGTTTAATACTGTTACTGTTGTGACGATATAATGAGCGGCCATCGAGTAAGAAAAATTATTAATGAGCGTCGCCTCGCCGTCGCCGAGATATGGTCAAGAGACCGGAATCAAACACAAGCCGATATTATCAAGGCGCTCAAGGCTGAGTACGGAATCAAAGCCTCTCAAGTGACTATATCGACCGACCTCAAGGCGCTCGGTAAAATCACGATCGACCGAACGGCCGAGATCGTTCGCGAGGTCAAGCGAGAGATATTCGCCGAGTACCAATATATTTACGGTCAAGCGCTCAAAGCCTGGCTCGCGACGCTCGAGCCAACCATCGAGACCGTGACCGAGACCGTCGTCGATGGCCACACCGAGAGGGCCAAGGTGTACGAGCGGGTCTCGGCGGCCAAACCAAACCCGGCCCTATTGGCTCAAGCCCGAGGCGCTCTCAAGGACATAAGAGAGCTTTACGGGATCGACCCGGCTGGGCCTGGCGAGAGCGACGAGAGCCCGATCGTCGTTAAAGTGATTAAGGGTGTGAGTACCGATGACCTCTAAAAATTACTCAATTATAGAACGTCCCAGCGAGGCCGGTAAGCTTGACGAGGGCTTTGAGCCTTTTGGCGGCGCCGCCGAGCTTTGGCTCAACCAGTCGCCCGAGGTGATTATCATCGGGCCGGCTGAGACTGGCAAGACGAGAGGTGCTCTCGAAAAATTGAACGCTCTCGCTTGGAAGTACCCAGGGGCTCAACTCGCAATGGTACGCAAGCGATACGCCGACCTCTTGGGCTCTTGTTTGCAAACGTTCGAGCTCAAGGTGCTCGGCTACCGGCCCGACGAGACAACGCCGGTCGTTAAGTACGGCGGCGAGCGGCCGCTCTTTTACGATTATCCGAACGGCTCACGAATCTGGCTCGGCGGCCTCGATAAGCCGGGTAAGATAATGTCGTCGGAGCGAGACTTTATTTATATTAACCAATGTGAAGAAATTGAGCTCGGTGATTACGAGACGATTATCACCCGAGCGACGGGCCGGGCCGGTAATTCACCTTACGCTCAAGTATTTGGCGATGCCAATCCGACCATTTGCGAGCATTGGTTATATGAGCGAGAGCGCGAGGGCCGGCTAAAGTTGATCCAATCCAAACACGAGCACAACCCGGTCTTATTCGATCAAACAAGCGGCGAGCAAACTCGCCAAGGCAAAGCGACACTCAAGGTACTCGACGGCCTGACCGGCGTACGATATATCCGGCTGAGGCTGGGTAAGTGTGCTAGTGTTGAGGGCCAAGTCTGGGACTATGACCAAGCGACTCACTTAATCGACCGCTTTGAGATCCCGGCCGAGTGGCCTCGGTACCGTTGTATTGATTTTGGTACTGTTCACCCGTTTGTTTGTGGATGGTTTACGACCGATGGCGACGGCCGGCTTTATTTGTACCGCTATATGTATATGACCGGGCGAACGGTTACCACGCACGCTAAACAGATTCTTAAGGTCACTCGCGACGAGTTCGAGCCGGCGTTTAAGGCCGAGTTCTTGAGCGACGACCGCTTTTATACCGAGCATGGTAACTTACGCCATCGAGGCCGGGCTGCTCTTGACCAAAGGGCCAAGGCTCGAATCGAGACGACGATATGCGATCACGACGCCGACGGGCGACTTACGCTCAAAGGGCTCGGGATCCCAAATAAGCCGGCCCTCAAGGATGTCTTGGGGGGAATCGACAAGGTTAACGAACGGTTTGCAATCTCGCCGGTCGACGGTAAGGCTCGGCTCTATATCCTCAAGGATTCACTCGTCGAGGTCGATCGCTCGCTCGAGATCGCTCGCAAGCCTTACACGGTCGAGGGTGAACTCCCATTTTATGTATGGGCCAATACTCAAGCCGAGGCGCCGGTCAAGCGAGACGATGACGGCTCGGATATGCTGAGGTATATGGTTATGTATCTCGACGGCAAGCCCAAAAAACAGAAGGCTTTTAGGGTAGCAATATGACAAACAACGGAACCGACAAAACCCAGCAAGGCGACGACTTAGCGCTCGTGGTCGCCAATCAATTTAAGGCGCTCAACGCTCGAATCTCTCGCTTAAGAGAGGCGTCGGCCATCGCGCCTCAAATGTACGAGACCGACCGCGATCTTTACGAGAGCCTTGGTTATCCCGTTCGCCTCTCATTTTCTCATTTTGAGTCGCTGTACAAACGAGAGCGCTTGGCCAAGCGACTTGTAAAACTCCCGGCCTCGGAGTCTTGGCGCCGGCCGCCGATCGTGAGCGATGGCCTGGCCAAGAGCTCGTATACTCAAGACGAGCGAGAGCGGCTCGGCGGCGACCTGGCGTCGTCGCCCTTTATTGAGGCGCTCAATGAAGTGCTTAAGAGTCGGGCCGCTTGGTCTTATTTGTACCGGCTCGACAAGCTCTCGGGTATCGGCCGGTACGGAATTATGTTAATCGGCTCGCGAGGGCCGGCTCTTGCTCTTGGTCAAACTAATCTCGCGATACCAATAGCGCCGGCCTCACTCTCTTCGCCGAGCGATATATTATATCTCAAGGTCTTAACTGAGGGCGCCGCCGATATTAATGAGCTCGACGAATCGACCTCGAGCTCGCGGTTTGGCCGACCGCTCAACTACACGGCCGACCTTGGCCTCGGCCGCTCGCAACAGATTCACTATTCGCGAGTCTTACACGTGGCCGAAGATCTCGGCTCAAACGACGTATATGGCGAGCCTCGGCTTGAGGACGCTTACAACTTACTACTTGGTTTGATTATGGTCGCCGGTGGCTCAAGTGAGGCAGTATGGCGGGTCGGCTTTAGTAAAATGCATTTTGCTATTGATCCCGAGGCCGATCTCATTGAGACGGGCGGTACTGACCCGCTCACGGCTATCAATGAGCAAATTGACGAGCTTGTTAATAACTTGAGATCTTACGTCGTCACTCAAGGCGGGTCGGTCAATCCTCTAACCGGCGAGATCGCCGACGTCTCGAGTATATTCGATATGCTTATTAATCTCGTGAGCGGCGATATACCTCAACATATTTTGTTAGGATCCCAACAAGGCAAGCTCGCCTCGAGCGAGCAAGACGCTCGCAATTGGGCCGGTTTTATTAAATATCGTCAGACCTCACACGTCGAGCCCATGATCGTTCGCCCGTTTATTAACTGGCTCATATGGGCGGGCTCGATACCCGAGCCCGAGGCCGGCGAGTACCTTGTCGAGTGGCCGAGCTTGTTCGAGCCGAGCGACCAACAAATGGCCGAGACCCGAAAGGGAAATGCCGAGGCTCAAGCGATCGAATGGCAAGCGAGCGAGACGCCAATCAAGACTCGATGGCGAGAGCGGTACGGCGAGGATTCTCTTGACGATCTCGACGAGGACTTTGATGAGAGCCTTAAGTATCTTGAGGGGGTGAGCGATGGCGACCAATTTGAGATCTAATCAAGACGAGCCGGTCGTCGTGCTTGAGGGTGACCGGCTTGACGACTGGCTCGGCGAGTACAACGAGGCTGAGATCGCCGAGCTTCGCGAGACCTGGCAAAAGTACGCGAGCCCGAGATATAAAAATTTACTCGAGGCTGAGGTCGTGATAAATGGCGAGTCCTAGTTACACTTACGAGCCGCGAGCTCGCAAGGCGACCGGCGCTTATCGGGATAAAAAAACGGGTCAATTTATATCAGACAAGATAGTTATTTCTCAACTCGACCGAGTCGGAAAAGGGCTCGAGAATGAGCTCGGCGATCTCGCCGAGCAATTGCAAGCCGGCGAGATCTCGACTCAAGAGTGGTATGATATGACCCGAGGCCGGCTCAAGATTTTACATGGTACGGCGGCGGCGGCGAGTCGCGGCGGCTTTGAACGTATGACACCCAGCGATTGGGACAGAGTCGGCGGCTTGTCTAAATTTCAGTACGATCACCTCAACCAGTTCGTAAGAGATATAGAGGCTGGCAAGCCTAATTTATACACGACCGACGACGAGACCGGCGAGGCCAAGCTCAACGGATTTTTTCTCAACCGGGCCAAGATGTACGGCCGGGCCGGTCGCTCGACTTATTGGCGCCAAGAGACCGACACGGCTCAAAAAAACGGCAAGCGATTCGCCAAGCGACGGCTCGGTCGGGCCGAGCATTGTCATACTTCCAAGAGCCGGCCTGGTTGTGTTGAGCTCGCCGGCCATTGGGTACCGATCGCCGAGCTTGTACCGATTGGCTCGGCGACTTGCTTGAGCTCTTGTAAATGTGGCGTCGATTACGCCGCGACTATTCCGACTGTAAATATAAGGCGAGGTCGGTTCGGGCGAACGCTCGAGGTTGTTCTCGAGAGGCTTATTAGTAATGTCACTGACTTATAAAATGACTGATGCTGCGCGGATAGCGATAAAGAAAGACACGTTTGCCTTGAAATATGTCGTTGAATTTTATCTAAACAATAAGCTTATTCATATTGAGGATTTTATTTTATTCCGAGGGAGCACTCTAATAGTCACAAACCCTGAGATTATTGACAAAGATACCGGGATTCCTCTTGGTCAGATTGAGACGACCGACGTCGGGATCTTACCGTTTGTAAAATTACAAATAGTCAGATTCATCGAGGATCACAAGGGGGATCTACTCTTGGGAGTGTTGACCTCACGAACAGACAATCAACATATTTTAGATCGAAAGTCTCATGAGTGGTTGAGTGATTTAAGCGGTGAAATAGAAAAAGTGAATCCAGCATGACGACCATTGATGTAGATGTTACGGCTAATGCCGACGACGGGTCGGCTTATCAAACCGGCTCGGCTTTTTCAGCGACCGAGACAAACGAATGGTTTGGTTTTGCAAGTGGTAACGTCGAGGCATTTTTTGTGTATTCTGGCATTTCCGGGTTAAGTGGATCGACTATTGATGTATCATATATAAGCATCTACACGGTCAATATAACAAGTTCCGGCGCTGATATGCTAGTGCAAGCCGAGGACGTCGAGACGGCGACGGCACCAACGGATTTAACTGAGTTTAACGCCAAGACCTTGACCTCGGCCTCAGTTGCCTGGGATGATATACCAGACGCCGACGCCTTTACGGATTCGCCGAGTATAAATTCAGTAATTCAGGAACTGGCGAATAGTTATGATCCTGATGTTATCGGGATCTATCTTAAAAGCTCTGGCGCCGGCGATAGAACAAGCATGTCGTTTCATGATCACCCAGCGAGTCGAGACCCAAAACTACACATAGAATATACGGCTGGCGGGGGTGGTATTGTACCTCAATATATTCATCATGCTAAACAGTTAGGATTCGGGTGAGATTATGACAAGCTTACTTAAGCAGTCGACGGCCGCGACGGTCAAGGTCGGGCCATTCGTTGATTCGACCGACGGCGACACGGCTGAGACCGGCTTGACCATTACTCAAGCCGAGGTTCGCCTCGCCAAGAACGGCGGCAACATTGCCCAAAAAAACGAGGCGACGTCGCTTACTCACGACGAGGCCGGCTTGTACGATTGCCCACTTGACGCGACCGATACTAACACGCTCGGGCTCTTAACGCTCTTTATTCACGAGAGCGGCGCCTTATACGTTCGACACGATTTTATGATACTCCCGGCCAATGTTTACGATTCGTGGTTCTCGACCGACAAGCTCGATGTCTCTCTCGTTGAATGGCTCGGTGTGGCACCGCTCGCCTTGGCCTCTCAACGACCTCAAGTCGAGGTCGATGCTTACGATAGCTCGCTCGATTTTAACGCCACTCAAAAAGCCTCGGTCAATACTGAGGCTGACACGGCCGCGACTGATTTCGGGGCGCTCAAGCCAACGACGGCTGGTCGTACTCTTGACGTTAGTGCGACCGGCGAGGCCGGGCTTGACCTGGCTAACGTAAATGGGGCGCTCGCGAATACGGCCGTTGGCTGGATTGATGCGAATGACCGGGTCGCCGGTGTACAAGGCACAATCAACACGCTCGACGGACTCGATACGGCTCAAGACACTCAGCATACAACCACGCAAGGTCGACTCCCGGCGGCCCTCGTCGCCGGCAAAATGGACTCGGACGCGACCGCGATCTCAGGCGATGCCACTGCGGCTGATAACCTCGAGGCGACTTTTGACGGTACCGGGTACAGCGACGCCGATGGCCCGGCGACCCAAGCCCAAGCCGATCGCAATGCTGACCTTACGGAGTCTCAATTTGGCGCTCATATTTGGCAAGGCAATTATTATTATGTTGATCCGGTCAATGGTGATACTCACGCGAGCGGTAATCGCGGCGGTCGCGGCGATCCATACTCGTTGGTACAAGATTGTCACGACAACGCCGTAACCGATTCAAATCACGACATAATCTTTCTTGTGGCAGGCGGCGCCGGGCTAACCACATTGACCGAGGACGTCACACTCAGTAAGCGTTACTTATTCATAAGAGGGCCGGGCCGAGATTTCCTATGGACTCGCTCGGGCAATGGAAACACAATCACAATTACGGCCGATGGTATCGAGCTCTCGGGCTTCCAACTCGAGACGGCCGGTACCGGCTCTGGCAATGGAATCGACGTAACCGACGCCGACTTTTTAAGAGCTCATAACCTTTGGATCAATGCCACTCGAGGCGACGGGATTCACCTACTGAGGGCTGACAATTGTCAGATACATGACAACGTTTTCACCGATACCGGTCAAGCCGGCTCGGGCGAGGGTATTCACATTGTTGGGACGGCCGGCAACTCAAACTATAATATTATTCACAATAACTCGTTTAGAGATTGCGCCGGCGACGCGATCTTAGTCGAGGATGGCACCACGCTTAATACTCATATTTATGACAACCATATCGAGGGTTCGACCGGGTACGGAATCAATATTGGGGCAAGCTCAACCGACGCTCTATTGCTTGGAAATTTATTTGGCAATAACTCGTCAGGCACAATTCTCGACGGCGGTACGACGACGGTCTCGGTCAATAATGAGCAATGGGCCAAGCACAGTATCGCGACTGAGGTCAGACTCGCCGAGCTCGACGCGGCGAATATTCCGGCCGATATTGACGCTCTCGCGGTAACGCTCGCGGCCTTGAACGACTTGAGCTCGGCTCAAGTCAATACCGAGATGGTTGACGTTCTCGCGGTCGATACTTTTACCGAGCCGGGCTCGGTACCGGCCGCGACGGCGAGTATTGAAGCGAAAATTTCTTGGCTCTTTACGCTCGCCCGGAACAAGATCACTCAAACAGCGACGACTCAAACTTTACGAGACGATGCCGATGGCGCCGATATTGCGACGGCCTCGGTAAGCGATAATGGTACGACCGCGACTCGGGGCGAGTTCTCGTAATGGCCGTCGATACCCGAGACAAGCGCTCGAGCATGATCGGCCTGGCGTCGCCGGTACCTCGACTTTTACCGGATCCCGACGGCTCTTTTGTGGCCGCCGACCGGGCCATGTTGCTTTTCCTATACTCAGGTATCGAGCCGCTCTCGGCGATTGGCCTCGTGGGGGTTGACCTTACGCCGGGCTCGCCGAGCGGTACGATTACGAGCGGCTCGCCGAGCGGTACGATCTCAAGCGGGCGGGTGACCGGCTCGATCACAAGTGAGAGGTGAGACTATGACAGTACAATTGACGACCAGGGCCATTGACCAGTCGACCTACTTGGTTACGGCTGTTTTTACCGACGAGAGCGCCGTCGCGGTCACTCCCGACACGTTGACATGGACTCTGACCGACGTCGCCGGGGCCGTTATCAACGCTCGCGAGGACGTGGCCGCGACGCCGGCCGCAACAAATAATATCTTATTACAAGGTGACGACCTCAAACTCTCTGAGGGCAAAACCCGCATCTTATTTTTCGAGGGCACCTACACAAGCTCGCTCGGCGCCGGCTTGCCATTGGTTGAGTCGGCGACGTTTGCTCTCGAGCTTACGCCGTACACGTATGATCTCGATACGACGATCGGCAAGGTAAGATCTAAAATTGGCGATACCAATTTTGCGACCGATTCAGGAGTCAGACCCGATGGGACAAACTTTACTGATGACGAGATAACGGTCGAACTCAACGCCAATAATGGTGAGGTGGCGAGGTCGGCCGCGAGCCTATGCGATACGCTCGCGATTCAATGGGCCGGCGCCGGCGAGACGGTCAACCTCGGCGGCTATCAAATCTCGACGATTGCAAAAAGTCTAAACTATCAAAAAATGGCCTCACGGCTTCGAGGTCTCAAGGTAACATTTAGGGCTTACTAATGACCGAGAAAAAGTCACTCGACCGAATCGACCGAGCGCTCTTGATGGTGCTCAAAGCCGGTCGCAAGCCTCGACCTCAGCAAGAGCGAGCCTTGAGAGTGGCTCGGGGTATGATCGTCTCGAGCCGGCCAACTAAAAAAAAGCATTGACATAATTTTATAAATTTTGTATAATAGATTCAGTTCGCCGGGCCGCGAGGCCGCTCGGCGACAATTTTGACTTTCGACCGCGAGGCCGTCGATCCTAATCGGCGGCTTTTTTTTATGCTCGTAATTGTCAACCTCGACCAAACGGCGACGATCGAACACAAGGTAATCGACGGTATTGATTATCTTATAGCGCCGGTCGTCATGGCGACTGAGGGCGTTATGAATGGCGTCTTGTATCCCGGCGAGGTACTCTCTCGTAATCTCGAGACCTGGCAAGGCGTACCGGTACCGCTCGGCGCTCACCCGATGGCCGGCGAGGTTTATATCTCAGCCAAAGAGCCGACGATTGTCGCCGGTAACCCGGCGATACTTTGGAATCCTTACTATAGCAATAACTCGCTTAAGGCTGAGGTTTGGATTGATACCCAGCGAGCGAACGCCCTCGGCGGCGGCCCGGCTGAGGCCGTCAAGCGGCTCGAGGCCGGCCAAGTGATCGAGGTCTCGACGGGTCTCTTTAGCGAGACCAGAGCCGAGCTTGGCTCATTCGAGGGTGAGTATTATTCCGAGGTCGCTGAGACCGTCTCGGGCGATCACCTCGCCATTTTACTCGGCGAGCCCGGCGCTTGTTCTGTCAATGATGGGTGTGGTATACCTCGCACGAATCGAAAAGAGGATCTTATGAAAGTTAACATCGAGCTCGCTCTTACTGACCAAGACATGCTTGTGTGGGAATCGTGGAATAAACAAAAAGGCTTTGACGAGGGCTCATTACGTGACATATTCGCCGACCGGGTGATCGTCAAAAACGACGGCTTACTTTTTCAATTTGGCTATTCAATCAACGACGAGGGCGTAGTCACTTTTGACGACGAACCAGTTCAAGTCGATTATCAAATTATTAGCAATAAATGGCTCGCCTCACTCAAAGGCGAGCTTATTAATTTGTTCAAGGGGGTTAATGTGAACAAACTAGATCTATTGAAAAGTTTAGCCGGCTCAACCGGCCTGGCGACCGAGAGCCTCGACAAGCTCGAATTAGACGAGCTCGAGATCTTGGCCGCGAATCAGACTCAAGAGCCCGACGCCTCGACGGCACCGACTTGGGCGACCGAGCTTGTTGGTAAGTTTTCGGCGCTCGAGAATGTTGTGACCGGCCTTGAGTCCAGCCTCAAGGTCTCGGGCGACAAAGAGCGAGCGGTCTTAACGGCTCAAGTCGCGGCTCATACCGGCCTCGCCGAGACCGAGCTCTCGACGCTCTCGCTTGAGGCGCTAAAAAAGCTCATACCGGCTGATTATACCGGCCTTGGCGCCGGCTTGGCCGAGCCGAGTGACGAGTGGGTCGCTTATGAGTCTGTCAATGGAAAGGAGTCTAAATAATGGCAACCACAACAGCTAAAACTATTTTACTCGAGGTTAACGTTCTCGGCGGCGATCGGCCGGTTCACGAATATACGGCCGATGAGGCGATTACGCCGGGCGAGCTTGTACGGTTTGACGCCGACGACGAGCTCGAGCCTCACGGTACCGCGAACGGAGTCGCGGCGCCGATATTTGTCGTTGAGAATCCGTATGCGGATCCCGGCGCAAGCGCCGCGATTGACACCGATTACGCTCTCGGCGCCTCGGCCCGGGTTGTATTCGCTGGGACGGGCGACGTTGTCAACGCTTTTGGTAAGGCGAGCGTAACGTTCGCCAAGGGCGACGCGGTCACGAGCGACGGGGCCGGCGCTGTACAAAAGCCGACCGTCGATGCTTCCTTGTTGGCCGGTTCAATTGTAGGGTACGCCGACGAGGACAAAGTTGTTGGCGGTACTCGCGAGCGCTTACAAGTGAGGATCGCATAATGGAAAATTTAGCAGATATTCAGATGTTTGAAAAGGCCGACGATCTAATCTCGATGGGTTCGCGGCCGGTAAGAGTGAACAAGATGACCGGGCAAGTCCAAATAACGACTCGTGGCGGCCTCTTGGTCAACTCACTACTAACAAAAGACGAGTGGGAATCAATGGAGCGAGCCGTTTTTGAAGCGGCAAGCCTGCGCACTCGCTTGCAACAGACCCTAAGAGCTCGCGGCCTTGTGTTCCAAGATGACCTCGGCACTATCGTCTCTCAGTACAATAAGGCGAGCGAGATGACCTCGGCTAACCAGTCGATAACCGGAATCAGTACCGGCGACCGTGACCGGGTCGAGTTTGAGCTTGTCGGCGTGACCGTACCGATTATATTCAAAGAGTTTACGATTGCCGAGCGCCAACTGAGGGCGGCCCGAAAGATGGGTACGCCACTCGATACGACTCACGTGACCCAAGCGAGTAAGGTCGTCGCTGAGACGATCGAGTCTCATATCATTGACGGCTCGGCTCTGACTCTATCCTCGACGACCGTCTTGCAAGGTTTGACCAATGCGACGAATCGTAAGACCGACACGGTCGGCAATTACGGCGGCGGCGATTGGGGTACGATTACGAATATCGCGGCCACTATAACCGGTATGATCGGGGCGCTCTCAACCTCGACTAACCGTTATCACGGCCCGTATATTTTAGAAGTGGCGCCGACTCAGTACAACCAAGCCTCGACGACCTTTTACTCGGACGGCTCGGGCCAAACCGCTCTCGCTCGGGTGCTCTCAATGGTACAAATTGAGGAGTTCAATCCGAACGATACGCTCGCCGACGGCGAGGTCGTCTTGTTCCAACCGACTCCCGACGTAATTGACTACGTTGAGGAAATGGCTCTCGGCGTCGTTGAGTGGCTCTCGCCCGATGGCATGGGTAATCACTTTAAGGTTATGTACGCCGGGGCGCCGAGGGTAAAAGACGATTACGACAATCGCTCGGGAATCTGTCACGCGACTGGCGCTTAAGCTATGAAAAAGTATGTCGTCAAGCCCGGCTTTACTTTTGGGGCTCAAGACCAGTTTAAGCCGGGCGACATAGTTGAGCTTTACGAGCCCGAGGCGGTCGGCTTTTTAGACAAGCTCGAGCTTTACGTCGAGCCCAAAAAAAAGCCGGCTCGCAAACCGGCGGCCAAAAAGCCGGCCGCGAAAGGTAGCAAAAAATGACTTTAATCTCAGTCGAGCGAGCCCAACAAATTGACCCGTTCGATTTTATAAAAGCGTTCGCGAGGCTCGGCCTATTCCGGTCGGTTACGTTTGCGAGTGCGACCGTAACACTGGGTACAGTACCGGCGAACTCGCTCATAACTCGAGTATACGTCGGTCGCACAACTAAATGGGACGCGGTTACCACTTTTCAAATCGGCAAGTCGGGCGATACCGACTGGCTCGCGACAACGGTCGACTCGAACGTGACCGGTGCCATTCAGTCGGGCGAGGCCGGCGCCGTCGAGGCGATAGAAGTCAATAAGATCGTCTCGGCCAATACCGACGTTATCTTGACCTTGAATCAAGGAGCGGCGGCCGCCGGCGTGGGCTTTGTCTCAGTAGAATTTCAGGAGCTTGACCGATGAAATTAACTAAACTTTTTTTAACTTGGTTACTGGGTGCCTTGCTTGTACTCGGCTTGCTCGTACCGCTCGCCCTTGAGGCGAACGCCGAGCCGCTCGATCAACGAACGACCGCTCGCGTCGTGGTTAATTATGGGCCTGAATCGATTGTTGTCTCGGGTACTCAGACTTTAACGCCAACCCGCTCGCTCATGGTACTTAATAACCCGACCACGCTTACGGCGACACTCGCCGTCGGCGGCGCCATCGAGGGCGACC
>Ga0255047_10001695_pt1 | contig 15510 bp, 22 predicted proteins | sample JV7_2_1_MG_FD_183640 | JGI IMG/M metagenome (GOLD analysis project Ga0255047, IMG submission 183640) | Seawater microbial communities from Jervis Inlet, British Columbia, Canada - JV7_2_1 | ecosystem: Environmental > Aquatic > Marine > Inlet | place: Canada: British Columbia | collected 2016-10-06
GGGCGTCAGATTGACGTTGCCGAACGAGAGGCGGCGGCGAAGGAATCTCAAATCGAGCAACAGATCAAAGCCAGCGAGGCTGAATTGGATGAGGCCGCTCGTAATCTTTCCATGAGAGAGGAGGAGCATCCTCTCCACAAGAAGGCTCTTGAGCAGCGGGTCGCTATTGGCGAGATGGACTTGGGCCTTGCACGCTTAACTGCTGGCGCGAAGCAGAAGGCTTTGGAGGCTCAGCTTGGGAAGGAGGAGGCAACGGCTCTCGTCCAGATGGAATACGCGAGGAAAAACGCCGACGCTGGTCATGCTCTTGCTGTGAGCCAAGGTGACCGAGAGACGGCTGCAGCTTACCTTGACATGCAGAGGGGCTATGCCGCCAAGACAGCCGCTGACCTTGACCAGACTAGGGCTGGGATGGAGAGAGAGAGTCTCGCTCTTGAGGGTCGCCGTGTTGCTGTGGACGAGGGCCGATTGAGCTTGGCGGAAGCCGCAAGGCTTGACAAAAAGTTTGGAGACCTCAGAGCGTTACACAACCAGACCCTAAACATGGCCTTCGACCACTACTATCGGGGCCAAGATTTGGCGAGGCTGAAAGAGAGCGACAGGCAATCGGTGCTGTTCGAATATAACCGTATGGCCCAGACCGGGGAACTCGAGTCGGCTACTGCGAAATTGAAAGCAGCACTCGGCGGCGTCCTCGAAACGAGAGAAGCCCGTGCGCTGCAGGACGAGGCGTTGAAGTCATTCGATGCCTCTCTGCGAACAGTGAGGGCGAACATCGAGGGTTCGGTGACATACGCTGGGACCATGGAGAGTTGGGATAAGCGTTCGGCGGCAACGGCACCGCAGATAGACATACTCCATGGCGTCGTCTCCATAGGGAAAAAGATGGAGGAGAACCCAGACATGACTGCAGTCGAAGTCATTGCCGAACTCAACAACTTCCAGAAACAATCAACTGCGGCTTACGAAGAAGTCCGTGCCCAGACGATGGCTGCATCGGCCCAAGTGGCTAAGTGGGTGGCGATGGCGGATGCCATGGTCGATAACCCAGAAGACTTGCCAGAGTTCGTGGACCAAGTCACCAGCGAAGCCTCTCTGACCAATCGCCAGAAAGCAGAGATCATTAGAAGGGCGTCTCAGTCGCAGTCTCGTCAGACCCAGTCATCTCTCAAGAGGAGGGTCGATGAGCTGGAGCAGTACATCGTCGATAAGGCTGCTACGCCGAGGTCTGGAGCAACCGGGCTTACGTTGGGTGCAAGAATACGCACCCGGAAGACGGCATTGGAAACCGACCCAAAGCATCGAGGTTTGATGGATCGTAAAGCGTGGTCGAAGTAGACCAATCGGATAGGACAAGATATGCCTGGATTCGGACCATCTATTAGCCAGAACTCGAACATCGTCCCCAATGTCCTGCAGGACGCCCCGACGCCGTTCGCTGGGCCTTCCCAGCCTCTGGCCCAGCCAACGCCGCAACCCCCTGCCGTGCAGCCTCAAGGCAACCCGGAATTGCTGTCTCAGGCGCTCCTTCTCTCGAGTCTCCTCGGGGGCTCTGGCGCTGGGTTTGCGTCTAACGTCGGCTATGGAGCGAATCCCCATGGCCCGACAATGATGGGACAGTATGGGTCGCCGTTCAATTCAACGATGTTAGGCAACGCGGCGAGCAACCAGTTTGACCTTCTTTCTGGAAACCCAAACATCGCTCCCGTCTTTGACTTGAGCAGTTTCTCAAACCCTCTGGCTAGCCCAACGGGCGGTTACGGAGGAGCCCGACATGCTGCCGCAGCGTCCATGGGGGGTTGGGGTGCGCCGCAGATCAATCCTCAGGTCCAGCAGGCGGCTATAGCCGAACTTATCAACCTCATCGTCAGCGGACTCGGCGGGCAAGGCGCAGCCACGACCACATAGACCATGCCCATCAAGAAGATCGGACTTTCTTCGCGCCCTCGAATAGGTCTGCGGTCTCGCATCCCTGACCCAGATCCTCTGCGCCGGTTCCTTCCCGACCATGAGGAGGTCGAAGCGGCTCAAGTCGAGATCGAGGACAACGCTGAAGAGGGCTTCTTCACTGCTCTCGATGGGTTGTCTGGGACGCAGACTCTTAGGGCGCTTCTTGCCGGGGACGTGAAGAGGGCTTGGGACAGCAATCCTTTGTTCGAGTTGTTCCGCGTTCTCGTCCCTAAGGAAGTCGAAGACGCGACACTTGGGGACGAGGCGCGTGGCCTGACATTCACTGATGTCCGCAATGCTTGGGGTGCTGACCCAGGCCCTGACGACGGCGTGTTCATGGGCGTCGTGGACTTCCTTGGGAACTTTGTCTTTGACACTTTGACCTGGTTCGCGCCCTATGCAAAAGGCGCTCAAATGCTTGGCAAGGGTGCTGCCAAGGGGGCAACCCTCGCGGAATCAGCAGCTCGCGCTGATCGTGTCTTGTTGACCTTTGGTGCGCCTTTTGGTCACCAGACAAAAGTCATGCGTATCCCACTCAAGAAGTTTGACCTCCCTGTCGCCAATGCTTTGGAGGCGGCTTCTTCATGGTTCCATACTTCTGCGATGACTGCTCCTGTCATGCGCGGCTTTGGGAAAACGATCCCAACTGGCGTCAGATCAGCGAAGCACCGGGGCGAGATCAGAGAGTCCGTGGAGGCCAAGGTTGACACCATGAACGAGGTTGGTGGGTTCTACAACCTCGGGCTCGCCAAGCTCGCCACCGACCACCCTGAGGTTCTCAAGGACGGGGATTTCGCTCGCGTCTTCTGGACTGCGATGGAGCTTGGTGTGGTGGAGGCCGATGACGCTGCCGACTTCATCAAAGTCCTCGATGGGACGACGATGGGTTACTCGTCTGCGAGGCTTCGCCGCAACCGTGCCCTCAAGGGCCAAGACCGAGACCAGCTTCTCGACCTTGAGGATCGCATGATGCAGGCGCTGCCTTCTGGTAAGGATGCAGCGAAGGCTGCGAAAGAAGACATCGCTCAGTCGATGAACTCATGGCGCACTCTTACGTCACACGGTGCGCTACCTGAGGGCGTAGTGTCGAGGTTCCGGTCGGACAAAAGGCTGCGCCAGTTCCTTGAGGATGGGGTAGACACCCCAGCTTCCCGCAAGCCACGGACAGTCGATGAAGCCTTGGGAGACGCGGCTCTTGGCCCCTCGGAAGTCATCAAGCCAAAACCTGGACACCTTTACCGAAGTGCGGAGAAGGGCGAGATAGAGGAGATCCTTCGGTCTGGGTGGAAGCCAGGAGGCAGGGCAGCTTCCGAAGACTTCGCGTGGCACATGGACGACAACGTCCTGGTTGAGTTCATAGGAGAAGGGGCTGGCGTCGGCGGCACGCATCGCGCTCATAAGGGCGCACAGTTCCCTACAGGAGGCGAAGGGCATCCAACACGTTTAATTTATGATGAGGGAGCGATGCTGTCCCAAGGATGGGATAAGTCTGAGATTGAGTCAGTGATAAGCAGGTTCAAAGACAAATTCCCAGACGCAGACATCGTCAACGCATCGGGCGTAGCTGATGGTGGGGCGCAGCACATCACGCGCTTTGTCACCAAGGCACAGGACAAAGAGAGGCTGGTAGACATCGCCAGGAGGGAGTCGGACAAGGCGACTGCTGACATGATACGAGGCATGGAGTCTGCCGACTTAGACCAAGTAAAGAAGGCAGTAGAGGACTCTCGAGAATACTTCCAGACGCTCTCTGACAACGACACTATGGCTGGGATATTCAGGGCGGGTGCGGAGAAGCACTACAGTCCGAGAATCGCAGACCAAAAGTTCAAGCCGTTCCTCGATGACATGTTCAGCAGCCGAGCGGATTCGTTCAGAGGGAAGAAGTACACCGAGATGACAATGTTCTCGGTGATACAGCACCTCGCAGATCACGGTGACGTAGTCACTAAGATGATGCCGCTCGAGAAGCTTCGCCAGCTTGGGTACGCATCCATTGACGAGATGCCTGTCCAAGAGAAAGTGTGGCGGGCCTTGAGCGACATTATCGGGACAGAGCAGCTCAGGGCCATGAAGAAGTTCCGTGGGGACGGCGAGGCTGCCGTTTCGTTCTTCAAACAGAACCCATTCAACGCATTCAACGACAGGGTTGCTCAGTCTGCCAACAAGCAGGGCCTGAAGGCTATGCACGATCGGGTATTCGACCCGGATTCCGATCTCTACAAGCAGAAGCTTAGCGGTGACGATTTGCCAGCGATGATGGAGGCGATGGCTAATGGGGACCAAGTCGTCATCCGCCATAGAGACCCGAACAACGAGGCGTTTAGATCCTACGACACTGCTCCTGATTCGGCCAAAGTCTTGACCCCCACGCTGCAGTCTGAGCGCGATGCCGACGTTCTACGCCGTCGCCTTTTGACAAGAGACCTATTGAAGGAGCTTCGTAGGCCAGGAGAGAGCGGTCTTGAGGCGGCGAAAGAACTGGACGCTCTTCTTCTCAAGGTTGATGAATTGGAGCCAGGCCGATTCGTGGAAACCCACACGGCGATGGACCAATGGACTCGTCGTAGGGCCGAAATCATCCAAGAAGTGAAAGACTTGACCGCTCTCAAGAAGAAGGGGGCTGAAGACGCGCCATGGGGGACTCCTGTGGCAGTCGTGAATCACGGGAAAGCCCAGGTCGTACTTGACCAATCTCTGGAGCAAGTCTCTCTTGCCGAGGAGATGGTCAAGCGGGCAAAGGAGAATTGGAAGAACAACCCGACGCTTAAGCACGCTCGCCAAAGGGACAAGGCGATGGACGCCCTGTCCGATGCTAAGAAGCAGCGGCAGGCTGCAGTCAAGGCAGTCCAAAGGTCAAAGCCAAGCGGAGGTCGAGAGGGTCTTGAACACCTCGTCCCCGAATCCCAGAGGCGTGGTCCTCTGCAGAGCGGAGAGGTCGGGGAAGTCGCAGAAGAAGCGGCCAAGATCGGAGGCCCGCTTAGAGGGAGGCGTGGCGAGGACCTGATCGGCAAGAAGATCAACGACCTGAACTCAGAGCTTACCTACGTCAATGGCGAGATATCGGTGTGGCGCGATGCGTTGGGGGCAGAGAGCCAAAGGACGCAAGAGATCCTCGGCAAGCTTCTCGACAATCTGGAGAATGTTGACCGCTACGAGGTAGGTGAACTCGCCAACATCTACATGGACCTGCACAACAAGGGTGCTTTGAGCCTCAACGAACTCAGAGTGTCAAACCCTGAACTGTACGACAGGGTGACGAAGCATCTCAAAGATGTCGATGTGTTCACGATGGACAAGGAGATATACGACGGCATCTATGGGGCGCAGGGTGTCTTCTCGAGGATGCAAGACCCCGGCGGCATGAACTGGGCGATAGGGACTCTGTTCGACAAGCCTGGCCGCTGGATGAAGACATGGATGGTCTCCCACCCACTCTATCTTGCGAGTCGAGTTCGAGACTGGGTTTCGACGGCGACCATGGTCGCTCAGAACGGACTGAGGCCATGGAACATGGGGGCTGGGGTCGGAGACGCGAACAATCTTACCTTCGCTGTATCGAGGGCTCTGAGAACCGGGGACTTGGATGAGCTGCGGGCCATGAAGGTTGGGGATGTTACTGGAGAAGAGTTCTTCAAAGAGGGCATCCGTGCTGGAGCGTTTGACAATAGCTTGCGGTTCGACGAGACGCTTATCGACTCAGCGCAGGCCGCGCAGAACCATGTCGGGGTAAAGGAGGTGATTGCGAAGCCATTCCAGTTCCTCTTGGATTCGATAAACATGTTCAAGGCCCCGTCGAAAAACATGGCTCTTATGAGCGGGGCCAACATGATCAAGACATTCGATCATCACGCTCGCATCGCGGCAGCATCAGGTTTCATGAGGCAGGGGCTGTCCTCGAGGGACGCATTCAGAAACGTGATGAAGGCTACCTACGACCCACGCCGGGTTGACCTCAGTAACGCCGAGAGACAATTTGTCGGTCCCCTGACGGCCTTCTACCCGTTCCTCAAGAAGTCTGTGACTGGTCAGGCTGCAGCATTCGCAAACCACCCTGGGAATGTGAAGACGTTCAACACCATTGCAGAGTCTTTCGAGGACATGGTGGGACTGTCAGAGGCAGAACTCGATCTCGCCATGCCCGCATACATGAGGAAGATGTTTGCTGTGCCAATCTCGGTTGACGAGGAGACCGGGGAGATGACCACGGTCTTGGCTGGTGGAGTTTTCCCTTTGACAGATGTCGCCAAGTTCGGGGTCGCCGCAGGCCAGATGATGCGGGCTCTCACTCCATTTGACCGTGATCCTGGGGCGACTGACCCGCTGCTTGACGTTGCCGGGGAGCGCATGGCCCCTCATCTGAAAATGGTCATCGAGTGGGCCAGGAACAGGTCGTACTTTCTTGGTCAAGAGACTGAGCGCGTCCCAGGAGAGGTCGGGGAGTTCGGCCCTCTCAATGTGAGCAAGAAGTTCGCGTCAATACTTCATGGGTTCCGCATTTACCATGAGATGGCTGGCCTTGGCTGGTTCACTGCAACCGACATCAACAACCTGATCGACGCGCAAAGCCAAGAGGAAGGTGTGGTCGAGAACCCCTCAGTCTGGCATAGACTGTTCAAGTCCAGCCTCTCTCCGCTACCTTTCAAGATCAAGACGACCAATGCGTCGAGAGCAGTCGATGGGCGCATCCGTCACGCGAAGTACCAAGAAGGTCTCAAGCGTCACTCGATCAGGAAGGCCATCGAAGACCAAAGCGGAGACCTCAGGGAAGCGAACCTCGAAAATCTGCGCGAACTGGTTGCTCGTGATCGCGGGAACAACCAGATCGCGCTCAGGCTTTCGGAAAAGCTTCTCGGCGGCGAACCAGATTAGAGCGGTGCCACCTCATCCCTTTTGACCGTCCAGATCGACGAGTCTTCTGCGATGACCGTGTAGAGCCCCTCATCGTCAGGCCCATCGGAGACTTGAGCAGCCATTGCCCCTGAGGGCGTGTTGATCCTAACTCGAGTCCCGTGTCTCATGGTGTCACCTCCAGCGAGTGGGGGTGGCGACCCGGCGTGAGACCCTTGGCTTGCCTGCTCTGACTTCTGAGCTGTGGGCGGTGGGGAGTCAGTGGGGAAGAACTCAGGCATTGACCACAGATCGAGAGTCTGTTGATCAAGGAGGTCTCGGCTCATCAGCCGGGGGATCAGGTTGAGGCGCTCGATGGCTGCGCCCTCGGTCACCATGACAAAAAAGTCGATCCCCTTTGACCCGAAGCACTCTGTTCCTAAGTAGTCAGGAGACTTCGTCATGGCGAGGAGCCGCCTGGCTACGGTCTTCCCTGCCTCCCATATCTTGAGCCCCTCGATGCCCTCCACGTCAACGAGGAGTGCGTACCGCTCGAGGAGCCTCTCCTTTGGGATGTGTGAGTGGTTCATCCCGTACACGGATCGCTTGCCGCTGCTACACACCAAGAACGGGCAGTAGAATTGCTCTGTTTTCTGGCCGATGTCGGCAGGCTTTGCCCTCCCCAGTTCTACGTCTTTGGACGTGATGACATGGTCAAAGGTGTAGAACCTCACGGCCACGTTGCATGGCGACTTCGGCGGCTCCCAGAATCGGTTGTCACCGTGCGTGGGCTCTGCCCCCGGTGAACTGAGTTGAGATGTCCAGAGTTCAGGCATTGGTTTCCTTCTTTAGCTCCTTGAGTGCGCTGATGATGCGGTCTCTCTGACCACCGCTAAGCATCAGTGACTCGAGTTCGGCAACCGCGTCATCAATCGCACGGTTGTATGAAAAGATTTCATCCTGGTTCACTTTGCTACCACTTCCCAAGTATGAGGAGGGACAACGCTGTCATCCCGACCCACCCAGCCATTGCCACAGCGAAGACGACGACCGACCAGGTGACTCTTCTCATGGCATGATTTTGACGAGGCATCCTACGGCGACAGCGGACATGCAGCCAACTGCCCACTTGAGAATCGTCGCCTGGTGGCGAAGTTCGGCCACTGATGCCGATAGCCGGTCGATCTGCGCGGCCTTGCGGGTTAGCTCGATCTGCCGTTCCTCTATCCTGACGATCCTCGCCTCGTGGATTTGCAGGGTGTTTGAGGCGTCATGTGCGCGTTTCCTCAGACTCTGCATCCATTGTTCGTTTGTCATGGGTATAAGCCTTTGTGTACCCAAATAGCAGCTTCAACGATGGCCCCAAAAATTGCCAACCCAACGCACATTTGGAATGCGGATTTCAGGAATCCGATGGCTGCTCTCTTGGCATCTCCAAAGCGGCAATCCCTGCAGACATCCTGGGTGTCGTCACATGGGGAAACGCATCGGATGCAGTAACTCAAGATGCCACCTTGTCCCAAATCAAGATAGGGACAAATGCGATCAGCATGTCTCTGGACAAAAGGGGCGCGAGCCCCCGGAACCTATCTGATGCACGCTCAGGGTTCCGTGAGGCCCACTCCAAGATGTCCTGCATCGCTGAGATCACGTCCTCACTTAGAACGTCATCTCCTTCGCTGCCTTGCTGGGAGCATGGCACTTCAGTGCCTGTTGCAGTTCCCATCTCAACCCGTTTCGCGTGCGAGAACTGGATGTCTTCTCTATCCTCGCCTCGATCCGCTGGATTTCCTTCGCAACCAGCTCGGCAAGCCACGTCTTCGCTTCTTCGTCCATCAGCATCCTCCTTTCTTTGAGGTGTATGTTTGGGGGCCAAGGCTCCTCCTCTTCCGTCTCCCAGGGAGGATTCGTCTTTAGGAGAGACCGCTTTCGTTTGGCCCCCAGGCCAGGGAACACCCCCAGCCTGAATGTGTTGATTGAGCATCAGGCCCTCCCCATGAGAGCGTCCTTGGCCGACTCTGATGCTTTGTCGAGGAGATCCTGAGAAACGTCGATTTCCATCAGCTTCTGCATCACGTTATCCACCTCGAGTGTCGCTGATTTGGCGAGGCTGACGCAGCGCCACGAGTCGCCATCCTCACTGAATTCACCGTTGGCATCGAAAAACTCATTGCAAGAAATGATGGCGTCACGAAGAGACTTGTTCATCGACATCAGTTCTCGGATGGCCTTTCGTAACGAGAAGGCGCAGAGGTCTGCCTTGCCTATGAGTTCGCCAAGTGCCATGTCGTTTTCGATGCTCATATTGCTGCCGACCCCAAGCCAACTCCGAGTGATTCGTTGCTGTCGTCAACCATGTGGTTGAACTCAGTCTCTCGGCAGACGCACTTATCTGGACCTCCTCGAGACCCAGCATCACACCCTGGGCAGTAGCCCTTCTCTATTGACTCCTCGACCGCGCTTGGGCATTTACATGGGGTGAACTCGAGAGCCCCGCACGCACTACACCAGATGTCGTTGTTCATGGTTTCACACCTACTTCCCTTGGATATGTCGGAGGGGAGTTGCGAGAGAGCCTCCGATTAACCTCGTGGGCATCATGGAGGGTGATTCGTCCAGCGGCGATCTTGCTCGCCTGGCGTCTTGTGACGTTCAACGCCTTAGCTTTCTCAATCATCGTCATCGTCATCGTCGTGGCTCCTCTTCTGGTCCCCCAGATTGCCACACTCATCGGGAATCATCAAACTATTTCTTGATTGTTTTTCATCGAACGATTACCTTGATCCCATGCCGAAGCGACTCATGACTTTGAAGAGACTGGCAAGGGTGAAAGGCTTCATGTCTTTGACCGAACTGGCCGAAGACACTGACGGCGTTTCGCAGGGCTACCTGTACCAAATCAGCGGCGGCTACATGCCGCCAGAAGCGACTCGACGGCGGATCTCTCGAGCCTTGAATTGCAGCGACTCTGAGCTGGTCGAGGCCATCAACAACGGAGGAAAGGTGTGATGAGCAACCCCAAGGTACTCTCTACGGCGAGCCACCCGGGCGAGGGCGGTCACTGGTATCAAAGCAACGGCGACCAGGTCACTTCGGTTACTGGTGCGAAGGGCCAGCCGGTAAAGCCAGACGTTCGCCATGCGAGGAAACTGAACCTCGGCCCAGGCGTTACGACGATCATCAAGTCAGCATCCGCTCCCGGTCTTGAGCGTTGGAAGCGAAACCAAGCGGTCGCTGCTGCGCTCACCCTGGAGAGAGAATCGGGTGAGGACGAGAAGTCATACTTGCGGCGGATCGAGGTCTTGGCTGAAGAGAGGTCGATCGCCGCGAGGGATGAGGGCACGCAAATTCACGCTGCGATCCAGAGCAAGATTGACGGCGACCCGGTAGACGAGAGGTGGTTTTCCCATGTCGAGGTCGCCATGGTGGCTCTTCGGGGTGTGGGAATCGAAGACTACAAGGCAGAGGTCTCGTGCGCTCACCCACTCGGTTACGGAACCAAAGCTGATCTCGTGGGGCACAGGAGTGGCTGGCTGATCGACTTCAAGACGAAGGATGAACTTGGCGAGTCTCCTACGGTTTACGATGAACACCTCATGCAGTTGGCTGCGACTCGAGAAGCACTCCTCTGGGCGGGTTACCAAATCGACAGGGCTGGAATCTGCTTCATCTCGAGAGCCGAAACGCCAAAAGCGGTGATCGTCGAGGCTAAGCTTGACGATGTTCGCGGCAGAGGATGGTCGATGTTCGTCGCCCTGAACAGCTACTGGAAGGTGAAGAACCGCCACTCTCCCAGTTGGCCCACGACTCATTTCGACATGGAGGACGAGTCATGAGCGAGGAACTCACGAAAATAGAAGTGCCGACCAGGCCAGCATCCACTCTCGTTGAGCAGGTCAGGACGATCCAAGAGGTCATGCAATCTGTCATGAAGCCTGGGGAACACTATGGTGTCATCCCTGGGACGAAAAAAGAGACGCTACTGAAGCCTGGGGCCGAAAAGCTTTGCCTGACATTTCGCCTCGCTCCCAGCTACAGCGTGGAAACGGTGCCCCTCGATGGGGGCCATCGTGAGCAGATCGTTACATGTACCCTCACACACATTGAGACAGGCAGGGTCTTTGGTGAGGGCCTCGGCTCGTGTTCTACGATGGAGTCGAAGTACCGTTGGCGTCAGGCGCAGCGAAAGTGCCCTGGGTGCGAAAAAGACGGGACGATCATCAAGGGCAAGAGAGAGTACGGTGGCGGCTGGCTATGCTTCGCCAAAAAGGGTGGGTGTGGGGGTAAGTGGCCTGACGGCGCTCGAGAGATTGAGTCGCAATCCACCGACAAGGTTGAGAACCCTGACATCGCTGATTGCTACAACACGGTCTTGAAGATGAGCAAGAAGAGGGCACACGTTGATGCTGTCCTGACCGCGACCGGAGCGTCCGATATCTTCGCTCAAGACCTGGAAGACCTCCCCACATCATATTTCGACGGTGCTGGGCCTGGCGCGGCCACGCCTGAACCCCAGCCGACTGTGTCCCCGGCTGGCGGTTCCCGCCCAGCACCGTCACCTTCGTCAGAGTCTGAGTACCAGAAGACTCTCAGTGACCCCCCGCGAGAAACGAGTCTATGGAAAGACTCGAGGTGCGGCAAAGATGCGCCCACGGCTGGGATGGCAAAGAAGTTCTTCGCCATCTGCAGCTCGAGCCCAGCGTTGAAAAGGACGACTGGGGATGACGGTGACCCTCGCCAGTGGTTCATCCGTGGGTTCTGCAAAAAAGAATCGAGCAAGGACATGACTCGCAAGGAAATGGGGGACGCGATTGCAAAACTCGAGGGCAGCAGTGACAGCGAGATCAACGCTGTCGTCGCTGCTGGTAGCATTTGAGCATCGGCCTGCCTGGGGGTTCCGGTTACCTCGTGTCATCACACCTACCCGAAACCTCCGGTCTAAGTCTCCCCCGGGTGGGCCGGTTTTTTCCTGACGGATGACGTTGGGACTGATACGCTTCCGAAGCCTCAGTTAGCTGCTGCAGGTCATGGACGGCTGCGAGGCCAGAGTGGTGTAACGACTTTCCGCTGCTCTGGCCCCGGCTGTCCGCCTTTCAGAAAGTCCAAGAAAGTCACCTTCTCCGAGACCGCGCTTGGCTCCCCGTAGCGTGTCAAAAACAACGGGCATCCTGTCGCAAGGGGGTGGTGTACTCTCGATAGTCCACTGCAAATCGGGGCGACGTTAAGCACTACTCGATGCGGGCCGTGGGCCTTCCCAAACCCTGCCTTGTGGCGGGGGGAGGGGGGGCTCTGAATTGAGATAGAGGAGAACACAAGATGGTCGGACGTAGAAGTGATTTCCCAGAGTGGTCATTCTCTCCCGATGAGGAGAGAAGGGGTCGTTTACTCCATGGTGTGTGTGAGCGTCGTGCAGGAGATTTACTCGACGCGCTGATGGGCATCATCAGTCACGGCGATCCGAAAGACGAATCCGAACTGTCGGATGCGATTCGGGATGGTGCCTGTCTTTTGGGAGAGATGCGGGACGAGGTGCGAGAGTCAATGAAAGGTGAAGAAGATGAGTGACAGCGAGGCGCTCGCCCAAGCCTATCGAGATCACTTCCCCCATCACCCGCAGCCGAGGGCACCGCTTTCGCCAGGCGTATCTAAGGTCGTCGAGAAGATGCTGAAGCGATACCCGCTGGAGTGGTGGGACTCGTATTTCGACGACATCGTGCGGGATGGGATGGACGGGTGGTTGTGGACGAGCGGCAACATGGAGATGTTGCAGCGGCCCTCGATCATCACCAAGTGGGAGATGGGGCAGTATCGTTCTCCGAACCTGTCGAGCGTCTTCACCCGCCAGAAGAACACAGATCGGATACTTGGTGCCCTCGATGAATCGTAAGCAACTGATTGCCGTGCTTATCGAGACCTTCCGCCCCAACTTGGGAGACCTCGCTATCAGCGAGACCTTCCGGGCACTGGACGGCATCAAGGACACTGAGCTGGAGGTGGCGGCTGATCGGTTGCTACGAGAGGGCGTTACGGGGAAGGACGGGCGCTCGATCGCTGGCCTGGTAAGAAGTACGGTCGCGGAAATCCGTCGCGCTTCTCGGACAACGTCTGCGTACATCCGTCCTCCGCTTTCGGACGACGAGCATAGGAAGTCACTGGCTGAGATGAGGCGTCTGAAAGAAAAGAGGGGCTGGTAGATGAATCACGCGGAGTACAGGCTTGATCATGCCGATACTTACAACGGCACGGGTGCTGAGCAGAAAAGTCAGTCTCGAAAGGCTCGAGGCGAAGTCATGAACCTTCGCAAGTGCCCTGGGTGTCGGTGTACTTTGAGAGTCGATTACCACCGAGATTACTGCCTTGTGTGTGAGATGAGGTGGGACAGGAAGGACTTGGCATGAGGGAGCGACCTTTCGGCGGCGTCATAGACATGCTCGACGAACTTATTGAGTTCACTGAGAAGGCTCTCAACGAACAGGAGGAAACATGAAACATGTCGTCGGTGGGTGCGGGTGCTTCTCCGATGCCGGGGAGGACCACCGTGCTGAAAGCCAACAGAAGATCTTTCGCATCATCATCGAACAAATCTCCGCGCAACGCGACGAACTCAGAGCCGAGAACAAGCGGCTACGGGAGCAGAACGATACGCAGACGCAGGAATGTGAGGCGCACAACAATGCCTACGTTTACGCGGTGAACAAGGCACTGGGCCTCCGCGCCGAGATCGAGCAGTTGCGGGAGGCCATCAAGCGACTGCGGGACGAGAACCCCTCTACGGATGACCTCTGCGTCCTGACCTTCTCTCTCCCCGCTCTACAAGCCCTCTGGGCGATGATCGAAGAAGTGAAGGAGGAGAAGTGATGGATATCCAGTACGAGAACGCCGAGAACGAGCGGCTTGAGGACTTCATCCGCCGCGAGGGTTATCGGAGGTGCGACTGGCCGGCGTGCAACTGCGACTCGTTCCACGGCGGTCACGCCCACACGCGGCTGAGGGAGATTTACGAAGCCCTCGGTGGCTGTGACGGAACGACGCCTGTACCAGAGATAGAGCGAATCTTGGCTGACCGCGAGCGGCTGAGGGAGGCGCTGGATGCCGCCGAGAAGGTGGTCGAGGCTGCGCGAGGTTACACGTCGGACTTCGAGTGTGACTTCTTCGCCGCCTACGACAAGCTGAAGGAGGAGAAGTGATGGACTCACGGGAAGCGCGAGACTTGATGGCTTCCAGACAGGAAGAGGAGAACCGCGAACTCAAAGCCGAAAACGAGCGGCTGCGGGAGGCGCTCAAGGACATCGCTGACGGGAGACTTGACGACATTCCCGCGTCCCAGGCAGGTTTCGTAACGTCGCTCCAGCGGGTTGCCCGCGAAGCACTGAAGGAGGGGGAGTGATGGGTCACGAGAAAGATTGCCCCGCGTTGCAGGCTTGGGACATCCCCGGTGCCTGCTTTTGTGGTGGTCTGGAAGTTGGCGAGGAATCCCCGCTGTGGGCGTGCTTCGATTGCGGCTCACTTGAAGGCTTCACAAACGTCGAGACCCACACCCCCGACATGCACGAGTACGATACTACATGCAACGAGTGTGGCTCGTTCAACACGGGTGACCCTGAGGTTGACGGCTACGGTGTCATAGTTCGGGAACTCCGCGCCGAGGTGGAGCGGCTGCGGGCTGAGAACAAGCGGCTCAAGGCACGGGGAATAGAGGATATGCAACACGAGATCAAGCAGATGCGGGAGGCGTTGGATGCCGCCGAGAAGGTGGTCGAGGCTGCGCGAGGTTACACGTCGGACTTCGAGTGTGACTTCTTCGCAGAGTACGACAAGCTGAAGGAGGAGAAGTGATGGGACTGGAACAACGACTGATCAAGCGTGCAGCCGACCTCGGCTGCGAACTGGAGATTGACTACTTCGGCGACGACAAGGAGGTGCGATGTCAAGCACCGCCAGGGCACCGCTTCGCAGAGAGTGACCTGCACGAGGTCATTGCCAGCGAGGGTTGGTTCCCGACTCGTCAAGAGCAGTACAAGTCGATCCTTGAGGACATCGAGGACGGGGTCGTGAAGTGCGACGGCGACTGCGAGTGGTGTCCAACGTGAACCGGCACACCCTGGCACACTGTCAGGGTGTGCCAAAGCGTGCCATGGCACACCGTTGACGGTTGGTGTGCCATGGGTGTAGATTGCAGGAAGTCAGCACACTTGGTGGGTTTGAGTCGGTGTATGTAGAGTCTGGGGCATTGACATTGTGGAGGTCACTGGTTCAAGTCCAGTTACGCCCACTCAGGACAAGCCTCGGAGTCGCAAGGACTTCGGGGCTTTTCTCTTGTCCTCGGACGCACCGCTCTACTCGCAAAGTGTGCCAAAGGTGTGCCAACTCAGTGCCATGCACGGTCATTGAGTCGGTGTCACTGCACAGGTTTGTGTGGAGGTCAAGAGATGAGACTGTACAAGCGTGGAACGAAGTGGATGGCGGACCTCAGGGCTCAAGGCTTGGGGCGAGTCTCGACTGGTGAGACCAGCAAGGCGAAGGCTGAGACGGTGGCCGCTGCCATGCTCACCTCGAAACTGGTAGCCAACTCGGCAACCGCGACACCCGAAGCGACGACCCTCGGTGTCACGTTCGAGACGTACAAGGGGACGCTCGACCTCACCAAGCGTGGGCAGCGAGACGAGGTCACGAGGGTCAAGCACTTCGTTGACTGGGCGGGCCACGGGCTAGCGCCGGCCCAGGTCAAGC
>Ga0255047_10001696_pt1 | contig 15504 bp, 23 predicted proteins | sample JV7_2_1_MG_FD_183640 | JGI IMG/M metagenome (GOLD analysis project Ga0255047, IMG submission 183640) | Seawater microbial communities from Jervis Inlet, British Columbia, Canada - JV7_2_1 | ecosystem: Environmental > Aquatic > Marine > Inlet | place: Canada: British Columbia | collected 2016-10-06
TTCAGCGACCACTTCCATTCGTCGAAGGGCTGGCAAAAAAGCCAATGTTGTTGTTCTTAGCGACCCGACGTTTAAGGCAGCTAAAGAGCATGATTCCATAACGGATCGTGTGAAGCACACATCGGCTGATTCCGTTTCCCCAGCTATGCTGGCCACGCTATTCGAAGTGGACAGTGTTGTTGTTTCTGGGGCCGTGGAAAATACAGCGGAAGAGGGCTTGACCGATAGCTTAACTGATATCGCTACCGATACAGCATTCGTGCTATACCGGGAACCCAATCCGGGCTTGAAGAAAGCCAGTGCTTTCTACACATTCCAAGTCACCGCAGCCGGAGTTCCTTTCCGTGTGCGTCGGTGGAGGGATGACGAGAGAGAAGGTGATGTGATCGAAGTTTCGACCCATTTCGTTCACAAGGTTGTTTCGTCTGATTGCGCTTATGCAATCATCGATACAATCCAGTAAAACTTTGTTGGGTGGGGGGTGTCAAAGCCCCTCACCCGGCATGATTAAACATAAGGAGATAAACATATGAGAGGACGACCTCGAAAGGTACGGGAATCAGATGGCGAACCCATTGCCCCTGGTGCAGTTGGGACCATTGATCCGGCCCAGAGTGTCATAAAAACAGAATTCCAGGTGAGAACACGAGATGGTGAAGCGGCGAATGTCCCCATGGAGGGATTTGATTTTTCGAAGCTGAATTCGCTTAAGCCATTTGACTATGATACAGATCTGCCGCCTGCGGAAATTAAATATGACAGAAAGGGACGGAGGGTTTTGGTTAAGAATGGCGAACCACGATTCTTTTTTCGTGGAACACACTTAATCAAAATCTATCATGGTTTAAGCGGAAAGAAGACAGACCTATGGAAGCGGTTCAAGCCGGAGAAAAAACGGCTGGATCTCCAGATAATGACATACTTAAAAAAAAGAGGAGTTCAAGAGGTTTATGGGTAAATACGCAACAACGACATCCATATCGGTTCGGTTGCCTGGTTTTCTGATTGACGACACAACTACGTCAGATACCACGGGAACTCAAACATTCTCTGAATTCATCGATAAAGCCGAAACAATGTTCGATTCTTCCGTTGCCAGGAAGTACAACCTGCCGTTCACGGTTGTACCTCCCCTGGCACGGGAGTTGTCGTTCGGCATGGCCACATGGTATACGATACGAGCTTTTTCGACGAGAGACTGGCCCAATAGAAACGAGATGCTGGACGATTACGAAAAATCGTTTGAGACATTGGGCAAGGTTGTTGAGGGTGAAATCCGGTTAACATTAACAGACGGGTCAGAGATTGTTCCGAGTGAAGATCTTCTGCAATCCAACAGGGAAGGCCAGTCATCCATATTTAATATTGACAATCCGACGAAGTGGAAGCCAGACGAACAGAGATTGGATGAAATTGACGCATTGAGAGACTAGAGGATTACAAATGGCAGAAAGTAAAGCGAAACTTCAATCTGTTGAATGGACTCGGTTTCTCAGGGGTATTTTAAATAAGACGGCGGATGCTTCCGGCATACTGAGAACCGTTTATGCGACTATTGGGTTTGCCGATATCATCGGGCATTTTAACGCAGAAAAAAACTCGGATGGATCCAGATGGGCCAGATTGAAAGAATCAACCGTGAGATCGAGAGGGCAAAAGAATCCACGGATATTGAGGGATACGGGGAATTTGAGGAACAGCTTTTCCCCAACAAATGCTAAGAAAATAAATCGGCAATCGGTTCTTGTTTTCAATAATGCGAATTACAGCGCACAGCACGATCAAGGGAATGAGGAAGAAAATCTTCCAAAGCGTGAATTTATGTATTTAACGGATCGAGCATTAGAAAAGATGGCCGTCATGATTTTGGATAGAATAACATGACCATTGATTATCCCGGCAAAGTAACGACAATTGTTGGCTATTTCACTTCGGCCAACACCACAACGGCCAGTCCGGATTTATCAAGCGGTATGACCACCCGTGTTAAAAGCGTCGTTGCCGATGAGATGAGCATTCAAGGGGTAAGAGGGGATCTGTCGCCAAAGCTTTTTGTGAGCATCAATAGAGCCTCAGAGGAGGAAACACAAATTGGGGAATTCACGAATAGGAAAAAAGAAAAACTCGTTACTTACGATGTTGAAGGGGTTTATCGGAAAAGCGGTTTTTCGCAAACTCACGCAGACCATCTTCCGGATTTTTACCGGTTCGCACAAAACGTCGAGCAAGTGATTAAAACCAATATCAGCTTCGATGCCGATATTATCCATGTGTCCGTTGTTGATACGGAATTCAAAGCGGAACAGCCTGACAACACACAATTTAAAGTATTCAGAATCGGACTAGAAGTGAGGTACTTTTATTCATGAGTAAATTATTATCGACTGAGGCGATACGAAATCAGAGCAAGGCGGTTTTTCGTCAGTTCAGAGATCTTTGGATTGAGAATGCGAAAGAGAATTCAAGGATTGAGGGACGGAGGAATAGTGCAGAATTAGAACATATGGGCATTGGGAAGTGCGCTGTTTTAGTGGCCATGGGTTCGAGTTTGGAAAACAGTGTTGAGGAAATTAAAAAATACAGAGATCGGATAGATGTGATTTGTTGTGACAAGGCTTTCATGCCTCTTTTGGATCACGGTATAAAGGCTGATCTTGTTATTGTTGCGGATGCCGGCATTCCCTTCGAGTACATGGAGAAATCATGGCGAGAAACAACAGGCGTAAAGCTTGTGTCAACACCCTATGCAAACCCTGTTTGGACAAAAATGTGGAGAGGTCCAAAATACTTCTACATCAATCAAGACGCCATCGAAACAGAGTCCATCTTCTCTGTCATCATGGGGAAAGATACTCGGATAATCCCGGCGGGATCCAATGTATCAAATGCCATGATTTCGTTTCTTACCGATTGCGGAGGTCAGAAAAATAGCAATTGGGGCGGCTATGAAAGATATTATCTGACCGGTTACGATTATTCCTGGCAGAGCAAAGGAAACTATTACGCATGGAATGATCCAAAGCCAAAGCGATTCTATATGACGCATCGAACAATGTTGGGGTTTAACGGTGATGTGATTCATACCAGCGAGAATCTTTTATTTTCCGCTAAATGGTTGATCAGCTATATAACGACATTTGATCTTCCTATTATTAATTGCAGCGAACAGGGATTATTGGATATCCCGTTAAAGGGAAATTTGGAACGTGAGTTAAACAAGATCAATCCAAATCCATGGATGCAGAGATCTATAAAAGACGCATATCATTCATGGAAAGATACACATTATGCGGCTAAAAGATGTGAGAACAATTTCAACAGTTTAAGGGAGGTGCTGATATGTCAGTAGGAGATAGCGCAAAAATTGGAGTCAGAAGTTATACGGCTTTCGCAAAAGAAAGCACATTTGGAACTTATGCCACGGCAACAACGGCCATTGAAGCTCTAAGTGTCGGATTTAAGGTGGAGAAAGAATCGATCAAATTGGAAACACTGAATCGGAAGAGGAGTTTTTCTAAGCGTGTTCAAACCATTCAAAACGTGGCCGGTGCGGTTGAATCCTATCTGCATCCACAGGAATCAGTTCTATTGGTTGCGACAGCCATGGGCGGTGGTATTGGCACAGCCTCCATATCGGCAGCGACCTTTACGCATTCCATTACAGCAGGGAATTTCGATACATCTCCGGCTTCCTTGAGCTTCAATGTTAGAAAGGGAGATACCCATACATGGGAATATGTCGGAGGCCGCCCTAATGTTTGCACGATAGCAGCAGAAATCGGATCGCCCGTTACATTGTCATTGGAGATGGTATTCAAAGATGCCACCCAATTAGCCAATGATATTTCGGCGGCGTTGTCCGTTAGCTCCGTCATACCTTATATCTATCATCAAGGATCCTATATTTATGCGGCAACCGAAGGCGCATTGACAACCACAGCGGCAGAGCCTATCCAGTCTTTCGAATTGGTTATCAATAACAACATCGTTTCGGATGCTCCGGCAAGGAAATTGGGAACTCAAATACCAGATGTTCTTCCTCCGACAACTCGGAACATTGAATTGACGGTGACCCAGAGATTCGATACCACGACAAATTATCAACGGTTTATTCAAGCGACCCAGGGTGCCGTTCGATTGGAATTTGTTGGTGCCAGTATAACAGCGGCTACCAATTATAAATGGCAAATCGATCTTCCGAAAGTCTTCATGAATACCCCGGATCCAGAAATCGGAGGTCCAGGCGAGGTGATTCAATCTGAGTTTACATTCGATGTAATTGATTCGGACATTAACACCACGACGGGTAAAGATATCGGGATGACGGTGATTAATGATGTTTCAGCTTACTAAGAAAGCGACAGAGGAGAGACTTAGAGGAATTAAAAAATTAACAGTTAACGGGATGCGATTCAAGATCCGAAAGGTCAACCCGTTGCTGGATTTTCATTCCGATAATATACCGACGATATTCACCGATCTTCATTACAAGCGTTTGCCGGATATCAAGAAAACGTCTATGGAAGATTTCAAGCGCACCCAAAAGGATATGTACGCCACCATCTTTGCGGGAGTTGTTGAACCTGAATTGGTGCCAGTCGGGGCAAAAGGAGGTATCACGCCGGAAGATTTATTTCGAGAGCCGAGCTTAGGAATCAAACTGTATTACGAAATCTTGGAACATTCCCTAAATAAATTTAGGGGATTGACTAAGGTTTTTTTTTCGATCGGATTAAAGCTATTTCGGTCGATGTTATTTGTAAACGGTATGGACAACGCCCTTCGGATTTCGTCTTCCAAACCAATGAGCTAAGCATCATGGAGGCGCAGTTGTTTGATTGGTTTATATCATGGGTATCGATTAAGCAAGAGGCAGAAGATACAAAGAGGACACAGAGAAAAATGCAATCAAAAATAAGGACAAGGTAATATGGCGGAAAAAAGAGCAAGCCTCATATTACAGCTTAAGGATAAAGCCAGTTCCGGCATTAAGCGAATCAATGAACGGATTAAATCCTTCAGAGTTGGAATGGGAACGGCCACGCTTGCAATTGGCGGTTTGGTTGCGGCTCTTGGGGCCTCTGTTAAGGCATTCATCCAACAAGAGAATGCTGTTGCGAAGTTAAATCAGTCTCTGAAAACGCAAGGGGTCTTCACAGAAGCCGCCTCAAAAGAAATCCAGGATTATGCCGCCGAACTTCAAAAGGTAACGACCGTTGGTGATGAAGTTATCATTGAACAACAGGCGTTGCTTACTTCTTTTGGTGCCACCGGGGAAGTTCTTAAGGGAGCCACAAAAGCCGCCCTTGATTTATCGGCCGGATTGGGGATTGATTTAAAGGCCGCAACTTTGCTCGTTGGAAAAGCTGTTGCGGGTGACACCTCAACTCTTTCAAGATACGGAATCAAAATTGCGGAAGGAACGAAAGAATCGGAGAAATTTGCCGCTGTCTTAGAGCAAGTCAATTCTAAATTCGGTGGAGCCGCAGAAGCCCGCCTCAATACGTTTTCCGGACAGGTCGAGAATCTTTCAAATCGTTTCGGTGATCTGTCAGAGAAGGTTGGGAAAGCGGTCATCCCTGCTCTTAACAATTTATTAAAAGCGGCGGAGTTTGTTGTAACGGCTATGGAGGCTCTGGATAAGTCAGTGGCCGGGATAACAGAGAAAGAAGGGAACGCTTTAAGAGGCCGTGAATTGACAATTGCCTCATTGGAGAAACAAAGAGATGCCTTGATCCAGGTGAGAAGCCAAAACGGAGAACTGACGACCCAAGAGCAAAGGCGGTTAGAACTCATCAACGAAAGCATCGGCCGAGAAGGTCAATTGTTGATGGCGGAAAAGAATGCTTCCCAACAAAGGATTGATGCAAAGGTCCTAGAGAATCAGACGAAAGCGGAAATTGATACGGTAGCGGAAGAAGCCAAACTAAAAAAGAAGGAAGAGGAAAAAGAAGCCACTATAGCGGAAACAGATGAATTCGTTTTAACGCTACAGGACAGAGAAGCCAAAAGGAAAGGCATAGAGGATTCGGCAGAGAAACGACGAGTCAAACAGTTGGCGGGAAGGCTTAAGGCTCATGGTGATGCGACCAAAGCCGAGATGTTGTTGGAGAAATTTGCGGCCGACCAAAAGATAAAGCAAGAGATAAAATTAAACGAACAGAATAAGCTCCTTCAGCAACAACGATTTGCGGTTGCCATGGACACATTGAACCGGTTATCTTCATTGCAGAATTCCAAGAATAAAGAGGCTGCCGCAGCCGGGAAAGCCGCTGCTATTGTTTTGGCCACTATCGATACATTCCGAGCCGCCACAGCCGCCATGGCTGCTTTATCCGGAATTCCTATTGTTGGGCCGGCCTTGGGTATTGCGGCAGCCGCTGCCATTGTATCGGCAGGTCTGGCTAACGTGGCCAGGATATCAGGGACCACCCTTGCGCAAGGCGGTTTGGTTTTGCCGAGGCCGGGAGGAGTACAAGCGACCATCGGAGAAGGTGGGAAATCAGAAGCGGTTATTCCTTTGGATGATGAAAGAACGAAAGAAGCTCTTGGCGATACGGCATTGGGTGGTATTACCATTAATATAAATCCCGGCGTCTTTATTGGCAATGAGGAGAATTTAAGGGATCTGGCCAAAGCGTTAGATGATAAGTTTTTTGATCTTATCACCAATCAAGAATCCAATGCGTTTAGGAATTTAACATGACAATGCAATTTTTAAGAAACAATGATTTGAATACAACCACGCAGGTTATTGTTGATTCGGCGAATACGGCCACTGTCGAGAATATCTTTGATATTGATTTAAAAAAACAATGGGTGACAGATGGTTACGCATCCACCACATCAACCATCTTTTCCGTTGAATTCGGAACCACAACGGTTTTGAATAAGATTTTTTTGCAAAACCACAATTTGAAACAATTCCGGATCTTCTACAATTCCGCCACAGCCAACACATTCACGCCGGCCATCAGCGAAACAACCAATTCGGAAACGTCCAACTATTTTAATATCTCGGATCAAACCGTTACGTCTATTCAATTCCAAGTGGATGAAGCCCAATCAACATCGACGGAAAAGGCTGTTGGTTATTTTTATCTTGGAACAACTCTTTTGGATTTCGAAAGAAACCCGACGGCCGCTGACTACAAACCTCAAAGACCCCGAAAGCAAGTTGTCCATGATATGCCAAATGGGGGCGTGACGATATTTAATATCCAAGAGAAATTCAGGACGGAAATAAAATGGAAGTTTGTAACAGAGAGCTTCCAGGATTCTTTGCTTGGCATTTGGGATACGGGATCAACATTCTTTTTTGTTCCTTTTCCAACAACGACAGCATGGAACGGGGACGGTTTCGAGGTGGCATGGGTCGGAACATTTGATTTTAAACATTCGGATAATAATACGGAAGCCGGTTACTCCGGAAGAATTCTTTTAAGAGAGGTTGCCTAATGACCGCACAATTTCCAGATTCAACACCATCATTCACCAATTTAGGAACTCAAGTCAACAAGGTTTCTGATACCTTGGACTCTTCGATAACATCCGTTGCGGTCTCCTTAACATTGGCCGATTCGTCTTCATTCCCATCCGTTGGCTTTGTTGTTATTGACAACGAGGCCATTCAATTCGGAGCCAACAACACAGGAACCGGAATTCTGTCCAGCCTAACACGGGGAGCCGATGATACGACCAATGCTGTTCACGACGCCGGGATAACCGTGTATGCGAATGTTGTGGCGGCCCATCACAATAGGAATGCGGAGGAGATCATTGCTCTTGGATCCGATGCCATTCAGGTGAGGAAGAATATCCCAAACATACTTGTTAATGGCGGAATGGATATCGATCAAAGAGGAGGCCCCCATACCACATTAACGGAGGTATGGACGTTGGACCGATGGCAGAAGGTTATAGGTGCCGCCGTGTGGACAAAATTTGATGTTTCCCAGGAAACCACAGCCGCCAATGTTCATAGTGGTGACAACTCCATGAAATTCGATGGAACACGAACATCGGGAACCGTGTCTTTACTTCAACCCATTGAGAATTTCAAAGATTATTTGAGCAAAACCGTGACTTTCTCGGCTTGGGTTAAAACATCGACGGCTAGTGCGGTGAGACTTCGAATCGTCAGTGATGCCAGTAGCATTCAGAGTTCTTATCATACAGGGGGAGGGGATTGGGAGCAACTAAGCGCATCCGTCACATTGGATTCGGCCCCCACCAATCTTAATGTTTATTTTGATTTTGATCTAACCTCTATCGCTTATTTGGATGACGCCATGCTTAATATCGGTTCGGTGGCTTATGACTTTGTTCCGGAGAATAGGGCAACGGATTTGAATAACGCACAACGATTTTACGAATTGGTTAAAACACAAGCCGGAGCCATTGGAGGCGGTGACGGTGCAAATTATTTCTTTGATATCCCCGTATTCTACCGCACAACCAAATCAACATTTCCGACGGTAACATTCTCTACCATTACCCTTATTCGGGAAGAGGGATCCGCTGTTGACCAGCAGGGGTCTTATACGAAAACAGCGGCATCCAGTACCATCGAAAGCGTGTGTCTTAATTTGGCTAAAGCGGTTGCTGGGAATAAACCGAACAGGGCCATCATAACCATAACTTCAGAGGTGTAAAATGATTCGACCATTTAGGATTAAAAAAAGTGGGAACAAATCGGATTTTGAATGTGATGTTCATCATGGAACAGTGAAGAATTTGGATCTTAAAACAAAAACAAAACAGAAGAAAGAAAAGGATGACAACAATAATGATTTAAGATCCGTTATTATATTAGGCTCTGAATTGACGCCCCCTTGCAATTGCATAACGCAATTCCCTGGATGGGCTCCAAAAAACAAATTGGCCTATGAATTATGTGATGCCAAACCGGATGAAGGGTAAAATTAAATGGCGCAACCGCAACCGTTAGTAGTACAGCCCGGAACATTTCAACCGCTTGGCTCTTTTCAGGCAACGCCATCCGGCCAAACCATTGCGGGTATTATTCGGAATACGGTTCATTTCCCGTTTAGAAAGGTTGAGATAAAAAGGCGTCAGGACTCAGATGGTCTTTATGAAGCAAACTGGTTTGACATAACAAAATTCGTCACGAGATTTGGATCCCTTCAAACATCCGTTGATGACGAAAGAATCAATCAATTTGTGCATAGCGGCGTTCAATTGTCTGTAAGGAACGATTGGGGTGAATTCAACCCAGAGCATGATGGGGGAAGTTTATTCTTCGGATTTCTGACAAGGTATCGAACAAAGGTTCGAGTGAGTGCCGGCTATACCGATGGATCAGGGAATAGCTTTCCTTCTGTCACAACACAAGGCGTCTTTATTTTGGATGGCGAGATTATTTCAAACGTACCAAAGAACGATACCAGTTTAAAATGCAAATCTATCATCAGCCCATTTGAAGAAACAAGAGCCAATGAGGTGACCGGCATCACTTCTTCAATGACATCCTCGGAGATCATGGAAAAAATCCGGGATGCTTCAGATGGATCCGGCAATGTGTTGTTTCGTCAATGGATATCGGCTTCCTCATGGGATATAACACCAACCACCAATATTATAACGGGACTTGGAACGTCAACGTCCCTTGATGATTTCACGACATGGGATCTTATGAATCAATTGGCTGAGGTGGAAGGATTTGTCGTTAATGCGACAAGAGAAGGGGGTCTTGTTTTTGGGAATAGAAATCCGAACACAGACACCTCCCAATTCTCTTTATACGGATCGGGATACAGAAGACCCAATATCATTAAATTCAGATCAGCAAAAGAGGCGGTCAATAAACTATTCACATTCGTTCGTTTTAAATATTTGGATCCGGACACGACAACCAGCATTGTGGAAAACGGAACACAAACAGTCATAGATCCGGGAAGTCTGGAATGGAAATACGGCCGGAACACGCTGGAATTAGAGAACACCTTTTTTTCTGACACAGCAACGGTTAATCGTATCGTGGCCGAATTAAATAACGAGTTCTCTAATTTAAGAGTGGAAGCGGAAATTGATTGCGTGTTTCTTCCTCAGATTGAAATATTGGACCGTGTCGATGTGAGTTATCGAGAAGGCAGTTTGAATAGCGTCATGTTATGGGATATGAAAACATGGTCATCGGATACGGCTTCTGATATCGATCCTGGCCGATTGGTATGGGCATCCGAGACAAGTTCAACCATCGACTATTCGAAGAAGAATTTTAAAGTTATTTCCAGAAAGACAAATCTTGATACCTTTGTGACCACGTTAAAACTTAGGGAAGTGGAGAATTAATTATGAGTGGAACAGTTTGGCCTTCATTGGTTGCAGGAGCAAAAGCGAAAGCAAGTGAAGTAGAAAGCAAATTTGATTGGATGGAAGGAGATTTCCTTCCTTTTTCAGCCGGCACCAAAACGGATCAAACGTATGATTTGGGATCATCGTCATTCAAATGGGTGGACGGATGGTTTTCGGGCCGTGTTTATGTGGGGGCGGGAAACGCAGCGGCCGCCTCTCTAACAAGATGGGATGATACGGATACCGGAACCTTTTGGCCGGCGGCCAACACACTAGCCCATACTGTCGGTGGCCGTCAATACGTCACCTATGAGAACACGGGAGCCGCCACCAATATTACATTTTCAAATGACGGTGCTATCGGTGACATGACATTCTTATTAGAACAGGATAGAAATCAGCCGAACGAAGATTGCCTTTTCCACATTAGGAATGGCGGAACTTCTGCCGGTGATACATATTTCCGAATAGAGATATCAAACGGCGAAATCTATGCGGTCGGTATTGATAACGATGACGGAGATAGCTTTAAGATTTCTGATAATTCGACGCTTGGAACAAACGACCGATTTATTCTTACAAGTACCGGGATTATTCAACAACCTTCTCAATGTTGTTTCTTGGCTTATAATTCAGCGACGGATGCAAACGTCACCGGAAACGGCGTCAATGCCACTGTTGATTTTGATACGGAGGTATTCGATCCCACTGGAAGTTTTTCGGCCGATACGTTTGTGGCTCCCGTGGATGGGAAGTACCTTTTAACCGCAAAAGTACAAATGAATGATTTGGCGGCGAGTGCACATAATACGGCTGCCGTCCGTATCGTCACTTCCAATAGGACTTACCAAACCACAACAGGCGACGGGACCATTCCTTCGGCTAACAACAACATGATATTATCGGTTACTGTTGTTGCTGATATGGATGCCGCAGACACAGCTTTTGTTCAAGTCAATGTTGCGGGAGGATCTCAAGATGTTGATGTTGTGGGAGGCACCAATACAACTGGCGGTGGGACAGGAACGGTTTTCTCAGGATCATTATTAAACTAAGGGGGCGTAAATGAAGATAGGCGAATTGGATAAGCTGTTAAAACCTTTAACGGAAAGAGACACGCAAATGGGTCTCGTTCCGACATTGAAGGATATCCTTATAGAATCGGTTGGGAGGAAAAAAGCAAAGAACATGAAACAGGCGTTGGGTTACCATAAACTGGCGGACAAGATTATGGAAGCAAAGGATTTTGTGGAATTGGGCGACATGGAATACAACACATTAAAGGAAGGCTTGGAGGAAAATCCATCTCGGTATTTTCCATACTACTTAAGTCAGGCATGGGAGAAGATCCAATGAAGAATCTTCGGTGGGTAACGCCGAGCCTCGTTACCGTTGCCGTTGCCCTTCTCATCTATATTGCGAACGATGTTAAAGCATCCAGAGAATATATGGATAAGGTTATGGATCAGCATAAAGAAAGGCCTCATGTAACATCAGCTACGAGATTTAGGGAATTAACACAGGAAATAAACGGATTGAAAATAGAAGTCCGTTTGTTGAGAAGAGAAATCCAGAAAATGAATAATGAGGATTGACAATGAATCTAATTGAAAAAATAAAAGGGGTAATTATGATAGGGAATTTCTTGAAATACTTAGACGGGAAAAAGACATATGTTTTCATGGTGGCTTGGGGTGTTTATAAATTCGGCGTTGCCAATACATGGTGGACTGAGATCCCAAGTCTGGAAATCATTCTTTTGAGTGGTGCTGGCTTAGCACTCCGAGAGGGCATCGCAAAATCAGAAAAGAAATAACATGGCCTCACCCACATCAAGGTCGCTTGCGTATTTGAGGAAGCAGGGATACACTGCCGAGGTTGTTGAAAAATACAATTATTTTTCAAGGAAAAGAAATGACCTTTTCGGCATGTTCGATATCCTGGCTTTCAAAGCCGAGGATGTGGGTGCTTTAGGCGTTCAAACAACCAGTGGCAGCCATACGGCGGATAGGAAAAAGAAGATTATGGATAACCCTTTCCGGTGGACTTGGATCAATGCTGAGAACCGGATCCAAGTCCATGGTTGGCGAAAGATGGGAAAGAAGGGAAAAAGAAAGACTTGGGAGATCTCAGTCTACGATTTCTGATTGAGAATTAGATACGTTTTGTGCTTCCCAACGCACTAGGGGCCATTCCGGTATCGCCTCCGGATGGCCCTAACTTTTGTTGACTCACGTTGAAACACTTGTTAATATATATCCCTCACAAGGCGATACTTCAGGCAATCACACCACATAACAAGGGAGGCACATACTCTATGGCATTATTCAAAAAAGCAGAAAATCAGATGGCTTATCTCAAAGCCGGCATCATGGGATTCGCTGGGTCAGGGAAGACATACACAGCTGCGTTAATGGCGGAAGGGATACACAAGAGGATCAAATCGAGGAAACCCGTTTATTTCCTAGACACAGAAACGGGATCCGACTTTTTGGTTCCCATGTTCAAGAAGTGGAAGATAGATCTATTGGTGAGCAAATCAAGGGCCTTTAAAGATCTCTTGGAGGCGGTTAAAGAAGCGGAAAAAGACTCAGCCCTCCTTATCATTGATTCCATCTCCCATTTCTGGAAAGAGATCATGGATTCTTATCAGAAGGCGCACAACCGGAAGAGGCTTCTTTTCCAAGACTGGATGCCGATCAAGGGGCAATGGGCCAGATTTACCGATGCCTATTTGAATTCCCAGGTTCACATCATCATGAACGGACGGGCTGGGTTTGAATACGATTATTTCACCGATGAATCAGGGGCAAAGCAATTGGAGAAAACAGGTACAAAAATGAAGGTGGAAACAGAGATGGGGTACGAACCAAGTCTATTGGTTGAGATGGTTAAGGAACGGGTTGGGGATCCGAACAAACGGACAATTGAAGGCCAATTGTGGAATCATACAGCCTACGTCTTGAAGGATCGAACGTCAATGTTAGAGGGAAAGAAATTCATCAACCCCATGTTCGAAGACTTCAAGCCCCATTTCGACTTCTTAAATATAGGTGGAACCCATGTGGGGGTTGATACCAGTAAGGATTCAACGCACCTATTTGAGAAGGATTCGGATGAAAACTTCTATGAGATGAGAAAACAGAAGACGATCTTGATGGAGGAGATCCAAGGTGATTTGGTGAGTGCCTTCCCTGGCCAGTCAGCGGCCGATAAGAAGATCAAGGCTGACCTCATCGACATTGCCTTTGCGACCCGGTCCTGGACAAAGCTTGAGGAGTACAGCATCCAGAGGCTTAAGGAAGGCCGGCAGAAGATCAAAGAAGCCATCCCTGATATCAAGGCCGGGATAGCCCAATAAACGCATCTATTTATAGGCCTGTTTCTGTAACACCCGGAGGGGGACTCGCAGAGGCAGGCCAAATCCCTATGGCTTGCTCTGAGAGGGGGCTTGCCATGGGGTATATTTCCTATTGACAAATGTTGTAACATCCATTAAGCTTGTATTGAGTGAACATCTCAAGGAGGCGAAAATGGCTTTAATCAAATGTCCGGATTGCGGGAAGGAAGTGTCTCAATCTGCGCCAGCCTGCGTTGGCTGCGGCAGGGTGATAACGACGCAAACAGTTAGAAGAGAGGGTGCGAAATATGAGTTGATGGGATTCTTTCTGATTATCCTATCAACAGGCGGTTGCTCGATGGCAATAGTTTCAGATGCGGGTTATGGCATTGCGGGGGTTGTCCTGTTTGTGGTGGGACTTGTGGTTTTTACTTATGGTCGGTGCAAATAGGAAAGGAACTCAAAGAATTTGACGTATGATTTATCATTTGTCAAAATGGAGCCATTATGGATGAAGTCACACTTTTAAAAGAATTCGTTAAGAAAGAGAACAGGAAGGCTGGCCGGTCTTATTGGACCCAAGAGAAATTGGCTGGCGAGATTGGCGTTACCCTTCATACGGTCCACCGGTGGTTCAACGGGAAGATCGGGGATCCATCCCCGGCCTGCCGCATCCTGATTCATCAATTCATGGAGAAGAATTCACCCAACGGTCAGTATTAAAAAAATTTCTCTTTCGGTGTTATAACAGATGTTAAGGAGGTTTTTATGTTTCTTGGATTATCCCTTGTTATTTGTTTCTTTGGCATTGTCGTCATTTACCGAATTATGGCTCCCCGTACGGAATTCGATAAATGGGCCGAAGAGATAGAGAAGGATGCGTATGACCGTGGCGAACTCGACCTATAATCTTTTAAAAGAATACCGTGATTTATTGAAGGCTTTGAATACAATCATTCGCTGGAACAATCGGAAATACGCCAGACTTATAAGGAAATATAATGGGAAAAGATTGGGATACCCTTTTTGATCCGCCGTGCGGCCATAAACCGGAATGCTCGTGTTCCACATGCCATTCAGATCATGTGGAAGATGGTGACCTTGAAACAACGAAAGATACCTGTTCCCAATGCAAGGATTTAGTTGAGATGAAAATAGCGGATGGGGAATGGTGCAAGATTCACGGAGCATTATCGGAAGACGAAAGACCTTGTGAGAAATGCGGAATCAGATCTATGAATCCAATCGTTCTTATTTTTCTATTTATCTTTCTTTCCTCCTGCGCAACCATTCCCTATAACCAAAAAAGCCCCATCCTTAAATACAACTATTTAGAAAAAGAATATTCTTATGAGCATCCGGAATCAAGACTTAAATACAATTACCTAGAGAAACGATGGGAGTGGACAAAATGACAACCAAACCACAAGCTACAATAACAACGGAATTTTTAAAAAAGGAAAAAGCCTGCCCGGAAGGTATCGAATGGTTCGAGAAACAAAAAACCATAGAATTAATTCCGTTATTAAAAAAACTCATACGTCAAAAGCATGGGGATTGGGCTAACTGGCTCATTGTGCGGTGTATGAATTATAAGCAATATGTTTCTTATGGGATTTTCGCCGCCGAGCAAGTTATAGAGAATTTCGAGAAAAAATATCCAGATGACAAGCGGCCAAGGGAGGCGATAAGGGCGGCTAAAGAGTGTGTTGACAATCCGAGTGACGAGAATAAGGAAGCCGCCAGGTCCGCCGCCAGGTCCGCCGGGTCCGCCTGGTCCGCCGAGTCCGCCGCCAGGTCCGCCTGGTCCGCCGCCTGGTCCGCCAGGTCCGCCGCCAGGTCCGCCG
>Ga0255047_10001697_pt1 | contig 15501 bp, 10 predicted proteins | sample JV7_2_1_MG_FD_183640 | JGI IMG/M metagenome (GOLD analysis project Ga0255047, IMG submission 183640) | Seawater microbial communities from Jervis Inlet, British Columbia, Canada - JV7_2_1 | ecosystem: Environmental > Aquatic > Marine > Inlet | place: Canada: British Columbia | collected 2016-10-06
TATTAAATCAGGTTCTAATTGAGTTCCCATAAATAAATTACAATCCTCACAGGTTTCACAATCACAACATGCATCTAGTTGAGAGATATTACTATAACATAATTCAATGGCATTTACACTTCTATAGTCCCATATTAAATATAAATATTGAGGAGAAGGAGCGACTCCCATAGAATATTGACTCTGCCATTGGTCGGGACCAATAGTTACAGGGACGCCAAAAGAGGCATTAGCCAATAAGAAGTCTGTATCAGGAGGATTATTGCTATATAGAATGTTGCTTTGATAAAACCCTAATTTATCAGTTGTAGGGTCAAAAACGAAATCATCAGGTAATATTTTATTTGATATAACTGATACCGTAACTCCGGGTCCCGGTGGAGGACAATTTCCCACCCCTTGAGTTCCGGGGATAGTGGCATAATCTGATAATACATTTCCCGTTCCACTATTAAATGGCCCTACGGCTCTTGTTCCATAGGCACTATTAAACGCCCCTTGAGTCCATCTCCATTGGTTGTGAATAAATTTTCCTGCATCTCCATCAGAAGTCACACATACCGGAACAATAACTACACCATTTGTATCTACACAATTTACAGTTAGGGTAACTATTCCCACGGAACTCCCCGTTGCCGTCATAGTAACAGTAGCCTCTGTAGGGATGGTAGTAGGCTTAGGAATAACTAAAGTGCCGCTAACGGCAGGGTTTAATACCCCCGTAGTAGTTATGGCGCCATCATAATTAACTGATATCTCTAATGTTTCGGGAGGAGGTGTTCCCACTTCATATGTTATCGTCCATGAGCCTACCGGCGGACCTAGTTCTACACAGAATATTACCGGAGAAGCAGGGTCTAAATTATATGTTGTTTGAAAATCACAAGGCAAGCATGCCGCCTCCAATGGTATATTTATATCATTACTTGAAAACACATATTCATTCATATAGGGGTCATAGGCTCCAAGTTTTTGGGTATTAAAAGAAGTATTAAACAAATCCCTAAACCATGACCTCATTCCTTGTTCCGAAATAGGAAGAAGTTGTTGGTTTTGCCCTCCTCCTTTTAATTGTAACACTGCTCCTCGCTTCACATCACTAAAGAAGTTGTCTTGTCCCCACTGAATAAAGCTTTCAGGGTTATGGCTAATACCAAACTCCTCAATACGTGCTATTTGTGTTCCTAAAACTTCAGGGACAGACGTTATCGCCCCTCCTGCCGCCGCATCAGAAAGCAAGTTCTTGCCTGCCAACACATAGGATATCTTATCTTCTTGAATAGTTAACACATCAGTTTCGCGTCCTGACAATATCTGAATAGGACCGAAAGACTCTTCACATGGCTTAAAATTGAAGAGTCCCAAATTGAACTCATTAAGCCTATTTACGTTGCTTTCGTTGTTGAATACACCACTATAGGTTATATCTGCGTATCTATCGGCTTCTTTATAGTCTTGTGCTGCCACCGCCGTAGTCTGTTGCCCTAAGAGGAAATATTGCCCCGTAAGTGAATCTTCAATCTTATAACTTTCTACACCATTGCCAAAGGCATAACAGTCAAAGAACTCAAGGATAGAGTTCCCCGTTATACTTCCATACACTTGGTCGGTAACATTACATTGATGACTTCTTGCTTTTGTTATAGGGTCTACTATAATATCATAAGTTTGACTTCCTATAAAGAAAATATCAGGTTGAGCATCGATAGGTGGCGTTTCAAATATTACCATAGAATCTGAGTTCTGAATAGTAATACGACACTCTATTGTAGAGTGTTTTCTTGGCGTTCCGGTACAATATTTAGTTCCTCCCACTAAGGATAACCACATTTGTACACCGGGCCCTGCCGTATTTTCATGAAACTGAAATAAGTTTGTTGTAAGAATAGCTTCAGATGTATCGTCGTCCGATGAAGGCATCGTAGCAGAATCATAGAGGAATGGGTAAAAGGTATTGGAGTTAGGACCACTATCATCTTCACAGTCGGGAGGACCGGAATCTATAAAATTATTTATATTAATACCTTCGCCTATCCAAAAATCATGCATATTAGCATAATCCTGTGACGACTGATGATTAAGTTCTACGGTAGCTTCCACTGCGCCACACGATGTCTGACATCCGCGTGCGGGACGCCAAAAACGAATATATACATTTACTATTGCTCCTGCTGATATTGCCCACGGGACAGATGAGCCGCCCACACTATCATAAATAGGATATTTCATCCACGGATAACAATCGCACCCTGAGGCATCTTCAATACGTTCAGAGTGGTTTTTTGTTGTTACATGTTCTGTTCCCCCATCGATAAAGGCATTGGCAACAGGGGCCGCAGAATATCCATTGGGTTTTAACCTCATATAGGTTCCCGGTTCTTGAAAAGTGGCTCCTGTATCATCTAAGAAATTTCTCGGTTGCACTACTTTGTCTAATACACTTGTTTCAATACATGTATCGAGAGCGCCATTAGTATCCCTTTTAACTCGTAAAATATCTCCTACTTCTACCTTTAGTTGATTCTCCCCCTCAAGACGCATCCACACTGAACTATCAAAAGGGTCAATATAAAATAATACTACATAAATAGTCTCATAAGTGGTCTCGCTTGGCTTGCAGGCCCATTTATACTTAGTTGCCCATGAAGGAGGCGCCATATCGGGAGGAATCGTTACCTCTATTCGATTTTTTTGGTCGCTTGCATGGCAAGGAATAGATATGGTGTTAAATTGGCTTACAAGAGCCGTAGTGGCTCTATTGTAGTCATCCATGTATATTATAGAAGTCTCAAAATCTCTATTACTATGAAGACTCTTTTTATTCCCAAACTCACTAAATGTCCATGAACACGCTGCTACAGAAAACAACTGATAGGCATCTTGGCTTGGAGGAACCGTAACAGGGGCGACCTCGTACTGCATTTCGGGAAATATGCAAAAGATTTCATTAGTGGCTAAATTATTGCTCGTAGCGACTGATTCTTCGGCTCCATTAATTCCACTAGCCCGTTTTATAAATCCCGCAGGCGTTAATACTGCACAGTTAAAGGCATCAGTCACAGTATTGCCATTGGCGCAATCGGGGACAAGCTGAATATTACATGGCAACCCCGGACAAGAGGGGAGTTGGTCCCCCATAATAGCATTCCACTCCGAACTCGTTTCTAAATCATAAACATTAGTATAGTCTTGCTGAAAAGTAATAGTCCATTCAATTGTAAATGGGGATGTTGGAGGAGGGCATACACCGGCGGGGCAAATGTCTGTCCCTACATATAATCTATGAGAAAATTCTACTACAAAGGTAAGAGTGGACCCTTGCTTAAGACCGGGGCCATTTACAATTGATGATAAATCAAACGCTGCTTTTCCACTTGGAACAGTAATCAGAGGAGCGCCCTGAAAAGCATAACTTGCGGGCAATGTAGTTCCTGCTTCCTCTATTAACCCAATACTTTGAGTATTAAGTTGTGTTTCAAATGTTTGCATGCAGGGGAAGCCATTATAGTCTAATAAGTCATATCCATCTATATAATTCCCATACATAAGACGGTTCCCCATTAATGTTTGCGCTTTCGCATAACGAGGAACATTATCATAAAGCCGAAGTATCTCTCCTTCAGTCAATACTGTATATATCTTGCTATTAGAAAAAGTTATAGATTGTATAAAATTATCCGGCCATCCTTTGTCTGCCTTGTTGTATTTATCTATTACTTTTATAATTGAATTATCTGCATACTTAAAGCATAAATCTATAGCTTTAACTAACGAATCTCCGGTATTAAACTCAATTCGTACTGAATTAAAGTTATTTATCATCGAGCCATTAATAAAATTATCTATATCAAGATGAAAATTCAGTGGCTCAAAAGCTATATCGCTAAATTGAGATAAAGCACTATATTCTCCATTTTCATATTTATATCGATAAGCAAAGGATAAAAACCGCGTTTCTATATAGTTTTCTTGTCCCGGCAAATTCAACAACTCAATAGATGGAGATGCCGTAACATTATTTACTGCCGTACTTGTGGAGAGTGTGGGGGGTTTAACGATAACATTAATAGTTTCGTTAGTAAATTGGTCTATTCCTAGAGCGGGCAATTGATATCCACTCCTAACATTAATTCTTCGGGGAGCATTATAGTCATCACTCCATAATAATATATCATCTATTTTATTGACACCCGTTATTAAATAAGTAGGATTAAAGTTTAAAGTGGTATTGACACCTCCTCCATCGTCAATACTAACAAGATGATAGGTAGTGGTGTTGGTTTTCATATCATATGATACCACCATGTCGCATTTGCCGGTAGCGGAAACAAGATTAGCGTTGTCATGCACAAACCAATAAATGGTCTCATTAGAGCCATCTTCAAAAGCCCCTATACATCGTGCCGTAGCACTTAAGGGTTGTCCACCAAATTCTAAGGCCGTAAGAACCGTATTCCCTTTTGAGTTTTCTACTGACCCCACTTCAGATTGCTCCGTTGAGCCTAACCTGACATTCATAGCATCAATATATTGACCTTGAGGTACTAAGCGCTCATCAACGCTTTTATTCATTCTACCTTGTATAAAATTACGCGTTAACTTTGCCATCTTATTTAATCCACTTCGCTTGTCCCCTTAGATTCATTAATAGTCTTCCGGGATGAATGTTGCTGATTCTAATCTTAGCATTACGCAATAATGCCGCTTTCTTTTTTCTTGCCCTATTTATAGTGTATTCCTGAACATTTAGTTTGCTATCAAGAATCATGTATTGAATGTAGGCATAAATGTATTCTTCAAATAACTTATTTACATGCACCAAAGTGTCATCTCCATTTTGCATTCCATCGGAAACGTATTCTAAAATACAGGTTTCTCCTGCCATCCCTGAACTAAAATTAATCACTCCTTTTGAAGACTCAATCCTAAATGTAGGGTTGAAGTTTGCCGTTTCAGTATTTAACCCAAAGCGCGCGCCTATTTGAAAATCAAAATACCATGCGCCACCAATGTTCCACCCCATAAAGCCATTATAAGGACTCCCCTCATTAAGATAAATGCTTTTTGTTGCTCCGGTAAGGCGATTAGTATCGATGTCTGAATTTTGAGGTTCCAATGCATATCCTTGAGCATCAAACAAAATTCTACAATTGTTGTCTTGTAAGTATGCCGTAGCACTATTTATCTGTATATTCTCCGTAAGTGGCCTTAAAACACCACTCCTTAATAATGATATTCTAATCCAATTAACATAATCCGAAGGCAATACAAACCTTAGTGTATCACAAACACTTAACTCTAAAACCTTTATCTCTTTAAAAGCATCATAATTAAGTTCCTGTATTGCGCGTTTAGCATGAAATAAAATCTTATATCTTTCTTCATTATTAACTAAAGAATGATTACCCGAATACATTAACTCAAAGTTGTTAACTATATCATGAAGTGATACCCATTGATAAGACCCCCAATTAGCATCTTCAGGAATTGCCCCTCCATTCTCATAATATTGATATTGTGTTATATATGCCATACTATTGTTCTTCTTGAGTGTTTTCTAATTCCTCTTGACTCGCAGCTTTGTAGATGTCTATTTCTCTAATAGATAGTCCTGTATATTGCAATATTTTATTTACTAAGTTAGGTTCATCAGATGCCGGAATTTCAAAATCAATATAATCTAAATTTGTTTCATCAAATAAAGGCTCTCCATTTGGAAGAGTAAGATAAGTCCATTTTGGTATTCTAGGATACCGTATATAAGTACACAACACATCAGTTATAATAGTACTAGGAAATACCTGAATATTATTAGTTGTAGGAGATTGCACGGCAGGAGGTGCAATGTAAGTAGCAGGTCCTACAGTATATGCCGGATATTGTGCATTGGGAGCAGTTAAGTTAGACATAACTAATTTCCCAATCTTGGCTATCGAAACTCGCTCTATATCAACATATGTGACAGGAAGTAGAGGTGGGGAAATTTGTATTTTTGATATAGTATACCAATCTATAGGTAATGCAAAATAGGGAGCAGCATACGTTAGATAAAGAGAAAGGGTAAAATAGTCTACTACCTCTTCTAGTTGTTGCCTAATATCAGCTAGTCCTGTTCCTGAAGTTCTAGCATTTTCTTTATTAATTTGATAATTGTAATCATAAAAATAATCTTCAAATATATCTAACTGCGCTTGTTTGGCAAATAGATTGAAATCTGAAGGGGAAATATATCCGTAATTATTCTTATTCAATACAGATAATACGGTGTTCCTTACAGAGTTTATCATACTCATAGAGCCATTCTTTTATACAAAGATAGTAAAATAAAAAAAGGTCGCATTTTTTATACGACCCTTCTTATAAACACCGGAACAAAGTATCCTTAAGGATACCTTTATTTATGTAATAACAATAGTATCAATAAACGCTAATACTCCTGAATCGACATCAGTAACCACTTTAGGTCTGTCGTTAGGACTAGAACCTTCCACCATTGCATCCAAAATAAGATTTGCAAATAATGGGTTAGCCGCGCTTCCATAGTCAGTATGAGTGATGGTATAAGTAGCATTAGCTACTGCCGTCACTAAAATAACTGTAGAAGTTGGAGATGCTTGATTTACAGATGCAATTGCATCAAGAGACACCAACTGATAAGTAGTAGTAGCATCTTGCGAATATATGATATAAGCTTTAGCCGTATCTACACCATCTCCTGCCACCATATTTAATTGTGTGGTTACGCCGGGAGGTACGGGAAAATCAAGACTTGCTACGGGTCCCGCAATTGCGTTATCTGTAGAGTTAAAAACGATATCGCCGGGTCGAATTCCATCAACAAAGAAAGTCGCTGCTCCATCAATAAGTTGGTCAGTAGGGATTCCATTAGATGTCGTTGTTCCTGTAGCCATTTGTTGTGCTACGCTGAGTTTTATATATTTAGACATTTTTATTTATTTATTAGGTTATATAATTAAACTTTTTCCGTTAAGTGTTCTAAAATCTTTAAGGCTTCAATTCCATCATCAGACTGCAAGAAAGAAGATACTATATGGTCTCGACTTTCGCCAAAAGGCACAGTAAGCATTTTCTTTTTATTAGTAGGAGTGTTAAAGTAGATTTGGTTTTTCTTTACAACTAATAAATTATCAGAAAAGAAACCATTTACTTTAGCTTGTAATGTCAGCATAGGGTCATTAAGAACATCTAAAAATTCTCTTGGATGCTTGCGAGCAAAAACAAGGACATCGCGTTTTAATTCTGCCGTTGTCATATTTTCTACCTGCTTGCCTAAAACTACTCGCGCCACCTGTTCAAGTCTAGTTACATCTAAGTTCCTAGCCTCAATAAGTGCATCAACCTCATGATTCATTATTTCTAGTTCTTCGCTTGCATCTGCCTCTAAGTTTACCTCAACAAATACTCCCCCGTTGTCAGGATGGTAATGAAGAAATTCTTGGAGAACAGGATTAGTTCGAGAAACCGAAAGAAATCCATCTTGAAATATAATAGGCTCTAAAATTGCATTGCCATCCTGCTCCTCCTCGAAAGGAGATTTTTGGTTCCTCGCATACCTCATAGGTTTATTAACTCCCTCCTTTTCATCAAAGTAAAGAAGAGGTTTCCTTCGGGTGTGTTTAGAAGAAAGCATGAAGGCTAAAGGAGCCATATCGCGTGTCAATTTATATGTTTTATCCACTAAGACCTTTTTAGTATTAGAAGAAGTTTTTATTGTTTTTGTACTCATTAGATTATATTAAATTAAATTTAAAAAAGGGGAGGATTTTACTCCTCCCCATTAAAACTATGCTTCCATTATGAAGAAGTTGTTCGCACCTAAAGTACAAACTGCTCTTTCAGAAAGGAAATGAACATTCATTTCATCAATGCCTGATGTTCTAGCACCTCCGGCAGAACCTGTTATCCAAGTCTTATACCTTCGGTCTTCTGTTTCAGACGCTCTGTAACGAACATGCAAGAAAGGTCTCTTAGCGTTTTTGCCCATAACTTGGTCATAAACACTTGTTGAGCCCGCAGGAACCATAAGTCCGAAGACTTCGCCCGCGTGAATTCCACCCCTCATAGCAGCATCATTAAGATACTTCCAATCAGATTTGTAGAAATCATAGCCTCTTCTGAAGCCTTTAAAGCCTAAGTTAAGAGCCATCTCTTCGTCGTTGTCGAACAATCCATAAGATGTTCCATTAACACCATATGAGTTTTGAGCCGCTAACATATCATCGATATCAAAGCTAAGTTCCCTATTACAGAAAATTACATTCTCTTCAATAGAACCTTGCTTATCAAGCCTTTGGATGATAGCATCAAAATCAGCAAGAGATGAAGGAGAGCCACTGAAGACGTTTCCTCTATTCCTTACTACCCAAAACACACCCTGAGAGCCTTTGTTGCCTACAGTGCCGCCTGCTGCAATAGCTGCTGCTCCTGAACCTACTTCAGCAGGGACAGTTTCAATCATGGCAGTTTCAAGGTAATCATCAAATCTCATTCTTGTGTCAGACTCAGACTTAAGATACCAAAGGTATCCTGAAGCGCCTAACTCAGAAGTGATTTCTACCCATCCAATTTGCGCCATATCAGAACCACTCACGACATATTTGTCACGGATGATGATAGGCGAGTTCTCGAAGATGTAGTCATCAGACTCTAATCCAAGCATTAATGCATCATCAGAGGCTTTCTGAAATTCAGAACCATATATAAAAACGGAACACTGAACGGCTGCACCAAACGCTTGCCCCGCAGCTTCATAATAAGCTACAGTAAAGGTTTGTGCGCCCGGAGCGGGTCCTGACACGGCAGTAACGATACCTTTGTTCCAAAGAGTTGATGCTCCTGCATTAGCAGAAATCATAACAGTTTGACCCACTTTGCTAGCGATGTTGCCCGTACCCGCAGTAGTTGTTCCACCACCCGGAAAGGCAGGAGTTAGATTGTCAGCAACAGTAATAACGGCATTTGCCGCACCTGCTCCTGCTGCACTTGTACATTGCGTATACTTAATATGTAGACGACCTTGCTCAGTCCATTTAATTAAATCAGAATTGGAAGGCATCTCTGCACCTACCATTCTTAAAAACGCGGAAACACTTCTGTTTCCATATCTCTCGAATTCCTTCTCATATGTATCAGGTAAATACTGATTCAAAAAGTCGAAATTAGTGATATAGTTTGTCGAGGTGGCAACACGTTCCGCACTTGGAATTAAGTCGAACCCCGGAGTTGGTAATACACTCATAATTTCTTAAATTTTATATGTTTTTTAAATTAATTTCTTTTATTACTTTTTATGCGTAACCCATTACTATTACTGCTTTGGCTTACCGCACGAATTGATAATCCTCCTTTTCGAACCGCTTCAGGGGAACGCCTCATCTCCATATCTATATTCTTGGAGTTTTTAGCATCCGATTTTACTGCATCCGTTTTGCCTTGCTCATAAAAGAACTTAGCAAATTTATCAGGATTCATAGCAAGTGATAATGCCCTATGGTATGATGTAGCATCAGTAATTAAACCATCCTTATCAAGATATTTATTAATAAAATTAGTAATATCCGATTGGGAATGTTTTAAATCCTGTGCTGACCCCGGAGAGAAATTAATTTTGTTATCTCCAATACTAAAATCAAAACCTTTGAAATCATTATTAAAGACTTCGTTCGTTTTATCTAAAAACCAATCCGAACGCTTATTTGCCTCTTCTTCGACACTTTTGGACTCTGCGAGATATTTTCTATAGCTTTCTAAATCTTTGGTATTGCTATCAGAAAAATCTCCCGTACTTGACTCAAGGGGGAGTTTGTATTTTTCTTTTTGCTCATCAAAGAAATTTTTAGCTTTAGTTATAGCCCGCTTTTTAGCTAACTTCCTTCTTTTGACATCTGATTCTTCATCCAAATCCTCATCATATGCAAACTCGGATATCATATCCTGCACATCATCAGCATCTAAACCTTCTTCAGTTGCCATATAGAAGTCAGCTAATATTTTATCAGGCTCTACTTCATTGTAGTCTTTATTAACTTTAATAAAATCTTCAATGCTTCTGCCTGTTTCTTTTTTATACTTAAAGAACGCTGATACATCATCAGGTAATTCCTCTGATGTCTCACGCCTTTCCATTAACTCATCTATAGAGTTAACTTCTTTGCCATATCTATTTCCAATATATGAAAGAACGTCTTCTTCTTTTAATTCAGTATTATTAGAAGGTGTATTGTTTTCTTCTTTTAATTTATCAACAATTGTAGTCTCATTGGGGTCGCCATGCTTTTCCTCATGCTTTCTCAATAATTCCGCTTCTATCTCTTGCGAAGATTTTTCTTCTCCGGCTTCTACTGCTCTAACTTTAATTTCCATTTGATTTGATTTTAGTATTTACAAAGTTATGAAATTTTTTTCAACTATTTTTAAGTAACTTATCTTGGTTCAAATTCTGCGAGGTCAAAACCATCTAAACTATCCTCATTGGATTCAAATCGTTGAGGAGGAGTGTTGTTTTGTCTTTGTTCAATTAACCTAGACTGTTCGGTATTAGCCTGACTTATTCTCTCCGCCTTGGCTCCTTCTCTTTGAGACTCTCTTTCCTTAAGAGCATTTTCGCTAACATCCGTTAATTGCTTATTATAATTAAACTCTTCCGCCATCAGCATTTTTTTCATTTCTGCTTCCGCCTTCATCTTCTCTATTTCAAAAGCTACTTCAGCTTGTTTAATTTGCATTGCCGTTTGTCCTTCAAGTTGTATCTTTTCCATTGCCGCCTGTGCAGCCATCTGTTGAGATTGCAATTGTCCTTGCTGCTGAATGGCTTGTTGCTCCATTGCCATTTTCTCATCATACTGTTGTTTCTGACGTCTCTTAACTTTTAGCAATTGGTTTGCCATCTTAATATTTCTTATCTCACGTATATCAATAGCATCTTCAAGATTAATATCTTTCTGTTGTAGGGCCATTTGTATATTCCCTTCTAACATAGCTTTTTCTTCTTCGTCGGGAGCAACTCTAATAAAAATGCCAAAGTCATAAATATATAGGTCTTTAATGTCTTCAAGAACTTTAAGGTTATATTTACCTATCTTATTTGCAAACTCCTCTTTAAAAGGAGCATACTCTAATATATCAGCTATTCTATAAGATAAAGATTCTGCTAAAGACCTTAATAAATAAAGGCTTGCATCTAAAATATGTCTAGTCGCAACATTTGAATTAAGAGCAGCAAGTTTTTGAACCCCCACAAGAGAATAAGGGTCAGGAGTTGTTCCATCTCTTGCTTCATTTAAACCTGTACATGCTCGTATCATATCCATATAATGATTGTAGTTTCCAATAAGAGCCTGCATTTTTTGTTGTCCTGTATTTCCTGTCAACTGAGTGACGGGGATTTTGCCATGATTATATTCTCCCTCTTGAGTGTAACTTCTTCCTATTACACTACCCGTTTGGAAATAAAGGCGTAATGCATCTTCAGGATTATAGGCATTACCTGTTCCCAAGTCCACCTCATTAAGCCCATCAGCATCAATAAACACGCCATCAGGGACCATCCTAGAAATTACTTGTTGGAGTTTTAGGTGGGTAATCTGAATAAGGTCAGCAAATGGTATCATCCTTTGAAGCAAAGACTCTATCCTTCCTTTATACATTCGTGGAGCCACGGCAATATAGTTGGGGAGCGCATGTTGGGTAGCTGACTTTGGTCGTACCATATTTTTAGCCATTTCCCATTTTAATATTATATTGGTCCCCATAATCATTACCCCATCATACCATACATCAATGGTTTTCTCTATCTTTTCAAAATTCCCCTCTTCCATCATTTCGTCCGGGGGATTAAAGGTATCATCTTTTTCAATTACCTTTTCTCCACCTCCTTCGCTTACTTTCTTTTTATGAACAACTTTTTTGGTAGTTTTATAATTAAAGTAAAGGACTGTAGCAGTGTCCCTATAAAAAATGCTATTTTCCTGAAACTGTGCTACATTATAATAATTGTACCAAGCCTGTGAGTACTGTGATATAGTGTCAAGGTCATCATTTGTAAGTGTGGGGTCAATTTTCATTAACTCAATTATAGGAATGGATTTTATTTCTCCCCAATAAAAACAATCTTTAAAGTGAGGGTCTTCAGTATAACTATAAATAACATTGGCAGGGTCTACATAATCAATAGTAACCCCTGCTCCCGGAAGGAATTGAGTTTTCGTTATTCCTATACCTAAAACAGTGAGGTCATAATCCATGCGCTTACGCGTATCTATATAATGATTATCTTCAAGCATAGTATTTATAGCCTCTTCTTCCGCAATCTCGATGGCAGGCTTATAATTTAGTTGCATAAATAATGACAACTCTTCATCAGTATTGGGTAAGTTGTCGGGGTCCATTGAGAAAGTATCTACTTGGAATTCTTCAGATATTACGGTAAGAATATCTTTAGCAATCATTTGGCCTTCTATTTCATCTTGATATTTGCTTCTATGAGCCGCCGACATGGCATCTTGTGCATATGCATTTACTTTAAAAAGCCGGTCTGACATACCATTGACAACAATATCTACAAATTTAGGGATGATAGGAACAGGAGTCCAATCAAGATTAAGATATGATAAGTCTCCATCAATAGCTAACTCATTTTTATATTTGGCTATAGATTGTTCTCCACGCGCATATAGTCTAAGTCTATGAAAATTTGCCCATTGGTCATAAAATCGACAATTGTTATAATCTCTTCTAAACCATTCATATTGAATAGCCTGTCCAATCTGTAATCCATATTCAAATGTCGCTTTCTCAGCATCGGACACAAACTGAGAAGGAAACCCACTAGGATTAATATTTATTTCTACTTCTTTCATTATTTCAAAATTTCACTTAAACTACCCTTATTATTATATGTTGCAAAGTTAATGCTTATTTTCGACTGTTCTTTTTGAGGGGTATACATGTGCTTTTGATTAGCCATTATCGCTAACCCGGAACTTATAGTAGCATCAAATTTAGTTCTATTATTAATATTAAATTTTGCCCAATCCTCTAATGTTCGTGTAAAGTTCATAGACCCCATCTCATCAGAATCTCTATAAACACCTTGCAAGTCTATCCCTACATGCTTTTCAATATAGGATTCTATAGCCGATGCATGTGATTGTTTTACATCTTCAGATGAGTTAGGTATACCACCTAATTCTTTTTCTGTTTTTGATAACTTATTAAATACTTTATCAGGGCGATTTAGGCAAAACCCCCTATATCCTCTATTTTTAAAATGATATAATAATCTAGGTTTATTATTTTCAATCAATATAGGCATACCATAGAATATACACGCCATAAGCACTTCTTCAAAAAATATCTCTGCCGTCTGTGGCCGTGCTACATACTCTAAAAAAAAACTCATTGCTAGGAGCATCTTCCATATTAAATTTAGTGAGTCCGTGAAGTGCGCCATTTGAGCCACGCCCGCCTACTGTTCCTGATATATCATATGAGTCACACCCAAAAGAGCCGATATGCTCATTCCCCGGCAATTTGCGACCTCGTTTTTCAAGTGTTCTATTTTGTAAGTGTTGAGCAGGAATCCAAGAAAGAAGAAACCGACCATGATTATTGGGCGTCCATATCACGCGAGTATCTTTAATCCCATCTTTCCAATGGAAAGAGCCGCGAGTTAAGAAGTGTTCTGTTATTAAAGAATCATTATAGTCAATCTGTTGGTATATTTTCGTTAGATTGAAAAGAGACTGTTTACTCTCATCCCTAAAAGCATGTGATTCAGTTTTTGGAAACTGCCGATAGAATTCATTAAGAGCATCAGCATCATTCTTTAGAGATGCTACTTCGTTCTCCCAATACTGTAAGGCTCCCATCTTAATATTTCCTCCATCAATACCTTTAATGGGAGATGAAGGAGTATTAAATATAGGCATTCCATATCTATCAATATATCCCTCAAAATTCCATTCCATAGGAACAAACAGGCTATAAAGACCGCTTTTTGTTTGTCCATTGCTATTGCGTTTTTCTATATTAGAGTCCTCAAATAACTTTTTAAAGTTATCTCCTCCCTTATCGAGCGCATTAGAAGTTGACCCCATCATGCATTTGCCAATAATTCGTGACCCTAAACGCAAGCAAGTCTTCGTTACTCGCCAATTATTTAGAATATTATCGGGCCTCATCCATTTTCCGGACTCATCATGTATTAAAAGCTGAAGTTTTTCTCCATCATAACTATTATCAGCAGTATTTTTCCAATCTATAGTAGTGTCTAACCCATCAAGTTCATCATGAGATATATTATACATGTTTTTTTTAGTAATCTTAGCGGCAGGAATTCTATATGCTAATTCTGTTTTTGGTTTATCCATTCCATCTTGTATAGGAGAAAAGAAGAAGGGATAATTGCTTGAAATGGGAACTATCTTATCAGTAAACATTTTCTTAGCATCTGCCCCCGTCTTTGATAATACTCCTATACGAGAGTCTTTAGCTAGAGTGGCATTATTAACTGCTTCTGAAGACCCCATAAATGAAAATCCTGACCTCCTAATCTTTAAATAACACATACCAAAACTTCTCTCGTCAGCTTTACATGCTTCCCAAAAAATAAAAAACAAACGATTTGCTTCCCTAAAATCGGGATATCCTATATCGATTTTTGTCCATTGAAGATACATATAATGAGACCCGGTCATATAAGTAGGTGTGCCATTATTCCCAAACCAATGTCCTTGTTCTCTTTTATCAAACTCTGCTTCAATATAATCTACCCATTGCGCCTTAAAAGCACTTGGCATCTCGTTCCATTGAAAGATGGTTTTTATTTTCTTTAATATTTTAGGTTGTGGAATGCGTTCCCAATACTGTTCTATTGGTATCCTTGAGGATACTTTTTTAGGAATAGAGGGTAAAGCTATATATAGCCCACTTATATTATATATCTCTCCAATAGTCCCATTTTTGGAGATAACTATTATATCATATTTTTCATTATAACCATAAAGCCAAGACCGATTATTATTCTTTCGTTTAATAATGCCACTTGGAACAATATCTTTTACTATTCCATATAATTTATTTTGACCTTCGCTCTGCAAATCCTTGTTTTATGTCAATATCACTACGACCATTTATGGATAAGGCGATGTTTTCTCTTTCTTCTTCTATTCTATTGAGAATATCAAAAGCATCAAAAATACATAGCTTCTTTGTGGCAGCAGCATTTTTTAATCTATCGGAAGCCAAGTCATCTTCAGGGTCGGGCTTAATAATATCTTCTTTAGCTACCTTTATGAGATGTTGAACGGCTTGTTCTCCTGCCTCAATTATTTTTAGTTTTATATCTGTGGGTTTCATTTAATTTAATTGATATGTTATTAGTAAACATTCTATATAATTTTTCTCCATCAACTATAAATTCATAATCCGAATGAGGAGTATAACAAATTATATCTCCCACTTTTAACACTAAATTTACCA